>Ga0335080_10000301_pt1 | contig 45282 bp, 38 predicted proteins | sample Lox_Sample_34_FD_206720 | JGI IMG/M metagenome (GOLD analysis project Ga0335080, IMG submission 206720) | Soil microbial communities from Loxahatchee National Wildlife Refuge, Florida, United States - Lox_Sample_3.4 | ecosystem: Environmental > Terrestrial > Soil > Wetlands | place: USA... | reverse complement strand
ATCAATGACGATCAGATGCGGCTGGTAATTAAGAAATTTCCGGGGACGAAGTGGGCGGAGCAGGCGAGCTTTCACCTCATCGACAACAAGCTTTGCGGCGACTGGCAGGGTTCGTCGAAGTGTCCCGATAAAGAGGCCGAGATTTACGAGAAGTACGCCAAGGAGCATCCGCAGTCGCCGTCGGCCCCGGAGGCGCTGTATAACGCGCTTTCACGACGGGCCGCGCTGATTGAAATCTATAAGACGGAAGACCAGCCCAAGAAATCGGACAAGAGCAAGGATGAGGCGATTGCGCTGGCGCAGCAGCTGAATACGCAATATCCGCAGAGCGAGTGGTCGTCACGCGGGCAGATGCTCCTCTACCTGATTCAGCAGGGCGTGCCGACCTATGGGAACTCGCTGGAGTAGTCTGCTGTCTGCTGGCAGGCCCAGGCTTCCAACTTCGATAAAAGATTTTTGCTCCTGGAGGACGGCCGGGACACCTCCGTCCTCCTTCTTATTGCTGAGAGCTGAGCTTACGGCGCAACCGAGAAGGCGGTACCGCAACCCAGATCGCTTCCCTTACCTGAGTAGCACGCCCCGGTTCCTCCGATCTGGGTGGCGCCGAACAGAGCGCCGTTCTTGCCGATCATCAAGCCGCCCGCGGGAAATGCGCCGTCATCGGCCGATGGAGTTGTACCGTCGGTAAACGTGTGCAGAACGGTTTCCTTGAAATTGGCGCCGGAACTTTCAACTTTGAACACCACGCCACAGCCGTTTTGCTGCGAGGTGAATCCGCAGTATGCGGAGTTTCCGCCCGACTGAGTATTGCCATAAATCTTTCCGGATTTATCGAGCGCGGGAGCTCCCACTGGATTTCCGCCGTCGGCCATTCCCGTAAATGTGTAAAGCACGGTCTCAGACCAAGTCCCACCCGAGGGCGTCAGTTTGAAAACTGTTCCATAGTTCGACGATCCTCCGCCATAGGTAAAGCCGTAAAGAGATCCTGAAGCGTCGGCTACAAGCCCTCCTGGAAAATTGTCCGAGCCTCCGGCCCCGCCGTCGAAGTTATTGATGACGGTCACCTTGCCTTTCAGCGTCGACTGATACGCGGTGCCGGCATTGTTCGCGCCGCCGCCCGACGTCATGCCGTAGAGCAAACCGGAGAGATAGAGCAGGCTGCCTTGTGGAGACGTACCCTGTTTCTTTGTGAAGCGATGCAGAACGGATTCCGTCCACGAACTGCCCCCATCTTTGGGGGGCGCGAGTTTGAAAAGCACGCCGCACCCCACGTGAAGGCTGCACGCCTTGCCGCCGCCAAAGATGGTTGTGCCATACAGATTTCCAGCGGCGTCAAAGGTCATGGGTGAATATTGCGGGTTGCGCCCGTCCTTGCCGCCTTGAAAGTCGTAGAGCACCGTCTCGGACCAAGTGCCGCCGGATTGCGAGAGTTCGAAGACAACGCCGCACCCGACGTTTGCCCCGCCCAGGGTACAGGTGCCGCTGCCGCCGCCAAACGTGGTGCCGAAGAGATTGCCTTTGCCGTCGATGACAAGACCAGACTCGGGGAGATTGCCGTCGCTGGTGCCATTGAAGGTGAAGATCGTGGTTGTCGTCCAACTTCCACCTTCCTGGGCCGGAGGCGAGAGCTCGAAGACGATGCCATTGTTGGTGCCGTTTTCCGCTCCCGGGCCTGCGGCGACCCCATAGAAATTTCCGGCCGAGTCCGCCACGAGGGGCGAAAACGGACCAGGATTATCAGGTTGAAAGTTGTAGACGGTTGTGTACGAAGAGGCGGCGAGCGCCGGGGCGCATGCAAACCCCACAATGCAGAGAAGCGCGAGTGCGGCGGTTGCATTCGGGAAGAAACTACTGTGATACATGGACAGCTCCTTTGCCGGAAAAGGTGGAACTTCGGCCTTCAGATGCGGCGTTTGGCAGGGTCAGTTGCAGAGGTGAACAATCGCCTGGCGGACTCTTGCTCTTGTTGATTAAGAACCCTAGGGGAATCGTGCGGGAGTCGGTCAATCGCTGTACTGCAGCGGCGAAGCCTCCGATGAAGGCTCTACTTGCCCGACGGTATACTCAGGCAGCTCTTGTTGTACCACTTGACCTCTAGCGGTTCCCTGGCGTCCTGAATCGTCTCCTCGCTTACATCTTTCCCTGTGCCATAGTCGATCTGCCTTCCGGGCTCTTTCAGGAAACTCAGGACCATAACGATCCGGCTGCCCGCCTGGAGTTGGTGGCTCATCAGGCGCTGGCTTTGGAAATCCAGCGTCTGCCGCTTGCCGGGCGTCAACGGGTGGCGATGGCTCGGGTCTTCGGCATAGCTGGCACGCGTCCAGTAAGAAGTAAGCAGGAAGTATTCGCCTTGGGCGGTCTTTTCGTAGAGATCGATTTCGAAGTCAAAATCTTTTTTGTTGGCGATGAAATCAAGGTGGCCCGAGAACAGGCCGCTCAGTTCCGTGGTATCGCGCATCGGATCGCTGATGTATTGAATTCCGTTCCATAGGTCAATCTCCTTGGCAAACACTCCGCCGGCGGGCGCGCGATCCACATCGGTGCGGTCGGTGTAGTCGACGCTCAGGGCGACCGAAGTTTCGCCAATGGGCCGCAGCATGTTAAAGCGATAGGCATTTTGACCGGAACGAATGCCGGTGAGGCAAAGGCTCATCGGATCGCCGGCCATCGCCGCGAGCGAGGGCGCGTGCTTCCACACATTTGCGCCCGTGACTTCGTAATTGATTTTGTCCTTCAGGATTGCGGGCTTCGGAGCGCCTTTGAAAATGTGGTCGAACCATTCGTAACGCAGCGCTTCGAGGTCGATCAGCGCAACCGGATCCATCTTGTATCCGGACACCTCTCCAAAATCCTGGCCGAGCAGGCCGATGGTTCCGTGCTGCGCGCCGAAATGTTCGTACGGGCCGATGACCAGATAATGTTCGGCCTTGGGGTTGTGGCGATAATGCTGTGTGAAATAGTAAGTCGCCGCTCCCGGACCGCCGTAGAAGTATCCCGCCGTCTGGAGAACAGGAATATTGATGTGGGCAAATTCCTCCCCATAGGGGATCAGACTCTGCCAGTAGGCGTCATAGCTGGGGTGAGAGATCCAGGTATCGAAAACGGGATTTGGCGTGCCGTCGATTTTTTCCAGATCGCGATAGGCGCGCCCGCTCTGATACCAGTCGTGATCTAGTTTTCGCCAACGCGCGGAGTCGGAATAAACCTTGTCATCGAGGCCCTTCACGTCGGTTGTGTAAAACGGCCACGGATAGACAAAATTCCAGAACACGTTTCCCTCCATCGGAACGTCGACACCAGGGGCAACCGGAGCTCCAACATCAATCGCCTTCAGAGCCTTCGGCATGTGTTTGGTGGCGGCCCATCCCGTGCCTCCTGAGTAGCTGCCGCCGTACATGGCCACGCGGCCGTCGCTCCACGGTTGCACACTGATCCAGTCGATCAGGGCGGCGATGTCGTTCGCGTCGCGCTCGTAAGGCGCCGGTTGGCCGGGGCTGCATCCCTTGCCGCGCACCAGGCCCTCAATGCCGGCGTAGCCATGCGACGCGGCGGGTCGAGCGCTGAAGCGAAGGTTGTCGTCCGGATCGGCGTAGATGGTGAATTCAAGGAGCGCGGGCAGGCGTGCCGGCGCATTCCGCGGCCGAACGATCAGCGCGCAGACGATTCCGCCATCCGGCATTTTTACCTGCACATCTTTCTCGATCGTGTACCGGCGGGCGTCGTCCTCGAAAATCAGGGGCGCGGTCTGCGAGGAAGGCCAGGCTGATGCTGAAGACGGTATCGGCGCAGTCAGCGGGGCAAAACTGCGGTAAGCCTCCGCGATCTGGTAGTCGCGAATCAGTTTCACCGCATCCGAAAGTGCAATGCTCGATCTGCCTTTCTGCGCGTCGAGATCATTCTTCACGCTGCGCCCCAGCCGCTCGACATCCAACCCGAACGCGCGGATCACGAGCGCAGATGTCTGGTCATCGAGCTGGGCAAACTTTTCGCGGAACGAGCGTTGGAATGCATCCTCGAAGGCGAGCTTGTCGGATTGTTCTTTGAGCTTCGCGGCGGCAAATATCTCATATTGCACGTTGACCCAGGCAGCTCTTGGCGGATCTGGCCAGCGCAACTCTCGCAACTCCGAAATCGATTGCACCGCCGCGCCGTAGTCTCCGGCAACCAACTGGAGCCGGAAAAGACTGTCCAGGTAACTTCCCCGGTCGTCGTTCTTGTAAGCCGCAATCACTTGCCTGGCGAGCGCGGGCATGGCCTTGGCGAGCGCGGTTGGATCGGTCACAGCGCCAGCGGGAAAATCGAATTGCTGAGCGGACGCACACATGGCGGCCAGCAGTATGACCAGGATCGTCTTGCACATTGAAAAACCTTTCCCGCCCGTTGCCGCAGCCGGCAATCCAGATCCGTCGGCTGGAACGTTTGACTCGTTCCATATAATAATGAAAGCGCCGCACGCTTTTTCGTAAAACCAGGTTCGGGATCAATCATGCACATCCAATCGTTTTCGCGGGTTATTCCCGTCGTTCTGTTCATAGTTCTGATGACGTCGTATCCCCATGTTTCCGCCATTGCCGCCGCCGATTTCGACGGCAAATCGTGGTGGGAGCACGTGAAGTTCCTGGCCGACGACAAGCTTGAGGGCCGCGACACGGGCAGCCGCGGCGAGCGCGAGGCGGAGAAGTACGCCGTTGAGCAACTGAAGAAGGCCGGGGCTGAGCCGGCGGGCGAGCACGGTTTTTACCAGCCGGTGAAATTTGTTTCGCGCCAGATCGTGGAGAAGGATTGCAGCTTGACGCTGATTCATGACGGCAAGCGGGAGCCCCTCGTGCTGGGTGAGGACGCGTTCATAAGCACACGGGTGATGCCCGCGCCCAATCTCAGCGCGCCCCTGGTATTTGCCGGATACGGGCTCAAGGTTCCGGAGAGCAATTACGACGACTTTGAGGGGCTCGATGTGCGCGGCAAGATTGTGGTGATCTTCAGTGGATCGCCGGCGCAAATTCCGGGCCCACTGGCTTCGCACTACCAGACCATGGCGGAGCGCTGGAAGGCGCTGCGCGCGGCGGGCGTGGTCGGCGTGGTGACCCTGATGAATCCGGCATCCATGGATATTCCCTGGTCGCGCATTGCAATGAACCGCGCGCATCCGTCGATGGACCTTGACTATCCGGAATTCAACGAAACCGAAGGCGACAAACTGGCGGCGATGATGAATCCGGCGAGTGCGGAGAAACTCTTCGCCGGTTCGGGGCACACGTTTGCGGAAATCGCGGCACTCGGAAAAGAACGCCAGCCCCTGCCCCATTTTGCGCTGACGCCTTCCCTTGAAGCCAGGACACGCGTCGAAGTAAAGAAGGTCGAGTCCGCCAACATTGTCGCTCGTCTGCCCGGCGCCGATCCCGCACTCAAAGATGAGTATGTGGTGTTGTCGGCGCACATCGATCACGTCGGCATCGGCGAGCCGATCAACGGCGACCGCATCTACAACGGCGCCATGGATAACGGCTCAGGCAGCGCGCTCGTCCTCGACATGGCGGCGAGTTTCCAGCAGCATCCCGGGAAGCTGCGGCGGTCGATTCTTCTCGTCCTGGTGACGGGCGAGGAGAAAGGATTGCTCGGCTCGAAGTATTTCGCCGCCCATCCCACCGTGCCCGCGAAATCGATAGTCGCCGACGTAAACGTAGACATGTTTCTGCCCATCGTGCCGCTCAAGGTGCTGACCGTCGAAGGACTGGTGGAGTCCGATCTGGGCGATGAGGCGCGGGAGGTCGCGCAATCGCTGGGCGTGAAAGTTCAGCCCGATCCCGAGCCGCTCCGCAACATTTTTATCCGTAGCGACCAGTACAACTTCATTCGCCACGGCGTGCCTTCGGTCATGATGGACGTTCGCGCCGAGCCGGGTACCCCCGAGGTGAAGATCTTCAAAGACTGGTTGACCGAGCGCTACCACGCGCCATCCGATGACGTAAATCAGCCGGTCGACCTGGCAACGGCGGCGAAGTACGAGGAGATTACGCGAGGCCTGCTGGTAAAGGTCGCCAATGAAGACGGCCGCCCGCACTGGAAGCCAAATAGCTTCTTCCGCAGGTACGCGGAGGGCAATTAGCGAAGCCAGAATTTCTCCAAGAGCGCCGCAAATCGTCCGATCCGCGCAATTGTTCGTGTAAGATATTTATTCTTCAACAACATGCGAGCAAAACTGCCCTGAAAACCGCCCTCAGACCAAGCCCAAGTTATTGATTCTATAGTATCTTACAGGTAAGTCCTTATTTCTCAAAGATCTGGAGAGAATCGACCGCCAAGTCTTTGATTCCAAAAGATCGCTCAGGGAGGGGGGAGAGTGCCTTCGCGAATCTACCTTCCTAACTTCCGAGTAAAAGAATTCTGCGATACTGGCTTCGACTGACTCCATCCCCTCGGAGACAACCTTGAACGAATATCTGATTTCCGTCCTTCTGGGAATCGTGGAAGGACTCACTGAATTCCTGCCGGTAAGTTCAACTGCGCATTTGCGCCTTGCAGAAAAGCTCCTTGGCATGTCGCTGGACAGCGGGTACTGGAAGCTGTACACGATCGTCATTCAACTGGGCGCAATTCTGGTCCTGCCGATTTACTTTCGCTCGCACATCGCAAAACTGCTATCGACCTGGCCCAAGGGCGAGAAGCGGGATTGCGATTATCTGACGCATCCTCTCAGTCTGGTCATGATCGCGTTTGTGGTGACGGCCGGACCCGCGTATCTGTTGACCAAAGTGATCGGGAAGAACCTCGAAAACACCTATGTCATGGGATCGGCGCTGTTAATTGGCGGGATTGTGATGTGGGTGATCGATGCCATGAAGGCGCGGTGGGAGCAGGCTGGGCCGGGCACGATCGGCTCGCCGATTCACACCTGGAAGATGGACGACATTCACGGCGGACAGGCAATCTGGATTGGAGCTTGCCAGATTCTGTCGGCGGTGTTTCCCGGAGCTTCGCGGTCGATGTGCACGATCGCGGCCGGGCAGGTCATGGGAATGTCGCGGGCGGCAGCCCTGGAATTCTCCTTCTTTCTCTCGATGCCAACCATGGCGGCGGCCACACTCTACACGCTGTATAAGTCGCTCGCCGGAAAGGACGAGGCCAATCCGATTGGGGTGTCGGAGATCGCGTCGCATGAGTGGGTTGTGCTGGCAATTGGATTTGTGGTGAGCTTCATCGTCGCTTACGGCGCAGTGGCGTGGTTCATGGGATGGGTGCGGAAGCGCGGATTCGCACCGTTTGCCGTGTACCGCATCATTCTGGGAGCGGTCGTACTGGCGTGGGCGGCGGGGATGATCGGGCACTGAGATCCATTTCCACCGTACCCAACTTGCTAACCCTGGGGGTTTCCCCGGTTGTTTCGGCCTCTAGATTCTTGTCATAATCATTAGGCTCTGGCCGACGTCTCAGTCTTGCGCCTATTTGTCTTCAGGCGCTGACTGGCGCTGCCATAATGACATTCCTAGCCAAGATTTTTGCCCCGGGCAAGAACCGCCGGCTCAATGAGCTGATCGGATTTCTGCTGTGCGTCTCCGCGCTCCTTCTTTTCCTCGCCCTGGCGTCGTATTCGCCGCTCGATCCGTCCCTGAACAGCGCCTCGATCCTTACCGGCTCTCATGCGGCGCGCAATTGGATCGGCATTCTGGGCGCCTATCTTTCCGACGTGGTCCTGCAGTTTTTTGGGATCGGCTCGTTCCTCCTGCCGGTTTTTTTGTTCGTGCTCGGCGTGCGCTGGTTCCGGTCGCGAACCATACAGGCTCCAGTCGCCAAAACTCTGGGCGCGATCTGGCTGCTCATGTTTGTCCCCGCGCTGCTGGCGATTCTGCCGGGCCATCTGCGGTGGATGGGCGCGATTCCGATTGAGGGCCTGGCGGGACGAGTTCTTGGCGACATGCTGATCCACTACCTGAATGTGGCTGGCGCTTATATCGTTTGCACCACGGTTCTGGCGGTCGCCCTCTATCTGACTACGGCGTTTTCATTCTCGGCGATTCAAGTGTGGATGCCGACCCGGTTTGCGTTCTTCATTGCTTTGCGTGAGCGCTGGAGAGACTGGCTTGAGGAGCGCGAGCGGGCGCGCCAGCAGAAGGAACTGGAAAAGCGGCGGGCGGAGAAGCCGGTGGTCACGGCGCAGCTGGTACCGGCGCGCGCGCCGAACCGTTTCGAATCGCCCCGCGTCGAGCAGGAGATTTCGGTGGTGCCTTCGGCGGCTGCAAAGTCCGCGCCGCGCACCGGCATTGAACGCATGGCGGAGGAGGACGAGACGGCGTTTGCTCCAGCCGAGGAGGAGTTGCCGGCTCAAGGGCCGTCCCGGGAAAGGGGCGCGCGGGAGAATTGGACGGCGTCTTCGGGAATCGAAGTCACCGATCGCGCCGACAGCGAGCGCAAGCCGAAGACGACCATGCCGAAGATTGCCGGCAGTTACAAGCTCCCGCCTTCCAGCCTGCTGCATCGCGCCGATGAGCAGCAAGCCGTGCACGAGGATGAACTCAAGCTCCTGGCGCAGGTCTTGACCGACCGCTATGCCGAATTCGACGTTCACGGTCAGGTCACGCAGATCAATCCCGGGCCGGTGGTCACGACCTTCGAATACAAGCCCGAGGCGGGCATCAAGTACAGCCGTATCACCGGGCTGACCGACGATCTTTGTCTCGCACTTCGCGCGGAGAGCATTCTGGTCGAACGCATGCCCGGCAAGAGCACCGTCGGAATTCAGGTGCCGAACCGCGAGCGCGAAATTATCTGGCTCCGCGAGAACATCGAATCGCCGGAGTTCATCGGGTCGAAGTCGAAGCTGACGCTGGCGATGGGCAAGGACATCAACGGGCGCCTGGCGGTTGCGGACCTGGCGGGCATGCCGCATTTGCTGATTGCCGGTTCGACCGGAACCGGGAAGAGCGTTGCGATCAATGCCATGATCATGTCGATTTTGTACAAGTCGACGCCCGATCAGGTGCGGCTGGTGCTGGTCGATCCGAAGCGGCTCGAGCTCGGAAACTATGAGGGCGTGCCGCACCTTTATACGCCAATCATCACCGAGCCCAAGCTGGCGGCAAATGCTTTGCGCAATGCGGTGCGCGAAATGGAGCGGCGCCTGAAGCTGCTCGCGGCCAAAGGCGTGCGCAATATTGCCAGTTACAATGCGCTCTTTGACGACACGCCAAGCCTGTTTGCCGCCGATCAGGGCGGGGGGGACGACGGGCCGATTCCGTACATCGTCATCATCATCGACGAACTTGCCGACCTGATGATGCTCGACGGCAGCAATGTCGAGGAGTCGATCACACGTCTCGCGCAGATGGCGCGAGCGGTCGGCATCCATCTTGTACTGGCTACGCAACGGCCTTCGGTTGACGTCATTACGGGCCTCATTAAGGCCAATTTCCCTGCTCGCATTTCTTTCCGAGTGGCCACCAAGGTAGACTCTCGCACGATTCTCGACGCTAACGGGGCGGAGTCGCTCCTGGGGCGCGGCGACATGCTGTACTTGCCTTCGGGATCGGCCCGCGTGCATCGCTTGCACGCTCCGTACGTGACCGAAAAGGAAATTGCGGCGGTGGTCGAGTTCTGGAAGACACAGGGCTTGGCGCAGTATCAGGAACATTTCCTCGAGACTCCACAGGAAGAACGCGAGATGCGCATCGACGCGGCGACCGGGGAGGAGATTCCCGAGGACGAGAACGATCCTCTATTTAACGACGCAGTGCGGTTGGTCATCGAGTTCGGGAAGGCCTCCACTTCCCTGCTCCAGCGGCGGTTGCGCATTGGGTATGGGCGGGCGGCCCATTTGATCGACCTGATGGAGCGCGACGGCATTGTGGGTGCGGCAGATGGACCCAAGCCACGGGAAGTGTTGAAACGACCGGACTGGATCTCGGAGATCGAGGAATCGATGCGGTAGCTGTCGATGCACTTTCGCGCACCTGGGCGGACTTCGACCAATAGTAAGACAACGAATATCGTGGTTATACTAGAGTCGGTTCTAATCCTCTGCATGGTTCAAGAACAATGCCCTTTAACCCGCCGCCGGGATGGAACGCCCTCCAGGAGAAAGCCAGGGAAGCCAAGGACCCGCAGGAGTTGTCCGATCTCATTGCCGAGATGAATCGGATGTTGTCCGAGTATGAGAGGACAGCCGGGGATGGGGACTTCGATAGCCGGCGCCCGCGCAAGCAGAAAACCGCTAAGGCCAGCTGCAAAAAACGGAATGGAAGCTAGACAGCTTCGAGGATCTTGGCGAGTTCGGAACGCAGTTTGAGGATTCTGCGTTTGCGAGCTCGGTAAGCTTCCGCCTCATGGCGCGAGAATTCTTCAAACCGGCGCCCTGAGAGCGCTGCCACCTGCTGGTCCAGCAGTTGGAGTACTTCGCGAGCAATCGGCTCGAACCGAGTGGCGTCCATGCCACCAGTTTTCGACGAATCGCAGGACTGCGATGTGAGTAAGGTCTCTCCGCCGCGTGATATCGATCACGACGTGGGCGTCGAGCACAATGAAACGTCGTGGAGAACATACGACGTCCACGCCATGGCAAGGACATGGACGCGCAGACCCCTCGCGAAATGAAAGCGGCTCACCGGCCGCCGGAGGCAAGAGGGCTGTTACGAAAACGGAACAATTTCGCGTTCTCAACCCTGCAAATGGCGGCGCGGGGTTAGAAGTTAGGCATGCACTTGGGCCGGCCTCGTGGGGAAGGCCAGCAGAAGAAGCCCTCAATAGAGCCGGGGTTTGAGACCTCGAGAAGACCGCAGAGCTCTATCCGATATCCGCCGTCGGCGCCAGGCATTTGGGAAAGCTTGAAGCGAGGATTCCTTCGCGTGGTCGAGTTTGTCCTGCTGGAACCGCCCTCCCAAGCGCAAACAGAACAGTTGGCGCGAAAAATCCTCGATTATGGCGTCATCAACCGCAGGGGTTGCGAGCCGATGGTTCTACAGGTTCCGGAGATGGCCGCACGTTTCCGCGAGCCCCGGCGAAATGTGCGCTTATCCCTGGAACTCTTGGAGGAACAAGGAACCGTTGAAAGAACCCAATTCAAGGACCATTGGAAGCTGACCGGCGGAGAGCCCGCCCCCATGCGAGATACCGATACTCCGCCGGAATTTTCGGCGTCCTCCCCCAAGGTTCCCCCCAGCCCTCCCGCGGGCTGGAGCGAACTTCAGAACCGGGCCCAGCAGGCGAAAAACGTCGAGGAATTCAATGCAATCATGGATGAGATGAACCGATTGCTTGCCACGCAAGAAAATGCCGCGAGCCAGGGGAAGAGTCCAGTCGAACTCCCAGACCGCAAACTCAATCAAAAGGGTGCCTCAAGCGGGCGTCAGGAATAGCGCAGGTAGGTCTTTTCAAGCTAACAAAATTCCTTATACTTGTCGTTTGCCATCTGCCGTCTTGCGCGCGTCGAGGACAGGACGCACAGGACCGAGCCGAACTGGACTTGCGGGCAGCAGGCGCGACAGCAAAATGAAGTTTCATACCGAATACATCACGATTCATACCAAGACCAGGCGCGCCTACGTGCGGATCACTCCCCAGGTCCAGGCGGCGCTTGAGAAATCGGGCATCAAGGACGGAATGATCCTGGTTTCAGCGATGCACATCACGGCGGGCGTGTACGTCAATGACGACGAAAGCGGACTGATCGAAGACATCGATAAGTGGTTGGAGAAGCTTGCGCCGTTCGACCCCAACTACCGTCATCATCAGACGGGAGAAGATAACGGGGACGCACACCTGAAGTCGATGCTCGTGCACCACGAGGTGATCGTACCGGTGACCAGGGGAAGGCTCGACTTCGGGCAATGGCAGCAGATTTTTTACGCCGAGTTTGATGGACAGCGCGACAAAAGAATTCTGATTAAGGTGATGGGAGAATAAGACGGGTTGGTTTTATCCCCGTGGATCGCTGTGCGGAAGAATTGCAATAGGCCAAATTGCAAAGGTGGTTCCCGGCTTAGCGTTCCGCTTCTGTTCCTCACCTCTGAATTTTGCATTCGATTTCTATGGGTCTATCCGAGGAGCGCGACAACATGAGCGACGAACTGCAGGAGTTGCACGAGCACGCCGAGCACGCGCGGGAACATCCCGATCTGGCTCCGGTGACGATCACCATGGCGATCCTGGCCGTCCTGGTAGCGACGGTTTCGCTGCTGGGGCATCGGGCCCACACGGAAGAGGTCATTCTCCAGAACAAGGTCACCGACCAATGGAGCTATTACCAGGCCAAGAAAATCCGCCAGCACACGGACGAACTGTTCGCCGATTTGGCGGGCGTGGTCTCGTCCAAAGATGGCGAGGGAGCGGCCAAATTGCAGGAAAAGGCGCGGGGCGAGGCCGATCGCTATAAAGACGACCAGAAGGAACTGGAAAAGAAGGGGCATGAGCTCGAAGGGGAATTCGCGCTCACCAACCGGAAAGCCGATCGCTTCGACTTGGGCGAGGTGTTTCTTGAGGTCGCCCTGGTGATTACCTCGATTACGATGCTCTCAGGGCGGAAGATATTCTGGCGCATGGGAATGCTCGTTGCGACCTTGGGATGTCTGATTGCCGCTTCGGTGTGTCTGCTGAAGTAAGTATCGGCGACCCGGCGCCTCTCTCACCGGCAAAGGCGCAACCGAACGGGCTGTTTTGAACCATGATCACCGGCATTTCCGTGCGATATTGTCCCTCCGCCCTGCGACCACAGTAGGATTACCAGTAACCCACTCTTAAGTCCTTTGTGTTCTGCGACCCAAAACACTCTCCTAATGGTCACTCCTTGAAGTGATAGACATCACGGCGGCGGTTCTCCACATTGTTGAAACTTACATCAGCGCGGCAGGAATGCGGTGAATTGCTACATGCTGATTCGAGATGTCGCGGCGGTGGTGAAAACAACAACATGTCGCTTTGAGCCACTGCTCCCCTCCGCCAACTTAAAAATTTGAAAGGAAAGATCATGAAAACCACCAAAATCGCGGCGCTCGTTATGACGATCGCGGTCGCTCTGTTCATCCTGATTCCAAGTCTGTCGTGGGCCGAAGACGGCGCGGCTCTGTACAAGGCCAAGTGCGCTGCCTGCCATGGCGCAGACGCAGCCGGCAAGCCCGCGATGAAAGCTCCGGCACTCGCCGGGAAGCCTGAAGCCGAAGTGGTCAAGGGCATCGCCGAAACCGCGAAGCATCCGGCCCCGGTTAAGGGTTTGGCCGCAGACGACGCAAAAGCGATCGCGACCTACCTGAAAGGGTTGAAGTAAGTAAGGGATCGGCTGTTCCTTTTGGGGTTTTCGCCGCTGTCGCATCTTCCCCCAGGCGGCGACGGCGAATACCCGCGGAGGTGTACGGTGCAAGTGTCCGGGAAAGCTGGACGCGAGGCTACCGCAGCCGGCAGCTCCCCCAAACTGGCTGAGCGCCGAGCCTTCGCTTTGACATACGGAAACAGCCCGCCCGGGTTCACGCTCCCCAGAAGGGCGCAGTCAGCCCTTTCGGGCGCCCCGTGCGAATGGTGCGGAACCCGGGCATTAGCCTGGCACCCGAACCGGCCCACCGAGAGCCGGTTCTTGCTTGCCACTTCGCCACAGTCTCACATCCACCGACCCTCACGCCCGACGTGTGGACGTCCTGTTCCGGAGTGGCCCGGAGACCACATTCATGAGTAAGGCCATTCTCTACGACTCAACCATGTGCATCGGCTGCAAGCAGTGCGAAAGCGCCTGCGCGCAGCAGAACAAGCTGCCCTATGACGACACGGTGGCGGCCGAATCCGTGCAGTCGGCTCATAAGTACACCGTGGTCCTCACCAAGAACGATAAGTTCATGCGCCGGCTCTGCATGCACTGCGAGGAGCCAGCCTGCGCATCGGTTTGCCCGGTCGGAGCACTGCACAAAACCAAAGAGGGACCGGTAGTCTACGACGTGTGGAAGTGCATCGGTTGCCGCTACTGCATGGTGGCGTGCGCGTTTGGCCAGCCCAAGTATGAATGGGGCGCGCTGAATCCGCGGGTGCGCAAGTGCATCATGTGCCCGGACCGCGTGGCCGCAGGTAAGCAGACAGCCTGCGCGGAGATCTGTCCGACGGGCGCGACGAAATTCGGCGACCGCGACGACCTCATCAGCGAGGCGCGCGCTCGGCTGCGCGACAACCCTTCCAACTATCAGCCGCGGATTTACGGGCTGAGCGAAGTGGGCGGAACCTCGGTCTTTATCCTTGCGTCCGGCAGCGTCGAGGACTTCGGATATCCCGCCTCCGCGAAGGTGGGCGAGACTCCTCTGCCGGAATATACCGGAAGAGTGATGGAGAGAATTCCGGACTTTATCCCGGTGTGGACGCTGGTATTGGGCGGGATTTACTGGGTCTCGCATCGCCGCGACGAAGTGGCTTTGGCGGAAGCACAAGAGAAAAAAGGGAGCGAGCGATGAAATTCAAACTGACTCTTTGGCGGGCTGTCTTTATTGTGATCATGGCGCTCGGGATCTACTCCTCGTTTGTGCGCTACTTCCGGGGCCTCGGCGCGGTCTCGAACATGACGGACCAGTTTCCCTGGGGACTATGGATCGGCTTCGACTGCCTTTGCGGAGTGATGCTGGCGGCAGGCGGGTTCTGCATGGTGGGCGCGGTTTACCTGTTCAACGTCGAGCGCCTGCACGCGGTGGTGCGGCCGGCGGTTTTGACCGCGTTCCTCGGCTACCTCCTCTTCATTGTGGGACTGCTCTTCGACCTCGGGCGGCCCTGGTACATCTGGCACCAGATGATCTACATGAATCCGCACTCGGTAATGTTCGAGGTCGGCTTCTGCGTGATGACATACACCACCGTGTTGTTCTTCGAATTCCTGCCGAATGTTTTCGAGAAATTGAACTGGAAGACGCCGATCAAGTGGATTCAGAAGATCTATCCCGTGCTGATCGTGGGCGGAATCCTGCTCTCGACACTGCACCAGAGCTCGCTCGGCTCGCTCTATCTCATCATGCCGAGCAAACTACATCCGTTCTGGTACACCCCGGCGCTGCCCTTCTTTTTCTTTGGGTCAGCCGTTGCGGTGGGACTCGCGATGACGATCTTCGAGTCGACACAGAGCGCGAAAGCGTTTGGGCGACAGCTCGAATTACCGGTTCTGGTCACGCTGGGCGGAGCTTTGCTGATTGCACTCTGGGTCAACCTTCTGCTGCGGTTCGAGGACTTCTTCCATCGGGGATTACTGCGCGCGATCTTCAAGCCGGGCTATGAAGCGTATTTCTTGTGGCTGGAACTGGCGCTGACGTTCGCGATTCCGCTGAGCATTCTCAGCTTCAAAAAGGCAAGGCTGTCGCCACAGCTCCTGTACCTGGCTTCGATCTCTACCGTGTTGGGATTCATTACGAACCGGCTCAATATTGCCCTTATCGGATTTGAAACTTTTGTCGGACATCACTACACGCCGAAGTGGACCGAGTTTTCCATCACTCTGATGATCATTGCGATGGGCTTCGCACTCTTCGGAGTCGCGGTGAGGTACCTGCCGATTTTCGAAAGCGGAACTGCACACAAGCTCGAAGAACCGGAAATCGCGCTGAGCGCCGGGGTTTTGAGCCATGCGGGAGACTGAGAACAATACGGGCGGCATGTTGGCCCGGATACGCCATGGGCTGGGCACCAAGCTCATCGTGATGCTGCTCGGGGCCATGCTGGGAATCTTCGCGCTGCTTGGATATCTGACGATCCGGCTGCAACGCCGGAATCTGGAGGCGGCGACCTTGCTGAGCGCGGAACGCATCAGCGACGTCATTCGCCGCAACACCTCCGAGTTCATGCTGCGGAACGACCAGACGGGCTTGCACCATGCCATCGCCACCATGGCAAACGAGCCCGGCATGGTGCGCGTACGGGTGTTCGATCGCGAAGGCCACATCAGTTATTCCTCGGAGCCGGCAGAAATCAATCGCGTCGTCGATAAGGATGCGGAGGCCTGCTACGGCTGCCACGCCCATGGCCAGGCCTTAACCCTTCTCAACCGCCCGGACCGCTTCCGTGTCTACCGGGCGCGTGGCGAGCGCGTGCTGGCCATCGTTACTCCGATTGAGAATCAGGCGGAGTGCTCCAACGCAGCCTGCCACGCGCATCCCGAGAGTCAACAGATTCTGGGCGTGCTCGATACGCATCTTTCCCTGGCACGCACGGACCGGCAACTGGCCCAACTCTCGTGGCGGATTATTGCCTGCGACGTGCTGGCGATTGCCGCAATCACGTTCCTAAGCTGGTTGTTTATCGTCCGCATGGTGGATCGGCCGCTTAAGCAACTGCATGCCGGTACGCAGAAGCTAAGCGAAGGCGAGCTCGGTTACCAGATCGAACTGCCATCGAAGGATGAGATCGGCGACCTGGCGCAGTCGTTCAATTCCATGAGCCTGCAATTGCGGGCTGCGAATGAGGAGATCGTTGCCTGGGCCCACACTCTGGAAGAGCGCGTGGAAGAGAAGACGAACGAACTCCAGCGCGCGCATGACGAGGTGCTGCACGTCGAGACGATGTCGTCGGTCGGCAAGATGGCGGCCGTGGTCGCCCATGAAATCAATAACCCGCTCTCCGGCATTCTTACCTATTCGAAGCTGCTCCGAAAATGGGTGGATAACGGACAGGTGGGCGACACGAAAAAACTGGAGGCGCAACAGGCACTGGAGTTGATCTCTTCCGAGAGCAAACGCTGCGGTGAACTGGTGAAGAACTTGCTCACCTTCTCGCGACAGTCGCCCATGAATGTCCAGTCCACCGACCTGAATCACCTGGTTGCGCAGTGCACGATGCTGGTTCGCCACAATCTGGAAATCGCCGGCATTGAGCTGCATACGTCGCTCGAGGAGGGTTTGCCGCGGCTGCAATGCGATCCATCGCAGATCGAACAGGTGCTGTTGGCCATCATTGTCAACGCTTCCGACGCCATGCCGAAGGGCGGGAATCTGTGGGTGGATTCGCGATTGTTCGATGACGGACGCGAAGTAGGGCTGACCGTGCGCGACGACGGGTCGGGCATTCCACCGGAGATCTTGCCGCGAGTCTTCGATCCATTTCTTACCACCAAAGAGAGCGGCCACGGCACCGGTCTCGGGTTGGCTGTGAGCCGGGGGATCATCGAACGCCACAGTGGCAAGATCTCTCTCGAATCGGAAGTTGGAAAAGGAACAACGGTAACTATCACACTGCCGGTGCCGGCCGGCTCCGGCCCAGCGCCCACGCCGGAAGTAGCCGTGGCCGGCGCGGAAATGACGAGGTGATTGCCATGACGCCACAATCAAAATTACTGATCGTCGACGACGAACTAAGCGTACGCGACTCGCTGGCCAAATGGTTCCATGAAGAAGGCTACGAGGTCGGCACGGCCGAAGACGCCAACGGCGCTCTGACCAAGCTGGCCGAGAAGGCGTGGGATGCTGTGTTGTGCGATATCAAGATGCACGGCACGGACGGTATTGAGCTGCAGCGGCGCATGCACGAGATCGATCCGAATCTGATCGTGATCATGATGACCGGCTACGCTTCGGTGGAGACGGCTGTGACCGCGCTCAAGAATGGCGCCTATGATTACGTCACCAAGCCGCTCGATCCCGATGAAATCGCGCACCTGGTAAAGAGAGCGCTCGCCCACAAGCATACGGAAGAAGAGAACGTCCGCCTGCGTGAGACCGTTGCGGAGGTGGCGCGGCCGGAGGAGATCATCGGCGAGAGTGAGGCAATGCAGAAGGTATACCACGCAATCGAGACGGTCGCGCCGACAGACGCCACCGTGCTGGTGACGGGCGAGAGCGGGACGGGCAAGGAACTGGTGACGCGCGCGATTCATCATGCCAGCGCACGTCGTTTTCATCCGTTGGTTGTGATTCACTGCGGGGCGCTCACGGAAACGCTGCTCGAAAGCGAGCTGTTCGGACACGAAAAAGGCGCGTTTACCGGAGCGCAATACCGCAAGAAAGGCAAGTTTGAAATCGCCGAGGGTGGGACGGTTTTTCTGGACGAAATCGGCGACATCAGCCTGAAGACGCAGACGGACTTGCTGCGGGTATTGCAGGAACACGAAATTGTCCGGGTCGGCAGCACGCAGCCCATCAAGGTCGACTTCCGCTGCGTGGCGGCGACCAACAAGAATCTTGAGCAACTCATCGAAGAGGGCAAATTCCGCCCGGATCTCTTCTACCGGCTCAATGTGTTTCACATCGAACTGCCCCCGTTGCGCGACCGGCGCGACGACATTCCTCTGCTCGTCAATCATTTTGTGCGTAAGTTTTCGCTTCAGATGAATAAGAAGATTAACCGTGTGAATCCCGCAGCCATGGATCTGCTGCAGCAGCAGCCCTGGCCCGGCAATATCCGCGAACTGGAAAACGCCATCGAGCGCGCCATGGTGGTCGCCCAGGAACCGGAGATCCGCGAGCAGGACTTCATTTTCAAGAATCAGGCCGCCGCCGCGAACGGAAGCTCCAAGTCGCTGGAAGAGATGGAAAAGTCCCACATCCTGAGAGTGCTCGAACAATGCAGCTGGAACCAGACACGGGCGGCAGAGACACTGGAGATTGACCGCGTTACGCTTCACCACAAGCTGAAAAAATACGGCTGGAGCCGCCCCGTCGAAACACGCTAGAGGACCGGAAATGGGTATCGCGGAATGAAGATGCTCGATCTGCTGCCGGTCGGAGATGTCGACCCAGGCCTGCTGGAGGGCCTGGCGCCGGCGCTGGCGGACGCCTTTCGCATTCCCTGCCGGATTCGGCAAGGAGACGCACGGATGGATCCCCAGTTCGCCTTTCATGCCGAGCGCGGACAGCATCACTCGTCGGAAATTCTACAGGCGATGCAATCGCATTCCAGGAACGCATGGCGCGTGCTGGGCGTGACGGCCGTCGATCTTTACATCCCGATTCTCACATTTGTTTTTGGCGAGGCGCAGATGGGCGGCCCGTGCGCGCTCGTCTCCTATCACCGGCTGCAGCAACCGTTCTACGGTCTGCCGCAGGATCCCGGCTTGCTGCTGGAGCGGCTCGTCAAAGAGTCGGTGCATGAGGTGGGCCACACCTTCGATCTCACGCATTGCCGCGACTACTCCTGCGCGATGGCGCCCTCCCACGCCGTGGAATGGATCGACCTGAAAGATGCCGCGTTGTGCGCGGAATGCGAAGGACGCGCCTTAGAGCGCGTGGGATAGTGCGTTGAACGGAATCTCGAAAGCCAGAGAAGCAGAGACTCCAAGGACAGATGAGTTTTGCAACACACCGAACTGGGTCAAGATCGGGGCTTCGCGAATAGCCCGAGTGTGATGCCAATCACAGAAGGTCTGTGGGGTTTGTACAGTTGCCGTCGCATTAGACAGCGTTTCGTCATCTTAACTGACATTAGGTTAGGTCAATCACCGACTTATATTTTGTAACTTATACTTCCTCTTATTGAATGACTTCCCAAATTGACAATGCACGATTGGCTGTCTGCTTGCAGAAGCATTGCTCTATCTCCTCTGGCCAGCATGTAAGCACGGAGGATGCGGGGCTAATGAATGCTGCAAAAATGCGCGAATCCCGGCTGTACTGTTCCCTTCCGATCCCTTCGCGAAGGCAAGCTGTTCCTGGCGGAGACTCCGGCCAAAGATCTCAACGGCACGTTTGACGGAAACCGCCGAAAGACGCCTCGGCGCGAGCACTTTTGGCTATGCGGCGCCTGTTCAGTACATTTCACGTTGTTCTTCGATCCTTCACTCGGAATGTTGACCATTCCCCTCACTCAACGGGCCGCGCTTCGATCGCCCGGAGCGCGGCCGGGAGCAGGCGTGTCAAGGACCGCGTAAGAGAACGCACTCGACTACGCAATTCAATACCGCCTGTCGCGCTCAGTTTGCGGAGCGGCAACTCCTCTGCGCCATGACGAGTTCATCATGGGGGAGAACCGTTGGCTCGCTCACTGAAAGGTCTACCCATTCTGCTCTCCCGCTAACGTGAACGACGAAGTCCTCCGCATAGGGCCGTCTTGCGAGCAATGTAGCAGGCATAGCCAGACAGAGTGTGGGAGCAAACATCAGGGCAGTGCGTGCGTGTGCCTCAGTGGCCTAGACCGCGAACGGCGGAACTTCGCCAAGGGGCGAGACATGGGTTAGGCCAGGCGAGTAGCTATTCCGGCTTGCGCTTGTCAGGGTGTTGGTTGAGAGCTGCAGAATGCTCGCCCGCGCCCTGGGCGAAAGGCGCGGGCGGGAGGAAGACAAAACGGACTTCCCAATTCGCCAACCAGTTGGCTAGTTTTTGTAGTAGGCCGCGTTCTTTTCCAGGAACTCTTTCTTTTCCTCGGGCAGATCTTCGGCCGCAAAGATTGAGTCCGAACCGCAGGCCGGCACACACGCGCCGCAGTCGATGCAGCCTTCCGGATCAACGAACAGCTGGCTTACTTCCTCGACCTTGGGCTCGTCGGTCTTCGGGTGAATGCAGTCGGTTGGGCAAACATCAACGCAAAGGTTGTCTTTGATGCAGGTATCGGTAATTACATACGCCATTGTCTTATGATTCCTTTCCTCACCTGTCACAGACAACTTATAGCCGAAAGAGCAGTGCATGCCGTGACGTTGGTCACAGGCAGGTGTGGCTTATCTATCACATCCGAATGTGACGGGGATCACAGCCTCGGGAGACAATCGGTTGTACAAAGATAGCAATTCATAGAAGCACGAGAAGTAACTAGCATTGCCCGGCCCAACCCCACGACCCCACATGCCGCTACCTGGCGGCGGGCCGGGCACTCGCTAAGCAGCAAGCCTCCCCTCGAAATTCAATCCTGCACAAGAGATTCGAAATTCAGTCGACGGACGGTTACCTCCTCTGCCGGCTGGCTGTAAGAGCGCTGGTGTAAGAGCAGATGACGGCTTCAGTACGCAGTTGATAGGCACGAATACTTCGTTGGGTCATGCAGAGCGAGCCGGCTTCCGCGGCTGGCGGGCCGCGGTTTCGTTGGTTTGGCGCGAGTGACGATGAAACATCGCAGTCACGGTCGAACGGCAAATCTATTTTGCGGCGGAGTGTTCTTTCAGCCCTCGCTTTAGATCCGCCGCCAGCAGTTTATGAAACCACTGCTCGCCTCCCTCCCGCCGAACGGAAAGCCTGCCCGCCCCGTAGGCCCGTGACTTGAGGCCGCGTTGCACGGCCTCGCAGATTCCCAGGTCTTCATCCTGCACGCGATTGCCGACCGCGACGCTTTCCTCGTTGTAAGCGCGCGCCGCATCGCTCACGTCGCCGAAGTAGAAATCAAAGACGACGCGGCAATGGTCAACGTCGAGCGGGATCACCAGGTTCGTATCGAGATAGCCTTCGTAGCAATTGAACATGAAGTTCGGATAGAGCCAGAAATACCATGCGCGATCGCCCTTCCGGGTCGCCCCAGTCGCAGCATCTTCGGTTGAGGTCACCATGGGGCTGGATTGCAGGCAATAGCGGTCCTCGTTCTCGATCGTGTATTGCTTGTAGTCAAGCACCGAGTTCAGTCCCTTGTGAAGATGCGGAACGTGATAGCCGCCGTCGAGATAATTATCGACGAACACCTTCCAATTGCAGGCAATGTCGTACGTCTTCGTCGCGAAGTATTGCAGGTTGCTCAGGCCGAGCGGCGCGACGCGCTTGACGAGAGCGCCGAGGAACTCGGCCAGCGCCGCTGCGTTTGGGTCAAGGTTGACGAATGCGAACTGCTCCCAGGTACCGACTTTTACTGGAAGGAGTCCATTATCTTTACGTTCAAAGTTCCTGACACCCTCGAACTCGGGCATGCCCTTGAGCGACCCGTCGAGCCCGTAATTCCATCCGTGATAAGGACAATGCAGAATTGAGGCTTCCCCACAAGGCTCGGTGACGACGGCGGCCGCGTGGTGCCGGCACACATTGTAAAAGGCGCGCAGCACGCCATCGTTGTCGCGAACCGCAACCAGGGGCTCGCCGGCAATTTGCGCGGTCACAAACTGCCTGGGCTTGGCCAGCTGATCCATGCGACCCATAACCTGCCAGGAGCGCGAGAAAACCGTCTGCCGCTCCAGTTCGGCAATGCGCGCATCGACATACCAAGGCGCCGGAATGGTCGACGCCTCGGGCAGAGGTAGGTTTGTGTCGTAGCTGGCTACGATTTCGGCGACGGTCGCGTTGCATCCTCGCGCGACTGTTTCCTCCGGGTTGATGGTTTCGATTTTCACGCTTTTCCCGCCTGTGCCGTTTCCGATCCGATCGCGCGCCGCAAGAGTTCCAGAAACTGTTCGATACGCGCTTCTTTCTTTTCCGGAACCGGGCCCGTCTTGCGAAATAGCCCCGGGTCCAATTCCTCCGTCAGTAGAGCATCCTGAAATCGATCCATCGTCCACTCCAGGATGGAGCCCATCATATCGACATCAAGATCCGAGCGCAGATCTCCGCGCTGTATTCCAAAGCTTACGAACTCGCGCCAGCCATAAGGATCCTCGGTTACCAGAAAACGATTGATTTCCCGGCGCAGCGCCAGGTCAGTGCCGTAATTGCCGACGAGGTATATGCGGTATGAAGCGAGATTATCGTGCACCATGTTTTCGGTGCGGCCGAGCCAGTAGCGAAGCACTTCAAAGAACCCGCGCTGCTGGAGATCGGCCGGGACTTGCAGGTACTTCGGAAACGACAGAACCGCCCTTTTATAGGCCTCGAAGAACAAGCCGTCCTTACTCTTAAAGTGTTGGAATACTGACCCCTTAGCAATGCCCAACTGGGCGGCGATATCTTCCACGCGGGCGGCATTGTAGCCGCGATCCGCGAAGTGGCGAATGGCTGCTTCTACGATTTTTGCGCGCTTGGCTTCGGAGCGTGGGCGCGGTTTCATGTCCCTCCTGAGCTGTGCCGGCTTTGCCAAACTGCTTACGATTCCCTCCAAAATGGGCCCCCTTGGATCTGGTCTGACCATAAAGTGCTTGACCAATGGTCAATGCAAGATATAGCAGCGACGAAGTTCTTTGCAATGCCTTTTGTGGCACGGGTTTGGGGGGATTCCCTAAATGGGAATCGCAATCCGTTTTGACCTATGGTCAGCGGCGACAAGTGCAAAAATTCGCACATCGCCTATGATCGCCTGCCTTTGGAATGCGCGAGCGCTAACCCAAAGTGGGCAATGGTCGTAGGGAGGGCCGGCTAAAATCTTGCGCACATTCACCGGGCACATGCGTCAAATAAGACTGCGTACGCCCCTCCAAGGAGACACGTTCGTGAACGAAACACCTCAGCAATACACGCAGCGGATCCTGTCGCACAGCGCGGGTCAGGACGCGCTCAAATTGCAAGCCGCCACGCCCAAGAAACTCCAGCGCCTGGTAAAGGGCGTCAGCCCCGCGAGGTTGCGCAAAAGGCCTGCGCCAGATAGGTGGTCCATTGCAGAGATAGTCGCGCATCTGGCCGATGTTGAAATTGTGGTGGGCTGGCGCATGCGCTCCATCCTGGGTGCTCCGGGATCGGAAATTCAGGCGTTCGACCAGGACGCATGGACTTCGGCCCTGCACTACCAGAAGCGCGATGTGCGCAAAGACCTTCTGCAACATCGCATCAACCGCGAGGGAAATCTCGCGTTGCTCAAGACGTTGACGCCCGAGCAGTGGAAACACTTCGGCATGCATTCCGAACGCGGGCAGGAGAGCATCGAGCACATCGTGAAGATGATTGCCGGCCACGATCGGAATCACATTGAGCAGATCGAAAGAATTCTGACGGCAAAAAAGAAGGTTGGGCGGGCGGCCTGAGACGAAGGTTGGTTTGTTTGGACGGCGACCTCCGCAAACAGTCTGCTCCCTTTTTCGACTACGGGCGGGGAGAACTTGTCCATTCGCAGACCGCGGCTCGGTCCTCTTGGGTGAGGCGCGCGATCGGGTGCAGCAAGGCATAGGCTGGCAGAGGCATTTTCTCGTCCATTAGTTGGTTGCAGATTTCTTCTAACTCGTGCGCGCGTTTGCTCCTGGAATAGGTTCCCCAGCGAGAGAAGTTCATTTTGGAGCGCGCTTCGTGGACATCGTGCGAAATGTACCAGGAGGCTGGGGCCACATAGCTGTACCAGGGCCAGTGCGTCTCATCGGAGTGACAATCCCGGCATGAGCGAACGAGCACGGCCTGCACCTGTGCAGGCACGGCCTCCGTGGCATTGAGCGTCGCCGCGGAAGTTATCGGCGGACTACGGCGATCGATGGGCACAAACTGGAGGATGGCTACCACGATTGACGCTATTAGCGCTAGGCGATAGGACCATGGCTTCATGTGTCGTGTACGGTCCGCACAGTTTTCAGTAGGCCGACCCGCTCACTCGGCCTCCTGCGGGGGATCCATTGGCTTACGCGTCGTCGTAGTCCTCGGTGAGGGAAAGCAAGAAGGCGACCAGCGCATCCAGGTCATCCTGGTCTAAAGACATTCCCTGAAATTCTATGGGAGGATTGCGCATCAGTCCCATGCGCGCGAGTTGCGAGAAATGAATGTAGAAGTTTACAACGTCCTGCAATTGAAGTTTGCTTCCATTGTGAAAGTAGGGGCTGGAATCTTCCAGATCGCGCAGAATCGGCGTCTTGAAGCGCGCGATGGTGCCGGCGAGTCCCTGATCGACCGAGCAATTCTGACCGGAGGCGCAGATTACGGAGTTCAGGCTAGCTTGCGGGTTTGGCATGTCGGGGTTGAGGTAGACGTTCCAAAGTCCAAGGTCGGCATAGCCGGGCTTAGTGGGGTCGGACGCTCTACGGAAGGGCTCAGTGGCATTCGGATGATTTGCCGTGGCGGGCAAATATAGATCGTAGTTCTGATTGCGAACCGAGAGCGACGGGATGTTCAATGTGGCAAATGCTCCGCTGCCATTTACCGAATCGTATTCTTCTTGGGACACTCCCGTGTTGTGAAAGAGGAAATCGCTGAAATTAGGCGCTTGATGACAGGCCGCGCAGTTGCCCGCGTGCTGCGAGCCATCGACGGGAGAAGTCGCCACCTTGAGGAAGATCTTGAGTCCTGCCAGCTCCATCGATCCAAAAACGAAGGGTTGAGCGTGATACTGAAATGAGCCGTATGTGCCATCAACCCAGACCGGGTTGGTGAGGCCGTTGACAGCGGCTGCGAGGCGCTGATTGTAGGCTTGCATACTTTCGCCGGCACTTGGCTGAACAGGCAAATGGTTGATGCGCAGAAAGACGTCATAGGGAGAACCAATGTACCGGCCAAATTCGTCCTGCTGAAAAAGCAGATCTCCCATATAAGTGCTAATACATTTGGCGACCAGATTGAGTATCTGATCAGGAGTAGCCTTATTCACATCGATGCGGTCGGCGGCTGGGATTAGAAGGTCGGAAGTAATGCGAGGGTCTGTTCCTAGGAACAGCGTGCCGTACGACAGCCCGTTGGTCCGGTCGATGGCGAGCTGGCTGGAGCCATCATCACCGCGAACGATAAGAGCAACATTGGCAAGGGCCTGTTGATATTGGTCAGGCGCCCAGCCAAAATTCCGGCCGGTGAGCGTCGCCTTGACCAAATCTTCGGGCGTGGCGAACTCTCCATCGAAGTGGAGAAAGGTCGGACCGGGGTGAGGTTGCAGCGAACCGACCATGTGCATGGAGTTGCGCGGCGTTTGGCTAAAACCATTCATCACAAGCGGAATTGGACTGCGGGCGGTGAAGTCAGAATAAGTGCGGTTGCCGGCTCCTGGAACGCCCTGGAATTCCGTAACAAAGTGACAGGAACGGCAGTTGATAGACTGGCCGGCGAACGGACCAGGCAGCGTTCCTTGCATGGTATAAACCTGCGCGACAACCGGATCGCCAACCGCCAGGGGCTGGTTCACGCCTGTCATATGCGCCGCAAAGTATTGGGCAAAACGAGTGTCGAGGAAAAGACGCTCGCCAATGGAATCCTCGGCCGGAGTAACATCGGCATCAGTCGGGAAATCGGGCGCCTTTCCCGCACCGCAACTTACCAGGACAACTACAAAACCGTAGCCCGCAATCAGTTTCAGGAGATTAGGAATAAGTTTCATCACAAGCTCTTACCTCGCGCTTCCTTGCAGGTTGACCCCGAGGCTCTTGACGTAAGTAATGATTTGCCAGCGGGACGGCTCGGGAATGGCACTCCAGGAAGGCATTCCATGGCGCAGATCGCCATTCCTCAAGAGCCAGAAGATTTCGCCATCGGATGCCTGCTGCACTTCGGGCGTGCGCAAGCTGGGTTTCTTTTTCGATCCCAGGGCATCCTGACCGTGGCACTTGGCGCAGTGGTCGGAAAAGAGCCTCGAGCCGGCTGCGACGGCATCGGTTTGGCCGGAATATGGATTGGCCCGGTGACGGTCGGAGTCCGGCACATGCTCCAGCCAACCGGCATACTTGCTTGCGCTCCAGGCGAGAGCGCAGAACAACAGGCACAGCGCGCATCTCCAGGCAATTCTCATCGGAATGCCCCGTGAATGCGTCCAAAGATTTGCTGGATTTCGTAAGAGACGGTGAAGCGGTAGGCGAACCCAATGCTGTTATCGTTCAGCCCGATCGTCGGGGCAAAGTTGATGGTCGGCCCGCTAGGAATATTGAATCCGACAACTGGCCCAAGGTAATGAGAGGTTGCCCTAAGGCCGAACCCTTCCAGTGTTCCCAAACCCCCATATAACTCGAGCCCGCCGGTGAAGTTCTCACGGCAGAAGACGCATGCCCTGCTTCTGGCAGACAAGGCGAAGGGCCGGCTCACCGCCAGGGCATAACCGAACTCCCAGGGTTCGGGTTCGTTTAAGTCTTTCTCCGCGATGAAGTTCTCCGAGATGTTCCAGCCATGGGTATTGCTGGAAAGGATCAACTTCAATTCAAGAGACTTTTCGACTTCGCTGCGAGCCTGGGCGTTCGAGAGCTGGTAGTCGAAGATGCTGTCGTGGCCGGTTACTTCGAGGAGGCTCTTATCGGCGAAGCTGACGTGCTCGAATTCCACATAGAGCACAGGGTTGATAAAGTGCTCGCGCATGAGTGGACGAAAGCGGTTCTCCCACCGATACCCGGTAAAGATCGTGCTGTCATGGGAGGTGTGCTGCCCGGAAAGATACAGTTCAGTGGTCCACCAGGCTTGGGCTCCGTATTCGAGCTCCATGGTTTCGCTCACAAAAGAATTGGCGTTCTTGGGAGAGGCCTGAACGCCCTTGAAACTAATCTCCAAGTTGCCGGGCTCCTCCATGCTGTGAGAGTAGGTCACGAAATAAGGAGGCTCTTGCGCCGCGCAGGCCACGCCCAGCGCGAACAGTGCGAGAAAGAGAGAAGCAAATGCCTGCTTGAGAGGAATTGGGTTCATGACGTGTGCAATCTAGTTGCGACTTAGTCGCAACAACAAAATAATCATAATGTGTCGCAAATTTTTCGGTCAAGAGTCGGCGACATTTTTCGTCTCAGGCAGTTTGCGACGGATCGCAACTGGCGTGGGTGTGCGACCCAGCGAGCCCGGCGGATCAACAAGAATCGCGATCGACTCTCACGTTCTTAGAACCGGAAGCCGAAGTCTCGACCTGCCGTTTCCAGTTCCCCGACGCTCTGGTATCATGCACAAAACCACGGGCTACATGGGGCAGTAGCCCAGTGACGGGCAGCCAGCTCACGTCTCTGCGACCTGCTGCCAGATCCGCAATCCCCGGCGGTTCTCGCTCTCTGGGACCTTCCCGTTGCACGTGCCTGGGTCGCAACTGTGCGAAGCATTGGCCGGGCAGATTTTTTGCCATCACTCTTCGGCAACCTTGCCGGCTCGGCCATCGTCTTCTCACAGTTCCACTGTGAAGGAGCTACGCTCGTGCACGTCTCGTCCCGCGCCATATTGTCAGGAATGCTCTACCCCTCTCTCGTTTGCGTGCTGGTCTGGTTGCTCGGCGACGGAATTTCCGCGACCGCGCAGAATTATGTCCCGCAGATGCCTTTCATCAACGCCGGGTCGGACTCCGGTTTTGCGCAACTCGACTTCGCGCAACTGTACCTTGACGAACAGGGCAAGAGCGCGAAGGACAAGGAGAAAAGAGATCGAGAAAACAGAGAACTGATCGCTTCCGGGGTGCTGTCAGCACTCGACGTTGACGCCCCGAACTACGCGATTGATCAGTTCAATCGGGCAGCGGGGCTATTGAAGGAGCAAAAATCAAAGGAAGCAATTCAATACCTGAAAAACGCAATCGCAGCCTATCCCAAGTTCGTTCTGGCACACATCAACCTCGGGCTCGCCTATCTCGATCAGGGCGACACCGCGAACGCGAAAGGCGAGTTTGAAACCTCGGCGACCCTGGACGACAAATTTGCGGGGGCGTTTCTGAATTTGGGTCGGATGGCATTGTCAGTGAACGACTTTGCTACGGCGCAATCGGAGCTGGGAAAAGCCGCTTCACTGCGGCCTCAAGACGCGACCATTCTTGCAACCCTTGCTTATGCTCAGCACCGAAATCATCTCTACAAGAATGCGCTGGAGACCATCGATCGTGTGCATGCACTCGATCATAGAGACGTGGCCAACGTGCATTATGTAGGAGCCGCCGCTGCGCTCTCGCTGAATGATGCCGCGACCGCAGAGCGTGAACTGAACTTTTTTCTCGCCGAAGATCCAACGAACGCGTTTTCACCAGCCGCGAGAAAGCACCTGGCAATCCTTGTCCACAACCGAGAGGTTAGCCGCCTGGCGGCAAGCGGAGGTAATTTACGTCCAACAATCGCGGCGACCAAAACCACACTGCACACGTTTCCCAACACTCAGCGGTTGACAGAGCAGTTGAGTTCTCTCGGTAACGAGCAGGGGAACCAGTCCTGCAATGACTGCGACCTGGAAGCGCCGGCTGAGATGGCGATGGCGGCGAATGACTTGGAAGCTATTTCGGGCTTGTCCCTGGATCTTGCGCCAACGGGCGGCGCGACTTGGACTCTGCATAAGAACGTAGACGAGGTTGCGTTGTTTTTTGCGGTCACCCGCCACGGACAAATGGTCAATGACTTGGAAGCTAGCGACGTCCAGATTCTGGATGGCAAAAAACCTCCGGAACGGATTCTAGAATTCGCTCCGCAGTCGAAGCTTCCGCTCCGATTGGGCTTGCTGGTAGATACCAGCGGGTCCGTGAACGAACAGTTTTTATTTGAAAAGCGCGCCGCAGCCGCGTTTGTTAAGAACGTGTTGAGCGGCACATCCGATCTTGGCTTCATCGCGGGATTCTCCAACGGGGCAACGGTGACCCAGGATTTCACTTCGGATCAAAGCCAACTAGCGAGTGGCATTGAGAAGCTGGCAAATGAAGGGGGAACGGCTCTATTCGACGCGGTCTCATTCGCGTGCCGGAAGCTGGCGGAATTCCCCGACGGTGACCGGGTCGCAAGAGTTCTGGTCGTGCTCAGCGATGGGGAGGACAACTCCAGCCACAGCACGCTGAAACACGCGATTGAAGTTGCCGAGAGGACAGGAGTGACGATCTACACGATCAGCACAAAACAGGAGATGGGCGACAAAACGGATGCAGACAGGATCCTGGAGGCATTGGCCGAGCGGAGCGGAGGAGAAGCCATGTTTCCGCACGATATCGTATCTCTGACGCAAGCGTTGGGGCGGCTGCGCGCTTTCATCCGCAGCCGGTACTTCGTTGCGTACAAGGCTGCGGACTTCCAGCCAGATGGAAGGTATCGCGCGATTCGCATCACGGCCGCAAAAAACGGTCAGCGCTTGCAGGTAAAAGCTCGCAAAGGTTATTTTGCCCGTCTGGAATCCAGTCCGCGATAGGGCGTAAGGGCTTATCCTCGCCCGGCGCCCTCAGGAGCTTCCGATCCATATCCCTGCGATGAAGACCAACACCCCTCCTACTACGACTTGGAAAGCCGCCGATAGCAAAGGCGTATCCATGTACCGGTTTCTGATCCACGCGATGGTGCCTAACTCGAAGGCTACTACTATAACTGCGGCAATAAATGCCGCGTGGAAGTTGGTAAGGAGGAATGGGAGCGTATGGCCGATGCCGCCGGCGGCGGTCATCAGGCCAGTGACTGCGCCGCGCAGGACGGGGCGACCGCGGCCGGTCAGAGAGCCGTCGTCGGAGAGGGCTTCGGCAAATGCCATAGAAATCCCCGCGCCAATGGAGGCGGCCAGGCCGACCAGGAACGCGTCTTTGCTGTTGCGCGTAGCGAAGGCGGCCGCGAAGACTGGGGCGAGGGTCGAGACCGAGCCGTCCATCAGTCCCGCCAGCCCAGGCTGCACGATCTGCAAAACAAAAAGCCTCCGCTGCGCTTCTTCTTCGGACTTTTTGTCGTCCTGGGTGATCTCCTCGCCGAGGGCTTCGGCGGCTACCTGGTGCTTGCGTTCCACTTCTTCCAGATCGCCCAGCAGTTTGCGGATCCCCGCATCGCTTACCTGGCTGATCGCTTTTTGGTAGAACTGGCGGGTTTCCAACTCCATGATTTCGGCTTGCTTGCGGACCTCCGAAATTTTTAGCGGCCGGGCAAGCCAGAACGGACGTCGCTGAATGAATCCCTTTATGTCCTGGCGGCGCATCAGCGGTATGTGATCGCCGAAGCGGGCGCGAAAGGTCTCGATCAGGGCGGCGCGGTGGCCGGATTCTTCTTCGCGCATGTCTTCAAAAAGCTTGGCGGTGGCAGGATAAGTCTCGCGCAAGCCATCCGCGAAATCAGCGTAGACGCGGCCGTCTTCCTCTTCTAAAGCGATCGCCAGCGCCAGGATTTCGCGCTCGGATAAATCTTTGAACTTTCTGGCCATCTCGGAGTCTCCTGAATTTCTCGACCTAATCGTATAGCACAGGAGGACGGGAGCGATCTGCGACAAATGCGCATCTGCAAGCTTGGAGCCATGACCTTTGCGCTACGATAAGTTGCGATAACAACTGTCGTAGACTTGGGCCTCAGGCTGAGCGTTTCAGCAGGCGCAGGGTCGCAGAGTCTTCCCGAGCCGGGTTGAGTGAGCAATCGCGCGGAGGCTTGTCGGGACGCCATCGCAGGAACATAGTCCCACATTTTTTGGGGATTCAGATTGTGTGTAGGGCACTTTCGAGTCCAGGCTGGTTCTACTTATCGACGACTCTATGAATGACGATCGAACCGTTGTCGTGATCGGAGGGGGTGCGGCGGGACTCGCAGCGGCTCTCAGACTGGCGGGGAGCGGTGTATCGGTGACAATCCTCGAAGCGCGTGATCGCATTGGCGGACGGATTCTTACTCATCGGGATCCGGCCTCAGAGGTTCCAATCGAACTAGGCGCGGAGTTCATTCACGGCATGTCGCCGGAAATCTTCGAGCCACTCGAGACACGCAATGCGGCAATCGTTGAGGTCCAGGGCGATAGTTGGTGCGTCAACCATGGACGATTGACCCCATGCAGCTTTCTTGCCCAGGTCGACAAAATCCTGGGCAGCATGGACGCGAACTCCCCGGATCTATCCTTTACGGAATTCTTGGAGCGGCGATTTCCCAATTCGAGCCGAGATCCTGATTTAGAGATGGCCAAGCGGCGCGCCATCGGGTACGTCAGCGGCTTCAACGCCGCCGATCCCACGCAGGTCGGCGTCCACTGGCTGGTGGCGGAAATGGAGGCCGAAGAGAAAATTCAAGGCCATCGCGCGTTTCGGATCGTGAACGGGTATGCGGAGCTGATCGACTTGTTTCGTCGTCAATTGGACGAGGCCGGCGTGCCGACGCGCACCGGGACGGTGGTCGAACGCGTCGAGTGGCGCCCGGGCCGCGTGGAAATAACGGTGCGCGGAAGCGGTTCCTCCCAGGCTTCAATTCTTACGGCGGCAAAGGTGCTCATCACGCTGCCGCTCGGTGTGCTGCAGGCGCCGGTTGGCGAAAGGGGCGCGATCGAGTTTGCTCCCGCATTGCCCTCGCAAAAGCTTGACGCGCTTTCGCGGATTGAGATGGGGACGGCGATGCGTGTGGTGCTGCGCTTCCACCGGCGCTTCTGGGAGACGATCATGCCCCCGGGCGGCGGCGGAAAAACTCTCCATGGGATGAGCTTTCTGTTTTCCGAGGACGAATGGTTTCCGACCTGGTGGACGTCCGAGCCGCGCAAGTCGCCAACTCTCACGGGCTGGGCGCCATTCCGCGCGGGAACGCGCCTCTCTGGGCAGAGTGAGCGCTTTGTCATGGACCGTGCATTGAGTTCGCTCGGCCGCCTACTGCGTGTCGATCCGGCGAAATTGGAGGAGGAGTTTGCGGCAGGGTACTTCCATGACTGGCAAAACGATCCCTTTTCGCGGGGCGCTTACAGCTACGGCAAAGTGGGAGCGAATGAAGCCCAGCAGACGCTGGCTGCCCCGGTGGAAGAGACGCTGTTTTTCGCCGGCGAGGCGACGGACGTATCCGGCAACAATGGCACGGTGCATGGTGCCATCTCCAGTGGCCACCGGGCCGCCGCTCAAATTCTGCGCGCGCTGAGCTGAGACGAACTGCCGTCTAGCCCGCGACGGTGGGCGCGACCAACTGTTCTTCGGAAAATGGGTGTGGTGCGGCAGTTGCGCGAGCGTCTGGTCGAGTCCTGGCTCGCATCGCTTGAACCGCGGACTCGGGCGCGCCGGCCCGGGGTACAGCCAATTGCATTGGGAGCTGAGGCACAACCGGCTCTGCCGCCTGCTCGCGCAAGGAAGATGCTCGTTTCCGGGTGGAGGATCTTCTGACCGCTCCGGCGCTCTTGCGTGCGGATCGCCTTTTGGGCGATCTGATTCGAGCCGACTCGCGCAGTTCGGTGAAGCTTGATTGCAAGAGTTTCTCGAGACGTGGCAAGTCGGAGGCGATGTGGGCGTCTCCACTAAACCCGAAATAGACTGCGCCGTTATAGCTCAGGAGCGCGCAGTTAAGGGACATCTCTCCGCCGACCGGCACGTAGGGATACCATTGCGTCATTTTGTGTCCCAGAACGTAAAGCGGGAATTGCGGGCCAGGGACGTTGGTGCACACCATGTTGAAAGGTGTAACCGGTAGGCGACTGATGAGCGGGCCGACTACCGACTGCATGGGAAATGGAAGGACACCGAGGAGGCCTCCGGCGAGGCCAACCAGTTCCGCGGCACGCGCGTGTTTCAGGAACTCGGTGCGCCGGTGCACGGCGGCCAGCAATTTTTTGGGGTCGCGAATATCGAGGGGGACGGTAACTGCGATAAGGGAGATGCTGTTGCCCATCTCGGTGGAGGTATCGGAGCTGCGCAGGTTTACGGGGACCATGACGCGGAAGAGGCGTCCTTTCACATCGTCGCCGTGAAGTTCGGAATAGCGGCGAACAGTGGCGGTGATCAGAGCCAGCAATACATCATTGACGGTGGCCCCACAGGAAGACTTGATAGCTTTGACATCGGCTAGAGGAATTTCCGTGAAAGCGAACTTTTGCGGGCCGGTATACAGAGCGTTGAAGCGCAGCCGCTCGGTGGGAGCGCTGATTTCCGGCATCAGCTCGGAGAAGTCGTCGTGGGAAGCGTCTTCGCGCATGAGCTGGGCAAGACTCTCCCGGCGAGCCAGGGATTGCGTGGCAAAATTCAGCAGGCCGCCCCAGGCCGAGAGGATGCGCTCGGAAAAATCGGAATAGGAGTCCGCGAGCCCGTTTACAAAATTGGGCGCGGCTTCACGGTTTGGAGGGACGCCGGCCCGCGCTTTACGTTTCGGGAGGCGTGGCATCTCCGGTGTGGCATCCATGAGCGCGCTCATTACACCGACGCCGGCGATACCGTCCGCCAGGCAGTGATGCAGGCGCGCGATAAGGCCCGTGCGGTTGCCTTTCAAACCGCGGACGAGCGTCAAATCCCAAAGCGGATATTTGCGGTCGAGGACCTCGCCGAAAAGCGTAGCCGCCAGAAGCTGGAGCTCGGCGTCGGAGCCATGCTTGAGCGTTACTTCACGAATGTGGTTGCGGATGCTGAAATCGGGATCGTATTCGAGGCAGGGCAGGCTGAGATTGAGCGGCGAAGGCGCGAGGCGCATTTGATACCGTGGAATGCGCGGAAGGCGCGACTCGACGAAGCGGACGTAGGTTTCGAACGGAACCTCGCCCTCAAGGACGCAGATGCAACCCACGTTGAGGGGCATGCCTTCGCGCTCGAGGTTCAGAAAAACGCTGTCGCCCCAGGACAGTCGATCGCCGTTCGGGTAGTTCATGACAGCTCTCCTCTTGGCTCTGGCTTCCCTGATGTCTTGCCGCTGCCCGGTGGATTCAATTCACAAAGCTGAATCGCCGGGCCAGATTCATCAGCTTGAGTACCTTGTAGATTTCGACGTTCACACCGCGCAACCCGATTTTGGTTGACCTTGAGGCGGTTACGCGGGCCAAGTCTTCGAGCGCTTGCACGGCAGCAGCGTCGACGCGGCGGACGGCTGTGAAATCGAGGACCGCTTCGCCTTGAGGGCTGTCGAGTTTCTGGAGCACCTCACGCAAGGACTCGGCTACCCGGCCGCCATCGATCTTTAGAAATACGCCGTTTGTCTTCGCATCGCTCATGTTCGTGTCACAAAGGTCGGTTCTCGTCATGCCATTTGCTCCTGTGGCGTCGCCGCTGCTTTCGACGTTCCTCGTCCTTGATAGGCGGCCCAGAACAACTCGACCAATTCACTGACCAGCGGCATGCGCGGGTTCGAGCGCCAGGATGGATCGTCGAAGGCAATTTTGACGAGCTCGGGCATGGTGCGCTCGAAGTCATCCTGGGAGATCCCAAGCTCAGCGATCGACCGCGGAATTGCCAACTGGTCCAGCAACCGTTCGGTGGCTGCAATCAGATTCCCGACCTTCTCCTCCGTGTTGTCTCCGCCGAGGCCCAGAAGGTCGGAGATCAGCGCATATTTCTTATGGGCAACGTATCCACGCTGGTTGGGCGAGGGCATGAACTTTGTGGGTACAGCGGCGTTGTAGGCGATGACATGAGGCAAGAGCAGTGCGTTGGCGCGGCCGTGAGTGACGCCGAAGCGTGCCCCGAAGGCGTGCGCCAGCGCGTGATTGACGCCGACCGCGGCATTGGAGAACGCAATGGCCGCGATGCAGGCTGCATTGTGCATCATGCAGCGGGCTTCTTCGTTTTCCGGGTGCTCGTAAGCGATTGGGAGGTACCGGAAGACCAGCCGGATCGCCTGCATGGCGTTCGAGTCGGTGTAGGGGGAAGAGAGAATCGAGACGGCCGCTTCCAGCGCGTGGGTCAGGCAGTCGATGCCAGTATCAGCGGTGAGGGTCTTCGGCATGGACATGACGAATTGAGGATCGACGATCGCGACATCGGGGGTGAGCGAATAGTCGGCGAGCGTGACTTTGACGCCGCGCGCTTTATCGGAGAGCACGGCGAAGGGCGTGACTTCACTGCCGGTGCCGCTGGTGGTGGAGATGGCGATCAGGCGTGCGTGCCTGGTTTTTTCCGTCGGGTAGTCGACGACGCGCTTGCGAATATCCATGAAGGGCGCGGCGAGTTCTTCGAGGTCGGCGTCGGGAGACTCGTATTTCAACTTCATGATCTTGGCGGCGTCAATCACCGAGCCGCCGCCGAGCGCCACGATTTGATCCGCCTTGTAGAGATTGAGCGCCTCCACGCCTTGCGCGATGACCTGGGCTTCGGGCTCTGCATCGGGAATGATCGAGATGTGGACCAGAGTTTGCGGAGCGAGGTGGCGGCGCACGATATCCACGTGGCCGATTTGCTCCATAGCCGGAGTGGTCACGATAACTGTCGAGCGCGACGCCGGTTGGCCGATATTTTCGACTGCATTCAGGTTGAAATAAATCTGGTTGGGAACGCGGAACCACATATGAGCCGGTGTCCTCCGGGCCACGCGTTTAAGGTTGAGGTAGTGATAGATATTCACGTTATCGGTGGTGCTGTTGCCGCCAGCCGTGCCGCATCCGAAAGAGAACGTTGGGACCATGTCGTTATAGACGCCACCGAAGGCGCCGACGGAGCCCGGAGAATTCACAATAATGCGGCCGGCGTTGATGGCCTCGCTGAATCTTCGGATCACTTCCTCGTCGCGGGAATGAACGACCGCAGTGTGCCCCAGACCGCCGGCATGATTTATGTCCACGCAGACTTTCAGCGCATCATCGACTGATTTGGCGCGATAGACTGCGAGCACGGGAAAGAGTTTTTCGACCGAAAGAGGGTAATCGGGTCCCACGCCCTGAATAGGTGCAATCAGCAGTTTGGTTTTCGGAGGTACGGTAAGGCCGGCGAAGCGCGCGATGTCGGTTGCCTTCTGGCCAACCGCCATGGGCTGCATGAAACCCGTCTTCGGATCGATGACCGTGCTGGCCAGCTGCCTGGTCTCTTTTTCGTTGCAAACGTGCGCTCCCAGCTCCGCGAATTTCTTGAGCACCGCGTCATAAATCTCGTCATCGACAACTACGGTTTGCTCGGAGGCGCACACCGTTCCGTTGTCGAAGGTCTTCGAGGTAATGATGTCAACAACCGCCATGTTCAGGTCGGCGGACTTCTCGAAATATACCGGGGTGTTCCCTGCCCCAACGCCCATGGCCGGCTTGCCGGAACTGTAGGCGGCTTTGACTACGCCGGGCCCCCCGGTGGCATCGATGAGCCGGATGTCCTTGTGGTGCATCAGGTAATTGTTGTCTTCGAGATCATGCGACTCCAAACATGTGAAGACGCCCTCGGGTGCGCCATGCTTCAGGGCGGCCTCGTACATGATGCGCACGGCTTCCGAGCAGCTGCGCCAGGCATTGGGGTGCGGGCTGAAGATCGCCGCATTCCGCGTCTTGATCGCCATGATGCATTTGAACAGCACCGTCGATGTCGGATTGGTGATGGGCGTCAGCGAGAGGATCACTCCGATAGGCTCGGCGACTTCCACAATTCCGCGCTCGGGGAATTCGCGAATCACGCCGACTGTGCGCTTGTCCTTTATGTAGTTATAGACAAATTCGGTAGCGACCATGTTCTTGACCGCTTTGTCTTCGATAACGCCCAGACGGGTTTCCTCGACGGCCAGCCGCGCCAGATATTGCGCCTGCTCGAGTCCAGCAATCACGATCGCCTTAACGATGCGGTCGACGTCTTCTTGCGAGTATTGCGTAAATACCGCGGCTGCGGTGCGGGCTCTGCCGACTAATTCATCGAGGTAGGCAATGCGGTCTTCTTTGAGGGCTAACGGTTTCGGACTTGCTTTCTTCGTGGCAATTACGGCGCTAGGAATGGCTTGCGGCTCCTGTACTGCCTCGCTCGTCGACATGGATTTTGCCTTCCAGCCCGAAGCTTCAATTGGATTGGGGCTGCTGGTGTGGCGTGATACTCCTCTTTTCCACCGCTATAAATACATCACGTAGTAACCAAAGCGTCCGTGTTGTATATCACTAAGAGACGTGACAGGCGGCTGCGGACATCCAGCGGACAACTTCGGCGGGAAAAGCGGATTCCAATAGAGTAGGATGAGCAGAAGAATGCGGTCTTGACCACCCGGCCAACCGTTTGCATGGAGGTAACTCCCATGAACGAACACCACCCAGAATCCAGCGTAATCAAAGCTCTTCTTGCCGGCGTTGCTGCGCTCGCGCTGATCGTGTATGCGCCGGAAGCGTCGTTCGCACAGCGCGGCGGGGGCGGGGGCCACTCAGGAGGCGGAGGCGGCGGCTCTCGCGGGAGTAGTGGAGGAGGCAGCTTTTCCGGTGGTGGATTCCACGGCGGGAGCGGGTTTGGTGGTGGGAGCGGCTCCTACGGCGGTTATCGTGGCGGGGGCGGTTCGATCTCCGGAGGTCATTCCCAGGGTATCGGGCGTGGACCGGCAGGGGGCGGGCCTGTCCGCAGTTCGGCCTATGGGCGCGCAAATACTTCTCCAGGCTGGCATTCGATGGGCGGCGCTTCGGAAGGCCGCGGTGGCGCGCCTGGATCGGCCGGCGCGCGGGGCGCCATGCAAGGGCGCGGCACGACTTCAATGCACGCCGCTGTGGCTGACGGGCAGTGGCATTCCTTTGGGGGCATGCACGGAGGCGGCATCGCAGAAAATCATGCCGCTCTTGGAACTGGGCTAAACGGAAATGCTCGCTTCGGTGGACAGGCGGAATTCTTCCGTGGCGGCTTTGGCGGATTCGGTGGTTGGCGCGGTGGTTGGGGCTGGCGCGGAGGCTGGGGATATCCCGGCTACGGGTTTGGCTTTGGCTGCTGGAGCTGCGGATGGGGATTCGGCTTCGGCTGGGGAATCGGATGGAATCCTTATTGGGCTCTCTATCCGTATCCTTATTGGGATAGCTTATGGTGGGGCGATCCCTACGGCTACTTCGGGCCCTATGACTACATTTATCCATATTGAGCCCCGTAAAAAATCTGGCAGCGCTATTCAGCACGGCGCTCTTCACAATTTTCGTTCCGGGGACAGTGGCCGGATATGTGCCCTGGCTTCTCAGGCGGGGCGCAGAGCCGATCACTGGACCCTCTGAGTGGGCGGCAATTTTTGTGATCTGCCTAGGGGTCGCGATTTATCTCTATACCTCCTTCTGGGGCTTTGCGCTGATCGGTGGGGGAACTCCGGCGCCGATTGCACCGACGAAAATTCTGGTCGTCCGGGGCTTGCATCGCTACGTGCGCAATCCAATGTATATCGGAGTCGGTCTGGTAATTGCTGGGCAGGCGTGGTTGTTCCGCTCCTGGCACACCGCGGTTTATCTCGGCTGTTTTGTGGGGATTGTCAATTTTTTTGTTCTCTTCTATGAAGAGCCGTCCTTGCAGAGACAGTTCGGAGCAGAGTACGAGAGCTATCGTGCGCGCGTGCCGCGATGGATTCCGAGAATTGGGCGCTAAGTGGGGCGGGGTGTCGCCGGGGGGCTGCAGTTGGTCGCTGTGCGGGGGCTCGACCCTGCGAAACCCTGAACCACTGGGGACGCGACGCGGGAAACGAAGGAAAACCCTGCTCCCGCTAGCGCGCGGGCTCGCCTTCTGCTAGTTTGAAGAGTTTGCCATTGAGCCTGCTGACTTTTCCGGGGTGAAACGCCAATGCCAGCCATCAAATTCCGGGGTGTGGACTTTGTTCAATTCGATTCCCTGCTGAACGACGACGAGCGTCTGGTGCGCGATACCGCTCGCAAGTTCATTGAAGACAATCTCGTCCCGATCATCGAAGAGTGCAATCGCGCGGGTCGGTTTCCGCGCGAACTCGTAAAGCCGATGGCGGATCTCGGATTCTTTGGAGCCTCACTTCAAGGCTATGGCTGTGCAGGCATGTCAAACGTCGAATACGGGCTCGTCACTCAGGAACTGGAGCGGGGAGACTCCGGCGTCCGCTCGTTTGTCTCCGTGCAATCGGCGCTGTGCATGTATCCGATCTATGCGTTCGGATCCGACGAGCAGAAGAACGCCTGGCTTCCAGCGATGCAGAAAGGCGAAAAGCTTGGCTGCTTCGGGCTGACGGAACCGGGATTCGGCTCGAATCCTGGAGGAATGCGCACGCGAGCCAAGAAGTCGGGTAAAGAGTACGTGCTCAACGGCGAGAAGATGTGGATTACCTCTGGGACAATCGCGGATGTCGCCATCATCTGGGCCAAGGTGGAAGACGAGGACGACAAGATTCGCGGCTTTCTGGTCGAAACCGACCGGCCCGGATTTAAGGCTGACGACATTCATGGAAAGTGGTCATTGCGCGCGTCCGTGACTTCGGGACTGTCACTGCAAGATGTGCACGTGCCCGAATCAAACCTGCTGCCGAAATCGGGCGGCCTGAAGTCTCCGCTGATGTGTTTGAACCAGGCGCGCTACGGAATCGCCTGGGGCGCGGTGGGGGCAGCGATGGCTTGCTACGACTGCGCGCTGCAGTATTCGCTGCTGCGAAAGCAATTCCGGGATCAGCCCATCGCCTCGCACCAGTTAGTGCAGGAGAAGCTGGCGTGGATGATCAGCGAGATCACCAAGGCGCAGCTGTTGATTCTCCAGGTGGGGCGGCTGAAAGACGCGGGCAAAGTTGAGCACCAGCATATCTCGATGGGCAAGCGCAACAACGTCTGGATGGCGTTGGAGTGCGCGCGCATGTCGCGCGATATCCTGGGGGCGAACGGTGTAGCCGATGACTATCCGATCATGCGCCATCTGATGAACCTCGAATCGGTCAAGACGTACGAGGGAACGCATGATATCCACACACTGATCATTGGCGCGAGCGTGACGGGAGTAGAGGCGTTCTAGCCGATCGCTCTTGGCGTAAAGCGGCGGCGGTCTCTGCCAATTAGAGTGAAGCATGTCATTCCTTCCCCTTCAGACGCGGCGGCTCCTGCTGCGGGCCTACACTTCAGCGGACATTCCTGCGCTTGTGCCGCTGATCGGAGCGCATGAAGTGGCGGCGACCACCCTGCGCATTCCGCATCCTTACACCGAAGCAATAGCACGTGAATTCATCGCCCTCGCGGAGAAGGATGAGGCGAGCGGCTCGTGCGTGCGCTGCGGCATCATCCTGCGGGAGAGCGGCGCACTGTGCGGCGGAGTTGGATTGCAGATCGAATCCGATCACCGGCGCGCCGAGCTGGGCTATTGGATTGGAGTGCCCTACTGGGGAAATGGCTACGCTACCGAGGCCGCGATGGCGATGGTGCAATACGGGTTCGAAGCCAGGGCGCTGCAACGAATCTTCGCCAGCCACTTTTCCCGCAACGGCGCGTCTGGACGGGTTTTGCGGAAGATCGGCATGCGCCATGAGGGCTGTCTTCGCGGCCACATTCTCAAATGGGGAGCGTTCCTGGATCTCGATATGTATGGGATGATGGCCGAAGACTGGAAGCGCGGCTCCGCGCCTTCCCCTGACACCGTCCCTCAATTGTAGAGTTCTGTGAGCAATTCATAAGCCCGCCGCAGATGCGGAATCACGATGCTGCCGCCGACAATGAGCGCCACATTCAGCGCATCTTCCTGCTCCGCCCGACTCGCGCCCAGGCGGTAGGACTGGATCATGTGGTAGCTGATGCAGTCCTCGCAGCGCAGGCAGGTCGAGGCGGTCAGGCCCATCAGTTCCTTATATTTTGCCGGAACCGCACCTTCGAGATAGGCGTTGTGGTCGAGGTTGTAGAAGCGTTTGACGAGGAAGTTGTCGGCCTTTTCGACATTGACGTTCAGGCGCGAGCGAGCATCGATGAAGCGACGCGCGATTTCGCTTTTGTCGGCTACCTGCTTTTCGGTAAGGAGATATGACGGCTCTTTTCGTTCAATGTTCATGGCGGAAGGGTAGCAGAATCCGCCGTGGTAGCGGATTCGGAAATCTCTCGGCCGAAGCCAGGGGATTACTCTTCTGACATCATTGTCGTTCAAGAATCTGCGCGTTAGCGTTTAACCATCACTTCCCTCCATCCTCCTGAAGGGGTATATTTCCAAGTCGCGCTTAAAGCGCGCTGCACGCGCCGTTCTAGCAATGGAGGCCATCATGGCAACAGAGACTCGCTCCCCGGAGACGCACCGCGCTGAACCACACACGAAGAGTTTCGGACAAAATATCGAGTCGGATCTGGCGCTGGAATTTTTGCGGGTGGTTGAGAATGCCGCGATCGAGTCGGCGCGCACCATGGGGCAAGGCGATCGGCACCTGAGCGACCAGGTTGCCACTGAAGCCATGCGCAAGACCATGGACACCGTTCCCATGCATGGCACCATCGTCATCGGCGAAGGCGAGCGCGACGACGCGCCTATGCTCTACATCGGCGAGCAGGTCGGCGGAACTTTCACCGATGGTTCGGGAGTTCCGCATGTTGACATCGCCGTCGATCCGCTGGAAGGAACCAACCTTTGCGCGACCGGATCTCCAGGCGCGATCACGGTGCTGGCAGCGTCGGAGAAAGGCGGGCTGCTACACGCTCCAGACTGCTACATGGAGAAGATCGTGGTTGGTCCGTCTTGCAAGAATGCCGTAGAGCTCGATGCGCCGGTTGCGGTCAACTTGAAAAATATTGCGCGGCGGCTCCACCGCGGCGTCGAGGACCTGGTGGTAATGGTGCTGGACCGTCCACGGCACGAGAAGCTGGTCGCCGATATTCGCAAGGCCGGGGCGCGCATCAAGTTGATTTCCGACGGCGACCTTTCCGCGGGAATCGCAGCCGCGGTCATTGGGACGGGAGTTCACGCGGTGATGGGCTCGGGCGGCGCTCCTGAAGGCGTCATTACGGCGGCCGCGATCCGCTGCCTGAACGGATACATGCAGGGGCGGCTGGTGATCGACAAGCCGCAGCTTGAAGAGCGCATTGCCAAGATGGGGATCAAGGATGGCAAGCGAATTTATGAAGCCGAGGATCTGGCGCCGGGCAAGCAATTGATTTTTGCCGCGACCGGAGTGACGGAAGGCGCGCTGCTCAAAGGAGTTCGCTTCTTTGGGGAAGGGACGCGAACGTCCTCGGTGATCCTGACCTTGAAGACCGGGCGAGTGCGGTTTGTGGATAGCATTCACCTCGACAAGGGGCCGGATGTGAAGGTCAGGTTCGCCTAATACAGTTCTGAGTTCTCTTAATTGACCCGAACAACTATTAACCCATAACAAGGGTTTCCTATTTTCGTGTCACGGTGACTAATCCGTTTCGATAGGCGGGCGCAAGGCCGTGTCGGAATGTCAATGACCTGCCAGAGAGCGCCGGCGAGGGTGCCGCCACCCCTCGACTTGGCTCAGGGCAGACTTGGCCGACGAGTCGCCAGCGCTACCATCGCTCTTCGAGATGGACGCCTCAATGCGGGACGCTTCCCTGCTACAATCTCTAGCTCCATGATTCAATGGAACTTCCTGTCGTACATTGACGTACCTTGCTTGTGCTGTTTTGGGCGATGCGGGGTTGGTCTTGTGCTTCATCTCCGCGTTTCTTCACTGACACGCGTGGGCGGTTGGCTGTAGCCTAATCGGTTCTCTTCACTTAATAGTTCTTTGCCTGGCGGTTTGGCCTTAACGGTTCTTTGTCTTAACACATCTCGGGAGTTGATTTGGAAGAGGCCCAGGTCATCGGATTGCTTGTCCGTCGCTGCGTTGGGGGCGATGCTGCGGCTTGGGAGGAAATTGTCCAGCGATTTCACCGGCGGATTTATAACGTCTGCTACCGGTTTGCCGGCGACCCGGATTCGGCGCAGGATCTGACCCAGGAAGTCTTCATCAAGATGTACCGCACCCTGGGCACCTATGACTCTGGTAAGGGTGCGTTCATGACCTGGGTAACGACCATCACACGGAATCTGCTGGTCGACCATTTCCGCAAGACCAAGGGCGACCGCATGACGGATTCGCTCGATTCTACGGCCTCGGAACATGAGGACGCGCAGCCTTTGGGCGAGCAGATTGCCGACCGTGGGCCGGCTCCGGATAGCGCGGTGCAGGGGCGGGAGACGCGGGAAATGGTGCATTCGGCGCTGCAAAAGCTGTCCCCGGAGTTGCGGGAGGCAGTGATTCTGCGCGATCTGCAAGACATGGATTACAGGGAAATTGCCGTGGCTCTGAGGGTTCCGGAGGGGACCGTCAAGTCAAGAATTAACCGGGGGCGGGCGGAACTTGCGCGCCTTCTTCAACGTACATATAAACAGGTGATCTGATGCCAGACGACACAAAACACGGGGCTAGCTGCACAGAGTTCGAAGCCCTGCTGTCGGACGCCATCGAAGGCCGCTTGACGGGCGCGGAGATGGAGAAGTTCGAGGCACACCGGCGCACATGTGAGGTATGCGGGCCGATGTTTGCCGAGGCGCGGGCCGGGCGGGAGTTGCTGCTCTCGCTTGGGGAGGTGGAGCCTCCGGCTTATTTGGTGCACAACATTCTCGTCGCTACGACCGGGGTGACTTCGGCGGGAACTGCGCTGGCTGGGCGCGGCGCTGCTTCGCGCGGATTGCGCGCGTGGTGGGATTCATGGGTTACTCCGGTGGCCGCTTTCGTGCGGCAGCCGCGGTTTGCCATGTCGTTCGGGATGATTTTCTTCTCGTTCTCGCTGGCGTTGAGCGCGGCGGGGTTCAAGGCATCGGATGTGGCGCGGATCGATTTACGGCCCGCAGCCTTGCGGCACGCATACAATGACGCGCAGATCAAAGTGGTGCAGTATTACGAGAACATCCGGTTTGTGTACGAAATCGAATCGAAGGTGCGCGAGCTGAAACGGGCTGCCTCGCCCGCCGAGCCGGCGCAGCAGCCACCGGAGCCGAAAGATCGCAAGAACGATACCAGTGGACAGCCAGAACAGAGACAGGACAGAAACTATTCGATGGAACAAGGTCAAACCGTATTAGCTTCACTCGCCGGGCCCAATGGAATGTGCCTTCGAGAAGCCGCGAGCCTGCAGCCTCGAGTCACGAGCGGGAACGAGATCGCTCGGAGCTCGAAGCTCATAGTTCGGGGCTATGACAGGAGGTTTGTATGAACTGCGCCTATCATGCTGATCAGTCAGCGGTGGCCTATTGCCGCACGTGCGGGAAAGCGCTGTGCGCGAACTGTACGCGCCCGGTGCGGGGCGTGATTTATTGCGAGGATTGCCTGGGGGCGCGCATGGACAGCGCAGCGCCGGCGCCGGGATTTGTTGCCGGGCCAAACACCGCAGCGCCGCCGGCCGGAGCGGTGCCGCTATCGCCGCGGTCGCCGTCGGCCAGCGCAAGCGGGCCGAACCCGACAGTCGCCGGAATTCTGGGAGCCATCCCATTCGGCGTGGGAGCTGTTTACAACGGGCAATACGCCAAGGGCCTGGCGCACCTCTGCATATTTGCGCTCCTGGTCGCGGGATGTAATTCGAGAGGGGATTTGATTCCGACCTTGAGTGGTTTTGGGATCGCGTTCTTGGTGATTTACTCGATTCTGGACGCGGTTCGTTCAGCGCGCGCCATTCAGGCTGGATTGCCGGCGCCGGACCCCTACGGACTGGCGGCAACCTTTGGCGGCACCGCCAAGGTGGATGCGTCCAAGGTTCCGATGGCGGCCATCGTGCTTATTCTGCTCGGTGTGATCTTCCTGCTGCACACGGCAGGATTGTTTGAACGCGGGTTTGATCGTTTCTGGCCGCTGCTTCTGATGGGCCTGGGTGCGTTTCTTTTTGCGCGCAACTACGGACCGGGCGGGATCGATCGGTCATGCGGCCGGCGGCGGCTCAACGGACCCGTAATGCTATTTACGATCGGGACGCTGCTTCTACTGGAGACGCTCGATATCGCCGGCTTCCACAAGACGTGGCCTGTGATTCTGCTGGTGGTTGGAGGCATTAAGCTGTTGGAACGGTCCACGATGGGCGGGTCGGCCAATGCAGGTTATGGAGGCACGTTGCCTCCGCCGGATGTGCCAACGCCACCCGCGCCACCCGCGGCGCCATCGACGCCGAGCGAGGTGAACCATGGGTAACCCGGGAATGCCGAATCCAGGTACGCCGAATCCAGTGGCTCCGCCGTCTTATGTACCACCGCCCC
>Ga0335080_10000300_pt1 | contig 45297 bp, 43 predicted proteins | sample Lox_Sample_34_FD_206720 | JGI IMG/M metagenome (GOLD analysis project Ga0335080, IMG submission 206720) | Soil microbial communities from Loxahatchee National Wildlife Refuge, Florida, United States - Lox_Sample_3.4 | ecosystem: Environmental > Terrestrial > Soil > Wetlands | place: USA... | reverse complement strand
GATCCTGGTCGTGGAGGACGGGCCCGACAACCAGCGGGTGATCCGCCACGTGCTGGAGCGGTCCGGCTACCAGGTGACGATCGCCGAGAACGGGCTCATCGGCGTCGAGCTCGCGCTGTCGGCCGCGGAAGAGGGGACACCGTTCGGTGTCATTCTCATGGACGTGCAGATGCCGGTGCTCGACGGTTACGCCGCGACGCGTCAGCTGCGCGACCAGGGCTACTCCGGTCCGATCATCGCGCTGACCGCGCACGCGCTGCCGTCGGAGCGCCAGCGCTGTCTCGAAGCGGGCTGCGACGCGTTCGCGACCAAGCCGCTGGAACGCGTTGCACTGCTCGAGACGATCGCCGCGCACATGCAGAAGGCGACCGAGGGCGACTCGCGCTAAAATTTTGGCATGGCCCGGTTCGGCTCCGAGCAGTTGGAACGCTACAAGCGGCATCTGCTCCTCGAAGGCGTCGGTCCGGACGGGCAGGCGAAGCTGCTCGCCTCGCGCGCGCTCGTCGTGGGCGCGGGCGGACTCGGCTCACCGGCCGCGCTGTATCTCGCCGCGGCCGGCGTGGGGCGGATCGGGATCGTCGATTTCGACCGCGTCGACGCTTCGAACCTGCAGCGCCAGGTGCTGTACTCGACGGCGGACGTCGGCGCGCCGAAAGCGATCGTGGCCGCGCGCAAGCTGCGCGCGCTGAACCCCGACGTCGACGTGCGCGTGCACGAAGCGAAGCTCTCGGCGCAGAATGCGGCCGAAATCCTCGGCGACTATGACGTCGTGCTCGACGGCACCGACACATTTCCGAGTCGCTACCTGACGAGCGACCTGTGCGTGTGGCAGAAGAAGCCGCTCGTCTACGGCAGCGTGATGCGCTTCGAGGGCCAGGTGTCCGTCTTCGACGCGCGGCGCGGGCCCTGCTACCGCTGCCTGTTCCCCGAGCCGCCGCCGCCCGAGCTCGCGCCGAACTGCGACGAAGCGGGCGTGCTCGGCGTGCTGCCGGGCGTGATCGGCATGCTGCAGGCCACGGAGCTCCTGAAGCTCCTGCTCGGCATCGGCGAGCCGCTCGTCGGCCGGCTGCTCGTGTACGACGCGCTCGCGCTCGAGTTTCGCACCTTCCGCGTCGCGAAGGACCCGGCGTGCGCCGTGTGCGGCGAGCAGCCGACCGTGACGCAGCCGATCGACTACGCGGCCTTCTGCGCCGCGCGCGCGGGGGCCGACGGCGCCGTGGCCGAGCTCGCACCCAAGGCGCTTCGCGCGAAGCTCGCCGCCGGCGAGCCGCCGCTCCTGCTCGACGTGCGCGAGCCGTTCGAGGCCGAGCTCGCGAGCATTCCGGGCGCGCTGCTCGTGCCGCTGGGCCAGCTCGAGGCGCGCCTCGCGGAGCTCGAGCCGTGGCGCGCGCGCGAGATCGTCGTCCACTGTCACAAGGGCGGGCGGAGCCGTCGCGCCTGTGAGCTCCTGCGCGCCAAAGGCTTCGAACGCGTCTCGAACCTCCGAGGGGGCATCGAGGCGTGGGCGCTCGAGGTCGATGCAGAGGTGAAGCGGTACTAGCGACCGCTTCGGAGAAGGTCCGCGAATGAACATGCTGCGCTGTCACGTGTTCCGGGGGCTGCCCAAGGAGCTCGAAGAGGAAGTGAACAAGTTCCTCGAAGTCACTTCCTGTCGCGTGCACCACGTGGTGCAGAGCGAGTCGGCGAACCACGTCACGCTCACCATGATCTACGAGCTGGTCGCGCCCGAGCTGCCCTGAGCAGCCGGTCAAGCCCCGGCAAGAAAGCTCCGATTCATCCGCGGGAGAACCCTGTCTCCCGAGGTGACCGTGAGCCGCGAGTCCGAGCCAGACGAGCAAGACACTCGGGACCGAGTGGCTGCGCTCTACGGCGACCGCCTGCTGGCGCCGGTCGGCCAGCAGCTCGGCACGCTCGCCGGGCTGCTCGTGAAGGAGTCGGCCCTCGGGCTCCTGCTCGTCGACGCCGCGTCGCTGCTCGAGATCGAGCGGCTGTACGGCGCACGCGCCTTCCGCACCTCGCTCGACGCGCTCACGCAGCGCGTGCGCACGCGCGTGACTCGCGACGTGGGGGAGGAGATCGTCGTGACTTCGGGCGCGCTGGAGGAGGAACACATTCTGGTGTTCATCCCGCGCCCGCGCACCGAGTCGAGCTTCTTCCTGCACGACCTGCCGCGGCTGGCCGAAGAGCTGCGCTCCTACGTGGCGCTCTGTCTCAAGCGCATCGTCTACCCGTACCTGCAGGACCGCCCCGAGGTGCCGATCGGCACGGGCTTCGTGCTGCACCGCCCCTTCCAGCGGCCCGAAGCGCAGATCCGTGCGCTGATCGAGAGCACGTCCTCGTCCGCGCGCTTCGAGCGCGAGCGCCGGCAGCGCGACCGCGCCGCGCTGCTCGACCGCATCCTGCTCGAGGAGAGCGTGACGACGGTGTTCGAGCCGATCGTGCGCCTCGCCTCGCGCGAGACGATCGGCTTCGAAGCGCTGACGCGCGGACCCGCCGGCACGGGACTCGAGACGCCCGCCGCGCTGTTCGGCTGCGCCGAGCAGTCCGACCGCGAGTACGAGCTCGACAGCCTGTGCCGCCGCCGCGCGCTCGCGAACGCGCGCGGCATCGCGGCCGAGCAGCTGCTCTTCCTGAACATCCTGCCCACGTGCATCCAGGACCCGGACTTCCAGGCCGTGCGCGTGCGCGAGACGCTGTCGTCCCTGGGACTCGCGCCGCGCAACCTGGTGCTCGAGGTCTCGGAGCGCCAGGCGATCTCGAACTTCCCGATCTTCCGCGAGGCGACGGACCACTTCTCGCGGCTGGGCTTCCGCATCGCGCTCGACGACACGGGCGCGGGCTTCTCGAGCCTGGAAGCGGCGCTCGAGCTGTCCCCCGACTTCCTCAAGATCGACATGTCGCTCGTGCGCGGCATCGAGGAGAGCCCGGAGAAGCAGGAGCTCCTGCGCGGCCTGCGCGGCGTCGCCGGAAAGATGGGCTCGATCCTGATCGCCGAAGGCATCGAGACCGAGCACGAGCTCGAGGTGATTCGCGGGCTCGGCATCGAGTGCGGCCAGGGCTTCCACCTGGGCCGCGGCACGCCGGCTCCGGTCATGCCGCCCTCCGACGCGGGCTCCAAGCGTTAGACTGCGCGCGTGAGCGACCGTGCCCGACCGCCCGGGGACATCGCGCCCGCCGACTTCTTCCGGACCTGGGCGCCCGACGCCGTGCGCAGCGATCCCGAGCGCCGCAAGAAGCTCGAAACGCTTCGCGCCCGCATCCAGTTCGACCTGGCGGGTGAAGGCGGCGGGCTCTACTGGCTCGCGATCGCGGACGGGGACGTGCAGGGCGGCGAGGGCCGCCTCGAAGCTCCGGACCTCGTGCTGTCGACCGACCTGGCCACGTGGCGCGACTTGAACGCGGGCGAGGTCAAGGCGCCCACCGCCGTGATGAAGGGCAAGCTGCGCTTCCAGGGCAGCATGTACCTCGCCCTGCGCATCCACTTCATCATCGGCTAGCGCCGCGGTCTAGGCCTTCTCGTGTCCGTCGCGCCGGTGCTTGAAGATCGCCTTGTCGTGGTGCTTGCGCAGCTGCGCGTGCGCGCGCGCGAAGGCCTCGCGCGCCGCGAGTGACGCCGAGTCCCGGTGCTTCGCGCGGCCGGCGAGGTCGATCTCCTTGCCGGTCACGTGCACGTGCGCCTCGTACTCATCGCGCTCGTGCGCGAGCGTGACCTCGACGCGCGTCGTCTCGGGGAACTCGTCGCGCAGCTCGCCCGCGAGGGACTCGCACTCGCTGTGGACCGCGTCGGAGTGCTCGACGTTCCCGAAGCTCATCTTGAAGGGCATGCCCCGAGTATAGCTAGCGCGCCCGCGCGAGCCGGCGCGCGGCGCGAAAATGGCGCACGAGTGCAGCGAGCGACACTGCGGCATTTCGCCCCGACGTCGACGGCACCAGATACGCGGGGCGCCCCGCGAAGCCCGCCGCCACGGGCCCGGGCCGCGCGCGCGCGTCGACCGCGCGGCGGAAGCCGTCGAGCCCGACGAAGGCGACCGCGCGCGGGCGCAACACGCGCACGAGCCGCGCGACGCGCGCGGCGCCGGCGCGGTACTCGCGGGGGCGAAGCGCGTTCGCGCTCGGGGTCACGCGTTTCGCCAGGTCGGTGAAGCCGATCCCGCGGCGCAGGGCGTCGGCGGGATCGCGGTCGCGCGCGAGCCAGCCTGCGCGCAGCGCCGCCGGCCAGAAGCGGTTGTTCGCGCCCGCGAAGGGCACGCCCGTCGCCGCGGCGACGGGCGACGGGTTCAGCCCGACGACGAGGAGCTCGAGCCCGGGCCGCACCGAGTCGGAGAGCGTGCGCGCGCGCAGGGCCGTGAGCCACAGCCGTTCGCCGTGGCGGACGCGCACACCGCGGAAGCCGGCGCCCGCGAGGAGGTCGCGCGCGAGCTGCTCGCCCAGCAACGTGAAGAGCCGGCCGGCGAGCGCCTCGTCGCGGCTCCGCAGCTCCGCCCAGCCCGTGCGCGCGAGGCGCGCGCTCTGGCGCGCCGCGTTCGGCCGCAGGAACGACACGGCGAGCGGCGCGCCGGGGCGCAGCGCGCGCGCCAGGTCGGCCAGCGCGCTCGGCAGCTCGCGGAAGGGCAGGTGGATGTACGTGTTCTTCGCCCACGCGCCGCCGAGTGACTCGCGCGCGAAGGGCAGCCGGCCGAGGTCGCCGCGCACGAGCCGCGCGCGCGGCGCCGCGCGCACGGCCTCGCGCAGCATGGCACGCGACAGGTCGAGCCCCAGCACCGTGCGGCCGCGCGCCGCGAGCGCGCGCGCGAACCAGCCCGGCCCGCAGCCGAGGTCCGCCACGCGCGCACCGGCCGCGAGCCGAGCTGCGAACGCGCGCAGCTGGCGCCGCGCCTCGGCGTCGACGCCGCGGTGCGCGATCCAGTACTCCGCGTGCGCCTCGTAGATCGCGCGCGTGCGGCGGTCCACGCGCTACGCGCCGGCGGTGGCGGCGTGGATCTCGAAGTCGTGCGACTCGACGAGCGTGTCCTCCACGCGCACCTCGAGCCGCCAGCGGCCCGGCGCAGCGTTTCGCGTCTGAAACGTCGACGACACGCCGCCGACCGGCGTCATGCGCACGCGGTCGGTGAGCGCGGTGGAGCCCTGCGGGTCGATCCAGCGCAGCTCGAACTCCGGATTCGTGGGATAGAACTTGTGGCTGATCGAGCCGTACCACGTGATGGGATCGCCGCGCGTGAACGAGGTCTGCTCGGTCGGGCCGTCGCGCGACGCGAGGCCGCTCTTGTCGAGCAGCTTGAACTCGAGCCGCGCGAGCTCGAGCTCCGCGCGGCGGCGCGCGCCGGTGTTGGCCCGGAAGTTCTGCACCGCCTGCTCCAGGTAGAACGCGGCGCGCGACTTGTTGCCGAGCCGCGCGTGCGCGAGGCCGAGCTCGTACTGCACGAGCGGCACGCTCGGGTCGAGCGCGAGCGCGCGCTGCAAGTGCTCGAGGGCGGCCTTGTCGTTGCCGCGCTGCTTCGCGATGTCGGCGCGCTCGAGCGCGACGCGCGGGTCGCCCGGCTCGAGCTTCTCGGCCTGCATCAAGAGCTCGTCCGCGCCGGCGTCGTTGCCGTCGATGCGCGCTTCGCGCGCCTTCGCGATGAGCGGGTCCGTCTTCGTGGCGTCCCACGTCGCGCGCGCGTGCAGGCCCGACTCGCCCGTCGGATCCGGCGACTGCAGCTGCGCAAGGCGCGCCTGCATCTTCGCCAGGCGCGGGTCTTCCTTCTTCACGTTCTTCGGCAGGTTCAGGCGGTCCATCTCGACCTTGGTCGCCGCGATGCGCTCCTGCACGGCCGGGTGGGTGTAGAGGTACGCGGGGACCGCGCCCGAGCCGGGATTCGACGCGACGATGCGCTGGAAGAAGTGGCGCATGCCCTCGGGGTCGTAGCCCGACTTCGACATGATCGCGATGCCCTCGCGGTCGGCCTCGTTCTCGAACTCGCGCGAGTGCTGCAGCTGCAGCGACACGTTCAGGCCTTGCGCGGCGACGAGCGCGCCGGGGTGCTTCGTGGCGATCGCCGCAGCGAGGCCCGCGATGGTGAGCAGGGTCGACAGGCCCTGGCCCTCGTTCCGGCGCGCGACGTGGCGCTTCACGACGTGGCCGATCTCATGTGCGAGCACGCCGGCGAGCTCGTTCACGTCGCCGGCCTGCTCCACCACGCCCGTCGTGATGTACACGTAGCCGCCGCCGATCGTGAACGCGTTCAGCGCCGGGTCGTCCAGGATCGAGAAGCGGAAGATGTACGGCGTGGGCTCGATCGACTTCACCAGGCTCTCGCCGATCTCGTCGACGTAGTCGAGCAGCTCCGGGTCGGTGATCATCTTGGCCTGCTGGCGGAGCTGCGCGTGGATCTGCGCCGTCATCTCCTTCTCTTGCTCGACGCTGAGCTCGCTCGCGAACGGATTGATGCTCTGGGCCGAGGCCAGCGGCGGCCGGGCGAGACACGCGGCACAGAGCGCCGCGAGCGCGCGGCGGAGGCGCATCAGTCGCTCCGCGTCCAGCGGAGGCGCGGCTTGCGCGCGGCGCGGACCTCGTCCAGGCGGCGCACGATGGGCCGCGAAGGCGCGCCCGTGACCAGCGCGGGCTCGGTCTCGGCCTCGCGGGCGATCGTGCGCATCGTCTCTATGAAACCGTCGAGGGTCTCCTGGGATTCACATTCGGTGGGCTCGATCATGAGTGCGCCCGCGACCACGAGCGGGAAGTAGATCGTCGGCGGGTGGTAGCCGTAGTCCATGAGGCGCTTCGCGATGTCGGCAGTCGTGACGCCGTGCTCGTTCTGCCGCCGGTCGGTGAGAACGCACTCATGCATCACGCGCCGCGCGTGGGGTGCATCGTACACGTCCCGAAGTGACTCGAGGATGTAGTTCGCGTTCAACGCCGCACGCGAGGTGACTTCGGCGAGCCCGGCGGCGCCGAGCGTGCGGATGTAGGCGAGGGCGCGGAGCCAGATGCCGGCGTTGCCGTACCACGCGTGCACGCGGCCGATCGAGTGCGGGAACTCGTCGTCCAGGCGGTAGCGATCGCCCTCGCGCCGGATCACCGGCGTGGGCAGGAACGGCGCGAGCGCGTTGCGCACGGCCACGGGCCCGGAGCCGGGTCCGCCGCCGCCGTGGGGGGTCGAGAACGTCTTGTGCAGGTTGAAGTGCATGACGTCCACGCCCATGTGCCCGGGCTTGGCGACCCCGAGCAGCGCGTTCATGTTCGCACCGTCCAGATAGACCAGGCCGCCCGCCGCGTGGATTACCTCGGCCAGCTTCTCCACGTGGGATTCGAACAGCCCGAGCGTGTTCGGGTTGGTGAGCATGAGCGCGGCGGTCTGGGAATCCGCCAGGCGCGCCAGGGCGTCGGGATGGACCACCCCATCGCCGCCGCTGCGGAGCTCCACGACCTCGAGCCCGTTCAGCGCCGCGCTGGCCGGGTTCGTGCCGTGTGCCGTGTCGGGGATGATCACCTTGTTGCGGGCGGTGTCGCCGCGCGCGCGGTGATAGGCCTGGATCATCCGCACGCCGACGAACTCGCCCTGCGCGCCTGCGGCGGGCTGCAGGGTGACGCGGTCCAGACCCGAGATCTCGGCCAGCGCGGCTTCGAGCTCGCAGGCCAGCGCGAGCAGGCCCTGCACGTCGGCCTCTTCCGCGAGCGGGTGCACGGCGGCGAGCCCGGGCAGGCGCGCGACGACCTCGTTCACCTTCGGGTTGTACTTCATCGTGCACGAGCCGAGCGGGAAGAAGCCCGAGTCGATGCCGTAGTTCCACTGCGAGAGCCGCGTGAAGTGGCGCACCACGTCGAGCTCGCCGAGCTCGGGGAAGTCGGGCACGTCTTCGCGCACCGCGTCGGCGCCGAGCTCCCGCGCGGGATCGACGCCCGGCACGTCCACGTCGCCGATCGGCACGCCGGCGCGACCCGGGCGCGACGACTCGAACAGGAGCGCCTCGCGGAAGACGAGCCCGCTGCGGCCGGGCGCGGTCACGCGACGAGCTCGCGCACGAGCGCGTCGATCTGCGCGCGCGTGGTCATCTCGGTGGTGCACACGAGCAGGTGGTTCGCGTGCTCGGGCGCGAAGCGGCCGAGCGGCACGCCGGCGAGCACGCCCTGCGCGCGGCAGCGCGCGAGGCGCGCCTGCAGGCCCGGCACTTCCACCGTCTGCTCGTTGAACACGGGCGCGGAGTAGGGCAGGCGCAGGCCCGCCTTCGCGAAGGCGCGCCGCGCGTACGCCGCGAGCGCCACGTTCTGCTCGGCCAACCGGCGGATGCCGCGCCGGCCGACGAGCGCGAGCCACAGGGTCACGCGCAGGGCGCACAGGCCCTGGTTCGTGCAGATGTTGCTCGTCGCCTTCTCGCGGCGGATGTGCTGCTCGCGCGTGGTGAGCGTCATGACGAACGCGCGCTCGCCGTTCGCGTCGACGCTCTCGCCGATGAGTCGGCCCGGCAGCTGGCGCACGTGCTTCTCGCGCGCGGCGAGAAAGCCCGCGTACGGGCCGCCGAACGAGAGCGGCAGCCCGAAGGACTGCGCCTCGCCGCAGGCGATGTCGCAGCCGAGCTCGCCGGGCGAGCGCAGCAGCGCGAGCGACAGCGCTTCCGCAGTCGCGGCGATCGCGAGCGCGCCCTTCGCGTGCGCGGTCTTCGCGGCGCCGGCCAGGTCCTCGATGCAGCCGAAGAAGTTCGGCGACTGCACGACGAGCGCGGCGCACTCGTCGGGGAGAGCGCCGGTCTGCGTGCGCCCCGCCGCGTCGAGGGGCAGCGTGACGAGCTCGATCCCGATGCCCTCGCCATACGTCGCGAGCACGGCGCGCCAGTGCGGGTGCAGGCCGGCACTTACACCAATTCGTGTACGGCGCGACAGGCGCGCGGCCATCAGCGCAGCCTCGGCGACGGCCGACGCGCCGTCGTACAGCGACGCGTTCGCGACCTCGAGGCCCGTCAGCTGACACACGAGCGTCTGGAACTCGAAGATCATCTGCAGCGTGCCCTGGCTGATCTCGGCCTGGTACGGCGTGTACGCCGTCATGAACTCGCCGCGGCTCGCGAGCGCGTCGACCGCGGCGGGGATGAAGTGGTGGTACGCGCCGCCGCCGAGGAAGCTCGACGCCGTCTGCACGTTCGCGTTCTCGGCCGCGTGCGCGCCGAAGAAGCGCAAGAGCGCGCGCTCGTCGAGCGCGGGCGGGAGCTTCAGCTCCGCCCGCGTGCGCAGGCTGGCCGGAACGTCGGCGAACAGCTCTTCCAGCGATGCCACGCCGATGCGCGCGAGCATCGCGCGCACCTCTTCGGGCGTGTGCGGGACGTAGCTCACTTCCCGGCGCGCGCCTTCACGTGCGCGCGGTACTCCGCCGCCGACATGAGGCCGTCGAGCGCTTCGAGGTCCTCGGGCGTGAGCGCGATGATCCAGCCGCGCCCGTACGGGTCCTCGTTCAGCCACTCGGGGTGCTCCGACAGCCCGCCGTGCACCTCGGTGATCTCGCCCGCGAGCGGCGCGAGCAGATCGCTCACCGCCTTGACCGACTCGACGACGCCGAACGCCTCGCCCTTCTCCAGCTGGCGGCCGCGCTCGGGCAGCTCGACGAAGACGATGTCGTTCAGCTCCGACTGCGCGTAGTCGGTGATGCCGACGCGTACGATGGCGCCGTCGACGCGCACCCATTCATCGGAGTCCGTGTACTGGCAGTCGTCCGGGATGTCGTACTCGTGGTCTTTCATCGCCCTTTCCCGAGAGGCCGCTTGCGGCGGTAGAAGGGAGTCTCGACGAGCTGGCACGGCAGGAGCTTGCCGCGGACGTCGACGTGGAGATGCGCGCCCGTCGCAAGCCCGGCCGGAACGTAGCCTAGCGCGATCGAGCGATCGACGGTCGGTCCGAAGGTGCCGCTCGTCACGATCCCGTCGCCGCGATCGGTGGCGATGCGCGTGCCCGGCCGCGCCACCTGGCGGCCTTCGAGCACGAGTCCGACGAGCCGGCGCGTCGGCCCGGCGGCCGCGCGCGCGCGCAGCGCGGCTGCGCCGCAGAACGGGCGCTCGAGCGCGACGAAGCGGGCCAGGCCTGCCTCGAGCGGATCGTGCGCGCGGTCGAGCTCGTGGCCGTACAGCGCGTACGCGGCCTCGGTGCGCAGCGTGTCGCGCGCGCCCAGTCCCACGGGCACGAGCGCGGTCCCGCCGGCCTCGCGCAACAGGTCCCACAGCGCGCCGATGCGCGGCGCTTCGGCGAAGATCTCGTAGCCGTCCTCGCCCGTGTAGCCGGTGCGCGACAGCAGCACGGGGACGTCGGCGAGCCGCGTGGCCTCGAAGTGCCAGAGCTTGGGCACGGGCGCACCGGCGGGCCGCAGCTTCGCCACGATGCCGAGCGCCGCCGGGCCCTGCAGCGCGAGGAGCCCCGTCGCCTCGCTCTCGTCGGCGATCTCGGCGCGGCTCTTCGTGCGCGCGCGCGTCTCGTGGAACCAGTCGCGGTCGGCCGCGACGTTCGAGGCGTTCACGCAGAAGAGCACCTCCTCGGGGCCGGTGCGGTAGAGCGTGACGTCGTCGACGACGCCGCCGTCGGGCAGGCACAGCATGCCGTAGCGCACGCGGCCGACCGGCGCGGCCGAGACGTCGTTCGTGAAGAGCTCCTGCGCGAGCTCGAGCGCGCCCGGTCCGCGCACGCGCAGCTCGCCCATGTGCGACACGTCGAACAGGCCCGCGCTCGCGCGCACGTGGCGGTGCTCGTCGAGAATGGACGTGTAGCTGACGGGCATCTCCCAGCCCGCGAACGGCACGAGCTTCGCGCCCGCTGCGACGTGGCGCGAGAAGAGCGGCGTGCGCGCCAGCGGCGCGCCTGCGCCGCTCACGTGGCGCGCGGGGAGGCCTGGCCTTCGAAAGCCTGCAGCGTGTTGCGCAGGAGCATCGCGACGGTCAGCAAGCCCACCCCCCCGGGAACGGGCGTCAGCAACCCTGCGCGCCCGTTGGCTGCTGCGAAGTCTACGTCGCCGAGAAGCTTGCCGTCGACCCGGTTGACGCCGACGTCGAGCACCGCCGCGCCCGGCTTGAGCCAATCGCCCTTCACGAAGAGCGGCTTGCCCACGGCCGCGACGAGGATGTCCGCGCGCCGCGCGATCTCGGGCAGGTCGCGCGTGCGCGAGTGACAGATCGTGACGGTCGCGTTGCGGTGCAAGAGCAAGAGCGACACCGGCTTGCCCACGATCTCGCTGCGGCCGATCACGACCGCGTTCGCGCCTTCGATCGGAACGCGGAACTTGTCGAGGATGTAGAGACAGCCGAGCGGCGTGCAGGGCACGAAGCCGGGCTCGTTCGCCAAGAGCCGCCCGGAGTTCACCGGGTGCAGCCCGTCGACGTCCTTCGCCGGGTCGAGCGCGAACACGACGCGCGCCGGATCCATGTGCTCCGGCAGCGGCAGCTGCACGAGGATGCCGTGCACGCCGCGGTCGCGGTTGAGCGTTTCGACCACGCGCAAGAGCTCCGCCTCGCTCGTCGACGCCGGCAGCCGCACCTCGCGCGACTCGATGCCGCACGCGCGCGCGGCCTTGCCCTTGCCGCGCACGTACACTTGCGACGCCGGGTCTTCGCCGACCAGCACCACGCACAGACACGGCGGGCCGCCGGCCAGCTCGGCCACGCGCTTGCGCACGTCGGCCTTGATCTCCTCGGCGAGCTCCTTGCCGCTCGCGATCTCCGTCACGAGCCCGCGCTCGCCGCCGAGCCGCTGCCCGACTTCGCGCCCTTGGACTTCTCGCCCGAGGACTTCGCGGGCTTGGCGTCGGACTTCGTGTCCGACTTGGCTTCCGACTTGGGCTCGGACTTCGCTTCCGATTTCGACTCGGAGCTCGACTCGCCGCCGCTCTTCGGCTTCGAGCTGCCGTAGCCGTCCGCGTACCAGCCGCTGCCCTTCAGGATGAAGTGACTCGCCGAGATGAGCCGGTGCGCCTTCGCGCGGCAGATCCTGCAGCGCTTCAGCGCCGGGTCCTTGATGGACTGCTCGACCTCGAAGTGATGTCCGTTGCCACACTCGTACTCGTACGTCGGCATCTCTGCGAAACTCCTGCGGAAACCGCCGAGGCGGGCGGCAATCTAGGGCAGGGGTCGCGGGCGGTCAATCAAAGCGCGAAAGCCGCGCCTACTCGCCGTCTTCGAGCTCCGACGCCGCGAATGCGTCGACCAGCTTCCCGTAGCTCTCGAGCGTGCGGCGCAGGTCGCCTTCCAGGCGCTGGCGCAGCGCGCGCTGCTCGCGGATCTCGCCCTCGAGCTGGGCGCGCCGCTCGCGCGCTTCGACGAGGAGCTTCTCGGCGCGGAGCTCGGCGTCGATCACGATCGACTCGCTCTCCTTGATCGCCGTGCGTTTGAGCTGCTCGACGAGCGACTGCGCGGTCGTGAGCGTGTCCTGGATGGTCTTCTCGCGGCCGCGGTAGGCGTCGAGCTCGCGGGCCAGGCGCTCGGCCTCGCGGCGCAGCTGCGCGTTCTCGCGCACGACGTCCTCGAAGTCGGCGACCACGGTGTCGAGGAACGCCACGACCTCGCCCCGGTCGAAGCCGCGCATGGCGGAGCCGAACTTGTGCTGGCGGATCTCGAGCGGCGTGAGTCGCATCTCTAGCCTGCAGAATCGGCCGAAAGCCCCGGCCGCTTGACCGATTCAGGGCTTGCCGAGCTCGCGCGAGCGCAGCGTCGCCGCGCGCACGGCCGCCAGGAGCGCCGCGCGGAAGCCGGCGGACTCGAGCGCGGCGAGGCCGGCGCTCGTGGTGCCGCCCGGCGAGGTCACGCGCTCGCGCAGGAGCGCGGGGTGCTCGCCCGTCTCGCGCGCGAGGCGCGCGGCGCCGTGCACGGTCTCGAGCGCGAGCGCGCGCGCGACCTCGGTCGAGAGTCCCTCGCGCACGCCGGCTTCGGTGAGCCCTTCGATGAGCAGGAAGACATAGGCGGGGCCGGAGCCGGACAGGCCCGTCACCGCGTCGAGCGCGCTCTCGGGCACCTGCACGACTTCGCCGACCGCGCGCAGGATCGCCGCCGCGCGCTCGACGTCGGCGGGCTCGGCGCCGCCGTCGCTCGCCACGGCGCTGATCCCGGCGCCGACGAGCGCCGGTGTGTTCGGCATGCTGCGCACGATGCGCGCGCCCGCGCCGAGCAGCCGCCGCAGCGACGCCGTGGTCGCGCCCGCCACGATCGACAGGTAGAGCGGCCCGCCGTCCTTGGGCAGGCCGTGCGCCGCGCGCTCGAGCTGCTGCGGCTTCACGGCGAGCACGACGACCTCGGCGCGCTCGGCGATCTCGGCGTTGCTCTCCGTGGTGTGGATGCCGAGCTCGTCGCGCAAGAGCGTGCGCCGCGCCGCCTCGGTGTCGGACGCGGACAGCTGGTCTGCGGACATGCCCGCGCGCAAGAGCCCGCGCAGGATCGCCTCGGCCATGTTGCCGGCTCCGATGGTGCCGACCGATTTGGGCAGCCCGATCACGCCTTCTCCCGCGCTCCGCCGTTCCGCGCGCCGAAGAGCGCCGTGCCGATGCGGAGCCACGTCGCGCCTTCCTCGACCGCGACCTCGAAGTCGTCCGACATGCCCATCGACAGCTCGGCCAGCGGCACCGCGCGCCCGCGGTTCAGCTCGCCGAGCAGCGAGCGCATGCGCGCGAAGGAAGGTCGCACCTCTTCCGGGTCCGCGCACGCGCGCGGGACCGTCATGAGGCCGACGAGGCGCAGGTGCGCACACGCGTCGACGGCGCGCGCCAGCTCCGCCAGCTCGGCGGGCGCGGCGCCGCCCTTCTGTGGCTCGGCGTCGACGTTCACCTGCAGCAACACTTGGATGTGTCGGCCCGCGGCCGCGGCGCCGCGCTCGAGCGCTGCTGCGAGGGGAGCGCGGTCGACGGAGTGCACGACGTCGAAGAGCGCCGCCGCGCGCGCGGCCTTGTTGCGCTGGAGCGAGCCCACGAGGTGCCACTCGAGCGGCACGCCCGCGGCGGCCGCCACCGCGGGGATCTTCGCGTCGGCCTCCTGCACGCGGTTCTCGCCGAAGGCGCGCAGGCCGGCCGACACGGCTTCGAGCACGCGTTCGGGCGGGTGCGTCTTGGTCACGGCGAGGAGCTTGACGGCGGCCGGGTCGCGGCCGGCTTTGCGCGCGCGTGCATCGATGCGCGCGCGGAGCTCCGCCAGCCGCGCGGCGAGCCCGCTCAACCCGGCGCCACGCCGAGCGCCGCGAGCCGCGGCGCGAGGCGCTCGAGCGGCAGCCCGATCACGTTCGCGCGCGAGCCTTGGATCTCGGCCACGAAGCGGCCGCCCTCGCCCTGCGCCGCGTATGCGCCCGCCTTGTCGAGCGGCTCGCCCGTCGCGGCGTAGCGCTCGGCAGTCGCGCGGTCGATCGCGTGCATGCGCACCGCGCTCTCCTCCACGCCCGTCTCCTCGCGCGCGAGCCCGGGCACGACCAGCGCGAAGCCGGTCAGCACGCGGTGCGTGCGGCCCGCCAGGCGCAGCAGCATCTCGACCGCTTCGGCCTGGTCGCGCGGCTTGCCGAGCAGCGCGCCGTCGATCACCACGACCGTGTCCGCGCCCAGCACGCAGGCGTCGCGCGGCGCGCGCGCGGCGACGGCGCGCGCCTTGGCCAGCGCGAGGCGCGGCGCGAGCGACTCGGGCGGCTCGCCCGCCCGCGCGCTCTCGTCGACGTCGGGCGCGTCGATCGCGAAGCGGAAGCCGGCCTGGCGCAGCAGATCGCGACGCCGCGGCGACGCCGAAGCGAGCACGAGCGCCCTCACGGCGCGGCGTGCTCCGCGGGCAGGCGCTGGCGCGCCGCGAGCGCCGCCCGCGCGAGCGACGGGTCGGCTGCGTGCTCGAGCGCACCGAGCGCGCGCTCGACCTCGCCGCGCAGCTCCGGGTGTGCGCGCACCAGGTCGGGCAGCACGACGGCCGCGATGCGCGCCATGCGCGGGTCGGGGTCGGCGCCCTGCGCGAGCTCGAGCGCGCGCACGGCGAGCTCGCGCGGCGGGTCGCGCAGCTTCGCGAAGCACGACAGCGCGGCGCGCCTCACGTGGCCGTCGGCGTCGGCGAGCGCGGCGAGCAGCACGGCGCTCGTCTCCTCGCGCTCGGGCGCGAGCTCGCGCAGCGCGTAGAGCGCCATGCGCCGGCGCAGCGGCGCGGCCGCGCCGCGGGCCTCGGCGAGCAGCACGGGCAACACTTCGCCGTGTAGGCGGCCCAGCACGGCGAGCATCTGCACCGCCTGCCAGCGCACGTCGCCATCGGCGAGCTCGAGCGCGTCGAGCAGCGCGGGCAACAGCCGCAAGGTCGGCCGCTCGGCGTGGAACAACACCCAGGCGGCGGCAAAGCGCGCCGCGGGAGCGCCCGCGGCGAGCCCCTCGCGCAGCGCGTCGCGCAGCGCGGGCTCGGCGGAGATCCGCTGCAGCGCCTCGCCGGCGGCGCGGCGCGACTCGGCGCGGTCGGCCGCGGCGAGCCGGTCGAGCAGGGCGGCGTGCGGGTCCGGCATCGGCAGCCGCGCGCTCAACCGAGCGCCCAGTGCTCCTCGCCGGCGGCGTCGCGGCTGCGCACCGCGCGGCGCTCGCGCTCGAGCTTGTGCAGGTGCGAGAGCACCGACTGGCCGGCGGCGGGCCACAGCGCGCGCGGCGTGTCGACGTAGATGCGCTCGACCATGCCCGGCACGGTCGTCGCGCCGCCGCGCACCGCGGCGACGATCTGGCGCTCGCGCTCGAGCCGGTGGTCGATGTACTCGCGCAGCTTGGCCTTCGGGTCGGTGATGAGCGGCCCGTGGCCCGGGTAGATGCGCTCGACCTCGAGCTCGAGCATGTGCTCGAGCGAGCGCAGGTAGTCGGCCATGTCGCCGCCGTCGAGCGGAATGACCGTGGTGCCCGCGCCCAGCACGACATCACCCGTGAAGAGGGCGCGCTCCTCTTCGAGATAGAAGCAGATGTGATCGAGCGCGTGACCCGGTGTGTGGATCGCGCGCAGAGTCACTCCCTCGCCTCGGAACACGTCGCCCGGCCGGATCGGCACGAGCTCCAGCTCGAACCGCTCGTCGCGCCCCGGCCACGGGTGCTTCGCGACGCGGCGCGGGCCGAATCGCGCCAGCACGTCCTTCGCGCCGCCGATGTGGTCGGGGTGCACGTGCGTGATGAGCAGGTCGCCCGGGCCGTTGCTGCGGTGCTCGCGCTCGAGCGCCTCTTCGAGCAGCGGCAGGTACGCGGCCACGCCCGCGCCGGTGTCGAGCAGGAAGGGGCGCGCGCCGCGGCCCACGAGATAGGTGTTCGTGCCGGGGCCGGTGAACGGGCCCGGGTTCTTGCCGCGCACGACCACGACGCCGGGCGACCAGCGCTCGATGTCTGGCAGCTTCATGCCCCACATGGAATCCACGGGCGCCACTCTAGCGCCCCGCGGCGGGCGCTGTCGCCGACAGCCGAGGCGCCGCCAGGGTGCCTTCCAGCGAGAGAGCGAGGGGCAGCGGATCGGTCGGCAGCTGCGCCAGCGCGAAGAAGCTCCTCACCGGTTCCTCGAGCTGGCGCACCTGCGCGGTGAGCGCGAGAGCGCCGTCCGCGCCGATGCGGCCCGTCGCGTTGCCCGAGAGCGGCGGGCCCTGGAGGTCGACCCAGCGCACGTTCCAGTCGCGCGTCGCGGGGTCGCGCGCGGCGGACACGACGAGCTGCGCGAACGGCAGCTCGAACGGCGCGGGCCGCGCCACGGTCACGGCACCGCGCGACACCGAGCCCTCGACGCTCGCCTCCGGCCCGAAGCGCCACACGCCGTCGGCCTGGCCGCGCACGGCGAGCGGGGCGCCGAAGAGCGGCTGCAGCGACTCGAGCGCGATGCCCTGAACGCGCACGAACCCGCGGCTCGCGAACAGGTCGTCGCCGCGCACGAGCAGCGTGCCGGCGGCGACGCGCGCGTCGACGCGCGGCCCCGACGGCAGCCACACCGCGCGCAGCTCGTCGAGCACGAGCTCGCGGCCGTCGCGCACCACGCGCAGGCGCGCGGCGGCGAAGCCGAAGGGCAGGGCGGGCCGCGCGCCCGTGACTTCGATCGCGCCGCCCGATCGCGCGGCGAGCGGCGGCAGCGCGAACTGCACCAAGAGCACCGGCGCGAGCCAGAGCGCGAGCAGGAGCGCCGCGAGGGGCACGCCGAGCCAGACGACCCACCGGCGCCTTGCAGCCGCCACGCCGCCTCAGGCGCGCTCGAAGCTCGACACGGAGAAGCTGACGTCCAGCACGGCGTCGCCCGTCGCTTCGCTGCGCGAGTGGATCTTCAGCGAGCGCACGATCAGGTGCGAAGGCGACGTCTCGATGCGGTACAGGAAGTCGACGGCCTGCGCGAGCGACGTGCCCTTGAGCCGCACCTCGGCGCGCGTCTCGGGATACTGTGCGTTCGCCGACGGCTGCTTCGGCTCGATCGACTCGAGCTGCTGCTGGGTGATCTTGGCCTGCTCGGCCAGGTTCGAGAGCGCGGCGATGAGATTGGTCTTCGCGTTCGGCTGGATGTGGCTCTCGACGTCCGCGAGCTCGCCCTGCAGTCCACGCATCTCGGCGGCCAGGTGGAGCGCGCGAGTCACTTGTGACTCGAGCTGGTCGCGCGAGTCGTTCGCGGCACGCATGCGCGCGTTGAGCGGCGCGATCACCAGGTAGTACACCGCGAAGAGCGACAGCACGCAGCCGGCCGCGACGATCATCCAGCGCTCGCGTGGCGAACGCTGGGCCAGGTAGGCGCGCAGGGGTGCGAGCAGCGCGTTCACTGCGCCTCCTCATCGCCCAGGCGGATCGACACGGTGAACGTCTTGCCGCCGCGCCGCGCGTCGGTCTTGACGTCCGTCACGAGCACCCGCTGGAAGCCCTCGAACTTCGACAGCTCGGCCTTCAGCTGATCGGCGGAGACGAAGTCGGAAGTGTGCCCGCGCGCGCTCACGCTCTGCCGCTCGATCGACAGCTCGTCGAGCGACACGTCGAGTGACTCGGGGGTGAGCGCAGAGATCTGGCGCAGGATCTCGAGCACCGAGAGCCCCTTGCCCGTGACCCCCAGGTGAGCGGCGAGCGCGCGCGTCTCGGCCGCCTTGGTCTCGAACGTCTTCAGCGGGTCGGGCCCGGGCTCGGCGTCGGGGAAGGTCTGCTTCAGGATCGAGGCGACCTCGCCGCGCAGCTGCGTGGCGCGGTGGTTCGCGAACACCGCGCGCGCCGCCGCGCTGGCGATCCACATCACCAGGAACAGTGCGAACAGGCCCACGGTGAGGCGCAGCTGCGGGCGCAGGCCGGTCAGGTCGGGCGCGTAGCCCAGCTCGCCCTGGCGGAAGTCGGTCTGCGTGACGCGCTCGGTCGAGGTGCCGCGCAGCGCGAGCGCCGCGGCCTGCGCGAACGTTGCCGGCCCGGCCGCCGCGAACTCCTCCGCGCCTTCGCCCGTCCGGGCGACTTCGAGCACGCGGGTCGGCAGGCCCGTGCGCTCTTCGAAGAAGCGCGCCAGCGCGGGGAGCTGAGCCGAGCCGCCGACGAGCAGGATCTCGGTGGGCGACACCGGGTCGAGCGGATCGCCGACGATCGCCTGCACGCTGCGCTGTACTTCGCGCGCCAGGTGCTCCAAGAGGTCGCGGATGCCGTTCGAGACGGGCTTCGTGCTGCCGCGCTCGAAGATGCCGTGCGCGTGCTTGTGCTCGCGCGCGGCTTCCGGGCCGAGGCCGAGGTCGAGAGCGAGGGCCGCCGTGAAGTGCGCGCCCGCGACGGGGATGCGCCGCAGCGCGATCGGCCGCCCGTCGACGAGCAGGCACAGGTTCGTCTTCGCGTGGCCGACGTCGAGCACGAGCCGCGACACGTCGGACAGGCCGAGGAAGCCCGTCAGGTTCGCGAGCGACGCGCCTTCGCTCTCGACGATGCGCGGCTCGAGCTCCATGCGCCGGCACGCGGCCAGGTGCTGCTCGACGTCGGTGCGCGCCGCGAGCGCGACCAGCACGTCGGTCTGGTCGGGGCGGGTCAACACTTGCTCGTGTCCCACGACCACGCTCGAGAGCGGCACGGGCAGCTCTTCGTCGATCTCGTAGCCGATCGCCGCCGCGACGCGCTTCACGCCCGCGAACGGGAACCGCAGGTGGCGCTGCGTGAGGCGTTCGGTCGAGAGCGCCGTGACGAGCACCTCGGGCGCCGTGCCGCGGTTCTGCAGCCACAGCTGGATCGTCGCCTCGATCTCCTCGGAGGGCGCGCCCTCGGGCAGCGGCAGCTCGGCGAAGCTCTTGAACTCGGCGCCGCGGAAGCCCGCCGAGACCTCGGCGAGCTTCAGCGACCAGCTCCCGATGTCGAGCCCGATGACGGTGCGCTCGAACATCAGCAGCCCAGCGCGAAGAACAGCGTCTTCACGTCGTTGCCCTTGCCGCGGTCCACGACCGAGTGCACGCACGCGCGGGTCTCGCCCACGAACGCTTCGACGTCGATCGAGAACACGCGCGCCTGGTACGTGAGCGGCGGGAACACGCTCTCGCCGTCCGCGATGCCGATCGTCTGCATCGCGCTCGTGCACGGCGGCTGGCCGGCCGTGGGACAGAACACCTGTCCCTCGCCGCGCGCCTTCATCAAAGTGAACACGTCGCGCTGGTCGATCATGCGGTAGTCGTCGCCGACTCCGTGGTAGATGAGCCCGAGCACGTGAGCCGGCGCGGTGTTGAGATTCACGCCTCCGCCTCCATCCGTGCCAGGGAACATCGGATAGGGCGTAAAGTAGGCTTTGAGCGCCTCGAGCAGCAAGGGATCCATGCCCGGCACGGGCGCGAGCTCGTCGATCGAGAAGACGGGCCGGTTGAGCGGCAGGCTCTTCGCCTTCTTCATCTCGACGTAGTACTCCTTCTCGGGCGTGCCGAGGCGCGTCTGGTCGTCCTTGTCGATCCAGTCGAGGATCGCGTCGGCCAGGTCGTCGATCTGCTGGTCGCCGAGCGCGCTCGATCCCTTGAATTCGGGCGCGGTGTCGCGAATGTGCTCGAGCGTCGCCTTCAGGAAGTTCTTGCTCGACTCGCCGATGCGCGCGCCGTTCGGATCGAGCAGGGCGTTCAAGTCGATCTTGTTGCCCGCGTCGCGGACGTGCACGCGGAGCACGGCGCCCCCGGGCAGGTCGAGCTCTTCGTGCGACAGCACGGCCCAGCCGTCGAGGTCGGACTCGACCTGCTTCGTGATGTCGCTGCCGCTGATCAGGTCGTCCTGCAGCGCGCGCGTGGCCAGCGCGATGCCGGAGCGCGCCAGGAGGTCCGCGCGCGTGTACTGCTCGCGCTGGCGCGAGGAGAGCACCTCGATGAGCGACGTCTTGCTCATCGCGTACGCCGTCGAGATCGCCACCACCACGAGCACGAGCACGAGCAGCAGCACCACGCCCTCTTCGCCGCGCCGGTCGCGTGGGGTCACTTGCACTGCCCCGCGTCGAAGCCCGGCAGGCCGCCCATCAGCACCTTCAGGCGCTGCAGCGCGGGCGAGGGGCTGTCGTTGTTCCAGCACGCGTCGGTGGCGGAGCCCTGCGCGTCGGCGATCGCCTGCTGCAGCGACTCGCTCGCGCTCGCGATCTGCGACGCGAAGGAGTCCATGCACTGCTTCACGGTCATGCCCGTGCCGCAGTCGGCCGCCGGCGTGTTGCCGTCGTCGGGCGACAGCTTGAACGGCCGCACCGGCAGCTCGATCGCGCGGGTGAACTCGGGGCCCTGCTTGACCTGGCCGTTGTCGTCGGTCTCGAAGAGCGACACGGTGATGACGATCCCCGCGGGGATCTGGTCGAGCATGTCGACGCTCGTGGAGTCCCAGCCCTCGGCGCCTGCCGCTCCCGTGCCGCCGCCGCCGTCGTAGCGCGCGAGGAACAGCGCGACGTTGTCGGCGACGACGTCGGGCTGGTCCCAGACCACCTCCTTCGCGAGCTGCAACGGCAGCGGCTCGGCCTGGCGCAGGAGCGAGAGCCCGGGCCCGGTCTGCGACGGCACGGCGCCGTAGGTCACGATCTCGATCCCGGGGTCGGGCACGCCTGGTGGCCGCAGCGCCGTGCGAGTCACGAAGCGCAGAGTGTCTCCCTCGGAGTCGCCGTAGGGCTGTGTCTGGCCGTAGAAGAAGTACGGCTGGAGCAGGGGGTCGGCGCCCTGCGCGCGCTGAACCATGACCGTGCCGACGAGCTCGCGCTCGATGCGGTCGAGCACGATGCGCGCAGCGCGGTCGCGGCTCGTCGTCGCGCCCACGCGCTGGTATGCGCTCTCGATCCCCTTGTACGCCTCGAACGCGAACGTGAGCAGCATCGCCATGATGAAGATGGCGACGAGGATCTCGAGCAGGGTGAAGCCGGCGGCCGGCGCGCGCGCGCTCACGGGCTGGTGCCCATGGCGCCGCCGAGCGCGGGGCTCGCCGGCGGTTGAGTGCTGCTGCCGAGCGCGTTCGGATTGCCAGTGCCGGCCGGCGCGCTCGGGTTCGTGGTCGGCGACTGGCCGAGCTGCGAAGTGTCGGGCGGGGCAGTCACGAGCAGCACGAACGGCTCGACGCTCTGCGGATCGTCGCCCTGGCGGAACACGCGCACCTCGACGAGGCGCAGCGGCTCCTCCGGCGTCTGCGGACCGGCGGCGTTCGAGCCCGGTGTCTGCGACAGGCTCGGCGGCGGCGACTGCCGCGCAGCCGCCGCCGGCGAGACGAACAGCGGCCCGGGCGGCACCTCGCCGCGGTAGTCGGGCGGCAGCGCGAGCGTCTGCGGAGTCACGACGATCTGCCAGTGCATGTCCTGGTCGGGCTCGTCGAACGAGCCGTCGGTCACGCCGTCCTCGAGCTTGGTGCCGCTCGCGAGATCGGCCTTCAGGTCGCGCAGGCGGTCTTCGGCGAGCTGCATCGCGCGCGCCTCGGAGCGGGCGCGCGACAGCGCGGCGAGGTTGCGCGTGACCGACTCGAGCAGGAGCCCGAAGACCAGGCTCACGATGAGGACCGCCGCGAGGACCTCGATCAGCGTGAACCCCGGGCCTGCTGCTCGCATGGGCGCCCCGGTCCTGCTCCGCTCACTTCGCGGCAAGCTGCGGCTCCTCGATGTGGATCTCGCCCGTGAACGCCACGAGCCGCACGCGCACGTCGTAGCCGTGGTCGTCGCGCAGCCAGATCTCGGCCGGGTCGGTGCCGCCGTCGATCGAGAAGCCGACCGCCACGGCACCCTGCTGGACCAGCTGGTCGCCGATGCGCACGGCGCGGAACGACACGTCCTCCGCGTCGGGCAGCGCGCGCCACTCGCCGAGCTGGTCGTCCACGGGCACGAACGGGTGCAGGTCGATCGGCGGCGCGAGCGACAGGCTCTCGGCGTGGTCGGGCAGCGCGGCGCTCGGGTCGGCCTGGGCCGGGGGCAGCTCCATCTCGACGCGGTAGACCTGGTGGTCCAGGTCGAACACCACGCGCTGCGCGTGGCCCGTGGTCACCGCGCGCTGCGATACGTACTCGAGCTCGGACGCGAGCTCGCGCGCCGAATTCCGCATGTGCACGCCGAACCCGCCCGAGATGTTCGTGGCGAAGACGGCCGTGATCATCACGATGAGGAAGATCACGATCAGAAGCTCGAGCAGGGTGAAGCCGGCCGTCGAGCGGCTCGCGCGCCCCGTCACGGACCTAGCGCTGTGCGGCGGTCGTCTCCCAGTTGCCGACGTCGGCGTTCTCGCCGTCGCCGCCGGGCTGGTTGTCGCCGCCGTACGTGTAGAGGTCGAAGCTCTGCGTGTTGTTCTTGCCGGGCCGCTCGTACTTGAACGGGTTGTGCCACGGATCCTCGATGTCCTTCGAGGTCACGTAGCCGCCGGGCGGATAGCGGCGCGCGCGCGGCTCCGTGGTGGGCTCGTGCACGAGCGCGTCGAGGCCCTGCTCGGTGGTCGGGTAGGTGCCGTTGTCGAGCTTGTAGAGCTCGAGCTGCTGCGAGAGCTTGGTCACCTGCATCTTGGCGATGTCGCTCTCGGCGCGGCCGAGCCGCGAGAACAGGTTCGTCGCGAGCACCGTCATGAGCAGCCCGATGATGAGCACCACGACCATGATTTCGAGGAGCGTGAAGCCGTCGTTTCGTCGAAGGTCGCGTTCTTCCGCGTGCATGAGTCTTCCTTTCACGACCCGGGCGCGAGTCACTGCAGTGCCGAGGTCATGTTCATGAGGGGCAGGAGCGTCGAGAGAATGATGGTCAAGATGATGATCGCCACGAAGATCAAGAGGATCGGTCCGAGCAGCGCGAGCAGCCGCGCGAGCGCGTTGCCGACCTGGTCGTCGTAGGTGTCGGCCAGCTTGCCGAGCATGGCAGGCAGCTCGCCCGAAGCCTCGCCGACCGACAGCATGTGCGTGACGAGCGGCGGGAACTGCCCGCTCGAGCGCATTGTGGCGGCGATCGAGGAGCCGCGCGTGATCGCCTCTTTGGCGTCGTCGATCGCGCGGCCGATCACGACGTTCGACGCGACCGTCTTCGAGATCTCGAGCGCGGGCACGATGGGCACGCCGCCGGCAGTGAGCGTTGCGAGCGTGCGCGCGAAACGCGCGATCGCCACGTAGCGGATCAGCCTGCCGAAGATCGGCAGCCGGAGCATGAACGCGTCCCAGCGCAAGCGCCCGGCTTCCGTCGCCACCACGCGAGCCCAGACGACGATCCCGATGGCCAGCGCGATCAGCGCCGGCAGCCAGTAGTGCGTGACGATGTTCGAGATCACGATCACGATCCGCGTCGCGAGCGGGAGCTCCTGCTTCATGTCCTTCAGCATGCTGGTGATGTTCGGGATCACCTTGACGAGCAGGACGCCCGCGACGCCGCAGCTGAACACGAGCATGAGCACCGGGTAGATCATCGCGTTGATGAGCTGGTTGCGGAGCGTCATGCGGTTCTCGACGTACTCGGCGAGCCGCTGCAGCACCGGCGCGAGCGCGCCCGAGGATTCGCCGGCGCGCACCATCGAGCAGTACAGCTCGTCGAACACGCGCGGGAACTGGCCGAGCGCCTCGGCGAGCGACGAGCCCTCGTTCACGCCCTCGCGCACGCGCCCGATGATCGCCTTGAAGTGCTCGCGCTCGACCTGCTCCGTGAGCGCCGACAGCGCCTGCACGAGCGGCAGGCCCGCGGAGATCAGCGTCGCGAGCTGGCTCGAGAACATCGCCAGGTCGAGGTCGGCCACACGTCGAAGTGCAGGCAGCTGCAGCTTCTCGAGCAGCTGCGAGGCTTCGCCGCGCGTCTTGCCCTCGAGGATCTCCGTCGGAAAGATGCCGTCCGCGCGCAGCTTCGCGCGCGCCGAGCGCAGGCTGTCCGCGTCGATCGTCGCGGCCACCGCCCGATTGCCCGCCGCGACGCCCTTGTAGCGGTAGACCGGCACGCGCTAGGCCGCCTGCGGATCGAGCGCCGCGACGGCCTCCTCCTCGGTCTGGCGCAGGATCTCGGCGACCGACGTCTGGCCGTCGACCACCATGCGCGCGCCGTGCATCCGCATGGTCTGCATGCCGAGGCGGATCGCCTGGTCCTGGATCTGCTTCGAGTCGACGCCGCGCGTGATCATGCCGCGGATCACGTCGTCGATCTGCAGGATCTCGAAGATGCCCGTGCGGCCGTGGTAGCCGGTGTGGTTGCAGTACACGCAGCCCTTCGCGCGGTAGATCGTGTGCGCGGCCACTTCCGCGCGGCGCAGGCCGATCTCCGCGAGCTCCTCGTCCGTCGGCGTGTAGGCCTCGCGGCAGCGCTTGCACAGCACGCGGATGAGCCGCTGGGCGATCGCGGCCACGAGAGACGACGAGATGAGGAACGGCTCGACGCCCATGTCGATGAGCCGCGTGACCGTGCCCGCCGACTCGTTGGTGTGGATCGTGGAGAACACGAGGTGGCCGGTGAGGCTCGCCTGGATGGCGACCTCCGCCGTCTCGAGGTCGCGGATCTCGCCGACGAGGATCACGTTCGGGTTCTGGCGCAGGATCGAGCGCAGGCCCGCGGCGAACGTCAGCCCGATCGACGACTTCACCTCGATCTGGCTGATGCCCGGCAGCCGGATTTCCACCGGGTCCTCGATCGTCATGATGTTGTGCTCGGGCTTGTTGATGTCCGCGAGCGCGGCGTAGAGCGTGTTCGTCTTGCCCGAGCCCGTCGGGCCCGTGACGAGGATGATGCCGTTCGAGCGGCGGATGAGGCGGCGCAGCGTCTCCTGGTGGCGCGGCGAGAGGCCGATCTTCTCGATCGACAAGAGCTCCTGCGTGCGCGGCAGGAGCCGGAGCACGCACCGTTCACCGTACTGGGTCGGCAGGGTCGAGAGGCGCACGTCGTAGTCGCGGCCGGCGATCTTCAGCACGATGCGGCCGTCCTGCGGCAGGCGCTTCTCGGCGATGTCGAGCCGGCCCATGATCTTGATGCGCGTGGTGATCGCCTGCTGCATGCGGCGCGGCAGCGGGCGGATCGGCTCGTGCAGCAGGTTGTCGACGCGGAACCGCACGACCAGGTCCTTCTCCTGCGGCTCGATGTGGATGTCGGAGGCGCGCTCTTTGACGGCCTGCTGCAGCAGCGAGTTCACGAGCCGGATGATCGGCGCGCCCTCGTCGGTGGAGTCGAGCAGGTCCTCGGGCTCGGAGATCAGCTCCGACGCGATGTCTTCGAGGTCGGTGTCGGCGAACGCCTCGGCGACGTCCTCCGCGGACGACGCCTGGTCGTACACGTGGTTGATGCAGTTCAGGATCGCGCGGCGCGTGACGAGCACGGGCTCGCAGCGCGCGCCCGCGTACAGCATGCGCAGGTCGTCGAGCGGATCGGTGAGCAGCGGGTCCGCGATGGCGACCTCGAGCCGCGCGCCCTCGCGGCGGATCGGCAGCAGGTGGTGGCGCTTCGCGAACGCGATCGGGATCTGCGTGGCGAGCTCGGCGTCGACTTCTTCCGGCACGAGCGTCTCGCGCGTCGGAATGCGGTACAGGCCCGCGAGCGCGCCGAGCAGCTCGCCCTCGGGCACGAGCTCGAGCTCGAGCAGCAGGTCGGTGAGCCTGCGGCCCGACTGCTCCTGCTTCTTCAGCGCCTGCGCGAGGCCGTCCTCGGTCAGCGACGTGTGCTGCAGGAGCGCGGAGCGCAGCTCGAGCGGCGAGGCCATCAGGGCTGCACCACCACGAGCGACTGCATCCCGCGCGACGCGTTCAGATCGCGCGCGACCGCCTGCGCCTTGGCCTGATCCGAGAACGGGCCGAGCTGGACCCAGTGCGTGGTCTCGCCCTGCTCGCTCTCCGAGAACACCGTGCCGTCGTAGCCGTCGGCCATGAGCTTCTGCAAGAGCGCGACGGCTTCCTCGGCGGTGGCGAAGTGCGCCACCTGCACCAGGTAGCTGCCGCCGGCCTCCTTCTTCTTCAGCTCTTCGATGTCGTGCTCGCGCTGCTTCTCGCGGTCGGAGGCCTGCTGGCGCAGCTCGGGCAGCTTCTCGACGGGGTAGCGCTGGTCGTGGCGCTCGAGCTCGCGCCGGACCGGGTTCGGATCGATCGGCAGCGGCACGCCGGCCTCGAGCGCCTTGCGCCGCTCCTCCTTCTCCTCGTCAGACAGATCGATCGCGGGCGCCGACGCGGACTTGAAGCGCTCGCGGTTCTCGACGGTGAGCCGCTCGAGGTCCTGCGGGTCGCGCACGATGCGCGGCGTCAGGATGATGAGCAGGTTGATCTTCGAGTTGTCGTTGTGCGTGCCTTTGAACGCCCAGCCGATGACCGGGATGTCGCCGAGCCACGGCACCTTGGTCTCGCTGTCGTTCTGGTTGTCGGAGAGGATGCCGCCGATCATGACGGCCTCGCCGTCGCGCACGTAGACGGTGTTCTCGACCTTGCGGTCGCTCGTCGTCGGGCCGAGCGTGGTGTCGGAGCCCGGCGGCGGCGGGATCACGCCGCTGATCTCCTGGAACACGTTCAGCCGCACGGTGTCGCCTTCGCTGATCTGCGGAGTCACTCGCAGGGTCACGCCGACGTCCTGGCGCGCGATGTTCTGCGAGGTCTGGAACGGGTTGTTCGGGTCGATCGTGGTGCCGGCGGCCTGCAGGCGCGAGGTCGGCACCGGGATGTTCTGGCCGACCACGATCTCCGCTTCCTTCTTGTCGGCGGTGAGGATCGTGGGCGCCGAGATGATGTTCGTGTTCTGGTCGCTCTCGGAAGCGGTGATGAGCGCCCGGATCCACGGCACCTGGATGAAGCTGCCCGGGTTGTTCGGGTCGGGAATGCTGACCGTCCTGCCGAGCAGCGCGGCCGCGAAGTTCCCGACCGAGCCGGTGCCGCCGGCGAGGCTGCTGATGGCGCCGACGGTGTTCGGGTCGAGGCTCGAGCTGCCGATGCCCACGGTGCTGCCGTCGCGCGTGGCCATCGTGGTGATCCACGCCGCGCCGAGGTCGTTCGACGGCGTGGCCTGCACTTCCATGATGAGCGCTTCGACCATGACCTGCGGGCGGCGCACGTCGAGCGCTTCGATGACTTCCGAGATCGTCGCGAACGCCTCGGCGTTCGCCTGGATGATGAGCGAGTTCGTCGGCGGGTCGCTCGTGATGCGCACGCCGTCGCCGAGGTCCGCCACCGCACTGCTGCCGCCGAGGCCGCCGCCCAGCCCGCCGAGCGCGCTGCCCGCCGGGTTCGTCGAGCCCGTGCCGCCCAGCCCGGAGAGACCGCCCGTGCCGCCGAGCCCGCTCGAGCCCGTGAGCGAGGTGCGCGTGGTGCCCCCGCCCAGGCCGAGCCGCGAGCCGGGCGAGCCCGAGGCCAGGCTCGACAGCGTCTGCGAGATCTCGTCCGCGTCGGCGTTCTTCAAGCGGTACACGTGGATGCGGCCCGCCCCCTTCCGCTTGTAGTCGAGCAGGCCGATGATGCGCTCGATCTCGTGGAGCACCGCCTTCGTCGCGATGACGACGATCGCGTTGGTGCGCACGTCGGGGATGAAGCGCGGCTCGCCCGCGCTGCCGATCACGGCGTCCGAGCCGGGCACGCCGGGCACGGCGGTCGGCGTGGCCTGCGGGGCGGCTCGCGCGCGGCGCGCGCCGCCGGGGCCGCCGCCGCTGTCGTCGCCGAAGATCTGCTGCAGCTGCTGCGTGAGCGCCTGCGCGTCGGCGTACTGGATCGGGATGAGCTTGACCTGCTCCTGGTACGTCGAGACGTCGATCTGATCGATGATCTCCGACAGCCGCACGATGTTCGCGGACGAGTCGGTGATGATGAGCGTGTTCGTCGGCCCGTACGCGATCACGCTCGCTTCCTTCGAGACGAGCGGCTTCAACGTGTCGCTGATCGCGTCGGCCTTCACGTAGTGCAAGGGCAGCAGCCGCGTGATGAAGGTGTCGCGGTTCTCCGGCTGCTGGCCGCTCGGCACCGTCTCGATCGGGTTCTCCTTCGCGTCGCGCAGCGGCAGGATCTTGAGCACGCCGCCCGGCGCGGGCACCGTGGTGAAGCCCTTCACGGCGAGGATCGACTCGAACACGCGGTACGCTTCGTCCACGGTGACCGGATCCGGCGAGATCACCGTCACGCGGCCGCGCACGCGGTCGTCGTAGAGGAAGTTCTTGCCCGTCGCCTTGGCGATCGTGCTGATGACTTCGGTGATGTCCGCGTCCTGGAAGTCGAGCGACACCAGCGTGTCGCCCGAAGGCGACGCCGAAGCGGGCGGGGGCGGCGGCGACGACTGCGCGCGCGCGCGCACGCCCGCGAGCGCGAGCACCGCGATGGCGATGCACCGGAGCGCCCTGCGCGCGGCTACAGGCATCGCGTGGTCTCCGTGCCGTCGGGCTGGCGGCACTTCAAGCACGTCTGCCCGCTGCCCATGCTGAGCAGCGCCTGCGGCAGCTGCTGCACGCCGTCGATCCTGTTCCCGTTCAGCTCGAAGCACACCGAGCCGTCGGCCATGCCGGTGAACGGTCCGCCGGGCCGGATGTTCGTGAGCTTCATGCCGCCGAACTGGCCCTGCTCGTTGTACACCGGCGAGAGCTGCGCGTTGTTCAGCACGTCCTGCAGCTTCGGCCGCACCACGTCGTTCAGCCGCTGCTGCTCCTTCAGGTCCTTCAGGCGATCGGACAGCTTGGGCTCGGGGCCGGCGATCGCCGGTGCGGCCGAGGCCGGCCGCTTCGGCTTCGCGTTCGGCAGGATCGCGCCGGCGGCCTTGTCCTCTTCCATGCTCAGCTGCTCGAGCGAGCCGCGGTTGTCGATCACCGCGCGCCGGCGCTCGACCGACACGAGCTTCACGCCGTCCGTGATCGACTCGCCCGCGCGGTAGGCGCGCTTCTTCTGCGAGGTCTGGTCGTCGATGCAGGCGACCGAGTGGGCGGGGTCGTTCGCCGCGAACGTGCCGCACAGCTTGAGCCGCAGCTCGCTCTCCTTCAGCGGCTCGTCACTGGGCCCCGAGTCGGTCGAGCGCGCGTGGAAGAGGTTGCGGCTGGCGATCACGTCATACTTCGAGAAGTCGCCCTCCGGAGGAGGCGGCGGGCCCACGGGCGGAACGCGCGCGGCGGTGATCGCCGCGGCGCCGACGATCGGCGCGACCGCGGAGTAGACCACGGCCAGGCAGGCGATCCCCAGCGCGATCTGCAGCGCGCGCATGCCCTGACGGAGAAGCACTCGTATTCGACCCCCGGCGACTCGAAGCCCGTCTGTTCGGATCCTGTCGGACGGGACGTCGGCCGCCTCGCGACTGCCCCCTCGCTGGCGAAGCCCGCGAAAAAACCTAAGAAATTCCGGCGAAGTCTACGCGCATCAGCGCACCGTTGCCAGACTGCCGCCGGGCGCGGTTGCGCATGTTTGATCGGCAATTTCGTGCGGGCGCCTGAGGCGTCGCACGTCCAAGGACGTAGATGAAATCGCGCAAACCCCTATTCGCCGTGACCCTGGTCCTACTGGGCGGCCTGGCCTGGCGATTTCGGCCCGAGCTGACCCAATTCGTCTACCTGGGGCCGCCCCTGATGCACGTGGACACGCCCACCGCGGACACCGAGGTGCCGGTCGGTGTCGTGGACGTCATGGTCGAGTTCGCCGAGGGCGACCGGGTGGCGCCCGAGACCTTCGAGGTCTCGCTGAACGGCCTCGACGTGACCGACAACCTGACCGTGGGCCGCAACGGCGTGGCCGGCCAGGTCGTCGGCCTGCGCGAAGGCGACAACCACATCCGCCTGCGGGTCTTCGGCCGGAGCCTCTGGAACGGCCACTTCGTGGACGAGGAGCGCGAGGTGGTCGTGCACGTCCGCTCCCTGCCGTTCCTCGACCTCGCTTGACAGGAGCGCCCCCGCTTCTACGTTGCGCCGCGTTTCAAACGGGCCCGGAAGGGCTCGAATCCACACAGATTTCGGGGGAAACGCAATGGGACGAGTCATCGGCATCGATCTGGGTACGACCAACTCGGTCGTCGCGGTCATGGAGGGCGGCGAGCCCAAGGTGATCGCCAACGAGGAGGGCGGGCGGACGACCCCGTCCGTGGTCGCGTTCACGAAGGACGGCCAGCGCCTCGTGGGGCAGATCGCGCGCCGCCAGGCCATCACCAACCCGCAGAACACCATCTACTCCATCAAGCGCTTCATGGGCCGGCGCATGAGCGAGGTGACGAGCGAGATGAAGCTCGTCCCGTATCGCGTGGTGGCGGGCAAGAACGACCTCGCGACGGTCGAGGCGGGCGGCAAGACGTACACGCCGCCCGAGATCTCCGCGATGATCCTGCAGAAGCTGAAGGTGGCCGCCGAGGCCTACCTGGGCCAGCCGGTCACGCAGGCGGTCATCACCGTGCCCGCGTACTTCAACGACGCGCAGCGCCAGGCGACCAAGGACGCCGGCACGATCGCGGGCCTCGAGGTGCTGCGGCTCGTGAACGAGCCGACGGCGGCCTCGCTGGCGTACTCGCTCGACAAGAAGAAGGACGAGAAGATCGCCGTGTACGACCTCGGCGGCGGCACGTTCGACATCAGCGTGCTCGAGGTCGGCGACAGCACGGTCGAGGTGCTCTCGACCAACGGCGACACGCACCTGGGCGGCGACGACTTCGACGACCGCGTCATGCGCTACCTCGTCGAGGAGTTCAGGAAGGACCAGGGCGTCGACCTCACCAAGGACCCGATGGCCATGCAGCGGCTCAAGGAAGCCGCGGAGAAGGCCAAGATCGAGCTGTCCACGGTGACCGAGACCGAGATCAACCTGCCGTACATCACGGCGGACGCGTCGGGACCGAAGCATCTCAACCTGCGCTTGTCGCGCGCGAAGTTCGAGCAGCTGATCGACGACTTGGTCCAGCGCACCCTCGAGCCCGTGCGGAAGGCCTGCAGCGACGCCGGCGTCGCGCCCGGCGACATCGACGAAGTCGTGCTCGTCGGCGGCTCGATCCGCATCCCCAAGGTGCAGGAGCTCGTGAAGAGCTTCTTCGGCAAGGAGCCGCACCGCGGCGTGAACCCGGACGAGGTCGTCGCCATCGGCGCGGCGATCCAGGCCGGCGTGCTCACCGGCGAGGTGAAGGACGTCCTCCTGCTCGACGTGACGCCGCTCTCGCTCGGCATCGAGACACTCGGTGGTGTCACCACCAAGCTCGTCGAGCGCAACACGACCATCCCCACGAAGCGCAGCCAGGTGTTCTCGACCGCGAGCGACAACCAGCCGCAAGTGGAGATCCACGTGCTGCAGGGCGAGCGCGAGATGGCGAGCGACAACCGCACGCTCGGGCGCTTCATCCTCGACGGGATTCCGCCCGCGCCGCGCGGCATGCCGCAGGTCGAAGTCACGTTCGACATCGATGCGAACGGCATCGTGTCCGTCTCGGCGAAGGACAAGGCGACCGGCAAGCAGCAGTCGATCCAGATCCAGGGCTCGTCGGGCATCGACAAGGGCCAGATCGAGCAGATGGTGAAGGACGCCGAGAGCCACGCCTCGGAGGACAAGCAGCGGCGCGAGCGCATCGACCTGCGCAACGCGCTCGACGGCCTGAGCTACGAGGCGGAGAAGCAGGTGCGCGAGCACAAGGAGAAGATCCCCGTCGCGCAGCTGAACACGCTCGAGAACGCGATCGGGGCTGCGAAGACGCTGCTCGCGAACCAGGAAGCCTCGGCCTCGGAGCTGAAGTCGAAGCGCGACGAGCTCGAGCGCGCACTGCACGCCGTGTCCGAGGTCCTGTACAAGGCCGAGGCCGCGTCGGGGCAGGGCGGCGCGAGCGCGAGCGCGGGCCCGGCGGGCGGCGCCAAGCCGAACGGCGGGCAGGACGGCCCGGTCGTCGACGCGGATTTCACCGAGGAGAAGTGACCGGTCGGGAATGCAGGTAGAGCGGGGCAAGATCGCGCGCGAGCTGGCCGAACTCGAAGAGCAGATGGACCGCGCCTTCGAGCGCGCGCTCGCCGGCGCGGTGCGTCTGCCCGTCGGCGCCGACGCGTGGCGCCCCGCGCTCGACGTGTACGAGACCGAGCGCGCCATCGTGGTGCGCGTCGAGCTCGCAGGCGTGTCGAGCGACGACGTGCGCGTCGTCGTCGACGGCGAGTACCTGCAGATCACGGGCCGGCGCAGCTTCGCGCGCGCCAGCTCGAGCCAGCGGCATCTGTTGCTCGAGATCGCGCAGGGCACGTTCGAGCGCGTGCTGCGCACGCGCGCGGCCTACGATCCCGACCGGGTGACCGCGCGGCTGGAGACCGGAATTCTGACGATCGAGCTGCCCCGGCGCGAGAACGCCGGGCGCGTGGTGTCGGTGAGGACGTGAGCGAAGAAGCAGCTGCCAGCGAGACGAACGAGACGAACGAGACACCTCCCGCGCCGGCGCCGCACGTCGACGAGCCGTTGCCCGAGCTGTTGCCGGTGCTGCCGCTGCGCAACACCGTGCTGTTCCCGACGCTCGTCGCGCCGATGGTTGCGACGACCGAGCGCGCGAAGCGGCTCGTCGACGACGCGCTGAACAGCGACCGCTTGATCGTCACCGTCGCCGCACGCGACCCCGAGAAGACCGAGCCCGGGCCCGACGACCTGTACTCCGTCGGCACGGCCGTGCGCGTGCTGCGCATGGCGAAGGGAGACGACGGCGCGCAGCGGCTCTGGGTGCAGGGGCTGCGGCGCGTGGCGATCGAGTCGTACGTCGAGACCGCACCGTACCTGCGCGCGCGCGTGCGGCCGCTCGAAGAGACGCAGCTCGCGGGCCTCGAGCTCGAGGCGCTGCACCGCAACGTGAGCCGCCAGTTCGCGGTCATCGCCGAGGGGTCGCAGAACGTGTCGGAGCCGGTGCTGACGATGGTCGCGCAGCTCTCCGATTCGTCGGCGCTCGCCGACGTGGTGGCGTCGAACCTCGGCCTGTCCGTCGACGCGCGCCAGGAGCTGCTCCAGCAGACCGACGTGCAGAAGCGCCTCGAGCGCCTGTCGGAACACCTGGCGCGCGAGCAGGAGGTCCGCTCGCTGGAGCAGGAGATCCGCTCGCAGGTGCAGGAAGAGCTGTCGCGCAGCCAGAAGGAGTACGTGCTGCGCGAGCAGGCGCGCGCGATCCGCCGCCAGCTGGGCGAGTACGAGTCGCCGAGCGACCAGGTCGACGACCTGCGCAAGCGCATCGAAGACGCGCACCCGCCCGAAGCCGTCATGGCCGTGGCCGAGCGCGAGCTGCAGCGGCTCGCCGCGCAGCCGCCGGGCGCGATGGAAGGCGGCACGATCCGCACGTACCTGGAGTGGATCGCCGACCTGCCGTGGTCGAAGTCGACCGAGGACGAGCTCGACGTCGCCCACGCGCGCAAGATCCTGAACGAGGACCACTACGACATCGAGAAGGTGAAGGAGCGCATCCTCGAGTTCATCGCCGTGCTGAAGCTGAAGCGCGACCTGCGCGGGCCGATCCTGTGCTTCGTCGGTCCGCCCGGCACGGGCAAGACCTCGCTCGGCCGCTCGATCGCGCGCGCGCTCGGGCGCAAGTACGCGCGGCTGTCGCTCGGCGGCGTGCGCGACGAGGCCGAGATCCGCGGCCACCGGCGCACGTACGTCGGCTCGCTGCCCGGCCGCATCCTGCAGACGTTGCGCCGCGTGGGGACGAACAACCCCGTGTTCATCCTCGACGAGATCGACAAGCTCGGCTCCGACTTCCGCGGCGACCCGTCGTCGGCGATGCTCGAGGTGCTGGACCCCGAGCAGAACTCGACGTTCAGCGACCACTACCTCGAAGTGCCGTTCGACCTCTCGAAGGTGCTGTTCATCGCCACCGCGAACTTGCTCGAGAACGTGCCGCCGGCGCTGCGGGACCGCATGGAGGTGATCGAGCTGCCCGGCTACACCGCCGAGGACAAGCTCGAGATCGCGAAGCGCCACCTGCTGCCGCGCCAGCTCGCCGAGCACGGACTCACCACGATTGCGCCCGAGGTCTCCGACGACGCGATCCGCGCCGTGATCCACAACTACACGCGCGAAGCGGGCCTCCGCAATCTGGAGCGGGAGCTCGGCAAGATCGCGCGCAAGCTCGCGCGGCGCGCGGTCGAAGGCGACGGCGCGAAGACGCGCGTCGACGCGTCCGACCTCCATGCGCTGCTCGGCGCCGCGCACTTCGAGCCCGAGGTCGCGGGCCGCCTGCAGATCCCCGGCGTATCGGTCGGCCTCGCGGTGACGGAGGCGGGCGGCGAGATCCTCTTCATCGAGGCTACCCGCATGCGCGGCAAGGGCGAGGTGAAGATCACGGGCTCGATTCGCGACGTGATGCGCGAGTCGGCGCAGACGGCGGTCTCGCTCGTGCGCACGCACGCGGGCCAGCTCGGCCTCGACCCGAAGCTCTTCACCGAGAGCGACATCCACATCCACATTCCCGCGGGCGCCATTCCGAAGGACGGCCCCAGCGCGGGCATCGCGATCGTCACGGCGCTCTTGAGCCTCTTGCTCGACAAGCCCGTGCCGCCCGACCTGGCGATGACGGGCGAGATCACGCTGCGCGGCAAGGTCTTGCCCGTGGGCGGAATCAAGGAGAAGATCCTCGCGGCGCGGCGCGCGGGGGTGACGCACGTGCTGATCCCCTCGGCCAACGAGAAGGACCTCGCGGAGATTCCCGCGGAGCGCATCTCGAATTTGAAGGTGGAGCCGGTGGAGAGGATCGAGCAGGTGGCGCGGATCGCATTCGGGCGGGACGTCCTCGCTTGAGGCCGTTTCGGCTCGTGCTCTGCGCGGCGCTCGCCGCGGGCGCGTGCGCCACGCCCGGCCGCTATCAAGCCGAGGTCGCGCGCCAGCGCGCGCTCGGCTCCGACCTCGTCACGTGCAAGAAGACCATGCTCGACGAGAGCCGCGGCAAGGAGAAGCTCATCGTCGAGAAGAACGCGCTCGACGCGGAGCGCGCCGAGCTCGTGAAGCAGATCGAAGGCGAGAAGGCCGGCGTCTCGGCGCTGCGCGAAGCGCTCGAGAAGGAGCGCACCGCGACGGCGATCAAGGAAGACGAGATCGAGCGCATCCAGGGCAGCTACCAGGCCCTGGTCGATTCGCTGCAGCCCGAGGTGAAGAGCGGCCAGGTCGAGATCGAGAAGCAGGGCGACCGCCTGGTCGTGCGCGCGGCCGACAAGACCCTGTTCGACTCGGGCAGCGCAGAGGTCAAGTCGGCCGGGCGCCCCGTGCTGGCGAAGCTCGCCGCGGGCATCAAGGGCATGACCGACCGCGAGATCCGCGTCGAGTCGCACACCGACGCGGTGCCGCTGAAGAGCAAACGGTTCGCTTCGAACCTGGACCTGTCGGCGTCGCGCGCCGCGACGGTGGCGCGCTTCTTCGCGGCGAGCGGCGTGCCCGCGAAGAACCTGGCGGCCATCGGCTACGGCGAGGGCCGCCCGCTCGCCGGCAACGACACCGCCGAGGGCAGGCAGAAGAACCGCCGCCTCGAGATCGTGCTCGCGCCGTTCCCGCTGGAGTGAGCCCGCGCGAAGCGCTCGCCTCGTGCCACCGCGCGGCGCTCGACGCCGTCCATGCGGGCCGAGCGCTCGAGCGCGCGCTGGCGCAGCGCGAGCTCGGGCCCGGCCCCTTCGCGCTGGCCGCGTGCGGCAAGGCGGCGTGCGCGATGGCCGAGGCCGCGCGCCGCGTGCTCGGTGCGCGGATCTCGCGCGGAGCCGTCACGACGAAGGACGGCCACGCGCGCGCGGTCGCGGGGCTGGCGGTGCGCGAGGCGGGCCATCCGCTGCCGGATGCCCGGAGCGAGGCGGCGGCGCGCGAAGCGCTCGCGCTCGCGGGCTCGCTGGCTCCGGACGAGTCACTGCTCGTGCTGATCTCGGGCGGTGCCTCCGCGCTGTGGTGCGCGCCCGCGCCGGGGCTCGCGCTCGGCGACAAGCGCGGCACGACGGAGCTCTTGCTGCGCAGCGACGCCGACATCCAGGCGCTCAACACCGTTCGGCGTCACCTGTCGGCGCTGAAGGGCGGCGGGCTCGCGAAGGCGGCGCGCGGCCACGACGTCTGGTCGTTCGCGGTGTCCGACGTGCGGGGCGATGCGCTCTGCGACGTCGGCTCGGGACCCGCGAGCGCCGACCCGACCCGCTTCGCGGACGCGCTCGACGCGCTGCGCACACGCGGGCTGCTCGGCGAAGTGCCCGCAGCGGTGCGCGCCAGGCTCGAACGCGGCGCGCAGGGCGAGCTGGAAGAGACGCCGAAGCCGGGCGACGCCGTCTTCGCGCGCGTGCGCGAAGCGGTGGTCGCGCGGCTCGACGATGCGCTCGCCGCGGCCGCTGCTGCCGCTCGCGCGACGGGCCTGCGCGCGCGCGTGCTGCGCGGCGCGCTCGACGGCGAGGTCTCCGCCGTCGCGGCGCGTCTCGCGGGCGAGGTCCGCCGCGCGCGCGCAGCGGGCGACGAGCTCCTCGTCGCGGGCGGCGAGCCGACCGTGGTCGTGCGCGGCGCCGGCCGCGGCGGCCGCGCACAGGAGCTCGCGGTGCGCCTCGCGCTCGCGCTGGGCCCCGACGCCGGCGCCACCGCGCTCTGCGCGGGCACGGACGGCAGCGATGGCGCCACCGGCGCCGCGGGCGGCTTCTCCGACGCGACGACGCTCGTGCGCGCGGGAGCGATCGGCCTGGATCTCGCCGCGGCGCTCGCGCGCAGCGACTCGCACGGCATACTCGCGGCGCTGGGCGATCTCTACGTCACGGGCCCGACGGAGACGAACGTCGCCGACCTCGCGCTCGTCGACGTGCGACCCGCGCCACCGCGCCGTAGCATCTAGAGCGAGTGCGCCGGAAGGTGTGGATCACGGCTCTCGTCCTCGCCGCGGGCGCGCCGCTCGGCTGGCTCGGCAGCGACGCGCTCGAACGGCAGAACGCCTTCTGCACCAGCTGTCACCTCGACGCGCACCGGCCGCTGCACGCGGGCAAGCTGCGCGACTTCACCACGGTGCCCGCGGTGAACCTGGCGTCCGCGCATTTCGCGAAGAACTCCGACTTCCGCTGCATCGACTGCCATCGCGGGGCGAGCTTCCCGAACCGCGTGCGCGTGAAGCTGCTCGCCGCGCGCGACGCCGCGGTGTATCTCACGGGCCGCTTCGGCGAGCCGACCGAGATGAAGCACCCGCTCTGGCGCGAGGACTGCGTGAAGTGCCACGCGAAGTACGAGCCCGAGCGCTCCGACGCGTTCCACGCGATCGGGGTCCACAACCTACCCAAGTTCGCGCTGAACTGTGTAGAGTGCCACGAAGCTCATCCGACCGGCCGCTCGGCGGAGCTCGCGTTCTTGCAACGCGAGCCGCTCGTCGCGCAGTGCCGCAACTGCCATGAGGAGTTCTAGAGCGATGAAGACGTCCCGCAGCCTCGTTCTCGCGCTTGGTCTCTCGATGCTCGCTTCGCGCGCGCACGCGTACCCCGGCGGCACGCCCGGCGACGTGGCCGACGTCGCGCCCTTCTGCGCGGGGTGTCACTCCTCGGTGTCGGAGGACCAGCTGCAGGGCCTGCCGCCACAGCGCGCCACGGCGGAGCAGGCCGCGAACAAGCACATCGCGAAGATCCAGGCCGCGGCCGCCGACTCGCCGTACGCGAAGCTCTCGCCGAAGGAGCGCGACGAGCTGATCGCCGGCATCCAGAAGATCGACGCCGCCACCACGGTGAAGCTCAGCGTGCCGGCGAGCGTGAAGGCGGGCGACACCGTCGACGTCACCGTCGAAGTGCACGGCGGCTCGGCGCCGGTGCTCGGCGTGGCGCTGGTCGATTCCAACCAGCGCTTCCAGGCCTCGCCCGCGACGTCGCGCGGCTGGCTCGTGCTCGACAAGCCCGCGGTGACCGGGCCCGACGGCAAGCCGCAGACCAAGTTCACCGACGGCCGCAATCCGTCGCTGCCGCCCGGGATCACGTACGTGAACGTGTACGGCATCGAGGCCGACCCGACGGCCGGCAAGTTCTCGACGGTGAAGGTGGCCTGGAAGCTGCGCGCGCCCGCGTCGGCCGGCACCGCGCCGCTCGCGGCCGTGCTGCTCTACGGCACCGAGACCTCGTCGCCGCATGGCGGCGTCGAGTCGCCGTACGGCAAGGGCCCGCTCGGCGGGCTCACCGGCAACTCGGGCCGCGTGAAGTTCAGCGACGTCGCGCAGGTGACCGTGAAGTGACCGTCGACCGCGACGCGTTCAAGCGCACGCTCGGCAGCTGGCCGAGCGGAGTCACGATCGTGACTTCCGAGCACGACGGCCACCGCATGGGCATGACCGTCTCCGCGTTCTCGTCGGTCAGCCTCGACCCGCCGCTCGTGCTCGTGTGCGCCGACAAGGCGTCGAACACGAACAAGCTCATCCAGGCGTCGGGCGCCTTCACCGTGAACGTGCTCGGTCGCGAGCAGAGCGCGCTGTCCGCGCTCTTCGCCGACAAGAAGCGCGAGGCGATCCGCTTCGACGGGCTGGACTGGAAGACCGGCGCGACGGGGTGCCCGCGCATTCCGGGCGCCCTCGCGCACATCGACTGCCGCGTGCGGGACGCCGTCGACGCCGGCGACCACTTCGTGTACGTGGGCTCGGTCGAGGCCTCGACCATCGACGCCGAGCAGGAGCCGCTCGTCTACTGGCGCGGCTTCTACCAGAAGCTCTCGCCGCTCTGAGCGGCTCAGTCGCTCGTGCCGAGCCAGCTCCTCGGCAGGAGCGCGATGAGCGCGGGCACGAGCAGGATCGCGCCGAGCGCGTCGACGATCATGAGCACCGAGAGCAGCAAGCTCATCTCGGCCGAGAAGCGCAGGCTCGAGATCGGGATCCAGAACGCGATGCCCACCACCAGCGTCGACGCCGTGAACGTGATCGCCATGCCGGTGGTGCGGATGGCGTGCTGGATCGCCTCCTTCCGCGTCGGCAGGCGCTTCAGCTCCTGCAGGATGCGATCGACCAGGTAGATCGCGTAGTCGACGCCGAGCCCGACGCCGATCGCCTGCACGGGCAGCGTGTTCACGTCGATGCCGATGCCGAGCACCGACTGCAGCGCCAGCGCCGCGAGCGAGCCGCTCGCGAGCGACGCCAACGTGATGAGCGACAGGATCCACGAGCGGTACGAGAGCAACAGCACGCCGAGCGTCGCCACGAACACGATCGCGAGCGACAGGCCGTGGCTCTTCTCGATCTCCTCGTTCGCGGCCGCGAGCACGCCGATCGAGCCCGCCGCGTAGCGCAGCTCGACGCCGTCCTTCAGCCACGTGCCGCTCGGCTGCAGCTGCCACTCGGCGCCCTCGCCGAGCTTGATCCACAGCTCGTACGGCTTGCGGAAGCCGGCCTGGCGGACTTCCGCCGCGCTGCCGTCCGGGCCGTCGACGTGTGTCGCGCCCGCGGGAATCGGCATGACCTGGCGCGTGCCGCCCGGGCCCGCCTGGGTCACTTCCAGGTTCGGCCGCTGCGGGCCGAGCAGCGCATCGAGCCAGCGGCGCTGGCGGTACCAGGGCTTCGGCGCGGGCACGAGCCGCACGGCGAGCGTGCCGTCGAGCCGAACTTCGTCGACGAACTTCTCGAGCCGCTCGATCGCGCCCGACACCGTGTCGGCGCGGTGGTCGCGGTAGAACACGCGGATCGCGAGCGACATGCTGTCGCGCGAACGGTACGGATCGAGGATGCCCGGCGCGGGCACGCTCGTCTCCATCAGGTAGGAGATGCCCGCGATCTCCGCCGTGGTCTGCATCCACATCGAGAAACGGGGGTCGTTGTTGTGGAACAGCCGGCTCGTCTGCTTCTCCAGGTCGACGAGCGAGAGGCTGCCGCCCGCGTTCTTGTCCACTTCGAGCGCGCGCTGCAGTGACTCGATGTACTTGAACGAGTCGGGCGCGTACACGCGGCCCAGCGCGTTCGAGTGCGCGACCACCAGGAGATCGTCCAGGCCGTAGAAGCGGCTCGCGATCTCGCGGGCCGCGACGTTGAACTCCGAGTCGGGGTAGAGGATCGGCGTGCCGGGCCGGTGCTCGCCGACGGGAACGTTCAGCGCCAGCTTGAAGCACAGGACCGTCTGCACCAGGAACGCCAGCGACACGACCACGGCGCCGCGGCGCGACACCACGATCTCCGACGCCGCCTTGAGCACGCGCGCGGTGAGCGGCGAGATGCGGTGTTGGCGCTCGCTCGGCGCGGGCAGGTACAGGATGAGCAGGCGGTTCAGCAGCATCTCGGTCACGAGGATCGAGGTGGCCCAGAACGCGCAGAGCAGGCCGAGCTTCGACACGAGCGGAATCGTCGCGAGCGAGATCGTCAGCAGCCCGAACACGTCCGTCAGGATCGCGAGCGTGCCGGGCAGGAGCAGCTCCGCCATGGAGCGGATGCACGCCTCGTCCTTGTCGCCGAGGTCTTCGTACTCCTCGTAGAAGCGCTCGACGAACTGCACCGAGTGACTGATCGCGCGCGCCGTGATGAGCATGGGCACCACGAGCACGAGCGGGTCGAGGTTGTAGCCGAGCCACGCCGCGAAGCCGAGGCCCCAGATCACGTTCACGGCGGCGCCCGACATGGGCAGGAATACGCCGTAGAAGCGCCGGAAGTAGGTCCAGAGCAGGAGCACCGATACGACGAGCGTGAGCCCGAACACGAGCAGGATCTCGGTCGCGAACGCGTACGCCCAGCCGAACAAGAGCGGCTGGCCGGTGACGAACACGTCGACCGGGTACTGCGCCATGACCTTCGCCTTGGCGGCCTGCATGTGCTTGAAGAGCGCGCCGTAGTCGAGGCGCGTTTCGACGAAGCTGGCGCGCACGAGCGCCGCCTTCTCATCGGGCGACACCAACACGCCGAACACGGACGGGTTGCGCCGCACCTTCTCGCGCAGCGCGGCCAGCTCGGCGGGGCTCTCCGGGATCTGCTCGACGAGCTGCGGCGACACGAGCGTGCCGTCGAGCTCCACCCGCGAGTCGCGCGCGGTGCGGTCGGTGAGGCTGGTGACCAGATTGTGGTCGACGCCGGTCTCGCTCTCGACCGCCGTATTGCCGTGGAAGACGCGGTCCGCGGCCGCCACGAGCGCGTGAACCGCGGTGGCCACCGCGCCGTGCGGAGTCACGTAGTGACTCGCGGGCAGCGCGTTGATGTCGGCGGCGACGACCGACGAGTCGAGCTCCGCCGTCAGCATCTGCACGGCGCGCAGCACGTCGGGCTGGTAGATGTCGCCGTTCTTCGCGACCACGGCCGCCACGACGGTGTTCGCGTTGCCGTACACCTCGCGGTAGGTCTCGTAGATCTTGATGAACGGGTGGTTGCGCGGCAAGAGATCGAGGAACTGCGTGTAGATCTCCAGGTGCCGGAGCTGCCACGCGAAGAAGCCCGTGATGATGGCGATGATCACGGCGAACCAGTTGCGCTGCGCCGCGAAGAAGCGGGAGAAGCGTTCCGCGCGCGTCACGAGCCGCTGCCTCCGTGCACCACCTTGAAGTGCGCGCCGCCGTCGGTGGAGCGCAGCACGAGCCCGCGCGGGCCGACGGCGTATGCGTGGTCGGCGTCGCCGAAGTCGACGTCGTAGAGCGGAATCGGCAGCGGCGGCGAGTCGGCGCGCGTGAACGTCTGCCCGCCGTCGGTCGACAGCGCGAGCAGGCCGCCTTCACCCGCCACGACCGCGTGCGAGCCCGAGCCGCCCACCCCGAACATGTCCTGCGTGAACTCCGTCTTCACCTTGTTCCAGGTCGCGCCGCCGTCGTCCGAGCGCAGGATCGTGCCGGCCAGCCCGACCGCGAGGCCGACCTTGCCCGTCTCGTCGAACCACGCGTCGTACACGTACGTGTCTTCGGGCACGCCGCGCAGCATGCCGCGCTTGCCCGGCGGAATGCCCTTGGGCAGGCGCTCGATCGTGCCGAACTCGCCGACGACCACGCCGTCCGAATCGACCGGCGCGATGCGGCCGAGGATCACGTCCTGCACGCGGGGAATGCACAGCCAGCGGTCGCCGCCGTTCTCGGTGCGGAGCTGCAAGCCGTAGTCGCCGACGGCGAGCACGGTGTCGGGCGCGTCCGTGTACAGGCCGAAGATGTGGCGCGCGAAGGGAGTGGGGCGGCGCAGCCAGCTGCGGCCGCCGTCCTTCGAATGCACGAGCGCGCCGGCGCGGCCCGCCGCCCAGAGCTCGTCGCCGGGCCCGAAGATCACCGCGAAGAACGGCTCGTCCGTGCCCGTGTTCGGCGCGTCCCACGAGTCGCCTCCGTTCTGCGACACGAGCACCGAGCCGAAGTAGCCGGCCACCGCGACGCGCGGGCCGCGCGCGGCCACGCTGAACAGGTCGGCCTGCGGATGGATGCCGAAGCGGTCGGCCGTGTTCCCGTCCGTCGAGCCGAAGTCGTACTCCTTGTCGGGATTCACGGCCTTGGTGATCGACGCGACGAGCGCGTCGTCGCCCTCGGACGCGGCGCCGCAGCGGATCTTCTCGCCGAGCAGGCCCTGCGACAGGATCGAGAACGGGTGGCTCTGGTCCTCGAGGAAGCGCATGAGCACGCGCCCGACACCTTCGAGTGTCGCCTTGTCGTGGCTCGTGGCGGCCAGGCCCGCGATCTCGCTCGTCAGGTTGCGGCCGAACGTCTGCGCCGGGCCCTGCATGCGCGAGAAGCCCTCGAGCATGACGTAGACCGCGGCCTCGACCTTGTCGTCGAACGGCCCGGACGTGAGGCGCGCCTTCAGCTTCTCGAGCTCGGCGTCGTCGACCGCGTTCAGGAAGTGCTCGGTGTCGTCGGGCGGCCCGAACTGCACGAGCTTGGGGAACGCCGCCTTGGTGGTGGCGATCGCCTGCTCGAGCTCGGGCGGGTTCGACGCGATCTGCGCGGGGGCAGAGAGCGGCGCCGCGAGCAGGACCCAGGCCGCGAGCACGGCCCAAGCCGTACGCGCGCGCGCATCTCGGTCGTCCGAACCGCCCCCCCGGAACCTCAAAGCGTGCGCGAGCCTAGCCGGAGGGCCCCCCATGGGCAACCCGCGCGCGGCTCACGCGTCCAGCGCGAACAGCCGCCACTCGCCGGGTACGCCGCGCAGCGCCTGGCTGCCGCGGTCGCGGAACGAGAGACCCGACCCGGAGACCAGGTCACGCACCGTGCCGGACAGGACGATCTCGCCCGGCTCGGCCAGCTGCGCCAGCCGCGCCCCGATGTGCAGCGCGATGCCGGCGAGCTTGTCGCCGACCCGCTCGCACTCGCCGGTGTGGACCCCCGCGCGCAGCTCGATGCCGAGCTCGCGCGAGCGGTCGCGCACCGTTTGCGCGTAACGCACCGCGCGCGCCGGCCCGTCGAACGCGGCGAGCACCCCGTCGCCGGCCTCGTCGAGCGGGCGGCCGCGAAAGCGCGCGAGCTCCTCGTGCGCGATCGCGCGGTAGCGCCCCAGCAAGCCCACCCAGGCCGCGTCGCCGACCTGCGCGGCCATCTCGGTCGAGCGCGCCACGTCGACGAATGCCACCGTCGAGAGCACGCGGCTCCCGTCGGACGCCGCCGCGGCGCCGGTCAAGAATTCCTGGACCGCGTCGCCGATCGGCTCGGGATGGAGCCAGAACGCGTGGTCGCGCGCCTCGTACTCGACGTACTTGGCGCCGCGAATGTGCTCGGCGAGATAGCTGCCCAGCCCGCGCGGGATCGCGATGTCGCCGCCCGCGTGGACGATCAGCGTGGGCACGCCGACCTGCGGGAGCACGGCCCGCAAGTCGATCTCGCGCAGGTTGCGCCCCGCTGCGCGAATCGCGCTCGGGTTCGCGGCGATCCGCTCGAAGCGCGCCCAGCGCGCGCGTTCCTGCTCGTCGTTCGCGATCGACGGCGCGAGCACGTCGATCAGCGCCGGCTGCCCCCACCGCTCGACGTAGCTCGCGAACACCTCGTCGAAGGCGTCGGGCGGGAGACCGTGTTCGTAGTCCTCGCCCCGGACCAGCCGGGCGAAGCCGCCCACGATGCAGAGCGCCCGACAGCGCTCCGGGTGCGTCGCCGCGAACAGGAGCGACATCGGCCCGCCCTCGGACACGCCCAGCAGGACCGGTCTGCGCGAGGCGGTCGCGTCGAGCACCGCGCGCAGGTCGTCGATGCGCTCCTCGAGCGGGGCCCACTCCGAGCTGCGGTCCGACGCTCCCAGCCCGCGCTTGTCGAACAGGATCAGGCGCGCGTACGAGGCGATGCGCTCGAAGAAGCGCGCCGAGCGCGGGTCCTCCCACCACAGGTCGACGTGCGACAAGATCCCGGGCACGAACACGACGTCGATCGGCCCGCTGCCCACCACCTGGTAGGCGATGTGCACGTCGCCCGCTTTGGCGAAACGGGTCTGGGGCATGGTCCGCCCGAATTGTACCGCCGCGCGACTCTACTTCGTCCGGGCCTTTGCGCGGCGTGCAAAGGCGACGAGCGAAAGCACGCTCGTCAGGAGCGCCGCGACGGAGGGCTCGGGAGCCTCGCTGAACGCGCCGTCACTTGCGAAGGAGAGGCCCCGGACGTGAGCCGTCAGCGGGAACGGCTGGTCGGAGCTGGTCGTGAACAGGAACTGAACGCCGGCGACGACCGCGTTGCTCGAGCTGGGCTGTACCACGTCTCTCGGCCGGGCTGCTCGGAACGCCGAATCGGTCGGTGAGAGACATCGTGACGGCAAATTGGAAGGGAGGGCTCGGAGCAGCCGAGTTCAGAGGAACGACGAAGCCGCCCATCAACACCGTGACGATCGCTCCGAGGTGCAGCGGCGGGTCACTCGGAGTAAGGAAGTGACGCTGAACGTGTCTCCGGCTTCCCCATCCACGCCGGGGTTGGGACCTCCGCCCGAGGTCCATGATGCAGATTCCGCTGCTGCACTCGCTTGGTGTCCACGACGCTGACCAACGCGGCTGGGGCCGCCGCGGGGACCGACCACAGAGCCGCCGCCCCGACGATCGCGGAGCAAGCTCGCCTCAACCCACCGGGACGGGTGTCAGTCACTGAGTCAGACTACCCGCGCCCGCCTCGAGTCGTCCACGGCGAAAGTCCGATCGTCGTGTCCGCGAAGGAGTGGTCGGTATCGCGGTGGCGGGCTGGCGCGTCGGCGTGCGCCGTTCGCAAGCCCGAGGGCGCAAGCGATTCCGAGCGCGAAGCTGCCATACTCCGGACGCCAGAC
>Ga0335080_10000299_pt1 | contig 45305 bp, 37 predicted proteins | sample Lox_Sample_34_FD_206720 | JGI IMG/M metagenome (GOLD analysis project Ga0335080, IMG submission 206720) | Soil microbial communities from Loxahatchee National Wildlife Refuge, Florida, United States - Lox_Sample_3.4 | ecosystem: Environmental > Terrestrial > Soil > Wetlands | place: USA... | reverse complement strand
GAGGAACTCGCTCAACGCACGGATCAGGTTGCCGCCGTTGTTGTCTTCGGCCTGGGAAAACGGCTGGTGATGCGTGAACAGCACCACGCGCCGGTTGCCGCGGCTCGCCATGATCGGCCGCAGCCATTTGATCTGGTCTTCGTCCAGCACGCCGACGTGCCCGCCGAGGCCCTCCTGGTCCTGGTTGTATGCGGTGTCTAGGCCAACCAGCAGCCAGTGGTCGTTCTGCATCGCGAAGTAGCTGGTCTTCTGCTTGAAATTCTGCAGCACCGGGCCGAAATACGAGATGCCGGCGTCGTACATTTCGTGGTTACCGATCAGCGCGCGATTGATCGCCGGCGTCAGGGGCCAGAACTGCTGCATGCGGTCGAGCACCTCGTCGAGCGTCGCCGCGTAATAGATGTCGCCCAGGTGCAGCAGCATCTGGTAGGGACTCGCGTTCCAGTTATTGACAATGCTCTGCGCGCAGACCGGTGCACCGTAGAGTCCGGTGCCGAAATCGCCGAGCACACCGACCGCGAATGAGTTGCCGATCGCTTCCGGCTCCGGATCGGCCGGCGGGCGTGTAGGACGGAGGATGGTCGGCACCCAGGTGAAAAAGCTGGCCGCCCATTCCGGCCAGTCCTGAGGCGAAAACTTCACCGCGAAGCACTCCAGGATCTTCCGCTCGATGTCCAGAAAGAACTGTTCCAGTCCGTTCTTCTTCTGAGAAGCCAGTTTTGCGATGTGCGATTGCAACAGAGACGCCATCGCGTTCTGCGGCGTGTGCAGGATCTGCGGATTCACCTCGGCGTCTCGCCACGCTTCCATACCCTGGCTGAATCTGATCATAGTGGAGTCGAGCTGGGCCGCATCCGCGATCTTCTTTGCCGCGATTTTTCGGGTTTGCGTCAGGAAGTTGTCGAGGCCGCCGAACGGCTGGACAACGTTCGAGTAGCTGACGATCGTGCTGTGGATTCGCCTACGTTCCGGTTGTGGCTGCACAGAGAGATTCTATACGAGCCGGGCCGCCGGCGGCGCGCCTACTCCCGCCACACGGCGACACCGCCCGGCGGCACGGTCCGCGAGCCCACCAGCATCTCCGACGACGCGCTTGCCGGGACCACGTGCGGCACTGAAGTGAAGTTGGTTGCCACCCAGAACCCGTCGCGCCAATCGACGACGAAGTCCGGCGGGACGCTGCCGGGCGCGACGCCTGCCGCCGTGTAGACCTTCCGCAGCAGGGCTGCCTCCAGATCCCCCTTGAGAGAATCCACACCAATGTACGTCACGGTCCCCTTGCCCAGCTTGCGCGTCACCACTGCGGGCTTACTCGCGTAGAACTGATCGGCGTAGTGTGCCAGCACCGACGTGCCGGGTTGAGGGTCGAGGATCTCGCCCCAGGCGCCCCAACTGTAGCGCGACTCGCCCGCGGTCACGTGGCCTTCCAGATTTCCCGGCAGCAAATCATAGCGGAGGATTCTGGCGCCGATCAGCGAGTATATCGGCTCTGCCCACATTGCCTCCCACAAATGCCCCTGACGGTCCTTCTGCGCCGTGCGCGAGCTCAGCACCAGGTTTCCGCCGTTCTCGACGTAAGTGGTCCACTTCTGAATCAGCTCGCGATCCACAAGTTGGTAAGCCGGCGCAACCACGAACTTGTACGGCGCCAGATCGCGCTCCTCCGTCACCACGTCCACGGGCGCCATCATCGACTTCAGCGCGCGGTAATATTTCATCCAGTGCACGATCGTGTCCCACCGCGCCGTCTGACGATGGTTCTGAATATCCCACCGATTGTCGAAGTTGATCAGGAACGCGGTGCGGCGCGCGGCGTAGGCAGCGGGTTCTTTCGCGTCGGGCTTGAGCTGCGCGCGGAGCTTGATCACATCGCGCATCGCCGCGGCATACTCCAGTCCGCCCGGCGACGGAGTCACGCCATCCGTTTCCACCAGCCCCTTGTGATACAGCTCGCTGCCATACAGCGGCTGCCGGTAGCGGTAAGTGCACACGATCCTCGCGCCGGCACCGAATGAGCGCATGATCCACATATGGATGGCGCCCGGCTGCGGCCACGGGTTCACACTGCCCCAGTTCACTTGTCCGGGCTGCAACTCCATCAGCCCGGAGATGCCGGTGATGGGCCGCATGAGGTCATGCATGAAACTCTGGATGCTGGCGCTGCCCAGCCGGAACGCCAGCGGGCCGTAGTCCGGGAAGACATCGCCGTGCACCGGGTAGTGCGTCCAGGTGAAGGCGTCCAGGTCCCGGGCGGAGCGTGTGGGGTCGACATCGCCGTGCATGGCCATGAAATTCGTCGTGATCCACTGATCGGCGCCGTACTGCCGCAGGATGCGCGCCTGCATTCGCAGGTAGTCCGCTGCCTCGTCCGCGAACCAGCGGTTGAGGTCGAGCAGCGCATGAGGGCTCGGGTCGGCGACCAGCTCCTGCGGGTTCGGAATGTCGATCTGATCCCAGTTCTGGTAGACCATTGACCAGAAGCCGCCGCCCCAGGACGCGTTGAGGCGGTCGATCGTACCGTACTTTTCCTGGAGCCACGCGCGGAATTTCACCGTCGCCGCCGGGCTGTACGAGTATTGCCGGTCATAGTGGCTCAGCTCGTTGTCGATCTGCCAGCCCCACACGCGCTTGTCGCGGCCGAACTTCTTCGCCAGCTCCGCGACGATCTTCGTCACGTACTCCCGATAGACCGGAGAACTCCAGTCGCCCTGCTCACGGCTCCCGTGGTTCATCCGCCGGCCGCTGGCATCCACCATCAGGATCTCGGGGTGCTTGCGCGCGAGCCAGATGGGCGGCGTTGCGCTGGGAGTGCAGAGGATCACTTTGAGCCCGTTCTGCGCAGCATTGGCCACGTTCTTCTCGAGCCAGTCGAACCGGTATCTGCCCTCCTCCGGCTCCATGAAATACCACGCGAATTCCCCCATATGGACGAACTCCATGCCGAGCTTTTTGATGTTCGCCATGTCGCGCGACCACTGCGTTTCGGGCCACGCCTCAGGGTAGTAGTAGACCCCGATCGTCATCATGTCGGACGGTGGAAACCAGTCCTTCGGACCCGCGGCCAGGGCGAGCGCGGGTAGCAGCAACAGAGCTGTGAATCTCATTTACTCCGTATGATAGCGAGTGGCGGCCCCGTTATCCGGCCGGCGAGCACGCCGCCTACTCGCCACTCTGCTGGAGGAGCTTCGCCACCAATCCTGTCCATCCGGTTTGGTGGCTGGCGCCGATTCCGCTGCCGTTGTCGCCGTGGAAGTACTCGTAAAAGAGCACCAGGTCCTTCCAGTGCGGATCACTCCGGAACAGTGCGTCGCCGCCATAGACGGGGCGGCGTCCGGACTTGTCCGGAAGAAAAATGCGTGTGAGCCGCCGCGAGATCTCTGTGGCGACATCCCACAGAGTGAGGTATTTGCCGGACCCGGTGGGGCATTCGATGCGAAACCCGTCCCCGTAGTAATGATGCAGCTTCTGCAGCGATTCCAGCAGCAGGAAATTGACCGGAAACCACACGGGGCCGCGCCAGTTCGAGTTCCCGCCGAACAGACCGGTGGCGGATTCGCCCGGTTCGTAGTTCACCCGGTGCTCCTGTCCGCCGACCGACATCGCGAATGGCCGGTCCTTGTGAATACGGGAGAGGCTGCGGACGCCGTAGGGCGAGAGGAACTCCTTCTCATCGAGCAGCACCCGCAGCACGCGCCTGAGCTGATCTTTATCGACGATCGAGAGCAGCCGACGCTCGCCCTTGCCCGGCAGTTCCATCGAAGCTACGTTGCCCGCCAAGTCCGGCCGGTTCTCGATAAACCACTCGAGGCGGCGCTTGAAGCCGGGCAGCCGGTTGACCAGCGCCGGCTCAAGCGTTTCGACGGCAAACAGCGGAATGATACCCACCATGGACCGGATCTTGATGGGCACGTGACCCGCGCCGGGCGTGTACAGCACGTCGTAAAAGAACCCGTCTTCTTCGCTCCACAGGCTGTCGCCATCGCCGCCCATATGATTCATCGCGTGCGCGATATACAGGAAGTGCTCCCAGAACTTGCTCGCGACATCCTCGTACGCGGGGTCTTCGCGGGCCAGCTCCATCGCAATGGCCAGCAGGTTCAGGCTGTACATCGCCATCCAACCTGTGCCGTCGGCCTGTTCCAGATGGCCGCCTTCGGGAAGCGGTGCGCTCCGGTCGAAAATCCCGATGTTGTCCAGGCCCAGGAAGCCGCCTTGAAATACGTTTCGCCCCTCGGCATCCTTCCGGTTCACCCACCAGGTGAAATTTAAGAGCAGCTTGTGAAAGATCCGTTCCAGAAACTCCCGGTCGCCCTTGCCGCCGCGGCGTTTTTGTTCGATCTTGTAGACGCGCCACGCGGCCCACGCGTGCACAGGAGGGTTCACGTCGCCCAGTGCCCATTCGTAAGCCGGGAGCTGTCCGTTCGGGTGCATGTACCACTCGCGCGCCATGAGCGTGAGCTGTTCCTTGGCGAACTCGCTGTCGGCCAGCGCCAGCGGCACGCAATGGAACGCGAGGTCCCACGCCGCGTACCAGGGATATTCCCACTTGTCGGGCATGGACACGACATCGGAGTTGTAGACGTGGGTCCAATCGTGGTTTCGGCCCTCTTTTCGCTGCGGTGGAGGCGGCGGTTCGCCGGGATCACCGTTCAGCCATTCGGTGACGATGTAGTGATAGAACTGCTTGGACCAGAGCAGCCCCGCCAGCGACTGCCGCATGACGTTGCGGCCCTCGCGTGATAGACGCGCGGGGATGATCCCGCTGTAAAACTCGTCGGCCTCCGTAATCCGTGCCGCAAGAACCTGCTCGAAATCCGCGAACCCTGCCGCTCCGCCAGGTTCCGAAAGCCGTAACCTGAAAACCCGGCTCTCCCCCGGACCGAGCGTCATCCGGTAATCGAATGCCGCCTTCGTGCCGGTGCGCTCGGGATTCACGCTCTCGCGACGTCCGTGCACCAGGAAGGCATCGATGCCGTCCTTGCAGTACCTTACGCCGTTGTCGTAGCGGTAAAGCCGCCGGCAGTTGGTTTCGTTTTCCGTGACCAGGATCTCGGCCGCGGCCTCCGCGACCAGTTGCCGTTTTCCGTACTGTGGCTCGTCCAGTTCGATCGTGCATGGCGAGGTGGCGCGCAGTTGCGGCTTGACCACACCCGGATACCCCCACGACCACGTGTTGCGGAACCAGATCGTCGGCAGCACATGCAGCTCACTGGGCTCGGGCCCGCGATTGGCCGCCGTGATCTGCACGAGGATATCCTCGGGGCCGGCCTTGGCATATTCCACGGTCACATCGAAATAGCGGTTTCCCGCAAAGACACCGGTGGCGGCGAGCTCGAATTCCGGGTTTTCGCGAGTTCGCCGTGCGTTCTCAGCGATCAGCGTGTCGTAAGGAAAGGCCGCCTGCGGATACTTGTACAGCGCCTTCATGTACGAGTGCGTGGGGGTGTTGTCCAGGTAGAAGTAGAATTCCTTCACGTCTTCGCCGTGGTTGCCCTCGGATCCGGAGAGGCCGAAGAGCCGCTCCTTGAGGATCGCGTCACGCCCGTTCCAGAGAGCGAGGGCGAAGCAGATCTTCTGGTGGCGGTCGCAGATGCCGAAAATTCCGTCCTCGTTCCAGCGATACGCCTTGCTGCGGGCCTGGTCGTGCGGCAGGTATTCCCAGGCCCGGCCGTCGGCGCTGTAGTCCTCGCGCACGGTTCCCCACGCCCGCTCGGAGAGATACGGCCCCCAGCGCTTCCAGTGCATCGTGCGTTCGCGGCTCTCCTCGAGCCGGACCTCTTCGGCGGTGAGCGGATGGTTGTTCTTCGAGGACACCGGGATTCCCAGTCTCGGCTTTATTCCGTCCGCAACATCCCGCTGGTGTTCCGCTTCGGCACCGCCCCCACTGGAATCGTCTTCACCACCTTCATGGTTTTGTTATCCAGGACCACGACCGCATCGTCTCCCGCGGTGGCCACGTAGAGGTTCTTCCCGTCCGGCGGTATCGTCAGCCACTCCGGATGGCTCCCCACCGGCACTACCCTCAGCAGCTTCCAATCCGGCACGGAGTACGCCGCCACGTACCCGTAGTATTTGCTCGCGACCCACAGAGTTTTCCCATCCCTCGTGATCGCCAGCCCGTGTGCCGGAGCCCCTTGAATGCCTTGCGTCTCCTTCTCCTGGCCGGGCGGGTCGGGCAGCGTCACGCGCTTCACCTCCTTCCGCGCAGCGAAGTCAACTACCGCGAAGCCGTGAAAATCCGAAAGCTGTACCACAATCTCCTTGGTCGAGCCGTCGGCATTCCGCGTGAACGCCATTGGCCGGATGCCGCCGTCCAACGTCAGGGTCCAGGCCACCGCATTGGTCGCGGTGTCGATAACGCTTATCGCTTTGGCCGGAATCGATCCCGCTACGGCGTACTTCCCATCCGGGGTCACATATACGTTGTGAATCGCACCCTTCACCGGGATGCTTTTTACCCTCGTCAGCGTCGCCGTATCGATAACATCCACGGCGCCAGGCGCCTGTGCGATGCCGACATAGACGTGCGACCCGTCCTTGGCGACGTCCACGTTATTAGGCCGCCCGCTGAGCGGAATCCGTTTTGTCACTTTGAGCGTTTTGGCATCTACGGTGTCCAGCGTGCTCAGCGATTCGTCTGTGACGTAGATCCGTCCGCCGTCCGGTGCGATCGCCACCCCGTGCGGCACCTCTATGTCCTCGATTGTCCCCACCACCTGGTTCGTGGCCGGGTCAATCACGTGAACGTTGTCCCCGGCAGAGTTGGTTTGCAGGACCCGCACCCCGTCGGCGTGCAGCATCGTCGCCGCCAATGCACCGGCCGCTATCATCGAACGAATCATTTCGACCCTCCCAAGTTCTGGCCGTTCACCCATGCGGCCAGCGTTTGCCACTCCGGTTCGCTTTGCGATATCCAGTGTTTGCCTCCGGCATGGAAGCGGTCACCGCCCGCGTCCTTGGCCAGCGGATGCAGCAACATCGGGCTCTTCATCGGTTTCCCCGGGACAACGAATTGCTTCCAGACAGCGAAGTTCCTGCGCGACTGCTCCTCCGTCCATGTCGAGGCGCCCGCCGCCAGCGGCTCCAGAGGCGGGGTGCCGTGGCTGTGGCACGTCACGCACCGCGCATGCCCCGGACGCTTAGCAAGAAAAATCGGCTGCACCCGCTGCTTGAAGAATTCATAGTCCAGAGACGGACCGTCCGCTGGAGAGGCCGGAGATGCGATGCCCATCGCCGCCAGCGCCAGAATCCGCAGTTCCCTCATTTCTACCTCGTGTACTAGAAGCTATCACACTCGCGCAGGCGATACCCCTGTGCAGCCAATCACAATTTCGGATTTTTCCTATCCCGGGTTTTTCGAAGTAATTTGGCGATATTCGGCTACAATCAATTAAAACAACTTGCGCTCATTTTGAATTCACGGGGTCGAGCCGTCGATCCATTCAGGAGAACACCCTGCGAGCGGACGGTCGGTTGTGGAGTCAAAAGGATCGGGTGAAACCCATGGCTGCACCAAATTCAAACAGGAGCTCTGGGCAGGCGTGTTCCAGCGACACGAGTCCAGTGACCGTGCCTCGCAAGAGTGAGCGGTCCTACCCTACGGTCCTCATCGCCGCCGCCGACGCAGAAATGCGCCGGTTGTTGGCTGGCAGTTTCCGCGGAGACGAGTGCCTCGTCCTCGAGGCAGACAGCCGCGATGGCGCCTTCGAAATCGTCAGAGTTCATTCCAGGCCGATTCACGTTTTGTTGTTGGATTTTCAAATCGCCGGACCGGATTGGGCCGCCGGGCTGAAGCGCTATCGGAGCGACATGCAGGTGTTGATCGTCACGGAAGAACTTTCGCCGGCAGCCGCGCTGCAAAGAGCCCGCGAGCTGCTCAGACTGCCAAAGCGGCGGGCGGCGGGGGCGTAGCCTGCGCACCTTGCTCACCGCGCATCGACGCCAACCCCGACCGCTTTCGGTATTATCGCCGGAATGAAATCCCGCGCGACCCTGCTTTTGCTCGCCTTCTGTACCGGGCGGCCCCATGCGCGGGTCGTCCCATTAAGCTTCCCGATTACTACCGGGTCGAAACCGCCGCCGCTCCCGCTATCTCCCCCGACGGCCGGTGGGTGGTCTTCGTCCGCAATACTATCGTGGAGTCCGAGAACCGCCATCATAGTGAGCTATGGATCGCCCCCTCTGATGCTTCCGCGCCCGCCTCCCGCCTGACAACGCCCGCATTCAACGCTTCCGCGCCGGGCTGGAGCCCCGATGGCAGGCTGCTTTCCTTCCGATCTAACCGAAGCCCTTCCGGCGCTGCGACTTCCTCGGAGCCCGCAGGTCGAGGCGGCGGACGCCGCGGCGGCGCCGGGGGCGAGAGCGACATATGGTTTCTTCACATGGAGCGGCCCGGCGGCGAGGCCTTCCAGATTCCGGGAGTCGATGGCGCGCCGGTCTTCAGTCCCGATAATCGCTGGATCGCATACACCCGCGCCACACGGCCCGAGCGCCTGCCGCGCGAGTTGTCCCCGCTCGAACGCCAGCTCGAACAACGTTTTAAGGGCCGCATTTACGATTGGATGAACGTGCGCAGCGATGGCCGGGGCTACCTTCCCGACCCGCGCGATCCCGCCGCCTCTCCGCCGAGCGAGCTCTACGTTGTCTCCCGAGACGGGGGCACACCCCGCCAACTCACCCATCTCGGCGTGGACGTGTGGGGGCCCGCCTGGCGTCCCGATTCCGCCGCGCTGGCCTTCGTCGCCGATTCGCACCAACGCGATGAGTACAGCTACGAGCGCGCGGATCTCTGGACCGCGGTGCTCGACGGCACCGTGCATCGCCTGACCGACGATGGTTTCGAGCACGATTCCCCCGCCTGGTCGCCCGACGGGCGCTCGCTCGTTTTCCGCCGACGGCAGAGCCTTAGCCAGATCATTCAGGCGAAAGTGAATCACGGCGCCGCGGTGGATCTGTACCGCATCTCCGCTACTGGCGGCGACTTGTCCAACCTGACCGCCGAGTGGGACCTCATCCCCGACCCGCCAATCTGGTCCCCGGACGGCCGATTCGTCTACTTCGCCGCCGCGGTCGGCGGCGACACACAGCTTTTTCGCACCCCGTCCGGCGGGGGAGCCGTCGAGCAGTTGACCCGCGGCGAGCGCGCCCTAAGCGGCTTCACGTTCTCGCAGGCGTTCGATCGAATGGCGTTCACGGCTTCCGACGCGCTGCGCCCGGCCGAGGCCTTCGCATCCCGCATCGACGGCTCGAACGAATGCCGGCTCAGCAGCTTCAATGACGCGTGGATTAAAGAGGTTGATCTCGCCCATGCCGAGCGCATACACTTTCCCAGCAAAGACGGCACTCAGATCGAGGGCTGGCTCATGCTTCCGCATGCCGTCAGGCCTCCCTACGCGCTGGTTCTCAGCATCCACGGCGGACCACACGGCGCTTACGGGAGCATCTTCAATTTCGAATTCCAGTGGCTCGCCGCCAATGGTTATGCCGTGCTCTTTACGAACCCACGCGGTTCCACCGGCTATGGCGAGAAATTCCTCTGGGCCACGTGGGGCGGATGGGGCAAACTCGATTTCGAGGATGTAATGGCCGGTGTCGATTACGCGCTCGATCGATATCAGATCAGCCCCAAGCGCCTCGGGGTCACCGGCTATTCGTACGGCGGATTCATGACCGATTGGACCATCACTCAGACCGACCCTTTTGCCGCCGCGGTGACCGGCGCTGGAATCTCAAACTGGCTGAGCGACTACGGCACCGCAGAAATTCCCCGGACCAAGGAGAGCGAGTTCTACGGCTCGCCCTGGGAAAGCGATAGCAACCAGCTCATGCGCTCGCTGTCGCCGATCACCTACGCCGCCAAGGTCAAAACGCCCACCCTGTTCGTTCATGGGGAAAGCGATATGCGCGTCCCCATCGAAGAGGCCGAGCAAATGTACACCGCCTTGAAAAAGCGGCATGTCCCCGCCAGGTTTATTCGCTACCCCGGCAACTACCACGGCGGCTGGCCGCCCTGGGACATGGTGCACCGCTATTACCAGGAAATGCAGTGGTGGCGGGAGTTCCTGCAGTGAGTCTTACGCGCTGAGCGCCTTCACGCGCGTGTGCAGACGGCTCTTGTATCGCGCAGCCGTATTCTTCTTGATGACCCCGGCCTTCACCGACCGGTCGATCACGGAAAACGTCTTCGGCAGCAGCTGTGCAACCGCCTGCGTCTCCTTCGCTGAAATCGCGCGCCGCAATGCGCGAATTGCGCGTCGCAGCCGGCTCTTATTCTTCTGATTCACTTCCGTGCGCCGTTCCGCCTGGCGCACCCGCTTGAGCGCGGAATAGGTATTCGCCATCTTGTAACTGAAATCCTTACAGAGAGATTGAGCTTCTATCGTAACATATGCTTCAATCGTCCTGCAGCCCGAGTTCCCGCCGCGTGGGCGTGAAGTCGAACGCCGATCCGCCCTCCCTGGCCATTCTCGCCTCCCCATTCTCAAACATCCGGATCAGATCCAGTACCGCCGCCCGACCCGCCTCCGTGGCTACCGCCTCGCGTGGGGTCTGACCGCCGAGCGCGGGCAGTTTCTCGTCCGGCCATCCCGCATAATGCTTGGATTTCCACTGGTTCAACAACTCCCGCTCCACCTCGGGTGGAATGCTCTTACGAGGCTCGGCCTCAGGCTTGCCTTTCTGTCGCTTCAACGCCGATTCCACCGATTCGAATGAATCCCCCAGGTGCCTCACACACCCCTTCGCCTGCCTCTCCAACATGCGCCGCCCCCGCGCGAGCCGCTTCCGTGCGTTGCACTCCAGCTTCAGCCGGTTCCTGCGGATCGCGATGTGCCCTAAAGACGTCCGCCCAGAGTCGCTGTCGCCCGGTTCCAGCCAGGCGAAGTGAACCGCGTCTGGCTCGGCTTCATCGGGCTCTTCGACGAGATCCACCAGGGCGCGGAGTTTCCCGAGCAGCGCCGCCTCATCGAGCACCTGGTAGGTCGCCTGCGAGAACTCGATCGGGTCGCCCTCGCGGTTGACGATCTTGAGATTCTCGCGCTGCTCCTGGTGGAACTCGCGAACCACGCGGTGCAGTTGGTGACTATTGGTGCGCACAAACTCCTCTTCGGTCTGCCGCGCCGCCCGGCTCTCGTCAGCAATCCACTGCCGGAATTGCGCCAGCAAATTGCGCGGCACGGTGACACCCGTTCCTACAAACAGATGCTTTCCCTCGAACTCCTCCACGCGCGTGAGCATACAGTCCCAGCGGACCAGGACCCGCGAGGAACTCACGTCGTGGACAAAGAGTTCCTCGCCGGTATACAGGTTTTTGACTCGGACGCCGCGCCCCATGTCCACATCCTGTGCCTCCCAGAGCCCGAATCGCGCCCCGCGCAGCGACTCCAGGTAGAGGCGCTCGCGCGGCGTCAGCCCCGATTCGCGCGCGCGCCGGTACTGCTGGATAACCGACTGCCGGCTGGCGGCCGGGCGATAGTCCAGGATCAGCCACTCGAGAAAGCTGGAGACCTCGGACTCGTCTGACTCCACTTTCCCTGAGGCCCCGAAAAACAGCCTCTTGGCGCGATCTTGGTCGGCCTCGCCGAGGTGCGACAGCGCGTATTCCGCAACGTCTGGAATCACATTCGGCGCTTTCAGCTTGCTCGCGGAAACCTGTGTACCTTCCTCGTCCTCTTCGTCCTCAAGATCTTCCTCGTCGTCGTCCTCACCCTCCTCGCCTTCTTCGTCCTTCTCGTCGTCCATCAGCACGCGCTCCAGGCACACGTCGTCGATGTTGAACCCCTCAATCGCCTCCAACGCCAGGGTGGGGACAAAGCCCTCTTCGCTCTCCAATTCGGCCTGCACGTAAGCCCGTTCTTTCTTGGGAAGCATCGCCGAGCAGCGGGCCAGGATCGACTGCGCGCGGCTCTCCGCCCCGGATTGAACCAACGCCGCGTGGACGGCAAGAACCAGGTGCGCTGCGTCCTGCTTCCGGCTCAAGTGGGAGAAGTGATCCACAAGGCCGGCGATCGCGTCTTCGATCCCCGGCGTCGCGTCCATCAGGTACATCTGTTCTGCCAGACCACAACGCAAGCCCACCCCCGCCTTCGATGTTGTCGCGCGAAACACCGCCAGCGCCGCCTCGGGCTCACGCTCCGCGATACGGTGAATCGCCCAGTGCACATGGAGAAAGAGGCGGCTGTCGTCCGCGATTTCCAGCAGCTCTTCCAGAACTCCCGTCCCCCCGATTTCACCGAGAAGTGCCGCAATCATGCATGCGGCCTTGTCCGTGAGGCCATCCGTACCGCGCGCCCATTGCCGGAGTGCGGCGCGCAGAACGGGTCTGCATACATCGGCGTGCTCGATGATCCCGGTCATGGTCTCGTGTGCCACTACCGAAGGAGCCGAACGCTGTAGTTCGCTGAGTAGAACATAGGGGCGCAAGCGCTCGTCGAATTCCCGCGTTTCGTGCTGCTTATTCCGGGCGATCTCCAGCAGGGTGCCGATCGTGTGGTAGGTTTTGGGATCCGCGGGGTCGCCGAGCTTTTCCGCCATCGGTCGAAACTGCTCCGCAATACTTTCCGGAATCTCCTCCATCATGGACAGCTTCCACACGCCCAGATAATGCAAGTCGGCCGCCACCGCGTCCTCCTTGTTCCGCTCGATTCGGACCGCGGCGAGCACGGAATAGACATGATACGAGCCCGGCCACTGCTCCAGAGCTTTCCAGAGCAGTTCTTCCGCCTCGTCGGCGTTCCCGGATTCGTGCTGATGCATGGCCAGCGTGCAGTAGGCTGGAGCGAATGTCGGATCGATCTTCAACATCCGCCGGGCCGCGTCCGCCGCGTCGTATCCCGGCCGGTTCACTTCCGCGAGCAGACGGTCGAACGCCGATGCCTGGACCTCGGTTTGATAGAGCATGAGACTCCAGCGTACTATGTGGCCGCTCGCCCGGACGCGCGCTACCATGCGGGCATGAACCGCCGCAGTTTTGTCGGCCTCGGCCTGTCCACTCCCGCGGCGCTGCTACTGGCCCAGGAAGGGCCGCCTCGCGAAGAGCGTGTCGAGAGCATGACGCCCGACCCGACGCCCGCAATCGCCCTCAACCATCTTGGCTTCACTTCGGTATCCGCAAAGACCGTCATCCTCCGCGCCGCTGCCGAAGACGCACCAGCCAATTTCACGATCCGCGACATCGCCGGATCCTACCGCCGCACATTTCCGCTCCGGCCCTTCGCCTCCGACGTCATCCAGTGCGTCACCGGCGATTTCTCCAGCGTCGATCGCGAAGGCATGTACCAAGTCTCTATCGGCGATGAGCGCTCTGTTCCGTTCTTCATCCGTAACGACATCTGGCGCCGCACGCTCGCAAAGGCCGTTGGCTACTACCGGTATCAGCGCTGCGGTGTCGAAGTGCCTGGCGTGCATCCGGCGTGCCACCTCGACGATGCCCGCCGCCGCGATAACGGCCAGCATATCGATGTCACCGGCGGCTGGCACGATGCCGGCGACCTCCGTAAGTGGATGGACGCAACCCTCATGAACGTGATCGGTCTGCTCCGCCTGGCGCGCAACCTGGGCGCGAGCTGGGACGCGGCCGGGAGGGGACTGGGGACCATCCTCGAAGAGGTCCGCTGGGGCAACCGCTATTTCCTCAAAATGCAGGACTCCGATGGCCTGGTCTGGGCCGACACCGCCGGCGGCGTGAATGGCGACAACAGCGACAATCACTGGACCGACAACCGCATCGGCACCGACGACGACCGCTACCTCAACCCCGCCAAAAACGGCCGCAACCAGGCCCTGTTCACGTGCGCTGAGTCTATGCTCGCCCACGCCTTCCAACCCACTGACGGCGCCTACTCTCAAACCTGCCGCGCTGCCGCCGCCCGCTGCCGGGCCGCCTCCAAGCCCGAGGGCGGCGCGCGCGACCTCGCGTGGTGGCTGCTGGCTGCCATAGAACTGGGCCGCGCCGCCGAAGCCGCCGCCCTGGGCAGCCAGTTGCTCGATCTGCAAACCACCGAGTTCATCGCTGGGCAGAAAGAGGTCCGCGGATTCTGGCGGGTCTCCGACCGGAACCGTGTTCCATACACCGACGCGGTGGACTCCGCCCTGCCTCCGCTCGCGCTTCTGGAGCTCGCCGGTTCCCAGCCCAAGCATCCGGACGCACCTAAATGGCGCGACGCCGTCCGTATGCACCTCGAAGAGTATGTCCTCCCCATGACCGCACACTCGCCTTACGCGATCGTACCCTTCGGAGTCTTTCTCGGCTCGCCCACGCCGGAGACTTACCGCCCCCTCGCCGGCGAGCTCACCTACCGCTATTTCATGCCCGTGCGCAAACAGTTCTGGTGGCTCGGTACGACCTCGCACCTCGAGTGCTACGCCGTCCTCTTCGCCGAGGCGGCCCGCGCATTCGGGAACGATCGCTATCGCGCCCTCGCGCTTCGCCAGCTCGAGTGGATCATGGGCGCCAATCCGTTCGGCGCCTGCCTCATGACCGGCGAAGGCATGCGCAATCCGTATCCGCACTCCCGGTTCGTCGGCCTAATTCCCGGCGGCATCATGAACGGCATCGCCGGCAATACCAAGGACGCCCCCATCCTCGATACCGAATACGGCTTCGACTGGCGAACCACCGAATACTGGAGCCCGCACGTAGCTTACTATCTCTGGGCCGTGTCGCTGCTGGAGCGGACCTGAATTCCCGCGCGTGTAAGATGAGTTATGATCTCTTGCCGAAACCTGACGCGACGGTTTGGAGACTTTACGGCAGTCGATAACTTGAGTCTGGAGGTCGCGCCGGGTGCCATCTGCGCCTTCCTCGGCCCCAACGGGGCAGGGAAGTCGACCACCGTCAATATGATGACCGGCCTGCTTCCACCCACATCGGGCGAAGTGCTCGTCGGCGGCCTGAATCCTGCCGCCAATCCCATCCAGCTCAAGCGTCGCATCGGCGTCCTCCCCGAAGATCTCGGCCTCTTCGACGACCTGACTGTCGAGGAGCACCTCCTCCTCACCGGCGATATCTATGGCGTCCCTCGTGCCGAATCGCGCGCGCGCACCGCGCAGCTTCTGCACGCGCTTAGCCTCGAGCACGGCCGCCGCACCTTCGCCGCCGCGTGCTCGCATGGCATGCGAAAGAAAACCGCGTTCGCCATGACACTGCTTCCCAACCCGCAGGTTCTGTTTCTCGACGAACCCTTCGAGGCCATCGATCCCGTCACGGCCAAGATCATGCGCGACCTCCTTCAGAGTGTCGCCCGCCACGGCGTCACGGTCTTCCTCACCTCTCACATTCTCTCCATGGTGGAGCGCATCGCCACCCAGATCGTAATGATCCGCAAGGGTCAGACGGTTTGGAATTCGACCGTGGGCGAGCTGCCGCAGTCCCTCGAAGATCACTATTTCGACCTCGTAGAAACCCCCGTGGTCGAGGAGCTGGAATGGCTCGGGCCGTCGCGCTCCTGAGAGCGCTGGCACTGGCCTACCGGCGCGACTGGACGACGCTTCAATCGCTCGCGGGCAACAATTTCTTCCTGCTCACGCTCTTTCTCCTCCAGCGGGCGGGAATGTTTGTCTATCTCATCATGGGGCTGGTGATGTTCTTCCCGCTGAGCACCGATCCACTGCGCAAGATTCCGCCCTCGCGCATCGCGCTCTGGCCTCTGGCCCGCCGCGAATGGTGGCTGCTCCGATTGGCCAGCCCGTGGATTAATCCGATGACCTGGGGGCTCGTCTTCCTGGCAGCCTGGGGCGCCGGCCGTGCCATCACCGTCGGCCTCTGGACGCTGGCGGCCGGCCTGTTCGCCGCCGTGTTCCTGATCTCCGCGCTGCCCCTGCCGCGCGGCGGGGGGATGTTCCGCCCCGTGCCCGCCTTTCCCGGGCCGCTCAATCAACTCATGCGCAAGAACGTTCGCGAGATCCTCTCCACCCTGGACTTCTACTGCGCGGCCATTTTGAGCGCCTCGGTCCTGGCCTTTCGCGTCTTGGGCGCCGACCTCCCTCACGAGGCGCTCATGGCCATGACGGTCTTGGTTGTGGGTGCACTCTCCAGTTACGCGCAGAGCCTCTTCGGCCTGGATGGCGAAGGCGGCCTCTCGCGTTATCGCCTGCTGCCCGTGCGCGGATGGCAACTGCTCCTCGCCAAGGATGCCGCATTTCTCGCTGCCCTGTTCCCCTTGCTGCTCCCCGTGGCGCCGGTTGCCGGGTTCGGCGGAGCGCTCTCGGTGCTCGCCGTCGGACACTCACCGAGCGTCCGCCACCCACGCGAGCAAGCCCGCTGGCGCTTCACCACCGGGGCCGCGCTCGGCAACGGTATCGTACAGATGGTGGCCCTCGCCATGACCGTGTCCGGCATCTTATCCACAAGTCTCTGGTTCTTTGCGCCCGCTGCCTGCGCTTGGGTAGGGTCGCTATGGTGGTATGGCCGCCAGTTGGACAACACTAACTTTAGTTAGTAATGCAAGGTGTGCGAGTCGGCCCACTTAGCCCCAGGAGGACCAACCCGTATAGCACCGTTTATCCGAAGTTAACTAACTTTCTGGTATTCATGTTTGGTCGGGAAACCCTTAGGATAGCAGTAGCGCCAGACACTTAACGGGGTGATTCCGGCTTGGTCGGTGGCGCGAAAGCGAGGTTTGCCGTGAATGGGATCGTGATTCTTCTGACAGCGGCTCTGGGTGCGGTGGTCGGCACCTCCGCAGGCCTGCTGATTCTGTACAGGCGACTCCGGCCACCCATCACTGAAGGACAACTCGCCGAATTGAAAGGCAAACTGCGAACCGGCGAGTCATCTTTGGCCGCTGCCAACGCGAACCTGGAGGACCTGCGCAAGCAGCTTGCCTTCCAGGAAAGAACCATTGTGCAGGCGGACACCGACTTGAAAAAGCGCCAGGAGCTGCTCGATCACGAGGTTGCTGAGAGGCAAAAGGAGCGCACCCGCCGCGTGACCGCGGAACAAACCGTGGAGGACCTGAGCTCCAAGCTCGTCTCTCTGAAAGAGCAATGCACGAAGCTGGAAGTCCGGGCTGTCGAGGACAACCGGATCGCTGCAGAAAAGAGCACACGCCTGGCAACCGTCGAAGCGGAGCTTGAGGGCGCAAAACGGAAGGCCCAGGAGTTGACCGAGCAGGCGGCACATTTGATTTCGGAGTCGGCAGATATCAAACGATCCAACGACCAGGAGGTCCGCTTGCGCACCGCTCTCGAGCTGCAATTGAAGGCCGACGAGGCGCGGATCATGGATCTGGCCGACCAGGTTTCGGAACTGCGAAAAGAGCGGTCGCAACTCGAAATCAAGCTGCAGGAAGAGCGCGGCTCCGCGGCCAAAGGAATGGAGCTGCTGCTGGCGGCTCAGGAAAAATTGTCTTCGGTATTCCGCGCACTCGGTGCGGAGGCAGCCCAGAACGGCCATCGCACCCAGGCTCCGGCCGAAGTGGTTGCGCCGGCGATAACGCCGTCTCCGGAAACCAAACCGGATTCCAGCGAACTCACCCAACCAGCCACGGCTTCCGTCTAGCGCGGCAGGCTACTTGACCCTGTGGCTCTGCTCCCGGATCGCGACCCCGACCGGCGTGCCCAGTACCTCCACTCCCGGCGATACCCGGCCGGTGACTTCCACCCGCGATCCGCGCGACGGCACGCCACTCCCCGAGATGACGTAGATCTTCCCGGTGCCATCATCGACCTGGTATCCGCCCTTGCCCATCACGCCGACGGAGTTTGTCACCGTGCCCGCTATCTTCACGGTCTTGTTCTGAAACCGGGACGGATCGGCGGCAATCCGGCCGATGGTCACCGGCGCGCAGCCCGCCAGTAGAGCCGACGCCAGCACCGCAATCGTACGTCTCATGAAGCCTCTGATGTGCGAGACGCAATCGGGCGGCAAGGAGTTTCGCCCCTTCGCGCCGTAGAATAAGAGGAATGCCCTTTGTCAAAATCGCCACGCTCGCCCAACTGCCGCCCGAGTCCGTGACCGAGGTGCTGCTCGGCGATCGGCCCTACGCCATTTGCAATGTGGGCGGCGCCGTGCACGCGCTGAGCGGCGTCTGCATCCACCGCGGCGGCCCGCTCGGCCAGGGTCAGATTCACGAGGGCCGGGTAGTCTGCCCCTATCATCTCTGGGAATTCGATTGCGCCACCGGCGAATTCGATTTTGACCCGTCCAGGCGCGTCCCCACCTTCCCGGTCAAAGTCGAAAACGGCGACGTCTACCTGCAGGTGCTCTGAGTGCCGGAGCTACCCGAAGTCGAAACCGTGGTGCGATCGATTCGTCCGTTGGTGGGGCGCCGCATCGTCTCAGCCGAATTTCGCAACCTGCGCGTCCTTCGCGGCGGCGACCCGGACCGCATGTCCGCGCGGCTCGCCGGCTGCCGCATTGCCGGTGTCCAGCGCTACGGGAAATTCATTGTCGTTTCACTGGGCGGCGGCGGGTATTTGATGATGCATCTCGGCATGACGGGCCGCCTCTTGCTCGGCGGGTTGGCCGGCAAACACACCCATGCCATCTTCACCCTCGATCGCGGCACCCTGCTCTACGACGACAGCCGCCAGTTCGGCTCAATCGAGCTCAGCGAGGATTTCCCCCGCCGCGTCGCCCGCCTCGGCCCCGAGCCACTCGAGATCACGTTCGATGAGTTCGCCGACGCCCTCAAACAGCGCCGCACGCGAATCAAATCGCTGCTCCTCAACCAGACCTTTCTCCGCGGTCTCGGCAACATCTATGCCGACGAGGCCCTCTTCCGCGCCGGTATTCACCCGCTTGCCCTCACCTCGCGCATTCGCCGCGATCGCATCCGCAAACTCCATAACGCCATCATCGCGGTCTTGACTGAGGCCATCGCAGCCGGTGGTTCCTCTATCTCCGACTACGTCGACGCCGAAGGCCGCAAGGGCTTCTTCCAGGTCAGCCACCGTGTCTACCAGCGCACCGGCGAGCCGTGTGTCGTGTGCCGCACCCCGATCCGGCGCGTGATCGTGATTCAACGCTCGTCCCATTTTTGCCCGCGATGCCAGAGAAGATGACAAACGTCGCGATCGAGCTATAGAAATTCGGCCCGGAGTCTTTCCAGAAACTCACGCACCTGCTCCGACCCTTCCAGGCGGTACCGCGCCCGTGTCAGTCGGCGTCCGCCGACGCGCACCGCCACGCCGCGCCGCAGCGCCGCAAACGCCGCCTCATCCGAGTAATCGTCCCCCAGGTAAACGGGTAGGGCCGCAGCCGGCAACAAAGCCAACTCCCGTCGTACCGCCACCCCCTTGTCAGCCAGGGTTCGGGGAAGGATCTCCCAGACGCACTTGCCCGGCGCGATCCGCAGCCTGGAACGCCAGGGGTCGACGGCCCGCCGAACCCGCTCCGCGGCCAACCGCCGCGCCTCTTCCTTCGCGCCGCGATAGTGAACCGCCACCGTGTGCTGCTTGTCCTCGAGCCAGATCCCTTCGTCGGGTGGCAGCGCCCCGCTGAGGAATGTCTTCACGTGGAAGATCGCGCGGTCGGGCAAGGGGTGCGCTGCGCTGCGCTCCCAGCCGTACAGCCCGAGATATCGCACGCGGGGCACCCGCAGCCGTGCGTGGATGTCCGCCTGCCGCCGCGCGCTAATGATCCAAACGCGGAAGCGCGGGCTGCTCACCAGTGCGGCCAGGACACGGCGCACCGCCGGGTCCACTCGCACCAGGTCCGGCCGCGGCCGGATGGGCGCCAGCGTACCGTCGAAGTCCAGGAACAACGCGATCATCCGGTGTGCCTCGAGCTGCGGTGCAATTTCGTTCCAGCAGGCGAATAGCGGTCGCATCAGGCGACCCGGGCGGGCGCCCGCAGCAGCGGCGGCTCGCTCTCCATTCGCACGGCGGAAAGCTCTCCGATCAGGTTCGCGGCCCAGCGGTAGATGTTCCGTTCCCGCACCACTTCCCGCATCCGGCGCATCCGCGCCAGGCGCTCGTGCGACGGCATCTCCAGGGCGTGGCGAATCGAGCTGGCCAGTTCTCCGGTATCGTAAGGGTTTACCACTATGGCGTCCGGAAGCTCATGACAGGCGCCAGTGAACCGGCTCAGAATGAGTACGCCCTGCTCATCGTCGCGCGCCGCCACGAATTCCTTCGCCACCAGGTTCATCCCATCGTGCAGCGACGTCACCATGCACACGTCGGCCCCGCGATAATACGGCAGGATCTCCTCGTGGCTGTGTTGACGCTCCAGCAGCACGATTGGTCTCCAGTCGCTGGTTTGAAACCGGCGATTAATGCGGTCCGCCTCCCGTTCCACCTCCTGGACCAGGTCGTGATACCGCGCAATGCCGGTACGGCTCGGCGATCCGATTTGCACGAACGTGAACTTTCCGCGATAAGACGTGTACGCTTCCAGGAAAGCCTCAATCCCCCGGAACCGCTCGGGAATTCCCTTGGTGTAATCGATACGATCCACACCGACGCCCATGTACAAGGCCTCCACGCCGTGCGCGGCCAGCAGTTCCGCTCGCCCGGCATGCCGCTCCTGCCCGTTTCCGCTCATCGCCACGCTGATGGGAAACGGCCGCACCAGCGTCTGGTGGCCGCGTCGTGTTACCGCGAAACGCTCCCATTCCGTCCGCGCCTCCAGCGTTGCGTCTACCGTCTCCAGAAAATTGTTGCAGTGCGCCTGGATGTGGAACCCGATCAGGTCGGCTCCGAGGAGGCCCTCCAGCAGCTCGCGCTGCCACGGGCAAATTCCGAACGCCTCCGGATTCGGCCACGGGATGTGCCAGAAAATTGCCACCCGCGCGTCCGGCCGCCGCTCCTTGATCATGGCCGGCAGCAGGGCGAAATGGTAATCCTGCACCAAAACCACCGGGTTCGCTTCGGCGGCCACCTCATCCAGCAACGCCTCGGCGAACCGGCGGTTCACTTCCTGGTACCGCTGCCAGTCTTCGCCCCGGAAGACCGGCCTGGTGTGTGCGATGTGGCACAGGGGCCAGATTCCCTCGTTGGCAAACCCATAATAGAAACCGCGCTCTTCTTCGGGCCCCAGCCATACACGCCGCAAAGTGTACTGTGGAGGCTCTGGCGGGACGCGCGCGTGATCGCTCTCATCCACGGTATCCCGGTCCGCGTCGCCCGTCGCCTGTGCTACCCAGACGCCGTCGCATGCCCGTACGATGGGTTCCAGTCCAGTCACCAGCCCGCTCGCGGGCGTTACCATTTCAATCCCGCTCTTGCCGTGCCGGTGTTCGTAAGGCTCCCGGTTCGAGACCACAAACAGGCGCGAGCCTCCCATGCGGCCCTCTACAAAGATGCGCAGGCGCTCGTTGGTCCAGGTCGCCTCCGCGGAATGCCGCAGACGCGCCTCTTCCACGGCTGCGGCCCGCGCGGCGGTCAGGCTCGAGGCCAGCTTGGTGGCCTCCTTGGCCAGCGGCTCGAAATCCCCGGCCGGCTGCGGCGTTGAAGTGTTCGCGCCTGTGCGCAAGTCCCTTAGCCACTGCGTCATGTGCACGATCGACCGCCCGATGCTCAGCCGCACCGAGAGCAGCACGATCCCTACGATCGCGATCGTCTGCATGCCGACACCGGCCAGGGCGCGCTTCCATAGCGCGGCAGTCCGCGAATCGATATAGGTGGTATCGTGCAGAACGGCCAGTGCGCCGATCGTCGCTCCGGCGGCACGCAAGGGCACTACCGCAACGTGAAGCGCCTTACCCGACTCGCGAAGAAACTCGGTCCGCGCCCAGCCGTTGTTGACGGCTCCCCTTATTGCCCCGATGTCCGGCCAGATAAGCGGCTGCACGCCAGGCGTGCCCGCAACCATGGCGCCGTTCGCCGCCCAAACGCCCACCCCTGCGACGGTTTCGCGATTCTTGAAGCGCTCCACCATCTGCTGAAGCTCGCCGAATGAACCGCTCGCAAGCAGCGGTTCCGCCGAACGCCCGAGACTGTCAGCCAGCATCAGAGCCTGACGCTGGAGATCGCGCTTCATGCCCTGCGACTGCGCGCCGGTCTGATACAGCGCGAATCCCAACGACACCGCGGCCACTGCCGCGATCAACGACAGACTCAGCCGCGCGGAAAGTCGCATAGAACGCTCGGCCCTATCCTCTTGTATCAGGCGCCGGCAGGCCGGCCTGGCCCACGCCAACCTGACGCGCGCGAACGATGAACCTCTCCGGCGCCGCGCCGATATAGTGGAACGGATAACAAGTGACCAGTGTTAACGCGGGTTGCCTCGTCGGCAGCAGCGAACTGGTATCGCTCGGCTTCACAATCCTGGTCCAGTCAACGACGTATTGGTAACGGCCTTCCGGGGTTACGAGCGTGATCTGGTCTCCGTCCCGAATGCCGCGCAACGGCCGGAAAAACGTATCCCGATGGCCGCCCAGCACCACATTCCCCTCTTGCCCCGGTTCGGCGGTTTCGGGAACCCGTCCTACCGCCACGCGGAGCGTCTTGCTGTCGCTACCCTCCAACACCACGGCCGAAAATCCTAGCCGCGGGATTTCCAGCCGCCCCACCAGGCTGCCGGGCGGCCGGCGTTCGGGGCGCTCGGATGGCGGGCGCGGCCGCTCGGTCCGGAGTTGGTATTCGAGCTGCCGCGTCTGCACCGATTGGAAAATCCGCGTTTCCAACAGGACGCCGGCGCAAAAGCCCGTGGCCAGGGCGCCGGCGATCCAGAGTCCGTACTCGAGTTGCAGGAGGAGTACGCGAAGCCGCATGGTTAAGACCGGCTCCCTAAGGATCCATGCGCGATCCGCAATGCCAAGGCGAGCCCGCCGCAAATCAGGCCGAGCGCCCCCAACTCGACGGTGTTCCCCGCGGTATGCGGCATCGCCGGTTCTGGAGCGTTTTGCTCAGTCGGGGCAGGCTGCGGATTTGGCGGGGCCGCCTGCTCCTCGGTAGGTTCCGAGGGCGCCGGCGGCGCAGGTTCGACAGCAGCCTGCTCCTGCGAAGGTTGCGGCTCGGCCGCAACCGGAGCAGGTGCCGGAGGGGCGGCTGTGGCATTGGTTGGCGCCGGCTCCGCGTTCGAAGCCACCGTCGCCGTGCTGTGATTCATTGCAGCGCGGATTTCAGCCATTCTCTGCGGAGAGTAGATGAACTCCTGCCCGATCAGGTCGCCGGGGTAAAACCACGCGCGCACTGGTTCAGGAGCGTTCACGGGTGCTTCGTAAAACGTCAGGATTGTCTTGCCCGCGGGATCCATCCGTTCTTTTGCAACCGTGAATGTGGTCGCATATACGTGGTTCTCGCGATCGTTCATGACCTGCACGATATGACGGTCCGACTGCGAATCGAGTAACTTAAAAACGTACTTGCCCGGAGGAAGCACCGCCCCCGGTACTTCGATTGAGCGGTTGACCGTTATGTAGGTTTTTTTGTTCCACTCATCGGCTGAAGCCCGGGTCGCCGTGCCAGCCAAAAGCAGGCCGCCGATCAGGCAAAAGCCGCAACTATGAAGACGTCTCATTTTGGATCAACCTCCACAGGTTTAATCTGCAGCTAGCGTGCCATCGCCTCCATTCCGCTATAACGCTAGGTGACACAAAAGAGATCTCGCTCTATTGTCCGTCTGCGTACCACGCCGTCAAGCGTGAAAAATATGCTCGCCGTGCAGAGCCGTACGTGTGCTATCAAACCGCACCTACAGCAGCACTCGGAACAGAGCTGCGGCGACCGCTGCTCCGATGCCAGCCCCCACCAATACCGGCGCGAATCCGAAGTCCGCGAACAGCGTTCCCCCTGCGAACGCGGCTACCGTCTGTGCCGAGAATGCGACCAGGTAGTTCAGCGCCGACGCGCCCTCGCGCTCCCGCTCTTCGACCTTCTGCATCAGCAGCGTGTTTAGCCCGGGCTCGCTCATCCACTGGCATGACATGTAAGCCACGTACGCCACCACAGCCTGCGCCCCAGGACGTCCCGCCGCCAACCCTCCCAGGGTCAGCGCGGTCGCGGCCATCATCCACACGATGCCGCCCACCAGCCCCGCGCGTCGTGTCACCAGCGGCGCGGCCAGAACCGCCAGGACCTGCGCCAGCTGCGCCGCCGAGAAGGTGCTCCCGATCTCCCCCACAGAAAACCCCAACCTGGCCAGGTAAACGTTATTGAATGGATTGAACACTCCGGTGGCCACGTGCCAGATGGCAAATGGCAGGAGAAAGCGCGCCAGGAACGGCCCGCGTGGATAAATCCTGGTGCCGGGCGCGGCGATCGGAGCAGCCTTTAGCCGCAGCGCCGGAATCAGTGCCACGCCGCAAAGAAATGCCGTCAGGGCGAGCGCCGGCTGCTTTCCGTGCAGCCATCCCGGTAGCTGCCCGCCCAGCCAGTTACCCACCACGCCCGTGGCGAACATGGTGGAAAAAAATACGCTGAACGCCGCTGTACGCCGCTTCTGCTCCACTGCCGCGGCGATCGACGGCGCCATCACTACCGCCCAGACCGAGAACACGGCGCTGGCCGCGAACGCCAGTCCGAGTACCGGTGCTGCCGCCACAAAGTACGCGCGCGCCAGCGTCAGCACCGCCGTCGCGCCGATCGCGCCCACCAGAGCCTTGTGCAGTCCCAGGCGGTGCGCGATATACGCCGCCGGGAGTGTACCCGCCAGGCTGCCCAGTCTCGCCGCGCCGTTCATTTCGCCCAGTGCCCGCACGTCGAACCCCGCGTCCACAAGAAACAGGTTGTAGAGCAGAAAGAACATGAAGAGTGCGAGGTTGAACACCACCGCGGCGCTCAGAAAGATCCAGAACTGCGACCCCAACGAGTTTCTCCGCCACCACCATCGTGCGCCGCTTCCGCACGCCGTCACGAGCGCCACAGCATGATGCCGCAGCCGCGCCCGAACCCGCCGCGCGTATTCGCCGCTTCCGGCGCCGCGGCTTCTGGGCGGCAGATTGCCGGGCAAGAGCCGCCGCCGCGCTACCGCAAGCCGGTCGGTCAAGGAATTCAGCAGGCCGAGATGCAGCCACAGCTCGTCCTTGTTGGGCACGAACAAAGACCGGGCCGGAGATGCGCCGAATTCGAAAAACCACGCCCGTGCCGACTCGGGCAGACGATCTATCTCCTCCTTTGCCCCGGGCGCCAACCGGCAGCCGAACCACGTTTCCGCCAGCAGGAAGGCCACCGCCTCCAGGCGGCGCAGGTCTGGGCCATGCAGCGCCGACCATTCGCTCCACATCGCCTCCTCCTCCGCATTACGGTGGAGGCACAACGCCAGCTCGTACACGTGAAAGGGCCGTGTATCGCCTCGCAGAAAGTGCTTCAGCAGGTGCAGCGCGGCGTAGCCGAGCGCATCCGCGCTAGCTAGCACCGGCATCTCGATCCCGCTCACCGTCCCCGTGGTCCGCCGCTGCCAGAACTCACCCATGCCGGAAGCGTGCAGCCGCTCAACTGCCGGGTCCCAAAACTGAAAATGTAGTTCGATGGCGAGCGGCAGGTCAGTAGCGAAGTAGTCTCCGCGCCACTCCCACTTCGTGCGTGGGGCCAGCGCCGGCAGGTGGTCGGTAGGAAACGCTTCCATCCCCTCGACCGGACCGTAGCCCTCCGCTATGAGACGCTTGCACGCTGCCTCCGCCTGCGGCTGGGGGAGATACAGATCTATGTCGTATTGCGTACGGTCCTCCGGACGTATTCCAGAGAGGGCGCACTGCGTGATGCCCTTCAAGGCCACAAACTCCAGGCCCGCGCCGCCTAGCCACTCATGCAACCGCGCGTAGATCGACACCAGGTTTCGCAAGCGCGCCAGGTTCTTCTCGGCCCGTGACGCCATTTCGCCGGCGAGGAAGTCCGGAGCCGCGCGGTGTACGGCTAACGTAATTTGCGAGCGGTCGCAATATGCAAGCGTCTCGCGAGCTTCGCGGCCGTCCAGCCGCGCCAGAAGATCGGTGCGGGGCTCGCTCAGGTGCAGCGCCGCGAGCGCCGCTCCCGGGCCCGGGGGAATCCCCGGACAAATCGGCCAAAGGTTCGGCAACTAGAAATCGTATCGCAGGGCGAACTGCATGCGGCGGGGTTCGCCCGAAGTGAAAATCTTTCCGAAGAAGGGGCCGAAATCCGGGTAGGTTCCGGGAATTCCCCAGTTCGGATGGTTGAAGGTGTTGAAGCTCTCCGCCCGGAACTGAATCGTCTGGTTCTCGCGAACGCGGAAGCGGCGTTGTAACGCGAAATCGAAGATGTTGTTACCCGGACCGGGAATCGTGTCCCGTCCCGCGTTGCCGAACGTGTATGGCGCAGGCGCGCTGAATGCCGCCGTATTGAAGAAATTATCGGCCGTGCGTTGATCGCGAGGTAACGACACGCTCTGCCCCGGCACCACGTTTGGCCGGTTCGGCGTCCCCGAGTTGGCGAAGTCCAGCGAGAAGTAAAACGGATTGAGGGGCGTTCCATCCTGCAGCGTCACCGTCCCGCTCACCGACCAGTTACGCAGCACCGGCCCCGCCGCTGGCACGTCCGGAAGTCGCCAGACGTATGCCGCCGCAATTCGCCGCCCCGGATTCGCGAACGAGAGCCCCCGCTCCAGTCGAAGGTTGCGCTCGTCCTGCGCGCCGGCGCTGTCGAACAGCCCCGGAATCACGCTGTCCGCATCATCGATGGATTTCGACCACACGAAGCTGGCCAGCAGCGAGATTCGCGACGAGAGGCTCTTCTCCGCCTTTACCTGCAGCGAATGATAGATCGAATTGGCGATGTGCTGCCGCTGAATGATCGGTCCCAACTCGGGAAACGTCCGCAGGGCCTGCAGATCCCCGGGGCGTGGGGGCAGGTTCTCTCCGGTCTCCACGTGCGCGGGTGTGTTGAACCGCCGGTAGCGGCCCAGGTCCGTGCCCTTGCTTCCGATGTAAGCCGCCTCCAGCAGCAGGCGCCCCGGTAATTCGCGCTGCACGCTTGCGTTCCACTGCTGAACGTATGGCGTCCGGGCGCCGGAGCCCAGCCCGTAGTAGCTCGGGAAGCCGGTCTCCGACGTCTTCGGAAAAGCGTCGCGCGTCGTCAGCACCGGCGGGTTCGTGCCCTGCGTCTCGTTGATCTGGTTGAGTAGCCGGTTCAGCAGCAGGTCGTAGGATTCCACCGCGATCTCCGGGCTAAAATAGATGCCGTAACCCGCGCGGAACACCATCTTGCGCGGAAGTTGCCACGCGAGGCCGATGCGCGGCGCGAAGTTGTTGCGGTCGGGTTGCGAACCGGTCGCCACCGGGACCAGCCGCGGCGGCGCGGGCAAAGTCGAGTAATCCAGGTTCAGAAAATTTCCGCGCGCCTCGGTGTACGGTGATGAGTACTCGTACCGCAGGCCAAGGTTCAGCGTCAGCCGGGGAGAGATCCGAAAGTCGTCCTGCGCGAACACCGCGTACACGTTTTGCCGCAGGTACCCCTGGCCGGAGCCGTCTGTCCTCGTCGAGGTCTGGGGAAACCCCAGCAGAAGATCGGCGAACGGGTCGCCGTCTGTCGTGGCCGTGCCGTCCTGGCTCGTGAATACGCCCGTGTAGTTGTACTGGCCGCGTGTCAGGTTGCTTTGCAGATAATTCAACTGGTAGTGAATGAAGCTGCCGCCGAACTTTAGCGTGTGCCGTCCCCGCATCAACGCCAGGGTATCGTTAACCTGCCACAGGTTGTCGCGCTGCGATTGAGGCAGGCTCGGCGAGTCGGTCACCATCGAGTAGTTCTGCGCATTGAAATACGGAAGCCCGTAGCTGAACGGATCCGCCGGCGGGTTCGCCAGCCCCAGTTCCTGCGCGACGTTCACGTGGAACGCGGTCTCTGGCAGGCCGAACACCTTTAGTCGCGTGTAGGACACCCGCGCCTCATCGCTCCATGCCGCTCCACCAGCCAGGTATCCCAGCGAAGCCTGCTGTGCGCGAACCTGTTCGCTGAACGGCAATAGGGGAAAGCTGCCCGCCACCGTGTTGCTCTCGTCGTTGATCGTGTAGTGCGAGGAGAGTGTGCCGCGATTCCCGAACTGGTGATCCACGCGCCCCGAGCCGCTATCGGCAGTATTGCGGTTCGGCGTCGAATCCTGGTAATTTCCCGAAGCGGAGCTCGAGTTCGGCAGCGGCTCGTAAGTGGTCAGAAACTTCGTCGCGATCGGGTCGATCCGGTTTCCGGGAATCGCGTTTCCGGGAAATGGCGTGCGCACGCCTCCGGCTAATGACAGCGGATCGAAGATCGCGTTCTGCCCGGCAAAATCGCCCGCGCGCACCGCCGGCGACGGCACGATCGCCGCCGCGCTGGTCCCCGATTTCAGCCGCGTGCCTTCGTACGCGCCGAAGAAGTATGTGTTGCGCAGTCCCGGCGCCGGCCCACCCGCCGACCCGCCGAACTGGTTCTCGCGGTAGATCGGCCGGGGCAGCGCCGGATCGTCGAAATAATTGCGCCCGTCCGTGGCCTCATTGTGGAAATACTCGAATGCGCTCCCATGGAAGTTCCGGGTGCCACCCTTGGTGACCAGGTCGATCGCGCCCCCACCCGATTGCGGAAACTCCGCCGGCGCCAGCGATGACTGAATGTGAAACTCCGCCACGGAATCCATCGGCGGATAGACTGCGATTGCGAACGTGTTCCGGTCGGTGTCGTACGACCCGTCCAGGAGAAAGGTGTTCTGCGTCGAGCGCGCCCCATTGATCGGCGGGTTGAACGCGACACTGCCGCGCGAGCCTTCCTGGATGTCGTTGTTCACATCGTGCGTAAAGCCGCCAAGCTGACGTGGAATTGCACCGGGACCCAGCGTCATCAGCGCGATCGCGGTTCGCTGCGCTAGGGGCAGCCCCGCGATCTTGCTTTGGTCCATGCGGTAGCCGACCGTTGCCGACTCCGGGTCCAGCGGCGACACCGCTGCGTTCACCGTCACCCGGTCCTGCGCCGCTCCCAGCGCCAGGCGGATTTCGTGCCGCGCTCTCTGGTTCAGCTCCACCGTCAGGCCCGAAGCTTCGTAATTGCGGAAACCGGGCTTCTGTACCGCGATCGTGTAGACGCCGGGCGGAACCGGATCGAACACGAAGTCGCCGTGAACATCGGTAATGGCGGTCCGCGCGAGTCCCGTACCCGTCTCGGTCGCGGTCACCCGAGCCCCGCTCACCGGGGCCCCCGACGGGTCGCTTACAATGCCTGACAGAACTCCCGAGGCCACCTGGGCATTCGCCCCGGCGGCCAGCAAAACAAGACAAATTAGGTTTTTCATTATGCTTCAATCCCGGATAGAAGCCGCAGTGCCTCTTCCAGCGAGTTGTAGTGCAGACGCCACGCCGGCACGCCCACGAGCGCGCCCACCGTCCGCTCGTGCAGGGCGTTTACCTCGGCGCCGTAGCTGGGCATATCCCGCAGCATGAGCTCCACCGCGTTGGACGACTCCATCGCCTCGATCCATGCCTCTTCGCCGCTCCCGCGCTCGAGAAAAACCACGCCTGCAACCGCGCAACGCTTCGCCGTCGCGATCTCCGGAAACGCGTTCAACAATACTTCGATCGATAGCTTGCCGTTTGGCCTTGTGCGCGCCACTTGTCCCGCCAGCTCCGGAAAGAACCGCGGCGCGTCGTGTCGAAACCGCACTTGGTGCGGCTTGCCGGCGACCACGCGATCCGTCGAGCCGGCCACCAGCCAGCAGCAATCGTCTGCGACATAGGTCCAACCGGCCCGCGCGCACGCAAACGCCAGTGTGCTCTTGCCCATGCCTGAAGGCCCGCACAGAAGCAAGCCGCCGCCACGCCGCGAAATGCAGGCGGCGTGCACCGCCACCAGGTACCGCTGCACCAGCATCATGTAGGCCATGGATTCCACATAGAACCAGCGCAGCCAGGGGTGGTCGGCTGCGGTCTTCCGCGAGACGTGAATGCTTGCGAACAGCGTCCGCGTGTCCATGAGGCCGAAATTGTGCGCGTCGGACACCACGTGCACCACGTGCTCTCGCATGCGGAATGTCGGCGGCCCCGCAAGTTCACCCGCATCCTCCACCATCACCCGGAAGGTCATCGGCTCCGCGTCGAATTCACGCTGCCAGTAGCGCCACGATTCCTCCGCGGCTTCGATCACATCGCGGGAGTTGGTTGCCAGGTGAAGCGGAAAGCCTACGGGATGGAAGATCGCCCGGTGGCACAAGTCCACGTCCCGCAGCAACGGATCGATTCGTTTGCGCGCCACGGCAATCCCCATAACGTTTGGATATCATGGGACTTTGGTTACAGGGGTAAAACACTCGCAAAAATCTCGTAAAAGCCCGCCTTCTCACCATTTGCCGGGTGTATCCTGAGGCCGATGCGCGCTGCGATCGTGCACTATTGGATGCTGAACCGGCGCGGCGGGGAAAAAGTGCTCGAGGCGCTCTGCCGCCTCCTGCCGGAGGCGGATGTTTTCACACTGTTCTGCGACCCGGCCACACTGAGCCCGCAGCTGCGCTCGCGCAAAATCACGACTTCCTTCCTGAATCCGATGCGCCGCTGGTACCGCTCGCTCCTGCCCCTCATGCCGTTCGCGCTAGAAAACCTCGACCTCCGTGGCTATGACCTCATCGTAAGCAGCGAATCCGGACCGGCTAAGGGTGTCATTTCATGCAGCGGCGCACGCCATGTCTGCTACTGCCACACGCCCATGCGTTATCTCTGGGACCTCTATCCCGACTACCGCAACGAGTGGACCCGCTCCCCGTGGAAACGTGCTGCCATGACCCCGCTCACCAACTACCTGCGCCTCTGGGATTTCGCTTCAGCCGCCCGTGTCGATGAGTTCGTCGCCAACAGCCGGAACGTCCAAACCCGCATCTGGAAAACCTACCGCCGCGAATCTATCGTGATTCACCCGCCTGTCGATGTCGATTCGTTTTACTCGAAGCCCTCCGGCGATTATTTTCTCGTGGTCAGCGAACTGGTGCCCTACAAACGCGTCGATTCCGCGGTGCGTTGCTTCGCGCGCAGCGGCCGGCCGCTGAAGATCGCCGGCGGGGGACCTGAATATAAGCGCCTCCGCTCCCTCGCCGCTCCCAATATCGAGTTCCTAGGCCGCATAACCGACTCCGAGCTTCGCGAGCTGTACGCGGGTTGCCGCGCGTTTCTCCTGCCCGGCGAAGAAGACTTCGGCGTTGCCCCCGTGGAAGCGATGGCCAGCGGAAAGCCGGTCATCGCACTTGGACGCGGCGGCGCGCTCGAAAGTGTCCCATCCTTCGGTGGCGTCTTTTATTCCGAACCCGAACCGGATCACATCGAAGAGGCTATCATCCGCTTCGAGGCGATCGAGCCCACGTTCCGCCCGGAAGAGCTGCAATCCTGGGCGCAGCGTTTCTCCGAGTCCGAGTTCCAAACCCGCATGGCCTCCGTTCTTGACGCCCGCCCCTCGTACGTTCGCCGGTAACGCGCCGCCATTCGCCGATTCCCTCGTGATTCCGCTCCCCCGGCCCCTTACGCTGGATTCATGGGAAACAACGACTACCGGCCGAACATGTGGCGCTCCTCGCCCGGGTTGATTCCGGCGCTGGTGATCATCGCTATCGGGCTGATCTTCCTGCTCAACAATCTCCACGTGCTCTACATGGACCAGTGGTACCGCTACTGGCCCGTGATCCTGATCGCTGCCGGACTCGCAAAGCTCGTGGATGCCACGGCGGCCGGTCCTCGTGTCTTCGGCGGAGCTCTTATCGCAGTCGGCGGCCTGTTTCTAGCCGACAACCTGAACCTGATCCGGCTCTCATGGGACGATTTCTGGCCACTCGTTCTCATCGGCGTCGGCGTGCTGATGCTCGTCAACCGCCTCTCCGGTCCGCAAGTGTGGGTTCATCGCCCGCCTGCCATGACCGAAGGTATGTTTGCCGCCAATGCGGTCTTCAGCGGCTTCAAACGCCGTGTCACCGACGGGGACTTCCGCGGCGCCTACGTTACAGCACTCTTCGGTGGCGGCGAACTCAACCTCCGGCAGGCGGATATGGCAGGTGATACTGCGGTGGTGCAGGTGAGCGCCATCTTCGGCGGCGTCGAAATCAAAGTCCCCAGGAGCTGGCTCGTGATTTCTGAAGGAACTGGCATCTTCGGCGGATTCTCGGATTCGACTTCACAGCCGCCCGAGGACACGCCCGGCCTCAAGCGTCTTGTCGTGAAAGGCGAAGCGATTTTCGGCGGAGTCGATATCAAGAACTAGCGCGGGCGCCCCAACACAGTCGCCATGCACCCCATCCTATCCACACGCGGCCGGTTCGTCCTCTACCTGGCTGCATGGGTCCCCTTGACCGGCCTGCTCGCCTTCGTCTCGAAGCGCCCGCAGGCCGCCTGGCTGCCCGCCGCCGGAGCGATCCTCCCCGCGTGCGTCGTTTTCGCGTTCGCCTGCCTCTCGCCCTGGTACATATGCCGCGTCCAGCCGCTGCGCCTCTCCGATGTCACGCGTTTAGCCGTCACCTGGACCGCCGCTTCCGCTTGCGGAGGCACCCTCCTGGCGGGAGGCGCCTTGCTCACCGCGCGCCTGTTTGCCGTTCCCGCACCCGATCTCGGCCAGCTCACCCTCCTCGGCGCAGTTCTCTACCTGCTCTCCGCCGGCCTGCACTATACCGCGCTCGCCGCCGAAGCCTCCCGCGCCGCGGAGCAGCGCGCCGCCGAAGCCCGCGCCCTCGCCCGCGACGCTGAGCTGGAGGCCATGCGCATGCAACTCAACCCGCACTTCCTGTTCAACAGCCTGCACTCCATCGCCGCGCTCGCCACCCAGGATGGCCCACGCGCCCGTGAAATGTGCATCCGCCTCAGCGACTTCCTTCGCAGCAGCCTCGCCCTGAGCGGCCGCGAGAACATTCCGCTCCGCGAAGAACTCGCCCTCGTCCGTGGCTATCTCTCCGTCGAGCAGGTGCGCTTCGGCGCGCGCCTGCACGTCGTCGAGCTGATCGACCCGGTGTGCCAGGATTGCCCCATACCTGCGCTCCTCCTCCAGCCCCTCGTCGAAAACGCCGTCAAACACGGCATCGCCAGCCTGCTCGAAGGCGGCGAGGTCCGCCTCTCCGTCTCCCCGGGCGAAGAACAGGTGCTGCTCACCATCGAGAACGCGTTCGATCCCGACGCCCCGGCCCCCGCTCGCCTCGGTGTCGGCCTCACCCACGTCCGGCGGCGCTTGGAAGTGACTTACGGCTCCCGCGCACGATTGGACGCCGTAGCCCAGCATGGCGCCTATCGCATCGAACTCCGCTTCCCGTGCGAGCAGATGAAAGCTGATCACGGATAGCCGATAGCAGTCAGCTTTCCATCGCCTCCATCAGCCGCGCGTACCCCCCCTTGCTCACCGGCAGCCGCGTCCCGTCCGCCAGAATCGCCACGCGGCTGTCTTTCCCGTACGGCTCTATCCTCGCTACCCGCTCCAGGTTCACGATCGCCGAACGGTGAATCCGCACAAAACACGTCGCATCGAGCAGCGCTTCCACCTCCCCGATCGGCAGCTGTTTCAGGTAGCTCCTGCCCTCGCTGTGCAGTGCCACATAATCGTCCTGCGCTTCCACATAGTCGAGCTTGGCCACCGGAATCACGTGAACCCTCGTCCCGTCCTTGACCACGATCCGCTGCGGCCGGTCTCGCGCCGCGCGCGCTTCCGCCACAACGTCCGCAAGCGGCTGACGGGTGCCCATGCGCTCCCGAGCCTTGGCCAGTGCGCGGTCGAAGCGTGCGGCGTCGAACGGCTTCAGCAGGTAGTCCGCGGCGTGCGCCTCGAATGCCCGCAGCGCATACTGATCGTAGGCTGTGACGAAGATGACCACCGGAGCGTGCTCGCGGTCGATCAGCTCCAATACTTCGAACCCGTCCAGTTTCGGCATCTGCACGTCCAGGAATACCAGATCCGGCTGCGTCTCGGTGATCGCCTTCACCGCCTCGAACCCGTTGGCGCAGTCCGCCACCACTTCGATCTCCGGATGTTCGCGCAGCAATTCGCGGAGATAGCCGCGAGCCAGTTCCTCGTCGTCGACAATCGCCGCTCTGAGCCTCGGATTCCCGCCCAAGACAACGAGTTTAACTTGTTTGCAACCACGCCTTTTTGGTGCAACAATGGGGAACGCACCAATAAATTGTCAGGGCCGCCCAATCAGAGGCTAGGCGACCGGAAAGGGAGAGCGTGAGCTATCAGCCCGAAACTCCGTTCGACAATATAGAGGGTTCGCACGAATACGTTCGATTGCTCGCCGAAGCGCTTGACGAAGCGCGCCGCGAAGTCGAGGCCGAAATCGCGGCCGCCGAGCAGGAGCAGGCGGACCGCCGCAAAGAAGCACTATTACTGGTTTCCTATAATCTCGCCAAACTGAATCTCCACATCACCAGCAGCCGCAGGATCCTGAACGATTTGCGAACCTTGCGACGCCTCCTTCTTTCCGAGCGCGGCAGTTTGGTGGAGAGCAGCGCCGACGCGGAGGTGGCTACAGCCGGGGACTGAAGGACCCGACTACTACCGGAGACAGCTCTACACCTGCTGAGGGTGTACGAAGTCTTTGTGTTGCCATCACGCCAAATTTCCTGACCATCCCAACCCCGCAACGAATTGGTCGAAAACCCGCATCCCGTGCGGGTTTTCGACACACACCCTCTTGACAGGGTGTAAGGTCGGGCGTACTATCTAAGGTCGTCGCATAAATTCTGCAACAGCACTCAGCAACGGTGGTTAGAGGGGACCCCGTATATGACGTTTCAGATCGGTGACAAAGTAGTGTATCCCAACCAGGGCGTTGGGACGATCGAGAATATCTCCAGCCGCACGTTCGGCGCCGCGCTTGAGAGGTTTTACCTGCTGCGCTTTGGCTGCAACAGCATGACCGTTCTGGTGCCGTTTTCCAACGTGGCGAACATCGGCCTTCGCCGGGTCACCAAGGACCGCGAAATCTCTCGCGTCCTGTCATTCCTGGCCGGCGGCTGGTGCGCCATGGCTGCCGATTGGAAGGTTCGGTACAAAGAGAACACGGACAAGATGCAGAGCGGCAATCTGCTCAAAGCCGCCGAGGTCTTCAAAGGCCTCCTGCAGATTCACGTGGACAAGCCGCTCTCCTTCCGCGAGAAGAAAATGCTCGATCGCGCGCGGCACATGCTGGTCTCGGAAATTTCCATCTCCCGTAATGTGCCCGAGATCACAGCAGAGAGCATGCTTCAGCGGTCCCTGTCGAAGGCTGGCCTCACCCTTCCCGCTGTGATGTAGCTCGCGGGGCGCCTCTCCGATCTGCCCCCGTGCCAAATGCTATGATTCCTCATCATGTTCTGCCATAGCTGCGGTACTCAAGTAAATCCAGGCGTTCAGTTCTGCCCCACTTGCGGACAATCGCTGGCCGGTCCGGCCCAGGCCGCCGCTACTGGCGTCCCGTTCGTTCCTCGCGCGGGTATCACTGCCTCTCCCGGCCGGTGGATCGGTGCCGGATGGGACGTGGTGAAACCCGATCTCGGCAATATCATCCTCGTCAGCCTTGTGTTCGTGCTGTTGAACGGCGTGCCGCTCATCCAGGGTGCCCTCATGGCCGGCTTTCATTTCTACTTCTTGAAGCGCCTGCTCGGCCGCGCCCCCGAATTCGCCGATCTCTTCAAGGGCTTCAACTTCTTTATCCCGACTCTGGTCGCCTCCCTGGTGATCGGCGTGTTTGTGTTCGCGGGTACACTACTCTGCATCATTCCCGGTCTCGTCGTGGCAGCCATGTACAAGTTCACCTATCTCTTCATCATCGATAAGCGAATGGATTTCTGGCCCGCCATGCAGGCCAGCCACGCCGTCACCCGCAACGACTACTTCGGCTTCACCATGTTTCTGCTGCTCAATGCGCTCATCAATCTGCTCGGCGCATTGTGCTGCATCGTCGGCCTGTTGGTGACCATCCCGATCACCTTCGCTGCCATTACCATCGCCTATCAGGAGCTCGTCGGCTTCGACCCGCAGACTCCGGACCGCATCGCATGAACCCGCGCGCTATCCGTATTGCGGTCGTTCTAGGAGTGTTCGCGGTTCTGTACTGGATCGCCCCGCCCGACCTGCCTGTCTGCGGATTCCGCTGGCTCACTGGCCGGCCGTGCCCTCTCTGTGGACTTACGCGTGCTCTAGCCGCACTCGCCAAGGGCCACGTCGTCGAAGCGCTCCAACTGCATGCCCTGAGCCCCTTAGCCGCGTCGATGCTGTTCGCGCTCGCGTGGCGGCCCGATTACAATCGTCACTGGCCGGCCTGCGCCGCCGCCTTTGCGATCTTCGGCGTCGCCAGAATCGTGCTCTAGTCGCTCCGCTCGCCCGCCAGCACCAACCCCGACGGTAGTTCCTCGCCAAAGATCCGCCCCAGCGTCCGGTCGTCCTCTTCCTCGCCCTCGAAGACCGCCAGCAGCCGCTCAGCATTCGGCAGTGTCTGCAATTTCCCTCGCACCAGTTCACGCGTCGCAGGCGCCAGATCTCGCGTGGGATCCTCCGTCCGGCGAGCCATTGCCGCCAGCGCGTCGCCCGCGGGCAGCTTCAACAGCGCCTCCACCCAGCGCGTGACGGTGGCAGGCGGCACCACCAGGTTAATTGGCCCGTAAAAAAGCTTCCGCGCCCCTAGCCGCGACAGGCACCACAATTCGCTCTCCTTGAAATCGCCTGCCTTGATCCTCTTCATGAGCCCATCGCCCAGCTCGCTCTTGGTTCCCATCGGAAGCAGCTCCAGGCTGCTCGCCGTGCGCCACATTTCACGCAACAAAGACGCATTCACTCGCTGCGGCTTCTTGCTCCCGCGCGGCAGCAGGTTCGCCGAGAGCCGCTGGTAGATGTCGGTTTGCTGATTGCGATTCAGCCCGCCTGCCACGCGCCCCCAGAAAATCCACCAGTCGATCTCGCACTGCACCTGGTTCCCAAACGTCAACCCGCCCGAATAAATCCGCCGCGCCTGTTCGATCCGGAAATCGTCGCCCGGAAATCCGAAGCCCGGCCGCAAACAGAATCCCGCCAGGTTGAACCATCGGATCTCGTATGCCGGGCTCTTCTTCCGTCCATCTGCCGCCCCGAGAAACGCGTCTGCCATTTGCCGGATCGCTGAGAGCGGCCAGCTGTTGCGGCCGAGCCCCATCGTCTGCTCCAGCTTCGCCGGCAGTTCCTCCGGGGCGACCGGCGATTTGGCCGACGGCGCGAACACCGCCCCAATCAGCTCCAGTGACGTCTTCAGCGCCTGCTCGCTCACCACCGCCGCAGCCTTCCGCTCCACCGGCGCCGCCGCGGCCTTGCGCAGCTCGAACTCCAGGTTCCAGCGATTGTCGCTGATCTTCGACTCGCACCACGTCTCCAGCGTCCCAACTTCAGTCAGCCTCGCGCCCAGCTTCACCGGGATCAACCGCTCCTCCGCCTTCTTGCCGAAGCGGATCACGGCATTCAGCGGCGCGTGCCTGTGCAGCCCCGGGTCGTCCGTATCGAACTCGATCAGGCTCCCAAGTTGGTCCTCGGTTCGGGTTAGGGAACTGTAGAGCCGGAAGCTCACCGGCCGGTTGGCCACCAGCTGCAGCGCGTCGTCGTCGATCCCCAGCGCCGCCCCCTCTTCCGCGCCCCGAGGCACGAGGCACACCGCGCGGAACTTACCGTCCTTCGAATCGCCGAGCGCGATGTAGTACGTCCGCGGCAGCCCGCCCCGCACCAGCACGCCGCTGCCCGTCGAGCGCACATACGAGTAGTACGCCGCCCCACGCGCCACCGCCAGGTCCAGGTCGGTGTTCTCGAAAATCTCCGGACGCCGGCCATACCATTTGCCCGCTACATCCGCCACCCGCTCCCGCAGGATCTCCGGAATGAAGAATCCGCCGTTGAACAGAATCGCGTCCGGCACCTGCCCGGCCGGCTCCAGGAACTCGTTCAAATGTCGCGTCACCGCCGGGTCTGTGACGTATGGCAGCCCGAGCTCGCGGAACAGGCTGCGCTTCTCTTCCTTCGGCAGCTCGCCCCGTTCCGTGAACGGCAAGAAACCTTCCAGTGCCAGCTCCAGCGCCTCTTCCCGCAAAATCTCCGTCTTCAGCGACTTTCCAATCAGCGCCGACCCCGACCCCAGCACCGTGATCTCCACCGACTTCAAGTTCGGGTCATTCAGCAGACGCTCTTTCGCCGAGGAACACTGCCGTCGCAGCCCGCTCCGCTGCCGGATCGAGAGCGGCACGCCGAGCTTGGTCTCCACCAGCCACGCCAGCGTCAAGTCCAGGTTGTCGCCGCCCAGCAGCAGGTGCTTGCCCACGGCCGTGCGCGTGAAGTTCACCAGGTCGCCGTCGCGCGAAACGCGGATCAGGCTGAAGTCGCTGGTGCCGCCGCCCACATCGCACACCAGCACGATCTGCCCGTCGAACAGCTTCTTTCGCGACGCCGCTAGGTTGTTCGCGATCCACGAGTAAAACGCCGCCGCCGGCTCCTCGAGCAGGGTGAGCTTCTCCAGCCCGGCATCGCGCGCTGCCATCACCGTCAACTCGCGAGCCTCTTCATCGAACGACGCCGGCACCGTCAGCACGATATCCTGCTCCGCCAGCGCGGCGCCCTTGGCGCGGTCCCACTCCTCCCGAAACTTCGCGATGAACCGCGACGACACCTCCACCGGCGATAGCACCCGGCCTGTCTCCTGCGAATCCCACGGCAGAATCTTAGCCGTGCGGTCCACGTCCGGATTTGAAAGCCATGACTTCGCCGAATGCACCAGCCGGGTCGGCACCAGCGCGCCCTGCTCGCGCGCGTACACGCCCACCGGCTGCCCGTCCTCCAGGAACAGGAACGACGGCAGGGTACGCCGCGGCTCCGCCCTGCCAGCCGCGACAAGCTGCGGCGTTTCGAAGATGTGCAGAGGTGGAAAATCGCGGTCTTCGGCCTCGCGCTCGTCGATGTACGCAAGTGCGGAGTTGGTGGTGCCGAGGTCGATGCCGATTTTCATGGGTACTCTTCCAGCTTACCTGCGTTACGCCCAGAACTTCAGGTAAGGCTTGTTCTCCAGCACGCGCAGCAAATACACGCCCAGCTCTCGCGCATGGTAATCGCCCCACATGCTCGATTCACCCGCCGGCACTTTCGCGCCCTCCGGGATCGCGTCCCACCCGTTCGGCCGGTGATACACCGAGTGCAGAATCAACCCCTGATGATCACCGTGTGTGCTCAGATAAGGCTCGGCAAAAACTGTATCGGCAACCTTCAACCCGGCTCGCCAATACCGGTCGTCTTTCAACCTCCGCCCCAGCCGCAGCAGTCCTTGCGCGCCGATCGCCGCCGCCGAGCTGTCTACCGGCTCGTGGTCGTTGAACGGATCCGCTGCCCGCGACCGCCAGTCCCCAAGCTCTGCCAGCCCCGGCGCCCCGGTATCCCAATATGGCACGCCATCCGGCGGCGTGTGCTCGATGTAGAAATCGCAAGTGGCCCGCGCCGCTTTCTCCATGATGACGCGCGTTTCGTCCTGCCCTTCCAGCGTGTCGAACAGCTCGAGCTGTTCCGCGAACCCGCACATCGCCCACGCGAGCCCGCGGGTCCAGGTGCTGAACGGCGAGTATCCCTGCTGCGAATTGGGGCACCTGTAGTTGCCGTCGCTCACGTTAAAGATGCTCTCGTGCGCCGTCCGCCCCCGGACGTCGTACGCATCGCGCCCCTCGCCGTACCACACCGCGTATCTTGCAGTAGCCCGCGCGTGCATCGCTACGCGCTCGATCAGCGAGATCTTCTTGTCGTTCTCGCCCATCAGCGCATGCCCCAGCAGGTGCGCCACTGCAGGCGCCCGCAGCGTGCGGATCGTGTCCACAAACAGCGAGTGCGGGCCGTTGAAGCTGTAAATGTAACCGCCGCCATCGGCCGTCCGCGACCAGCGCGCCGCCTGTACCGCGCCGGATACCTTCAGTGCCATCTCATAGAAGCGCCGCTCCCACTGGTCTTCCTTCATGCGGCCTTCCGCCATTAGTCGCAGCAGGTTGCCGTAAGTGCTGATGTTGTTGAACCCGTGATCGTGCACGCCGATATGGCTCACGTGCGGCGCCATTACGGCCACCGTCCGCGTGCGCCCGATCTCCAGGAACTCGGCCTCGCCCGTGGCATCGAACTGTAGGATGGCGCTCCCGAACTGAAAGCCCTGCGTCCACTCGGTCCAGCCTCGGCTGGTGTACTTCCCGTTCACGGTAAACACCGGCGAGCCCTGCGCGGGCGACCACGAGTTCTCGATCGAGCGGATTTTTTCGGCGGAGAGTCCGAACATCCGGCGCAGCTTGGGCGCAAGGGCGGTAAGGGCGGGGGCGGAGGAAGTGTCGATCATGAAGTGTCAATGGTAACTTGAAGCGCGCCGCCGCAAAAACGTGTATAGTCTCCCGAAGGATAAGTTATGGTGAAGCGAATTCTGCTGGCCGGCCTCGTCGCCGGAATTGCCCTCTATGTTTGGGAATCGCTGGCCCACATGGTACTGCCTCTGGGCGAACTGGGCGTCCGCGGTTTGGGTAACGAGGCCGCCATCATCGCGGCCGTCAAAAATTTCAAACTTCGTGAACCGCACTGGCCCTGCCTGAAGCTCCATTCGCGGCAAGTGGCGACGCGGCCGTTTCTGAGTTCGAGGGCGGCGCCGTGAGCCGGTTGGGCCATCGCGCCGACGTGGAATCAGGGGTTGTAGGTCAGACCCGCCAGATAGCCGATGCAGTTCAGCGCGAATTGCAAGTTGTGCTGATGGGGCGCGAGACCCTGGGCCGGTTTCGGCGATCCTTCATCTCCCAACCACCCCGAATTGCCGACCAGGAGCAGCTTGCCTGCATCTTTTGCGTTGTACGGCACAAGCAGTGCGAAATACGGGTGGGGCGGGTCAATCGTGCCCTTCGCCTTCGACCACGCTTTCCAATCGGGAGGAAACACGGCGATCGTCGTGACCGTCACGCCGCTCGGTGGGACAATGATGCAGGCGTCGTGCGCCATCATAGTCGGGGCATTGCCACTCACCGGGTCGCAGATCGACATCACCTTGGAGGATCCCTGCACGAAATAGTTCTCCAGCTTCACACCAAAGAGTTGCGCCAATGGAGCGTCGTTCACGGTCCAGTCGTCATCCGGCGCCTTTTCCGTCGGCCCATGATTGGTCATCAGCAGCACGTTGCCGCCGCCCTCTACCCATTTCTGGATCGCCTTCAGCTCACTGTTCGTGTAAGCAAATGGTGGGTGCTGAAAACGGGTCAGGCTGATATAGACATCCATATCTTTCAACTGCGCGGCATCAATCGGCGGCGTCGTAAATGAGACCTTCCACGGTTGATCGGGTTTCCAGGTGCTCCCGGATTGCCCGGCGCTCTGGATAGCTCCAAACAGCGTGTTTAACCGCATTCCGGTCACGTCCGGGGCATTATTGGGAGATTTATTGCCGGGCTTTACGCCAGCCGGGTACGAAGGCGGCTTCCGCTGATAGAGGACTTGTGTTGACCAGCTATCCAAGAGCAGGTTCGTTGACTTCATCGGTGTCACTCCAATTCGAAAAACCCGGCTGGTCGCGCCGGGGAGGTTTCAAGACAAGTACTGCTTTATGAGGATCCATGCGATGCCGTCGTTATCCGGATGCGAGGGCGACTGGGCGGAGAAGATCAGGCACACACCGTCCGGGTACCACTTGGCATGCATCGCCGGATTCGCTTTCGGGTCCGTGAGCTGGGCGGCACCCTTCAGCGGGTTATTGGTGTCGAAGAGAAAGAGTGCATAACCGTTATTCCGATTCGACTCGAACGCGATGTATCTTCCGTCGGGCGACCAAGCGGGCGCGCGGCCCTGGAACCTGGCGTCGAAGGAATCGATGCCGGCCCCTGATTCCATCGGGGCAGAGAAATATGTCCCGCCACTGCCCTGGTTGAGAAAAATGTAGTTGTCGTCCTGAGAGTAGTCGGAACCGTCCCAACTCGGCTGCCCAGCAAACGCGATGTTGTCTGCGTGCTTTGTAGGATTGACCGCCGGCATGCCGCCGAACAATGGTTTCCTACCGTCGTTGCCGTTCACATTGGAATAAAGGATTGTTCCGTCCTTTTTGATGACGGAGGAACAGGGCCTGGGATTGGCAGATGTGCTCTTGTTCATGATGGTTAGCGAATCGCCGGCCGCATCCCACTGCGGGTAGAGGAAGTGGGCGCTGCCCGGCACTTCAGCCCAGTGCTTCCCTCCGCTTCCAACCGTGTAGACCGAAACGCCGTGGTTGTCAGACACGTTGAATGCGACGACATCCTTCTTCCACCAGTCCGGGCGTGTCTGCTCGCCTGCCAGACCGGGCAGAAACGGAACGGGATCGTTACCGCTGCCGGCCACCATCCGGTAAAGTAGCGTTCTCTCCGAAGCCGCTCTTCGCTCGAAGAGAATCGTCTGCCCGTCAGACGCGATGGCGGGACGATGGTCCGAACCATCCTTGCCGTTCGTAATCCAATGAACTTCCGGATAACTCATGAGATGAATCCTTTCCCCCGCGAATAATGCCCGACAGAAAGCATCCGGCACAAACTGAACAACTCCGAGCATTGCCTCAGATCGCCATGAAGATACTCGCCCGGTTGAAGACCCGAGGCGAAGCCGGAGGGGAGCCCAGCGATTAACGGTGTGTCGCACGGCTGACCGCGGTGCCGCCGGTTGGCCTGAGTGACGAGGCGCACGGTCAGGGCCGTGAGGGCGGCGCACATGCCCCTCGCGCTCCGAGGCGCGACGATCTTATACGGTCCGAGCCTGATTCCCGCGCTCAAACTCATAGAAGCCCGAGCTATCTTACCTCAGGCCGCGTTCGGACTGAAGCTCGGGGAGAATTCTCCACATTGAGTCCATCACAAAGGCCGCGTCTGCGCATGCGGTTTCGGGCGGGTCGTCGCCTACACGAAAGGGATCCCCGCAGGTGTAGTCGCCGACGGTGAGAGCTGCCGTTCCGCGCAAGAAGTTCCGGCGGGTCCGTCTGCGATGAGTATCAGAAAATGCCAGGCTATTTCTGCCGTTTGCAGACCAGAGAGTACTTGTCGCCCTGGGTGCCGGTGACGGCGAGCTTCATTTCATCCTCCGACGCAGTCCCTTCGAAAGCGACTTTTCCGGGGTCTATGTTGATTTCGAACGAGATTTTATCTCCATCGACCTTGGCTTTTTCGATGGGGGCTTCGTACTGACCAGCCTTGACCCTGCCGGCCAACGCCGCTCCGGGCTGAATCGCGATGATCACCTCGGTTTGCCCCATCTGGGTCTCCATGGAACCTTTCCATGTTCCGGCGAGATCGGCAGCGTTCAGGCCGAAGATGACCATGCCGATGGCGGCGATCATCAAGAGCAGTCTCATCGGGTGTCTCCTGAGGGCAGTATATCTGTTTGCCGCCGAATCCCGGTGTTCATCAGCTCTTCATGAACGGCTGGTATTCTCGATCGATGGAGCGCCCCGTCGCGCCGGGGCGTGAAATCAGCCGGCGGCTGCAAAATTTTCTTGAAAATCACCCGGCGGATTGTCATACTCGCTTTAACTGTCCGGCGTGCGCCGGAGACTGCTTTTGGAGGGTGGATCAATGTTCCGGTTTAGTTTGCTTGCGGTTTTCGTCTGCGCTTGCGCCTGGGCCCAGTATGACGCCACCGTTCTCGGTACGGTGAAGGACCAGTCCGGCTCGGTGGTCGCCGAGGCCAAGGTGAGTCTATCGAACCTGGCCAACGGGGTGCAGCAGACCGCCTTGACCGATATCTACGGCAACTATCAGTTTCTCAACGTGCGCATCGGGGACTACACGCTGAAAGCGGAGAAAGCGGGCTTCAAGGCGGCGACGGCCGAGCGGTTCACGGTGACGGTGAACGCGAAGCAGCGCGTGGACCTGACGCTCGAGGTGGGCGCCACTTCGGAAAGCGTGACGGTCAGCGGCGCGGCCGAGATTCTGGAGACGGACACCAGCGAACGGAGCGGGGTAATTGCCACGCGGGAGGTTGTGAATCTTCCGCTCAACGGCCGGGCGTACGCCGATCTCACCCTGTTGATGCCTGGGGTGCGCAAATCGCAATTGCAGGACCAGACGCTCACCAGCCGCGACTCGTCGTACAACGTCAACGGCCAGCGCGCAGAGTCCAATAACTTCATGCTGGACGGCATCGACAACAACGCCTACGGCACCAGCAACCAGGGGTTCTCCAACCAGGTGGTGCAGATCAACCCGGACGCGGTGGCGGAGTACCGAGTCGAGACGAACAACTTCAGCGCGGAATACGGCCACGCGTCGGGCGCGGTGATCGTGGCGACCACCAAGAGCGGCACCAACCAGTTGCACGGGTCGATTTGGGAGTTCCTGCGCAATACGGACCTGAACGCGATCGGCTTTTTCCAGCCGCTGGGCGGCGTCAAGCCCAACTACAATCAGAACCAGTTCGGCGCGGCTGCCGGCGGTCCTATCAAGAAGGACAAGCTCTTTCTGTTTGCGGACTACGAAGGCCTGCGGCGCTCGCAGAGCCAGCTTACTTTCGCCACCCTGCCCAGCGTGGATCAGCGGAAGGGAAATATGGGCACGCCGGTGATGAATCCGCTGACGGGCGACGTGTACACCAACGGTATTGTTCCCGCGTCGGTGATTCTGCCGTCTTCGCAGAACATTCTGAATGCTCTGCCGTTGCCCAACAATCCGGCGGCGGTGAATAATGCCAACAATTTCGAATCGCTGCCCAAGGGCACGGTGACCGACAACAAGGGCGATTTCCGGGTCGATTATTATGCCAGCGACAAGCTGACCGCTTTCGCGCGGTACAGCCACCGGGTGGCGGATATTTTCGTGCCGGGCAACATACCGGGGCCGGCGGGCGGGAACAACAACGGGAACGTTCACATCTTGAACAAGCAACTCGACCCGGGCGTGACGTACCTGTTCAGCGGCAAGTCCACCATCGACGCGCGGCTGGGTTTCGGCTGGGTGCAGGGCGGGAAAACGCCGCTAGGGCTGGGCCAGCCGAGCCTGCTGACCGGCATTCCGAACATTCCGACCGATCCGCGCGTGGCGGGGGCGCTGAATTCGATCGCGGTGAACGGTTTCGATCAGTTCGGGCGGCAGACGTCGAACCCGCAGTTCCAGAACCCATCGAGCATCAATCCGAAGGTCAACTACTCGCGCATTGTCGGGCGCCACACGCTGAAGGCGGGCTATGAGTACCTTCATCTCAGCACGCAGATCGACGATTTCAACCCGGCGTACGGGCTATTTCAGTACAACGGGGCATTCAGCAAAGTCGCGGGATCGAGTTTGCCGTCTACCGTGCAGACCCAGGTGTGGGGGATGGCGGACTTCATGATCGGCGCGCCGAGCCATTACGAGCTGAACAATATCGCGGTGGTGAATTACAGGCAGTTCATGCACTTTCTCTACTTGCAGGACGGTTGGAAGGTAACCGACCGGCTGACACTGGATCTCGGCCTGCGCTATGAATTCGCGTCGCCGCAGTGGGTTGACGATTACCGCCTGGCCAATTTCAATCCGGCTACAAGGAGCTTGATCCAGGCCAAGGCCGGAGAT
>Ga0335080_10000297_pt1 | contig 45426 bp, 31 predicted proteins | sample Lox_Sample_34_FD_206720 | JGI IMG/M metagenome (GOLD analysis project Ga0335080, IMG submission 206720) | Soil microbial communities from Loxahatchee National Wildlife Refuge, Florida, United States - Lox_Sample_3.4 | ecosystem: Environmental > Terrestrial > Soil > Wetlands | place: USA... | reverse complement strand
AGCGCCGCGGACTTCGCCTCCGCCCTGTCGGGTCCGGAGTGGGCGCCGCTCCTCGAGGCCTGGCTCGCCCGCACGGACGACGCTCTCCTTCGGGCCTATCGCGAGCGCTCGTGGCGCGAGGTGTCGAAGAGCGCGCCGCGCGCCGCGGGGCCGGTGGAGATCGACTACGTGGCCCGGGGCGCCGGCCGGCCGCCCCTGCGGCTCGCCCTCAAGGAGGACCAGATCGTGTGGGCGCGGGCGCCGGTGAGGCTCGACCTCGCCGGCGGCTGGACCGACACCCCGCCCTACACGCTGCGCCACGGGGGACGGGTCGTGAACCTCGCCGTGGACCTGAACGGCCAGCCTCCGATCCAGGTCTTCTGCCGGCGCACCGCCGAGCGGCACGTCCGCGTGCACTCGATCGACCTCGGGCACACCGAGACGTTCACGCGCTTCGAGGAGCTCCTCGACTACCGCGACCCGGCCTCGCCGTTCGCCCTTCCGAAGGCCGCCCTCGCCCTCATCGGCCTCGACGGGGCCCGGGCCGGGAAGGGCCCGCTCGCGGACGTGCTCGACGGCCTCGGGGCCGGCCTCGAGATCACGCTCCTCTGCGCCGTGCCCAAGGGCTCCGGCCTCGGGACCTCGTCGGTCCTGGGCGGCGTCATCCTCGCCGCGCTGTCGCGCTTCTTCGGCCTGCCGCTCCTGCAGGACGAGCTCGTCCGCCAGGTCCTGCAGGTCGAGCAGATGCTCACCACCGGCGGCGGCTGGCAGGACCAGATCGGCGGCCTGCTCTCCGGGATCAAGTACGTCGAGAGCCGGCCCGGCCTGCGGCCGCACCCGGTCGTGCACCAGCTCGACCCGTTCCTCTTCCAGGATCGGGAGAGCCTGGGCTGCTTCACCCTCTTCTACACGGGCATCACGCGCCTCGCGAAGAACATCCTCGCCGACGTCGTGGACCGGGTGAACGGGGCCGAGAAGGCGTACCTCTTCACGCTGCGGCACATGGCTCAGCTCGCCCTGGACGCGAAGGACGCGATCGAGCGGCGCGACCGGGGCGCGCTGGCCGAGGTGATCGCGCTCTCGTGGGCGGCCAACAAGAGGATCCACCCGAGCACGACCAACGAGGAGGTGGAGGAGATCCTGGCCGCGACCCGCCCCCACTTCCAGGGGGCGAAGCTCCTCGGGGCGGGGGGCGGAGGCTACGCCCTCTTCCTCTCCCCGGATGCCGCGCACGCGGATGCGGTGCGCGACGTGCTCCGCCGGCGCTTCGAGAACGAGCGGGCCCGGCTCGTGGACTTCTCGCTCAGCACCTGCGGGCTCGAGGTGTCGGTCTCGTAAACGCTGCCGGTCAGGCCGCCGCGCGCTGGTCGTCGACGATCTCGCCGTCGCGGATCTGGACCACCCGGGAAGCGATCCGGGCGAGGGCCATGTCGTGGGTGATCATCACGACGGTCTGCCCGCCCTTGTGCAGCTCCTGGAAGAGGCCCACGATGCCTTTGCCGGAGGAGGTGTCGAGGTTGCCGGTGGGCTCGTCGGCGAGGATCATCGTCGGCCGGTTCACGAGGGCGCGCGCCACCGCGACCCGCTGCATCTGGCCGCCCGAGAGCTCGGTCGGCTTGTGATCCATGCGGTCGGCCAGGTCGACCTTGCGGAGCATCGCCTCCGCCCGCTCGCGCCGCTCCTTCGTCGGGACCCCGCCGAAGAGGAGCGGCAGCTCGACGTTCTCGAGGGCGGTCGCGTAGGGGAGCAGGTTGAAGTTCTGGAAGACGAAGCCGATGTGCCGGTTCCGGATCTCGGCCAGTCGGTTGCGGTCGAGGCCGCCCACGGTCTCGCCGGAGAGCTTGTAGAGGCCCGAGGTGGGGGTGTCGAGGCAGCCGAGCAGGTTCATGAGCGTGGACTTGCCGGAGCCCGAAGGCCCCACGATGGCCACGAACTCGTTCCGGTCGATCTCGAGGTCGACGCCCTTCAGGGCCTCGACCTCGACCCGCCCCGTGCTGTAGACCTTTCGGATGCCCAGCATCTGGATCATCATCACTCGTACCTCAGGGACACCGCGGGGTTGACCGAGGAGGCGTGGCGGGCCGGGAAGAAGCCGGCCAGGCTGCCGATCGTGCCCAGCACGACCGCGGTCGCGGCGGCGATGGCGGGGGAGAAGGTGGGCCGTCCCAGGAAGTCGAAGGCCTCGCCCTTCAGGGGCAGGACGGCGATCAGGGCGATGAGGCCCAGGGAGAGCGCCGTTCCCACGATGCCGCCGAGGACGGTCATGAGCAGGGCCTCGAGCATGAACGGCAGCATGACCTGTCTTTCCTTGGCCCCGAGGGCCATCTTCACCCCGATCTCGCGCGTCCTCTCCTTCACCACCGCGAACATGATGTTGGCGACGCCCATGCCCCCCACGAGCAGGGTGAGCGCGCCGATGATGCCCAGGAAGATCTGGATGCCGAGGCCGATCGTCTCGTTGATGCGCTGCATCTCCCGGGTGTCCCAGATCCCGAGCGAGCGCGTGTCCTCGGGGTCGAAGTGGTACTTCTGCCCCATGACCCGGTAGAGCTGGGCCTTCGCCGTGTCGCCGAGCTCGAGGCTCACCGGCTTGTAGACCAGGTTCTCGATGTGGGCGTCCGTGTAGGTGGACTTGAAGGTCGGGGCGGGGATGCAGGACTGGTTCCGGTCGGGACCGTTGTACATCCCCATCTGGATCTTCTTCTCGGCCACCCCCACCACCAGGAAGGTCGACTGGTTGATCTGCACCGTCTTGCCCACCACGTCCTCGGTCCCGAAGAGGTCGCTCGCCAGCTCCTCGCCGAGGAAGACGACCCGGCGCTTCTCGATCATGTCGCGCGCGTTCAGGAAACGCCCGCCGGGCTGGGCGTGGATGTTGCGCATCTCGCCGAACTCCGGCTCGACGCCGCGCACCCGGGTGTTGATCGTCTTCGTCCCCACCGTCATGGGCGCCCACTTCGAGAACTCCACGCTCAGCGCGGCGATCTCGGGGATGCGGCTGCGAAGGAGGTCCGGGTCCTCCTCCTTGAGCGGGATGGGGCGGCCCGACGGCAGGCCCATGAAGGCCTTCGTCGTGGCGCCCGGCCAGACGACGCCGATGCCCTCGCCCATCCCCCGGCTGCCCCTGGCGAGCGACCGCTTGAGGCCCTCGCCGAAGGACAGGAGGAGCACGATCGAGAGCGTGCCCCAGGCGATGGCGAGGACGGTGAGGACGATCCTCTTCGTCTGGTGGCCGAGGTCGGCCCGGAAGAGGCGAAGGACGAGGGCGAACTCCGCGGCCGCGAATCTCATGAGAGCTTGAGGGCCACCACCGGGTCGAGCAGCGACGCCCGGCGGGCGGGGAAGAAGCCGGCCACGAAGCCGATCGTGCCGAGGAGGGCGGCGGTGACGACGATGACGAGCGGGGAAGCCTCCGGCGTCCCGACGTACTCGTCGAGGCCGAGGAAGGGGAAGACGTAGAGGATGCCCAGCGTGACGAGGAAGCCGAGGAAGCCCCCGATCGCGGTGAGGGTCAGGGTCTCGAGGAGGAACTGGGTCTGGATGAAGCGGGGCTTGGCGCCCACGGCCAGCTTCACGCCGATCTCGCGCGTCCTCTCCTCGACCACCACGTACATGATGTTCGACACCCCCAGGCCGCCGACCATCAGGGTGAAGGACCCGATCACCCCCAGGAAGGTGCGAAAGGTGAGGAAGAAGACGGAGAAGAACTTCTCCCCTTCCGACGTGTCCCACATGCCGACCGCTTCCTTGTCCTTGGGGTCGAACTTGAGGCGGCGCCCGAGGACGTCGTAGACCTTCTTCGTCACCGCCGGCACGAGGGTCGGGTCCTGGGCCTGGAAGATGAAGTTGCTCACGTAGCGCTCGCTGAAGAGGCCCTTGTAGGTGGTGTCGGGGATGAAGGCCTTGTCCTGGTCCCGGCCGCTGTAGCTCGAGTCCTGGGCCTTCTTCTCCATGACCCCCACGACGAGGAAGGGCACGTTGTCGATCATCACCGTACGGCCTACCGCGTCTGCGTCGCCGAAGAGGTCCTGCTTCAGCTTGTCGCCCAGGAAGACGACGCGGCGGCGGTGGTCGACGTCGACGTCGTTCACGTAGCGGCCGCCGCTCGCCGGTATCAGGTTGCGCATCACCGCGAAGACGGGGTTGGTGGCGGACATGTCGGGGCTGATGCGCTTGCGCTCCTTGCGGAAGGCCCTCCCGCCCTTCTCGTACTCGCCGGAGAACGAGGCCTCGGGGATCTCGCGGCGCAGGGCCTCCATGTCGTCCTCGGAGACGCGGATGCGGCGGCCCTTCCCGAGCCCCTCGAAGGGCAGCGAGGTCCGCGAGGGCCAGGCGATCACGATGTTCTGCCCGAGTCCCCTCTGGTTCTTGAGGACTCGGGCCTGCAGGCCCTCCCCGAAGGAGACGAGCAGCGCCACGGAGACCGTGCCCCAGGTGATCCCGAAGAGCGTGAGGAGCGTCCGCATCTTCTGGTGGCGGACGTCCTGCAGCATCTGCCGGAGGAAGGACAGGGAGTTCATGGAGGCCTCGGCGCGGGCGGTCGGACCCTCGCCCTACTCGATCTTCTTCGGCGGCCGCTCGATCACGAGGTCCTTCTCCTTCAGGCCCTCGGCGACCTCGACGTTCATGCCGTCGGAAAGGCCGGTCTTGATCTCCTTCTTGACCGGGGGGTCCTTCTCGGCCTTCGCCGGCAGCTCGACGCTGGCCTTGCCGTCGGCGAAGGTCACGAGCCGCTCGGGGATCACGAGGACGTCGTGCTTCTCCCTCACCGCGATCTCGGCGTTCGCCGAGTAGCCGGCGCGCAGGACGACGTCCTTCGCGGGCAGGAGCTCGACCTCCACGTCGAAGAGAGTCGCCCCCTCGGCGGTCTTGGACTTGGGCGAGATCTTGTAGATCTTCCCCTCGACCTTCGCGTCGGGCAGGGCGCCGATCTTGATGTGGGCGGACATCCCCTCGTGGAGCTTGCCCACGTCGATCTCGTCGACGGTGCCCTTGAAGACGAGCGTGTTCATGTCGGCGAGGTTGGTGAGGGCGGTCCCCGCCTGGTACGACGTGAGGGGGACGACGGGGTCGCCCTGGTTGACGAGCAGCTCGAGGACGGTGCCGGAGATCGGCGCCCGGATGATCGACTCCACGGCCATGCGCGCGGTCTTGACGCGGCCCTTCTCGATGAGGGCCAGGCGCTCGTTCGAGAGGTCCAGCCGGATCTTGGCGTCCTGGATCTCCTTGTCCGCCTGGTCCCAGTCCTGGGTGGCGAGGATCCCCTGGTTCTTGAGGGTCAGCGAGCGGTCGTACTTCTTCTGCGCCTGGTCGAAGACGTTCTTCGCGATCTCGACCTCGCGCCGCGCCTCGGTCAGCTCGATCGGCGTGGGGTCGGGCAGGATCTCGAACAGCGGGTCCCCGGTCCGCACCTTGTCCCCGATCTCCCGGAAGGAGGTCTTCACGATGCCGGAGATCTTGCTCTTGACCGCGATCTCGCGTTTGGGCTTGATCGCCCCGATGGCGAGGGCCTTCTCGACGACGGACCCCCGGGCCACGGTCACCGTCTTGAACCCGTTGGCTTTGCTGGAGTTCGACTTGCTGTAGAGGACCGCGGTGACGCCGCCCGCGATCACGATCACGCCCGCCGCAATCAGTCCCTTGCGCATGGTCGGAGTCACCTCTCGCCGCCTCACCCGCTAAGACGCATCGGAAGCGCCTGAGGGTTCAAGAAATGTGATGCTCGTGGGATTCTCAGGCGGCGCTCGCCGCGTCGCCGTGCGGCGAGTTCAGCCGGATGGACCGCGGGCGCGCGGCCCGGCGCTTCAGCCGATGGGCACGCCCGGGCCGGCGAGGGGGGCCGGGGGCGACCACCCGGAAGGCGAGGGGCGGAACGGCGTCCGGACGTCCTCGATCCGCAGCCCCCGCACGTCGATCCGGCCGAGGTCGGCCGTGCCGAGGCCGGCCTGCTCGGCGATCAGGAGGTGGTTCTCCCGGGTCTCGAAGGGCGCGGTGTAGTGGGGAGCCCGCGGGTCGAAGCCCATGACGGCGGCCGCGACCGCGTCCGTCGAAAGAGCATTGAGCCCGGCCACGACGACGCCGGGATCGATGGGCGCGACGTCGGGGTTCCACCAGCCCTCGCCCCCGCGGATCGTCCGGATCCCGTCCACGAGCGCGAGGTGCACGGGGCGGGCCAGGTTCTCGTCCACGATCGTGCGCGGGACCCGGACGCCGACCACCTGGTCCTGGAAGCCGGGCTTCTCGCCGGGAAGGAGCCGGACCCAGCCCTCGGCCTTGCCGTGGATCGGCCCCCGGTAGCCGAGCTTGTCCTCGCCCGCGCCCTCGCTGCCGTAGAGCGAGTTGGGCGTCATGCCGAAGACGTTCTTCATCGACAGGGTGAGGCCGGCCGCGGTCCGGTGCTCCTTCATCTTGCAGAGCGAGACGAAGACGTCGGTATCGGCGTAGGAGTGGTTCACGTCGAGGTAGGAGAAGATCCGGCCGCCGTCGGGCACGGCGAGGCGGGCGTAGGTCGAGCCGAAGCCGAGGTTGCGCGTGTTCTCGAACTCGACTCCGGCGATCGCCTGCAGCGCCCCGAGGTCCCACCCCGCGGCCACGACCACCGCCTCGAGCGGGAGCGCCACTCCCTCCGACTCAACGAACCGGATCCGGCGGGCGCCGTTCTCCGCGAGGATCTGCGCGAGGGCCAGGGCCGTGTCGCCGTGGGTGACGTAGGTCTCGCCCGCCGTCCGGCCCCCGAGCCCTTCGATCGGCCAGCCGGTGAAGTTGACCTTGACGGTGACGGTCTTCCCGCGCACGAGCGATCCGACTCCCCCCAGGAGGTCGAGAGCCTGCCGCATCGCCGCCGCGGCCTCCTCGCCGTAGGACCTCGCCCGGGTGATCGCGACGACGGCGGGGCCGGCCGCGGGCGCGGGAGTGGGAGTGGGCGGCGGGACGCAGCAAGTCGTCGCGCCGTCGCTCCCGCAGCCCGCCGCGGCGGCGAGCGGCGCCGCGGCGGCGAGGCACAGGAACCGTCGGCGGCTGCAGGGCTGTCTCATGGCCTCACTCCGCCCCGGGCAGCGGCTCGCGTCGCATCGCCGCCCGGAAGAGGGCCCCCTCCTCCGTCGGCGCGAAGGTCCAGTCCCTGATGAGCGTCGGTGCCCAGTCCGCGTCGAAGCACCACGCCGCCCACGACATCCCCTTCTTCTCCATGTACTCGACGATCGCTCTCCCGTAGCGGGAGCTGCCGATGAACGGCACGCTGCCCTTCCGGTCGAAGCCCAGCTCGGTCACGAACACCGGGTACTTCGCGGCGACGTGGCCCCAATCGGCCTCCCACTTCGGCTCCCAGGGCTCGGGGCGCTTCTGCGGGTACGGGTGCGACGCATAGGCGACCGAGGGCGCGTCGATCGGGCTCGTCGCGACCTCGCGCAGCTCGTACGCCCAGTCGAGGCCCGCCACCACCACGAGAGAGGACGGGTCGTTCGCCCGCACGATCCCGACGATCTCCTCGAGCATCGGCTTCCACTCGGCCCAGGAGAGCGTCCCGAGCCGGCCCTGGAAGTCGGTCGGCTCGTTGAAGAGCTCGTAGAGCACGACCACGGCGTCGTCCCGGTCGTGCTGGGCGATCGTGCGCCAGAACTCGTACGTCTCCTTGCGCGTGGTGTCGTACATCGGGTTCTGCATCAGCTCGGTGCGGAGGTTCCCGATGGCGTGCCAGTCCACCATCACGAAGAGGCCGCTCTCGCGGGCCCACGCCACGCCCTGGTCGAGGAGCGCGAGGTAGCGCTCGCGTCCCCGTGTCCGCCACGACACCGGATGGACGGGGACGCGCACAATATTCGCCCCCCAGGACCGCATCTCCTCGAAGAGACGGCGGTTCCAGTGGCCCTCCTTCTCGAGCTTGTCGGGGTCGGAGATCGCCATTCCCCGGAACACGACCGGCTTGCCGGCCGTGTCGACGAACTGGTTGCCCTGCACTCGAATAGGCCGACCGGGCCGCGACGGCTCCTCCGCCGCAGCGGGCGAGGCCGAGCCCGAGACCGCGAGAAGGACGACAGGCAGGACGAGGTTGCGGGCGGCGAGTCGCATGCGGGACACCTCCACCTTCACGCCATCCGTGCGAGATCCGTGCCGGTACACCCGAGGGACTTCGGCGGTGGTGACCCCCTCTCGCTCCGCGATTACCGGATCGTGTAGCCGTCCTTGAAGTAGCCCTCGATCACCACCTTGTCGTCCTCGCCGATGACCAGGTAGTCGGCGTAGCGGGAGAACGACGGCACCTGTCGCCCGGCGGGCTGGAGTCGCTTCAGGGCGGCCGGGCTCCCGCCGCCGTAGATCTGCACGAGACGCCCCGGGACACCGGGGTTCGGGCAGAGCAGGCGGTACGAGGCGCCGGGGCCCGCCACCTTCCGGCGCCCGGCCCACGTGCCCGAGGCGTCCTGGTGGAGGGGAAGGCCCACGAGGCTCGCGATCACCCGGTTCGTGGCCGCGTTCCCGACGAGCACGAGGTTGTCCCTGGCCATGAGCTCGGGCGTCACCTCGGTGTCGGCCAGGACCTCCCAGCGCGCGCGCACGTTCGGTCCCCAGTCGGCCAGCATCGCGGCGCCGGCCTTCGCCGCCGCGGTCGTCGCCGAGTCTCCGAGCGTCCCGTAGACGTAGAGGTGGGGTCCGTGCTCCGCGAGCCCCCGCGGCCGGAAGCCCGCCTGCGCGTGGTCCGGTGGCCCTTGCGCAGGTCCCCTCCACGGCGCCGTGGCCTTCCACGAGTCCTTGCTCCCGGCGAGGCTCAAGACGTCCCCCTTGGGCACGCCCTTGAACGCGGCCTTGCCGTTGACCTTGACCTCGATCGGCTTGCCGGCGGGGGCGATCGCCGGCGCCAGGAGCAGCGAGAGAGCCGACAGGTTCGTGGCCGTGAGGTCGAAGACGCCCGCCTTCTGCGTGCCCTCCAGACGGGCGAGGGCGAAGCCGCGGTCGATCCGATCGATCCGCAGCCAGTAGGCCTTGTTGTAGCGCGGCGAGAACGTCGAGTAGACGACGCGCTCGGGGAAGGGGTCGCGGCGGACGGGGGCGATCCGGCGGAAGAGCGAGGCGTCGCGGTAGGCGAAGTCCCACGCGAAGTGGTGAACGCCGGGCAGCTCGAAGTAGTGGGCGCTCTTCCCGGCGAGGCCGGCCGTCGCGAGGGCCTCCATCATCTTCCGCGAGGCCACGACGTTCACCGCGTCGTCCTCGTCCCCGTGGAAGACGAAGACCTGCTGGTTCGAGGCGTTCTCCGCGATCCGCGTGTAGCCGGTCAGGCCCATCAGCTCCTTGTCGAGCGCGTCCCACCCCGCCGTCCACGGCATCAGGTCGAGGTCGGCCACGGCGCACACGGGCGAGATCGAGGCGAAGCGGTCGGGATAGCGGAGGCCGAGGTGCCAGGTGCCCCCGCCGCCCATCGAGAGGCCGGTGAGGTGCACGCGGTCCGGGTCCACGTGGTAGGCCTTCTGCACGTGCTCCATCGCGCGGAGGACGTCGCCCTCCGCGATCCCGTCGTAGCCGGCCACCTCGCCCCGCCCGTAGGGGGAGAGGACGATGAAGCCCACGTCGGGGTACTCGACCTCGTTGCGTACGGCCTCGTAGTCGGACTCCCCGGGGCGGTTGCCGAGGCCGAAGACGCGGCGGCGGTTCAGCAGGTGGTTCGAGGTCGCCCCGTGGAGGCTCACCAGCATCGGCCACGCCTTCGCCGAGTCATAGGACGGCGGGACGGAGAGGGCGTACGGCTGGAGCGTGCCGTCGACCTCCGACCGGTAGGCCTTGACGAACGCGCCCGTGCGGCCCTTCCAGGGGTCGTCGCCGGCGGCAAGACGGTCGGCGTAGGCGCTGGCGGTCTCGAGCTGCTTGCGGACGAACTCCCAGTCCCGCGAGGCGCGGCCGAAGTCCGACCACCGCATCTCGGCGTCCTCGACCAGCATCTCCGTCGAGGGCAGAGAGATCTCCCGCATCTCGGGAGTGAGCGACGCCTTCTGCGCGCGGTCGAGCGCAGCCCGGGCGTTCCCCAGGAGGTGCGGGTAGGCCGGGGAGAGGAAGACGACCTCGCTGCGCGTCGCGAGGAGCGGGCCGTCCTTCCCGAGGAAGCGCGCGGCCAGGAAGTAGGAGCCCTCGGCGGCCTCGGGGACGGTCCAGGCGAGCGAGCCCGAGACGCCCTCCGGCGACGCGGCGAGCGCCGCCTCGGGTCCCGCCTGGACGAGGCCGCCGTCGAGGTCGTGGAGGGCCAGCCGCACGCGGGTCTCGAGCGGCGCCGCGACCACAGCACCCTCCGGCAGCTTGAAGACGATCTCGATCCGTTCCCCGGGGAAATACGCCCGCCGCCTCTCGAGAAGCGTCTTCGTCGGGGGGCCGTAGGGGTCCGTGCCCTGGTTGTACCGGAAGGGGTGGGTGGGCGAGGCGACGAGCAGCACTCGCTCGGCGAGGGCCTTGGCGTCGAGAGGCGCCTTCTCCTGCCTCTCCTGCGCCCGGACGGGGGCGAGGGTGAGAATTGCGGCCGCGGCGGCCAGCACGGCGGGCGCGAGCGAGCGGGGCTTCGTCATCGTGGCCTCCGGGAGCGGATCATACTGCGCGACAATGGCCCTTGTGACGCTCACACTTCTGCTGGCGCTCCTCGCTCAGGCGGCCCCGCTGCCCCCCCCCGTGGACCCGGCGGCGATGGCCGCCCGAGCGCTCGAGCTCCAGAGGCAGGGGAAGCTGGACGACGCGGTGGCCGAGTACCGGCGCTTCCTCGCCGTCGCGCCGACGAGCTGGGAGGCCCATTCGAACCTGGGGGTCGTGTACGCGCAGCTCGGCCGCTTCGGCGAGGCGGCCGAGCAGTACCGCGAGGCCCTCGCCCTCCGTCCCTCCGCGGTCGCCGTCCGCTACAACCTGGCGGTGGCCCTCTACAAGGCGGTCCTCATCGGCGAGGCGGCGCGGGAGCTCGAGGCGGTCCTGAAGGAGAAGCCCGACCATCCCTCGGCGCCGTTGCTGCTCGCCGACTGCCGGCTGCAGCTCGGGGAGTGGAAGCAGGTGATCGCCCTCCTCGACCCCCTGCTCGAGAAGGACCCGGAGAACCAGGCCGTCCTCTACATGATCGGGACGGCCCTCATGCGGGACCGCCAATACGAGCGCGGCCAGCGCGTCCTCGACCGCATCCTGCGCCACGGCGACTCGGCGGAGGCCCACCTCGTCCTCGCCATCGCGAGCCGGGAGGCGAACGACGACGTCTCCGCCGAGAAGGAGCTGCGCCGCGCCCTCGAGCTGAACCCCCGCCTGCCGACCGCCAACGGCGTCCTGGGGGAAGTGCTCCAGAAGATGGGCGACGCCGCGGGAGCGGCGGACGCCCTGCGCCGCGAGCTCGCCGTGAACCCGAACCACTTCGACTCGCACGTGCTGCTCGCCTTGCTCCTGCGCCAGGACTCGAGGAACGAGGAGGCCCGCGAGCACCTCGAGAAGGCTCTCGCCTTGCGGCCGGGGGACCCGGGAGCCCTCTACCAGCTCGCGCTCGTCCAGATCGCGACCGGCGAGACGGAGGCGGCGCGCAAGAACCTCGAGGCGCTCGTCCGCGACGCCCCGACGTTCACCGAGGCCCACGTGTCGCTCGCGATGGTCTTCTACCGCCTCGGCCGGCGGGAGGACGGAGACCGCCACCAGGCGATCGTCCGGAAGCTCAGGGCCGAGGAGAAGGCGCGGGAGGACGCGGAGAGGGCGCGTCAGCAGCCGCCGACGCCGTAGGGTGCGGGGTGCCCTGTGAGATCGACCCGCGCCTTCGCGCGGGTCGGGCGTCAGCAGGCGGCGGCGACGCGGGCGCGGGCGGGGATCGTGCGGCCCAGGGCGTGGGCGACGCGGCGGGCCTTCTCGACGAGGGCGGGGAACTCCGAGAGCACGACGGCCTGAGGGCCGTCCGAGAGCGCCTTCGCGGGCTCCGGGTGGGTCTCGACGAGGAGCCCGTCGCCGCCGCAGGCGACGCCGCTCAGGGTGAGGCACTCGACCCAGTCGCGGCTCCCCGCCGCGTGCGAGGGATCCACGATCACGGGCAGGCCCAGGCGCCCCTTCGCGATCGGGACCGCGGCCACGTCGAGGGTGAAGCGGGTCGCCGTCTCGAACGTGCGGATGCCGCGCTCGCAGAGGACCACCGCCTCGTTGCCTTCCCGGAGCACGTACTCCGCGGCGTGGATCCACTCGTCGATCGTGCAGCCGAAGCCGCGCTTCAGGAGCACCGGCATGCGCGACCGCCCGAGCGCCCTGAGGAGCGGGATGTTCTGCATGTTGCGGCTGCCGATCTGGGCGAGGTCGACGTGCCGGCGGGCGCCCTCGATCTGGTCCTCGTCGAGGATCTCGCTGACCGTCCGGAGGCCGTACGCGTCGGCCGCCTCCCGGAGGAGCTTCCAGCCATCCCAGCCCAGGCCCTGGAACGCCGCCGGCGACGTGCGGACCTTGAACGCCCCCCCGCGGAGGAAGCGCGCCCCGCTCGCCGCCACCACCTCCGCCGCCTCGAAGATCTGCTCGCGCGACTCGACCGCGCAAGGGCCGGCCATCACCACCAGCTCGGGGCCGCCGATCACGCAGTCCCGCACGGCCACGGGTCTCACGTCGTTCATCGCGCTCTCCACGGTGTCGAAGGCGCGCCCTGCGGGCCTCGCCTGCCGCGCATGCTACGCGCGGGCTCGAAGCGCCGTCAACGAAAACGTTCTACGAGGCGCCGCGTAATATTTCGTACGGATCGACATGCGTTTCACCCGCGTCGATATTGATCGAAATGCACATTCGTTGATTCAAAGGTCTCATTGACCGTGGGCCGTCGAAGCGGGCAATCTGCACCCGTTCTTCCTTCTTCGAGGGCGCTCGCTCGCCGTCGACGCTTGCGCCCCGGGAGAGACGGCCTGATGCTGGATGCGAGCGAGACGATCGTGGCTTCCCACTTGAAGACGACCTTCGCGGGCCGGGACATCGTGCTCGCGACGTGGCGGGGCGGGAGCGGGCGGGCGCCGGAGGAGGAGGCCGGGGAGGCGTACTCCGCCCTCGCCGCCACCCTCCGAGCCGAGGGCTGCGCGCCAGTGCAGGAGCGGGTCTTCGGCGACCTCGCGGCCGCGCCCGCGGTGGCGCGGGGCCGTGCTCGGGCGACCGGGGACGGGGCGGAGTGGGCCGTGCCCGCCACCTACGTCGAGGGCTCCCCGGTCGGCCGACCCGGTCTCGCCGGCGTTCACGTCGTCGCGGTGCGGGGCGCGTCCCGCGTCGTCGCCGAGGGCGAGCGTGCCTACGGGCGGGTCGTCGAAGGGAACGGCCTGCGGGTCCTCGGGCTCTCGGACGTGGGCCGGCGCGCCTCGAGCCGCCTGGCCCCGGGGCCGGCGGAGGACGCGGCGGCGGCGATCGACGCCGCGGAGGAGCTCCTCGCTCGGGAGGGCTTCTCGTTCCGCGACGTCGCCCGCACGTGGATCTACCTGCGCGACATCCTCGACTGGTACGGCCCGTTCAACGCGGTGCGCAACGCCGCGTTCCGCCGGATGGGGCTTCTCGGCGCGGGAGGGGACGGGAAGATCCCGGCCAGCACCGGCATCGAGGGCCGCAACGCGCGCGGCGGCTGGTGCGCCCTCGACCTGCTGGCGCTGCGGCCCTCGGACGGCGGGAAGCTCGAGGTGAAGCGGCTGCACAACCGCAGGCAGAGCGAGGCGACCGACTACGGTTCGGCCTTCGCCCGCGCCACGGAGGTCTCGACGGGCGGGGCACGCACCATCTTCGTGTCGGGCACGGCGTCGATCGACGACCACGGGAAGAGCATGCACGCCGGGGACTTCGAGACCCAGACCCGCTACACGCTGGATGCGGTCGACGCGCTCCTCGACGGCGCGGGTTCGGGCCTCGCCGACGTGGTCCAGGCCACGGCCTTCCTCAAGAATCCCTGCGATGGGAGGTCGTTCGACCGGCTCGTCGAGCGCTCGCCTCTCCGCGACGTGCCGCTCGTCACGACGGTCGCCGACGTCTGCCGGCCCGAGCTCCTGTTCGAGATCGACGCGACGGTGGTCGTCCGTCCCCGTCGCGGGGCGCGGCGGTGAGGCGCGCGGACTCCGAGCGCCTGCTCCTCGTCCTCGCCGCGCTCGCGGCCGTCCCTCTTCCCGCTGCGGCGGGGACGAGGCCGGCCACGGCTCCCCTGGTGGTGGCGCAGGTCCCGGCTCGGGCGGGAGGCCCTCTGCCCGGCGCCGGCCTTCCCCCCGGCGGGGACGAAGGCGGGCGCCTCGTGCTCGTGGACGCGGCCGGGCGAGCGAGCGTGCTCACCGCCGGCTTCGCGAGCGCGGCCGACCCCGAGGTCTCGTTCGACGGACGGAGGATCCTGTTCGCCGCGCGGAAGGAGGCGGCCGACCCCTGGTGCGTCTGGGAGATGAAGGCCGACGGGACCGCCGAGCGGAAGGTCACGTGCGGGGCAGCCGGCGCGCGCCAGCCGATCTACCTGACGACCGTCTACACCCTGACGCCGACGAACGTCGAGCCCTGGGTCCAGGTCGCCTTCGTCGGCTCGGACCCGGGGGAGAGGAACGAGGCGGGATCGGGCCCGAACACGAGCCTCTGGTCCTGCAAGACCGACGGCACCTCGCTGCGCCGGCTCACCTACAACCTCTCGAACGACGTCGACCCCGTCGTCCTCCCCGACGGGCGCATGGTCTACGCGGGCTGGCTGCGCTCGCCCGGCCACGACCCTTCTTCTGACCGCGTGGCGCTGCTCGGCGTCAACGAGGACGGCACCGACTACCAGACCTACGCCGGCGAGCAGGGCCTGCCCGTGAAGAGGATGCCGTCCCCCACGGCCAAAGGGCTCGTGGTGTACGTCGAGTCGGCAGGGATCGGGGACGGCGCCGGCCGCCTCGCTTCGGTGAGCCAGGTCCGCCCGCTGCACACCTACCGGTCGTTGAGCGGCGACGGGGACGGGCTCTTCCGCTCGCCGTCTCCGCTCGCCGACGGCCGCGTGCTCGTGGCCTGGCGGCCCGCCGACGGCACGGCTCCGTTCGCCATCTACCGGCTCGACCCGGCCACGGGCGCGCGGGAGAAGGCGTTCGCCGACCCGGCCTGGCACTCGGTCCAGGCGAGGCTCGTCGCCCCGCGGCCCTCGCCCGACGCCCGTTCGAGCGTCGTCCGCGCCGAAGACCCCGAGGGGAAGCTCTACGCGATCGACGTCGGCATCCTGGCTCCGGGCCAGTCGCTGCCCGCGGGGACGGCGCGGCGTCTCCGGGTCGTCGAGGGCGTGCCGGCCACGACCGACCGGGCCGCCGCCCGGCGACTTCTCGGCGAGATCCCGCTGGCGGAGGACGGGTCCTTCCAGGTGCAGGTCCCGGCGAACACGCCGGTGCAGCTGCAGGTGCTGGACGCCGACGGCCTCGCTCTCCGCACCTCGGCCTGGCTCTGGGTGCGCAACCACGGCGCGCAGGGCTGCGTGGGCTGCCACGAGGACCCGGAGCGGACGCCGCCGAACCGCTTCGCGAAGGCGCTCGAGAGCCCGGCCCCTGTCCTGAACCTGCCGCCCGACAAGAGGCGCACGGTCACCTACGCCGCGGACGTGAAGCCCATCGTGGAGTCGAAGTGCCTGGCCTGCCACGGGAGCGGGGGCCCGCCGCCGCTCCTCGACGGCACCGCCTCCGCGCTCCAGGCGTCCCTCGTCCCGGGGGCGGCGCGCCGCAGCCGCCTCGCGTGGCACCTGCTGGGACGGAACGCCGCGCGGCCGTGGGACGGAGAGGCAGGCGCCCCGGCTCCTTCGCCCGTGCCGGCGAGCGTCGCGCTCTCGGCCGACCAGGTCCGGGCGTTCATCGAATGGATCGATCTCGGAGGGACGCCATGAGGACCGTCGCCCTCGGCTCCGCCGCGCTGCTCCTCGCCGGGAGGGCCGCCCTCGCCCAGGCCCCAATTGCGCCAACCCCGGCCGCCCCGGCCCCCGGCAAGCTCCCCGTCTTCGTCGACGTCACCGCCCGGTCGGGCATCACCTGGCAGCGCAGCTTCGGCGACCACGAGCTCAGCAACATCGTGGAGGGGACCGGCTCCGGGGCCTGCGTCTTCGACTTCGACGGCGACGGCAAGCTCGACATCTACTTCCCGCAGGGCCGGTGGGAGAAGACGGTCAGCGACAACCGGGGGCGCGACCTCATCGACCGGCTCGGCAACGCGCTCTACCGGAACAAGGGGAACTTCGAGTTCGAGGACGTGACCGCGAAGGCCGGGGTGGCGGGGAGGAGCTTCGCCTTCGGATGCTCCGCCGCCGACTACGACAACGACGGCCACGTGGACCTCATCGTCCTCACCTACAGGGGCCCCGAGCTCTACCACAACAACGGCGACGGGACGTTCACCGAGGTGACCGAGAAGGCGGGGCTCGTCGACCCGCGCTGGGCGCTGAACGCGGCCTGGCTCGACTACGACCGCGACGGCTACCTCGACCTCTTCGTGAGCAACTACCTCGAGTACGACGAGGGCAAGTTCCGGTCGTACTACGCGGCGGCCGGCTACCCCGGCCCCCTGAGCTACAACGGCGTCTCCTGCGCCCTCTACCACAACAACGGCGACGGCACCTTCACCGACGTGACGAAGAAGGCCGGCGTCTCCAACCCCGGCGGGCGGGCCATGAGCTCGGTCGCGGCCGACCTCAACAACGACGGCTGGATGGACGTCTACGTCGCCAACGACTCGATGGAGAACTACTACTACGAGAACAAGGGCGACGGGACGTTCGCGGAGAGGGCGTTCGAGCTGGGGCTCGCCCTCGGCCAGAACGGGCAGGGCGTCTCCTCGATGGGCCCCGCGGTGGCCGACCTCGAGGGCGGCGAGTACCTCGACATCCTGAAGCCCGACATGGACTACGGCACGCTGCTCTCGAAGCAGGGCCAGTTCTACGAGGACCTGATCGACCGCTCCGGCCTCGCCCTCATCTGCGGCCAGTACGCCGGCTGGGGCGCCGTCGTCCAGGACTTCGACAACGACGGCTACACGGACGTGTTCATCGCCAACGGCAACCCCCACCACGAGTACCCGGAGGACGCCGTCCTCGCCCGCAACAACGGCAAGGGCGTCTTCGTCGACGTGGCCCGCGAGTCGGGCGAGTTCTTCCAGAAGAAGTGGTCGAGCCGCGGCGCCACCTGGGCCGACTTCGACGACGATGGCAACGTCGACCTCGTGGTCCTCGACACCTCCGGCCCGCCCCACGTCCTCCGCAACCAGGGCGGGACGGGCAACAACTGGCTGAAGGTGGACGCGGTCGTGAAGGGCGGCAAGCGCACGGCGATCGGGGCGCGGGTCACGATCGAGGCCGGCGGACGGAGGCAGTTCCAGGACGTGATCGGCGTCAACGGCTACCTCTCGCAGGGCGACACCCGGGTGCACTTCGGCCTCGGGCGAGCCGACAAAGTCGACCTCGTGAAGGTCCGATGGCCGGACGGGTCGACCGAGGAGTGGCGGGACGTGAAGCCGAACCAGGTCCTGCGCCTCGAGCAAGGCAAGAGGTAGGAGGCATGGCCATGCGACGCGGCGCGTCTTTCCCGTGCGGCCTCGCCCTCCTCGCCGCCCTCGCCGCGGCGCCTCCGTCTCTCCACGCCCAGGCCGCCAAGCAGCCCGTCTACGTGGGCGCGCGGGCCTGCGGCCGCTGCCACGAGGGCAAGGCCGCCGGCAACCAGTACAGCCACTGGCTGCTCACCGCCCACTCGCAGGCCTGGGCGACCCTCGCGACGCCCGAGGCGAAGATCATGGCCCGGCTGTCCGGCCTCCTGGACGAGCCGCAGAAGGCGCCCATCTGTCTGGGCTGCCACGCCACCGCCTCCGACTCCGAGAAGTGGGAGAAGGACCCCGGCTTCCGGCTCGAGGACGGCGTGCAGTGCGAGAAGTGCCACGGGCCGGGCAGCGAGTACATGGACGAGAAGGTGATGCGGGATCCCGAGGCGTCCCGGCGGGCGGGCCTCCGGAAGTTCACGAAGCGGGACTGCGCGGTCTGCCACTACGTGAAGGGCTCCCACGCCGCCGTGCTCCGGAGGCCGCAGCTCGACGTGGACGACGCGTGGGAGAAGCTCGCCCACCCCGTTCCCAAGAGGGCGGCCGGCGAGGCGGCGAGACCCTACGCGGTGGAGTACCCGTTCGCCGAAGTGAAGCCTTCGACCGCGCCCGGCCCGAAGTACGTGGGCTCCGCCGTCTGCGGCTCCTGCCACCAGGGGCCGAAGATGGGCGACCAGCTCAGCCTCTGGCGAATGAGCCCCCATGCCCGCGCCTACGCCGTGCTCTCGACCCCGCGCGCCGCGGAGATGGCGAAGGAGAGAGGCGTCGCCGGAGACCCGCAGGCCGCGCCGGAGTGCCTCAAGTGCCACGCGCCGGGGGCGATCCCCGGGGCCGCGGTCACGAAGACCTACGACCCCGTCGAAGGCGTCGGCTGCGAGTCCTGCCACGGCCCCGGCAGCGAGTACGGGACCGAGGCGGTGATGACCGACCGGCTGGGCGCGCGCAAGGCGGGCCTCGCGCCCGTGACCGCCGAGACCTGCGCCGCGTGCCACAAGGGCACGCCCGGGAAGCCCTTCGACTTCGCCGCCGCCAAGGCGAAGATCGCGCACCCCACCCGGCCCGAGCCTCCCGCAGTGGCCCTCGGCAAGAGGACCGCTCTCGCCCCGCAGAAGACGACGGGCACGCTCGACGCGCAGTACGGGATGGCCGAGTCGAAAGGCGCGCGGTGGCTCCTCGACGAGCTGTCGGTCACGTACAAGAACCCGATCAACCTCGCCTTCCGGCCCGACGGACGGGAGGTGTGGATCGCCTGCGAGGCCTCGTCCAGCGTCGTGGTCGTGGACGCGGCGAAGCGGGCGAAGGTGGCCGAGATCAGGGTGGGCGGACAGGCGACCGACGTCGCCTTCAGCCCCGACGGCGCGCAGGCCTACGTGTCGAACCGGCTCGACGACAGCGTCTCCGTGGTCGACGTGACGACGCGGACGGTGCGGCAGACGATCCCGGTGGGTGACGAGCCGCACGGCCTCCTGACCGACCGCAGCGGGCGGCTCCTCTACGTGCTGAACACGTCCTCCCGCGACCTGTCGGTGATCGATCTCGTCTCCGGACGGGAGACGGGGAGGCTCTCCGCGAGCCGCTCGCCGTGGTCGCTCGCCCTCTCCCCGGACGGCTCGCGGATGCTGGTCACGAACGCCCTCTCGCGGCTCGGCAGGTTCCGGACGCCTCCCACCTCCGAGGTGACGGTGCTGGACGCGGAGGTGGCGCACGTGGCCGACCGCTGGTCGGTCCCCGAGGCCAACCTGCTGCTCGGCGTGGCCTGGCACCCGAGCGGCGAGTTCGCTCTCGCGACGCTCAACCGGACCAAGAACCTCGTGCCGATGACGCGCCTCCTCCAGGGCTGGACGATCACGAACGGCCTCGCCGTCCTGTGGAGGGACGGACGGGTCGACCAGGTCCTGCTCGACGAGCCGCAGCGCTTCTTCGCCGACGTCACCGACGTGGCGTTCACCCCGGACGGCCGCCGGGCCGTGGTCACGAGCGCGGGCACCGACCGGGTCGCGGTCGTCGACGTCGAGAAGCTCCTCGCCCTCCTGAAGCGGACTTCCGACCCCGATCGCCGGGAGCTCCTCCCGAACTGGCTCGGGGCGTCGTCCGAGTTCGTGATCGCCCGGATCGCCGTGAAGGACAACCCGAGGGGGATCACGGTGGCCCCGGACGGACGCACGGCCTGGGTCGCGAACACCCTCGACGACTCGCTGAGCGTGATCGACCTCGCCCGGCTGGAGACGGTCGCCCGGGTCGATCTCGGAGGCCCGAAGGAGAGGACCCACATTCGCTGGGGAGAGCAGCTCTTCCACAGCGCGAAGGTCACCTTCCAGCGCCAGTTCGCGTGCGCGACCTGCCACCCGGACGGGCACGTCGACGGCCTGACCTACGACATCGAGGCGGACGGGATCGGCGTGAGCCCGGTCGACAACCGGACGCTGCGCGGGATCTACGACACGGACCCCTTCAAGTGGGAGGGCACGAACGCGACCCTCGCCCGGCAGTGCGGCGCGAGGCTGGCCGTCTTCTTCACCCGCATCCAGCCGTTCACGCCGGAGGAGCTGCAGGCGGTCAACGACTACACGGTCACGATCCCCCGTCCGCCGAATCGCCACCGCCCGCTCGGGGCGCCCCTCACCGAGGCCCAGCGGCGCGGCAAGATCGTCTTCGAGCGCCAGCGCACGAACGACGGCCGGGAGATCCCGAACGAGGGCCGCTGCGTCTACTGCCACTTCCCGCCGTACTTCACGGACCGGCAGCAGCGCGACGTGGGAACGAAGCAGCCGTCGGACCGGCAGGGGAAGTTCGACACCCCCCACCTCAACAACATCTACGACTCGGCCCCGTACCTGCACAACGGCATGGCCAACACGCTCGAGGAGATCTGGACGGTCCACAACCCCTACGACAAGCACGGGGTGACGAACGACATGACCAAGGACCAGCTGAACGACCTCGTCGAGTACCTGAAGACGCTGTGATGCAAGGAACACGGACATGAAGAGGCACGACCCACTCCTCGCGATTCTGATCACGGCGCTCGCCGCCCCGGTCTTCGCGGCGAACGACGCGCCTCCCACCGGGGCGGCGATGCAGACCGGGGCGGCGAAGCTTCCCTACGTCTACACGAGCTGGAAGCAGTTCACGGTGAAGGACGGCCTGCCCAACGACCACATCTTCGCGGTCAAGGTGGACGGGCCGCGGGTGTGGGTGGGCACCGAGGACGGCCTCGCCCTCATCGACAAGCCGAGCGGGAAGGTGGTGAAGACCTGGCAGGAGAAGGACGGCCTGCCGTTCAAGGCCGTCACCGGCATCGACGTGGACAAGCGGACGGGCGACGTCTGGCTCGGCCTCTTCGGGGGAGGTCTCGCCCGCCTCTCGGGCGGCCGCTTCGACCACTGGAACCAGCTCGACAGCGGGCTCGTGAACGACGTCGTCTACGGAGTCGGCATCGAGAACGAGAACGTGTGGGCGGCCACCACGGCGGGGGCGTCCCGCCTCAACACCCGGACCGGGGAGTGGACGGTCTTCACCGAGAAGAACGCGCCGATGGAGGAAATCTGGAACTACGGGGTGAGCTACGACGGGAAGGACTCCGTCTACCTCGCGGTCTGGGGCTCGGGGGTGCTGAAGTACGACATCCGGAACGGCCACTGGGAGGAGTACCTCGACCCCGACGGCGAGATGGAGATCGACCTCTACCGCGACGACGGCATCAACCACGTGATCGTGACGGGGGCGAGCCCGACCGAGGGCGTCGTCTGGATCTCCACCTACTTCGGAGCGTCCCGCTACGACGGCCGGCACTGGCGGGGCTACGCCGAGCAGGAGGGGGGCCTCCCCTCCGACTTCCTCAACAACGTCAAGGGCCGCAGCGCCCAGGAGGCCCTCTACTGCGCGGACAAGGGCCTCGGGATCGTCGTCGACGGGCCGGCCGATCCCGCGACGTGGGTCGCCTACACCCGCGATCCCGCGACGGGGCGGGGGCGGGCGAAGGTCACGGTGGGGGGCAACGTCGTCGAGAACGTCGACATGCCGGTGGGCGTGCCCCACAGCTTCATGATCTCGGCCGACGTCGACGGCGACGACATCTGGGTCGGGACCGCCAAGGGGCTCGGGTGGGGGATCGGGGACGGCTACTACCCGGGAACGAAGGAGAGGCCGCTGTACACGTACGGCAACCCCGCCGAGCCGGGGCCCGCGAAGGCGTCCGGACCCGACGCGCCCCGGGTCGGCGGAACACCGGCGAGGTAGATCATGCGAGACCCCCTGGTCGCTTCCCGTCAAGCCCCGTGGAGAGCCGGCGCGCTCGTCCCAGCCCTGCTTTTCCTCCTCGCCGCCACCTCGTCCGCCGCCGACAAGCGCGTCAAGGCGCCGGTCGACCCGCGACCGGACTACATCCCGTTCGACGACCCGAAGCTCGTCGAGCTGCTGGCCAAGATCGACGCCGCAGGTGCCTACGCGGCCCCCGACCTCAGTCTCCGGAAGGACGAGAACTACGCCGGAACCTCCGAGGACCGCGAGCCCTTCTCGGGCAAGAAGCCGTTCAAGGAGAACTTCCTCACCCAGATGCAGTACTACGGCCCTGGCCGCGACAAGCCGGAGCCGGAGCACCTCGACACGGTCAAGGTCGGCTTCATCGGCCCCATCATGTCCACCGTCTCGGTGGCCACCGGGGGGAAGAGCCACGAGGAGTCCCTCGGCATCCCGATGCTGCAGGGGGCGCGCCTCGCCGTCGAGGAGTGGAACGCGCGGGGCGGCTACCGGAAGCGCAACCTCCCCTTCGAGCTCGTGGTGAGCAACGACAACGGGCTCTGGGGCTCCTCGGGCAACGAGATCATCAAGCAGGCGTACAAGGACGAGGTCTGGGCCATCCTGGGCACGATCGACGGGGCCAACAGCCACATCGCGATCCGGGTGGCGCTCAAGGCCGAGGTCCTGATGGTGAACCCGGCGGACACCGATCCCACCTACATCGAGACGAACATCCCGTGGGTCGTCCGGGTGATCGGCGACGACCGGCAGCAGGCGTACCTCCTGACCGACTACTGGTACCGCAAGCTGGACCTCAAGAAGGTGGCCATCATCCGGTCGAGCAACCGCTACGGCCGCTTCGGCGTGCGCGAGGTCGTCGACAGCGCCCGGCGCCTGGGGCATCCGATCCCGATCGAGATGGCCTACAAGGTCGGGCAGAAGGACTTCGGGCTGGAGCTCGGGCGGATCAAGCGCGCCGGTCCCGATGCGGTCGTCCACTGGGGCGACGCGGTCGAGGGGGCGCTCATCCTCAACCAGATGCGCGAGATGGGGATGAAGCAGCCCTTCTTCGGCTGCGACCGCACGGTGAGCGACGAGTTCGTGAGGCTCGCGGGCAAGAACGCCGAGGGCGTCGTGGCCGCCTTCCCCTGGAACCCGCTCGCCAAGGACCCCAAGCTCGACCGGTTCAAGAAGGCCTACCGCGAGCGTTACGGACAGGACGCCGAGACCTACGCGGCCCACGCCTACGACGGGATGAACCTGATGCTCTGGGCGATCAACGCGGCCGGCCTCAACCGGGCCAAGATCCGCGACGTGATCGCGTTCCTCCCACACCCCTGGCCCGGCGTGACCGGCGACATCGTCTTCTCCGCCTGCCTCGACGACGTGTCCGACACGTACATCGCGACCTACGAGGGCGGGGCCTGGAAGTACGTCTCGCGCACCGACCTCGGCATCCCGAAGGGCTATGTGGCCCCCCGGGATCGGCTGAACCGGGACGCCGAGACGGCGGCGGCCGGCCTCAGGACGACCGCAGACAAGAAGTGACGCGGGCGTTCGGGCTCGCCCTCCTGCTCGCCGTTCCGGCGGCGGCCCAGGATGGCCAGCCCTTCAAGAAGCCCCTGCAGGAGCCCCTCGACTACCGCGGCCCCGGGCGCGAGGAGCCCGAGCCCGACGTCGACGAGGTCGTCCTGGGCTGGTTCGGCCCCGGCGATCCCCATCACCCCGAGTTCGGGGACTTCTGGCGCGGCGCGACGATGGCTCTCGAGGAGGAGAACGCCGCCGGAGGGTACCGGGGCAAGCCGTTCCGCCTCGTCCCTGCGTGGTCGGAGAGCCCCTGGAAGGCCGGGATCGGGGACGTGGCCCGGCTCGTCTACGAGCGCGGAGCGTGGGCGATCCTGGGGGGGGTCGACGGCACGACCACCCACCTGGCCGTGCAGATCGCGCTGAAGAGCCACTTCCTCCTCCTGAGCCCCGGCAGCACGGACGCCACGACCGACCACGCGAACGTGCCGTGGCTCTTCTCGCTCGCGCCCTCGGACGAGGCCGTCGCCCCGGCCTTGGCCGACGCGGTGGCGCGAGTGGCGAAGGACGGCGCGTTCGTGGTGGCGTCCTCCACGGACCACGACGCGCACGCGGCCCTCGTGGCGGTGCGCCGGGCGCTCGCCGGGAAGCGGCTCGCGCCGACGAGCCTCGTCGAGCTCCCCACCGTCGACCCCGACTTCGCCGGGCTCGGCGCGCTGCTCCTTCGGGAGCAGCCGCGCGCCCTCGTCGTCCTCGCCCCGTCCACTGTCGCCGGCCGCCTGGTGCGAGAGGTCCGAAGGGCCGGCTGGGCGGGGACGATCGTCGGAGGCGCGACCCTCGGCCGCTCGGCGTTCGCGCGAGCCGCCGGGGAGGCGGCGGACGGCATCCTCGCCTGGCTGCCCGCCGACGAAGGCGAGGGCCGACCCGCGTTCGCCGGCGCCTTTGCGCGGCGGTGGGGGGACCCGCCGGACGAAGCGTCGGCCCGCGGCTACGATGCGGTGCGGCTCGCCGCAGCCGCGATCCGGCGGGCGGGGCTCAACCGGGCGCGCATCCGGGACGCGGTGCGGGAGCTCTCGCCCTGGCCGGGGAAGGGCGGGCGCGTGCGGTGGACGGCGCTCGGGAGGAACGACGGGTGCGTCCGCCTGGCCCGGTGGGCCGGAGGGCGCCTCGTGCCGGTCGACTGAGAGGCTGCGGCTCCTCCGCGGCGTGCGCTCGGCGCCGAGCGGCTGGAGACGCCCGGGGCACTCCTGTTGCAGAATACCGCCGGACGGCGGAAGGCCGCGATCCCGGAGAGGAAAGCGAGAGCGCAGGAGTGAGAGCCACCCGGTCCGCGAGCGCGTGCGTCCTCGTCGGGCTGGCCCTGGCCGCGGCGCAGGCCGCCGCCCCTTCCGACACCGTCGAGACACTGGGCACGATCGCCTCGGTCGTCGTGCCCGTGTCGGGCCTCGTGGCGGCGGCCGCCCACCACGACGGCAAGGGAGCCCTGCAGCTCACCGAGGCCTACGGAACCACGATGGCCGTCGTCTACATCCTCAAGCCCCTCGTCGACCGGAAGCGCCCCGACGGGGGCAGCCAGTCCTTCCCGAGCGGCCATTCGGCGAGCGCGTTCGCAGGGGCCGCGTTCCTGCAGAGGCGTTACGGGTGGTGGTACGGGGCGCCCGCGTACGCGGTCGCCACCTTCGTCGCCTGGAGCCGGGTGGAGGCGAAGCGCCACTGGACGAGCGACGTCGTCGCCGGAGGGGCGATCGGGATCGCGAGCAACCTCGTCTTCACGCGGCGGTACTCCAAGCTGACCGTCGCCCCGACGGCGGTGCCCGGCGGCGGAGGGCTCGTCCTGGAGCTCCGCTGGTAGGGCGAGCGCGGACCGGCGAGGAGGAAGCGGGGGAGCCGGCTTGATGGACAGGGCAGGGCGACTCTTCCTCGCGCGCTGGATGGCCGTGGCCCTCTTGCTGATCCTCGTCGCCGCCTTTCGGAGCGAGGGCTTCCTCCACCCCGACGAGCACTTCCAGGTCCTGGAGTTCGCCTCGGCCAAGCTCGGGCGGACGCCCTGGAGCGCGCTCCCGTGGGAGTACCGCTACGCAATGCGGCCGTGGCTCCAGCCGGCCCTCTACGCCCTCGGGGCGCGGGGCCTCGCGGCACTGGGCGTCGTGGACCCGTTTGCCTGGGCGTTCGGCTTCCGAGTCTTCTCCGGCCTCGCGGCCTGGCTCTCTCTCGTCGGGCTCGGTCTCTGCGCGGAGCGCTTCTTCTCCGACCCCGCCGCGCGCCGCCTCGCGATCCGGGCGCTCGTCCTCCTGTACTTCGTCCCGTGCCTGGCCGTGCGCACGTCGGCCGAGAGCCTCTCCACGTCCTGCCTCGTCCTCGCGCTGTGCCTGGTCGTCCTCAGGGGAGACGCGGCCTCTCCGGGTCCTGCCCTCCTGACCGGCGCCCTCCTGGGCCTCGCCTGCGCGCTCCGGTACCCGGCCGCCGTCCCCGTGGCTTCTCTCGTCGCCTGGATGGTGTTCGTTGGCCGCACACCGGCGAAGCGGCTCGTCCTCGCCCTGGCCGGGGCCGCGTCGGCGCTGGCGCTCGGCGTGGCGGCGGACCGCTGGGGCTACGGCGAGTGGACGCTCCCGGTCTGGAACTACGCCTTCCGGAACTTCGCCGAGGATCGCGCCGCCCTCGAGTTCGGCTCGCTCCCGTGGTACGGCTACGTGAGCGTCCTGGCCCACGGGCCGTTCGGTCCGCTCAACCTCCTGCTCGCCGGCGTCGCGGTCGTGGCCTGGGTCCGCCATCCCCGGCACGTGCTCACGTGGGTGACGCTGCCCCTCGCCGTCGTCCACTGCGCCATCGGCCACAAGGAGGCGCGCTTCCTCGTCCCGATCGCCATGCTGAGCCCCCTGCTCCTCGTGCTCGCCTGCGGAGCCGTGGCGCCACGGGGGTGGGCACGTGTCCTGGCCGTCGGCCTCCTCGCCTACGACCTGATCGGCCTCGCCGCCCTGTGCCTGCTGCCCGCGAGCCCGCAGGTCTCGTTCCTGCACTACGTGAGCGGGCGCTTCCCCGCCGGTCTCGAAGCCTACGTCGCCACTCCGCAGACGCCGTGGGTCTGGCGCGGCCTCACCCTGTACTTCTACGGGCCGCCGCCGTCCGGGCTGGAGAGCTGGCCGGGCCCGGCCGCGGTCCGTGAGAGGGAGGTCCGACGCTTCCACCTCGTCGCGTCGACGTGGGCGGGCCTGCCCCCGGTCGCTCCCTATCGGTGCCGGCCCCTCTTCCGCTCGGTCCCGGCCTGGTTGGCGGACCGCGGATGGCCGCGCGCCGCCGGCGCTCCGCCCATGGCCTGGGACCTCTACCGGTGCGCGCTCGCCGGCGGAGGCGGCGAGTGACGAGAGAGGCGCGGCTCGTTCTCGCCCTGGTGGCCGCCACGGCCCTCGCCCGACTGCCCCTGGCCGCGGTCTTGGGGCTGAGCGTGGACGAGGCGTACACGGTCGTCATGGCGCGCCGCGTCTCGCTCGGCTACTTCGACCACCCACCCGTCACCTACTGGCTCGCCGCGCTCGCCGCGCGGCTCTCGGGCGGCGAGGCCGCGATCGCGGTGCGGTTGCCGTTCGTGCTCCTCTTCACGGGCACGAGCCTCCTCCTCTTCCGCCTCGGGCGACGGCTCTTTGGCGCGTCGGCGGGGCTGATCGCGGCCGTCCTCCTGAACGTGGCCCTCTATTTCACCGTCTGCACCGCGAGCTGGGTGCTTCCCGACGGCCCGCTCCTCTTCTTCTCCGCCGCCGCCACCGTGTGCCTGGCCGAGGCCGTGTTCGGAAGCGAGGACGCGGCGCGGCCGTACTGGATGGGCTTCGGCGCGCTCGCGGGCGGCGCGCTCCTCGCCAAGTACCACGGCGTCTTTCTCCTCGCCGGCGCCTTCCTGTTCCTCCTGCTCGCACCCGCCCAGCGGCGCTGGCTGCGCCGTCCCGAGCCGTGGCTGGCCCTGGGCGTGAGCGGGCTCGTGTTCGGGCCCGTGCTCGTCTGGAACGCGACCCACGGCTGGGCCTCGTTTCTCTTCCAGGGGGGCCGCGCCGGGACCCTCGACGAGGGCCACGGCAGCCCCTTCCTCGACAGCGTCGGCGGGCAGGCGCTCTGGATGTCCCCGTGGATCTGGCTGCCCCTCGTGGTCGTCCTCCTGGACGCCCTCCGGCAGGGCGCGCGCGACGAGCGGCGCTTCCTGCTCGCCTGCCTGGCCGTGGGGCCGATCGCCGGCTTCACGCTCCTCACCGCCCTCGGCGTGCGCGGCCTCGCGCACTGGCAGGCGCCGGGCTACTTCTTCGTGCTGCCTCTCCTCGCCGACTCGGTGGCCCGTCGGCTCGCGGCCGGTGCGCCTTGGACGCGGCGCTGGCTGTGGGGCTCGGCGGCCGCCACCGCGCTGCTCCTGGCCGTCCTCGTGAGCCATGCCCTCACGGGCTGGCTCGGCCGGCTCACGCCATGGCTCTTCGCCCGGGGCGATCCGACGCAGGACCTCATCTCCTGGGACGCGGTCCCCGAACGCCTCTCGGCTTGGGGCCAGCCCGCGCCCGGCGTGGTCGTGGCCGGGAGCCGCTGGGGTGAGGCCGGCAAGCTCGCCCTCGCGTTGGGCCCGGCGGTCGAGGTGACGAGCGTCGGCGAGGACCCCCGCGGCTTCCGCTTCGTCGAGCCCCAGGAGCAGCTCCTCGGCCGGGACGTCCTCCTCCTGGCCGAGCGCCGCGCGCGGGCCCAGGAGCCGATGGAGTCCTACGCGCCCTTCTTCCAGCGGATCGAGCCGCTCGGCAGCGTGCTCCTCCGTCGCGGGGGAAAGGCGGAGCTCGAGGTGAGCGTGTACCTGGCCCGGGGCTTCCGCCGGCCGATCCCGCAGAGGCGACCGCGCTGAGCCTGGCGTGAGGCGCGACCGCCGTACGGGCCGCGCCGAAGGGCGGACGAGGCGGCGGCGATTTGCATCTCTTACGGGAGCGAGGCAACCTCCCGGGAGACGGTTGGTCTAAACTCGCGGTCGCTCGCACGCTGCCGCGCGCGGGGGAAGGAAGGTCCATGAAGACGCATCGCCTGGTCGTCGTCCTCGCCGTCCTCGCGTCGGGGCTCGCCCCGCGGCTCGGCGCCGCCGACGGCCCGTATCGGAAGCTGAAGGAGATCCCGATCGGCGGCGAGGGCGGCTGGGACTACCTGTCGGTGGACGCGACGGGTCGGCGCCTCTACGTGTCGCACGCAACGAAGGTGGTCGTCGTCGACATCGACCAGGACGCGGTGGTGGGGGAGATCGCGCCGACCCCCGGGGTCCACGGCATCGCCGTGGCCGCCGACCTCGGCCGGGCCTTCGTGAGCAACGGGCGCGCCGACAACGTCAGCATCGTCGATCTGAAGACGCTGCAGATCGTCGGGACCGTCAAGACGGGGCAGAACCCGGACGCGATCCTGTACGAGCCGGTGCACCACGAGGTCTACGCCTTCAACGGCCGCGGCAAGTCGGCGACCGTCTTCGACGCGAAGTCGGGCGAGGTCCGGGCGACCATCCCGCTGCCCGGCAAGCCCGAGTTCGCCGCCTTCGACGAGAAGGCGGGCCGCGTCTACGACAACATCGAGGACACGAGCCAGATCGTCGCGATCGACGCCGCGACTCACGCGGTGGCGGCCACGTGGCCGATCGCGCCGGGGGAGGAGGCTTCGGGCCTGGCCATCGACCCCGCGGCCCACCGGCTGTTCGTGGGGTGCGGCAACGAGCGGATGCTGATGGTCGACGGCGCGAGCGGGAAGGTCCTCGCCGCGGTGCCGATCGGCGCCGGCGTCGACGCGAACGCCTTCGACCCTGGTACCGGCCTCGCCTTCGCGTCGAGCGGCGTCGGCACGCTGACCGTGGCCCGACCGGAAGGGCCGGACAAGCTGAGCGTGGTGCAGACGCTCGCCACGCCCAGGGGATCGCGGACGATGACCCTCGACCCGAAGACGCACCGGCTCTACGTCGCGGCGGCGGACTTCGCGCCGCCCGCCACGGGCCCGGACGGCCGGCCCCAGCGACCGCAGGTCCTCGCCGGCTCGTTCAAGATCGTGGTCTACGAGATGTCGGGGCCGCCCGGGCGCTGAAGCCGCGGCCGTCAAGGAGCCATCGGGCAGGATGAGACCGCTCGGAGCCGTCGTCTTGGGAGCGCTGGCCGTGTCCGCTCCCCTTGCGGCGGGCGCGGGGGAGGCGCCCCTCACGTTCCAGTCGGCCCTCGACCTCGCCGTTCTGAACAACCTCGACCTCGCCGCCGCCCGCCGCGGCCGCGCCGTCCGAGAGGCCGAAGTCAAGACGGCCGGCCAGCACCCCAACCCCAACCTGGTCTTCGAGTCCACCCGGGACACGCCGCACCAGACCCTCCTTCTCGAAGTCCCGCTCGAGCCGTGGAAGCGCTCGCGCCGTCTCGACCTCGCCCGCGAGGAGCTGTCCCTCGCCGACGTGGAGGACGCCGCGGCGCTCCTGGCCCTCCGGCGTCGCATGCGGACGGCCTTCTACGGCCTCGTCGCGGCGGAGGAGGGCACGTCCCTCGCGACCTCGATGCTCGAAGTGGCCTCGCGCGTCCGCGACGCGGCGCAGGCGCGCTTCGAGGCGGGCGCCGGCCCCCGCCTCGAAGTGATGGCGGCGGACCTCGGCCTCGCCCGGGCGAAGGCCGATCTCGACCTGGCCCGCTCGGCTCGAGCCTCCGCCCAGGCCGTGCTCGATGGCCTCCTCAACCGGCCGCCGGCGCAGCCGGTCTCGGTGGCCGGCGACATGGCGGAGGGCCCGCCCCTGCCGCCGGTGGACGAGGCCGTCGCGAGGGCCGCGGCGGGGAACGCCGAGCTGCGCGCCGCCGAGCGCGAGGTCGCGCTCGAGGAGCGCCGGCTGGGACTGCTCAAGGCCGAGCGCATCCCGACCCCCACCGTCTCCCTGGGGGCGGTGTTCAACGCCCCCGGGGAGTTCGACGCCGGCTACCACGCCGGACTGAGCCTGGCCGTGCCCCTCTTCGACCGCAACCAGGGCCAGATCGCCGGATCGCTGGCCCGCGGCGAGCAGGCACGACTCCGCCGCGACGCCCTGCGCCGGGCCGTCGAGGCATCGGCCTTCGCCGCCCACGCCCGGGCGGTGGCCCAGAGGGCGCAGGTGGCGGCCTACCGGGAGACGCTGCTGCCCACCGCGACCACGATCGAGTCGCTGGCCGAGGAGAGCTACCGCCTGGGGCGCGCCACCGTCCTCGCCGTCCTCGAGGCCCAGCGAAGCCTGCGCGACACGAAGAAGGATTACCTCGACTCGCTTCTCTCGCTTCAGTCGGCGCTCGCCGACCTGGAGGACGTCCTTGGTGGACCGATCGAGTAGGGTCGCACCCCGGCTCGCCCTCGCCGCCCTGGCGTCGGCGCTCTTCGCCCCGGCCTGCACCCGCCCCGGGGGCGACCAGGAGATCGACTCGGCGGCGGTGCCGACGATCTCGGCCGAGACCGGAACCGTCGCCCGGCGCGACCTCGTCGAGCCCCTCCTCGTGCGGGGCGCGGTGGCCGCGCCGCCCAACGAGGACGTGAGGCTCGCCGCCCAGGTGCCGGGGCGGGTGGTGGCGATGAAGGTGGCCGAGGGCGACACGGTCGAGAAGGGCGCGGTGGTGGCGGAGATCGAGACGCCGCCGCTCGAGGACCAGCGTCGGCAGGCCCGCGCCGCGCTCGCCCAGGCGACGGCCGCCCTCGAGAACGCCCGCCTCAACCTGGCCCGCAACGAGCGGCTCTTCGAGCGGGGGATCGCCGCCGGCAAGGAGGTCGAGGACGCTCGGGCCCAGGCCGCGGCCGCCGAGGCCGGGCTCGAGCAGGCCCAGGCCGCCCTGGCCACGGCGGAGCGCCAGCTCACCCGCGCCCACGTCGCCTCGCCGATCTCCGGCCAGGTGGTGAAGCGCTTCGTGGGGGTCGGCGAGCAGGTGGACGGCACCCCCGCCCAGCCCCTCCTCGAGGTGGCGAACGTCGATCGGGTCGAGATGGCGGCCCACGTCGCGGCCGACCACCTGGGGCGCGTCCGCGTGGGACAGCGGGCGGAGATCGTGTCCGACGCGTGGCCCGACCGGAGCTTCGAGGGCGAGGTCGTGGCCATCGCCCCCGCGATCGACCCCGCCACGAACGCGGCCCTCGTGCGCCTCCGGGTCCGGAACTCCGGGCGTTTGCTGAAGGTCGGGATGTTCGCCCAGGCGCGGATCGCTCTCCAGGAGAAGAAGGGGGTTCTCGTGGTGCCGCCCTCGGCGGTCAGCAAGGCCGAGGACGGTGCGGCCGTCTACGTCGTCACGGGCGAGGAGGCGAAGCGGACGCCGGTGAAGATCGGCCTCGAGACCGACGAGGCGGTGGAGCTCCTCTCCGGCGTCAAGGAAGGGCAGACCGTGCTCACCTCCGCGGTCCACGGCCTCGGGGAGCGGGCGAAGCTGGCTGCGAAGCCGTGAACGTCGCGCGCTTCGCATCGCGGAACAGCCGGGCGATCCTGCTCGGCATCCTCCTCCTCTCCGCAGCCGGCTTCTACTCGATGGCCACGCTGCCCAGCAACATCTACCCCGAGGTGGAGTTCCCCCGCATCCAGATGGTCGCCCACGCGGGCGACCTGTCGCCCCGGATGATGCAGCTCGCGGTGACTCGGCCCCTCGAGGAGGCGGCCCGCACCGTGCTCGGGGTGCGACGCGTCCGGTCGAAGACGATCCGTGGCGCCTGCGAGATCTCGGTCATCTTCAACCCCGACGCCGACATGCCGTACTCGCTCCAGCTCGTGCAGGCCAAGGCGGACGAGGTGAAGCCGGAGCTGCCCGCCGGCACGCAGCTCGTCGTGGAGCGGATGACGCCGTCGCTCTTCCCGATCTTCAGCGTGAACGTGACGGGCGGCCTGCCCCCGGCCGACCTCCGGGACCTCGCCGTCTACCAGCTCCGGCCGCTCCTGAGCCGCGTGCCCGGCGTCGCGAGCGTCGAGGTGCTGGCGAGCGAGGAGCGGGAGATCTCGGTCGTGGTGGACCCCGACCGGCTGAACGCGGCCCGCGTGACGCTGGGGCAGGTGGCCGACGCGCTCCGGAGCACGAACCAGGTCGTGTCCGTCGGCCGGCTGCCCAAGGACTACCGCCAGTACCTCGTGCTCACCACGGCCGAGCTCACCAGCGTGGAGGAGGTCCGGAGGGTCGTGGTGGCGTTCCGCCAGGGGACTCCCCTCTACCTCGGGGACCTGGCCGAGGTCCGGGAGGGGGTGGTCGACCGCACCACGCTCATCAGCGGGAACGGGAAGCCGGCCGCCCTCGTCAACGTGGCGCGGCAGATCCGGGGCAACATCCTCGCCGTGGCGGACGGGGCGTGGGCGGCGCTCCGGGAGTACCGCCCTTCGCTCCCCCCGGCGGTCCGCCTCCAGGTCGTCTACGACCTCGCCGAGTTCGTCCGCAACGCCGTCGCGAACGTCCGGGACGCGATCCTGATCGGCGGGATCCTCGCCGTGCTGGTCCTCGTGGCCTTCCTGCGCGACTGGCGGGTGACGGCGATCGCGGCCATCTCCCTCCCCCTGACCATGATCGGCACCTTCTTCGTCCTGCGGCTCGCGGGGGGGACGGTCAACCTGATGTCGCTGGGCGGCCTCGCCATCGCGATCGGCCTCGTCATCGACGACGCGATCGTCGTGGTCGAGAACATCCACCGGCACCGGGCGATGGGGGAGCCGGTGGCGCAGGCGGCCGAGAAGGGCACGCGGGAGCTTCTCGCCGCGGTCGTGGGCTCCACCCTCACGACCGTGGTCGTGTTCGTGCCGCTCGGCCTCCTGGCCGGAGTCGTGGGGCAGTTCTTCGCCGCGCTGTCGTTGACCCTCGCCGGGGCCGTCCTGCTCTCCCTCGCCTACGCGCTCCTCTTCATCCCGAACGCGGCCGCGCGCTTCCTCCGTGACCGCGCCGAGCACACCGCGCGCCTCGGGTGGCTCACCGATCGCTACCGCGCCCTCCTCGCCGCCGCGGTCCGCCGCCCCCGGCTCGTCGTCGGCGTCACCCTGGGCCTCGCCGCCCTCGGCGCCCTCCTCTACTTCCGCCTGGAGACGGGCTTCCTGCCCGAGATGGACGAGGGCGGGTACGTGATCGACTACTGGACGCCCGAGGGCACGTCGCTTCCGGAGACCGACCGGATGGTCCACCGCATCGAGGAGGTGGTGGCGGCCACGCCGGAGGTCGCAGGCTTCGCCCGGCGCACCGGGGCCGAGCTCGGCCTCTTCGCGACCGAGCAGAACCGCGGCGACATCGTGGTCAAGCTCAAGCCCCAGTCGGCGCGCAAGCGCCGGGCGGAGGAGGTCATCGAGGAGCAGCGGGCGACCTTCGCCGCCCAGATGCCGGGCATGACGATCGAGTTCGTGCAGCTCCTGCAGGACATGCTCGGGGACCTCGAGGGGAACCCGGAGCCGATCGAGGTGAAGATCTTCGGGGACGACCTCGCCCGGATCGGGCCGCTGGCCGCCCGCACCGCGGAGCGCCTCAAGAAGATCCCGGGCATCGTGGACCTCGTCGTGCCCCAGCGCGGCAACCCCGAGGTGGACGTGCGCGTCGATCCCACGCGGGCGGCGCGGGTCGGCTTCACGGTCGACGACGTCGCCAAGCAGCTTTCGGCCGGCCTCCTCGGCCAGGTGGCGACGTCCTTCCGCCGGGGCGACCGGCTCATCGACGTCCGGGTCCGGTTCCCCGACCGGAAGCGCTTCGACCTCGACTGGATCCGGGAGTTCCCGCTCACCACCGCCTCCGGCGAGGTCGTGCCCCTCTCGACCACGTCCACGATCGAGCTCGCCCAGGGAGAGACGCAGCTCTTCCGCGAGGACCTCCAGCAGATGGTGCCGGTGACGGCCCGGCTCGAGGGCCGCGACCTCGGCAGCGGCGTGCGCGAGGTCCGGGCGGCGCTCGCCGCCGACCCCTGGCCGATCGGCACCTCGTACCGCATCGGGGGCCTCTTCGAGAGCCAGCAGGCCTCGTTCCGCTCGATGATGCTCATCCTCGCGATCGCCGCCCTCCTCGTCCTCGCCGTGCTGGTCGCTCAGTTCCGGCGCTTCACGCCCGCGCTCGTGATCCTCTCGGCCGCGCCCCTGTCGCTCGTCGGGGCCTTCGGCCTGCTGCTCCTGACCGGGACGCCGCTGAACGTCTCGTCCTTCATGGGCCTCATCCTGCTGATCGGGCTGGTCGTGAAGAACGGCATCATCCTGGTCGACTACGCCGACCTCGCGAGGGAGCGGGGAGCGGGCGCGACCGACGCGCTCGTGGAGGCGGGGACGATCCGCCTGCGGCCGATCCTGATGACGACGCTCTGCACCCTCTTCGGCCTGCTGCCGCTCGCCCTCGGCCTCGGCTCCGGGGCCGAGCTGCAGAAGCCGCTCGCCATCGCCGTGATCGGCGGCCTCTCGGTGTCGACCCTCGTCACGCTCGTCTTCGTGCCGACGGTCCTGTCGGCGCTCCACGAGCGGCGGCACGGGGAGGAAGGACGGCCTCCCCAGGGCTGAGAGCGATGGGTCGCTGGGCATGGAGGAATGCGAAGATGCCGAAGGTCCTCCGCGTGTGGCTTCAGGTGGCTTGCGCCTGGTCGGCCATCACCGGTGGCGCGACGGGAGCGGATGTACGGGCGGCCCTGCCGTTCGTCGTCGTCGGGACCGGGCAGAGCAAGTGCTACGACAACGCCTCCGAGATCGCCTGCCCGCGCCCCGGGCAGCCCTTCTACGGCCAGGACGCGCAGCACCCAGGCCCCGCTCCGTCGTACCGCCTCGGCCCTGACGGCCGGACGGTGATCGACGACAATACCGGCCTCGTCTGGCAACGCAGCCCGGATACGAACGGCGATGGCGTGGTCAGCAGCAGCGACAAGCTGTCCCTGTCCGAGGCTCGCGCGCTGCCCGAGAGAGTCAATGCCGCTCGCTTCGGCGGCTACGGGGACTGGCGCCTGCCGACCATCAAGGAGCTCTACTCGCTGATCCTGTTCAGCGGCGTGGATGCGAGCGGCCCCGACGTCGCGGACACGTCCGGGCTCACACCCTTCATCGACACCCGCTACTTCAGATTCGCCTACGGCGACATCCATGCGGGAGAGCGCATCATCGACTCACAATGGGCGACCAGCAGCCTGTGTGTCGCCGACCCGCGCTCGATGTTCGGTGTGAACTTCGCCGATGGTCGCATCAAGGCCTATGGCACCCGCATGCCCGGCCGGCCCGAAAAGACGTTCTACGTCCTCTGTGTGCGCGGCAACCCCGCGTACGGGAGAAACGACCTTCGTGACAACGGTGACGGCACCATCACCGACCGCGCGACCAACCTGATGTGGTCGAAGGCGGACAGCGGCCGGGGCATGAACTGGCAGGCTGCGTTGGCGTGGGTGCAGGCCAGGAATGCCGAGACGCACCTCGGCCATGGCGACTGGCGTCTGCCGAATGCCAAGGAGCTGCAGAGCATCGTGGACTACGCGCGCTCTCCCGAGACCACCGGTTCCGCGGCGATCGACCCCATCTTCGACGCGACGTCGATCACCAACGAGATCGGCCAGGTCGACTATCCCTACTACTGGAGCGCGACCACCCACGCCGGCGGCCGGAGCGGCGGAGAGGCCGCGGTCTACCTCGCCTTCGGTCGCGCCGCGGGATGGCCGGGGGGCGGGCAAGGACGAGGCGGCCTGCCCTCGAGCAGAGGTGGAGTGGGCGGTCCGCCGCCCGGAGCGGGAAGAGGTCGCCCTGGACCACCTCCCGGCGGACCCGACGGAGGACGCGGGCCAGGACCCGGCTCGGCGAATCCGCCGCCGGACGGCCGGTTCGTCGACGTGCACGGTGCGGGGGCGCAGCGGAGCGACCCGAAGGTCGGCGATCCTGCAGCCTACCCGCGCGGTCGCGGGCCTCAGGGCGACGTGATCCGCATCGACAACTACGTCCGCCTCGTTCGAACGGCCAGATGACGACGCCGCATCGGCGAAGGGAAGGCCCTGGAGCGAATCGGGCTCCGGGGCGGGGGCGTCGCCGCCTGCGGAGGGCTGGCTAGCGGGCGGCGCGCAGGAGGACGCTCAGGGCGGAGTCGCCGGCGTCGCGGACGGGACGGATGAGCCGCCCCCCGTTCGCCTCCAGGAGCTTCTCCGCTGCCCCGAGGTCGATCCTCCGCAGCGAGCGCCGGCCCGTCCCCCCCGGCTCGGTGCCGATGTCCTGCTCCGTGATGACCGCCGGGAACGAGATGTCGATGCGGACGGTGGGCACGGGCTGCCCGCTCGAGGCCACGGCCGCCTCGGTCCGGGTCAGGCGCACGCGCACGTCGGCGGGTTCGGACCCGCACTCGAGCACGGCCGAGAGCAGGAGGACGAGGGCCTCCGTCACCTGCTCGCGGTCGAGCAGGACCTCCGGAAGGTCGTCCGCCGTCTCGAGGCGGACGAAGGCCCCGTCGCCCTGGTGGCTGCGGGCGAGGGTCTCGATCGCCGCCCGCGCGAGATCGGCGGGCGCGGCGTAGTGGAGGGCGAGCACGACCCGGCGCGGGGCGGGGGCGGGCGCACCGGCGTCGGCGGCCTCCGGCGCCCGAGCCTCCTCCCCCGCCTGCGCCTCCTGGGCCGCGGTGAGGCGGCGGATCTGCGGGTCCGTTTCCACGTCGATCGTCTCCGCCACGTCCCGGAAGAGGATGATGAAGCCCACCTCGTCGCGGAGCCCGGCCGGGGCGGGCACGATCGACATCCCGACGTAGAACCGGCTCCCGCCGGGGCTGATCAGGGGGAAGTCGAGGCGGTGCTCCGAGTGGGGGGGCACGGCTCCGGAGATGACCTCGGCCACGCCTTCGTGGTGGCCGAACAGCTCGACGACCGAGCGGCCCACGCAGTCGTGGAGGCTCGTGCCCAGGGTGCGGAGGGCGGCCAGGTTCGCGAACGTCACGACACCCTTCGCGTCGGTCGCGAGGATGGCCGACACCATGGCGTTGAGGATCGTCTCCGTGAAGCGCCGCCGTGCCTCGACCCGGGTGAGGGCGGACTCCAGCTCGCGCGTCCGGGTGGCGACCGCCTCCTCCCCGTCCCGGGCGGCCTCGGGCGCCGCGACGAGGCCCCCGACGTCGCTCTGCACGGTCACGTAGTGGGTGAGGCGGCCCGAGGGGTCGACCACCGGCGCGGTGGCGACGTCGTTCCAGAACGTCTCCCCCCCGCCGCGGTAGCTCTTGAGCAGCACCCGCGACGGCCGCCCGTCGGCCATCGCCTGCCGCAGCTCGGTGAGGGCGGCGACGTCGGTCTCGGGGCCGGTGAGGAGCCGCAGGTTGTGGCCGACGATCTCGGGCGCGGCGTGACCGGCCAGGCGAAGGAGGGACGGGTTGGCGAAGGTCACCTCGTACTCGGACGAGCGTGCGTCGAGGAGGGCGATCCCGACCGGGGCCGCTTCGACCGCCCGCCGGAGGAGGTGGAGGCGGCGCTCCTCCTGGCGGCGCACGAGGAGGACGCGCACGCGGTACCGCAGGAGGGTGGGGTTCAGGGGCTTGGCGAGCGTCTCGTCGGCGCCGGAGGTCAGCGCCACCTCGGTGGCCCGGTCCGAGCTGAGGCCGACCATCAGGATCGGCGGCTGGTCGATGTCGTCCAGGGCCCGGATGCGGCTGCAGACCGAGACACCGTCGATGACGGCCAGGAACGCGTCGAGGACGATGAGGTCGAGGTCGAGGCGGCGGGCGAGGGCGAGCGCCTCGACTCCGTCCGAGGCGTCGACCACCTCGACCGCGGGGACGTTCAGGACGCGGCGGAGGAGGTCGCGGGTGGCCGAGTCGCTGCTCGCGACGAGGACGAGGGCGCGAGACGAGGACGGCCCTTCCGGCGGAGGGTCCGGGCTCACGGCGGGATCTTGGGCCCAGCCCGGGGTGCCGGTCAAATGCTCATCGCGCCCTCCCGGGAGGTCGGTGGTCGCCGGCCCTTCTTTATCCCGCCGCCCGGCCGGGGGTACCCTTGCGCACCCACGAGGAGGAGCCCGAATGGACGACACGACCCGCCGTCGCTTCCTGAAGACCGCCGGAGCCGCCGGGGCGGCCCTCGCCGCCCTTCCCGCTCGGGCTTCGGCGCAGGGAGCCTCGAAGACGACCCTCGCCCTCCTCGGCTGCGCCCACATCCACGTCCCGGGCTTCGCGAAGCTGCTCGCCGACCGGCCCGACGTCCGGGTCAAGTGGGCCTGGGACCCCGAGCCGGCGCGGGTCGCGAAGTGGGGCGGGGTCGTCGACGCCCGCACCGCGTCGTCGGTGGCCGAAGTCCTCGCCGACCCCGAGGTGAAGGGCGTGGTCATCCTCTCCGAGACGAGCCGACACCGCGAGCTGGTGGAGGCGGCGGCGAAAGCCGGCAAGCACCTGTTCGTCGAGAAGCCCCTCGCCGCGACCGCCGCGGAGAGCCGTGCCATGGCGGAGGCCATCGAAAGGGCCTCTCTCCTCTTCACGACCGGCTACTTCATGCGCACCGACCCCAAGCTACTCTTCCTGCGCGAGCAGGTGGCGAAGGGCGCCTTCGGCCGCATCACGCGGGCCTCGGCCTGGAACTGCCACGAGGGCGCGCTCGGCGGCTGGTTCGACGAGAAGCCCGGCAACGTGGCCGAGACCTGGCGCTGGATGGCGGACCCCAAGATCGCCGGCGTCGGCGCCTTCGGCGACCTGGGGACGCACTCGCTCGACGTCCTGATGTGGACCCTCGGGCCGGTGGAGTCGGTGAACGCCGAGGTGCGGGTGATCACCGGCCGCTACGGCGACTGCGACGAGACGGGCACGGCGATGCTCCGCCTGAGGAACGGCCTCGTGGCGACGCTCGTCGCCGGCTGGGTGGACGTCGCCAACCCGGTCACCCTGCAGATCGCCGGGACCGAGGGGCACGCGATCGTCTTCCGGGACCAGCTCTTCTTCGAGTCGGCCCACGCGCCCGGGTCGAAGCTCGGCGAGCCGGTGAAGGGCCTCGCCCCCGGTCCGAAGGCCCCTCTCCAGCAGTGGGTCGACGCGGTCGGCGGCGCCACGGGGCAGCCGCTCGTCACGCCCCGGGAGGCGGCCGACCGGGTGGCCGTGATGGAAGCCGCCTACGCGTCCGCGCGCACCGGCCGGTGGGTCGGCGTCACGGCGTAGGGTCGGGAGGCGTGTCGTGCGGACGGGCGGGGTCGCCGTTCCCGACCGCCCGCGTCACGTTCCCGATCGCCCGTTGACACTCCGTCGGCAGGGGCCATAGTCTGGCCCCGGCGCGCCCGCCAGGAGGATCGAGATGCCCTTCGACTTCGAGAAGGCCCTGCGCCGCAAGGTCGACCAGCACGCCAAGCTCGTGGGGAGGAAGAACCACCGGCTGAAGGACGGCAACGGCGTCTTCGACCGCTGGGAGAACCCGGTCCTCACCGCCGCCCACACGCCCCTCTTCTGGCGCTACGACCTCGACCGGCGGCGCAACCCCTTCCTGCAGGAGAGGCTGGGGGTGGGCTGCGTCTTCAACGCCGGCGCCCTGGAGTGGAACGGCAAGATCTGCCTCGTCGCGCGTGTCGAGGGCAGCGACCGGAAGAGCTTCTTCGCCGTCGCGGAGAGCGACAGCGGCGTCGACGACTTCCGCTTCTGGGACCACCCGGTCGTGATGCCGGAGACCGACGTGCCCGACACGAACGTCTACGACATGCGGCTCACTGCGCACGAGGACGGCTGGATCTACGGCATCTTCTGCACCGAGCGCCGGGACCCCCAGGCCCCGCCGGGCGACACATCCTCCGCCGTCGCGCAGGCGGGGATCGCGCGCACGAAGAACCTCCTGAAGTGGGAGCGCCTGCCCGACCTCCGGTCGAGCTCCGCGCAGCAGCGGAACGTGGTCCTCCACCCCGAGCTCGTGAAGGGCCGCTACGCGCTCTACACGCGGCCCCAGGACAGCTTCATCGAGGCCGGGAAGGGAGGCGGGATCGGCTTCGCCCTCTGCGAGACGATGGAGGCGGCGGAGATCGGCGAGGAGACGATCGTCGACCCCAAGCTGTACCACACGGTCAAGGAGGCGAAGAACGGTGCCGGGGCCCCGCCCCTCAAGACGCCGAAGGGCTGGCTGCACGTCGCCCACGGCGTGCGCAACACGGCGGCCGGGCTGCGCTACGTCCTCTACGCCTTCCTCTGCGACCTCGGAGACCCGTCGAAGGTCGTCGCCCGCCCGGGGGGCTTCCTCCTCGCCCCGGAGGGGGAGGAGCGGGTCGGCGACGTCTCGAACGTGGCCTTCTGCAACGGCGCGGTGGCGAAGGCGACGGGCGAGGTCTTCCTCTACTACGCCTCGTCCGACACCCGCACGCACGTGGCGACCACGACCGTCGATCGGCTGCTCGACTACGTCCAGAACACGCCCGAGGACCCGCTCCGGTCGGCCGCCTGCGTCAAGCAGCGGATCGCCCTCATCGACCGCAACCTCCGGTTTCTGGCCCGCTCGAAGGGCAAGGCCTACCAGGGCCTCCGCTGACCCGCGCAGGTCGAGAGCGCTCGCGTTTCGTGGTTGAATGGCGCATCGAGGCGAGAGGAGGGCCAGCATGACGACGCGTCGATCCTTCCTGGGCAGGGTGGCCGGCGGCGCGGCAGCGGCGGCGTCGCTCCGCGGCCTGGCCCAGGCGGCCGGCGGCCCCAAGCCGCCGCTCGGGCTGCAGCTCTGGAGCGTGCGGGCCTCGCTGAAGAAGGACGTGCCGGGTACGCTCCGCCAGGTGAAGGCGTGGGGCTTCGACGAGGTCGAGACCTTCGGCGCGTTCGGGGCCGAGATCGCCCCGCCACTGAAGGCAGCCGGCCTCCGAGTGCGGTCGATGCACGTCGACTACGAGCGGCTCGACAAGGACCTCGCCGGGGTCCTCAGGGACGCCGACGCGGCCGGGGCCACGACGGTCGTCAATCCCTACCTCCCCCACAAGTCGCGGCCACACGCGAGCCGCGAGGAGATCCTGAGGGCGGCGGGGAGCTTCGCGAAGTGGTCGAGGGAGTGCCGGGCGGCCGGAAAGCGGTTCGGCTACCACATCCACGGCCAGGAGTTCGGTCCCGCCCCGGAAGGCACGCTCTTCGACGTGCTCGCGAAGGAGGCCGGGCCCGACGTCGGGTTCGAGGCGGACGTCTACTGGGTGACGTTCGGCGGCGGGGATCCCGTGGCCCTCCTGAAGACGCACGCCGGACGGATCTGGTTCACCCACCTCAAGGACCTGGCGAAGGGCATCGCTCCGGGCTCCGAGGCCGCCCACCGGGCGCAGTCGAACGTCGTTCTCGGCGCCGGACAGATCGACATCAAGGGCGTCGTGGCGGCGGGGGCGGAGGCCGGGGTCGAGATGCACTTCATCGAGGACGAGAGCGCCGACCCCGCGGGCCAGATCCCGAAGAGCGTCGCCTACTACCGGTCGCTGTAGCTACCTCGGCGCGCCGTCGAGCGACGCCGCGACGGAGACCGTCCAGCGGCTGAACCTCGCCTCGGTCGCCGGCCGCTGGCCGGTGGCGTCGGGGGGCACGATCACGCGCGGTAGCTGGCCGGAGCCCCACGAGTAGCCGACGCCGAGAGCGAGGCGGGAGCGCCCACGGTCGAGGCTCACTCCGGCCGTGGCGTCGACGAGGTCCCACGAGGCGAGGGTCTCGGACTCCGGCCGCCAGGGCGATGCGTTGCGGGCGGCGCCTCCGTAGAGCGTGAGCTGAGCGCCGAGGCGGCGCTCGAAGCCGGCCCCGAAGTCGACGACGCTCTTCGCCGCCCCGCGGAAGGTGAGGGGGATCGTGGCCGGGCTGCCCGCCACGGGGGCGGGGGCCGGGGAGAGGATGTCGTAGGGCTCGACGGCCGAGAACCACTCGACGGTCGTGTGGATCGCGGTGCGGCTGCCGCTCCAGGTCGCCCCGGCCGCGACCGACCAGGGAGAGCGGTAGGTGGCGGAGAGCCCGTCCTGCGAGCTCGCCGAGAGGAGGGGCAGCGACGCCTGGCCGTTGATCGACGCGGCGAGGACCGCCGTGCTCGGGCAGAGCGAGGACGGCGCGACATCGCAGACGATCGAGGCGTTGAAGACCGTCGAGCCCCGGCCGTAGACCGCGAGGCCCGGCGTCGTCACCGTCACGCCGAGCTTGAGGCGCCCCGGCCGCCAGGCGGCGCCGAGCTTGGCCAGCGCCCGCACGTGCGTGTACTCGTTCTCGCTCCCGACGAAGACGGCGCGGGAGGCGCCGTCGGCGACGTCCTCCAGGCTCAGGGACCGGCGGCTGCGCTGGAGCCGGAAGGCGACGAAGGGCGACACACCGAGCGAGAACCCCTCGCGGATGCGATGGGACCACGTGCCGCCGAACCAGTACTCGACCACGCGCTCCCGCACGCGGCCGTAGCCGGCCGAGGCGTCGGGGGAGTCCGGGGAGACCTCGTCGTTCGAGTACCCGATGTCCCAGTCGGTGTCGTGCCGGGACAGGAAGGCGAAGGCGAACTGGTCCGGCCGGCTCCCGTCGTGGCCGACGTGGCCCGCCACCATGGCCGGGATCACGTCGAAGACGTGGCTGTTGAAGTCGAGGTTCTGGCCGGCCGCGTTCCGGGCCGTGATCGTGGCGAGCTCGATCGAGGTGAGGCCGAAGACGAACCGGGGCTCCCGGATGAGGGCCAGGGCGCCCGGGTTGTAGTACGTGGCCGAGACGTCCTCGACCCCGCCGACGAGCGTCCCCTCGGTCAGCTGGCCGATGGGGCCGTAGCCGTAGGTCCAGTAGTGCGCGTCCTGGGCCGCGGCCGGGAAGGCCGAGCCGAGAGCGGCGAGGAGGAGGGCGGGCAGGAGGACCTTGACGGACACGCGGGTCTCCGGGCGCGAGACGGCGCGATCTTATGCGCCGTCGCGCGGCGCTTCAACCGCAGCGCTCTCGATCCACCCGCCTGCGCCGGAGTATCCTCGGAGCGCCATGGCCCGCCGCCTCGTCCTCGTCAGCACCTCCACGGTCTACGGCACCCGCTACCTCGAGCACGCCCTGCCCGAGCTTCGCGACGCCCTCGCCCGCGTCGCCCGGGTGCTCTTCGTCCCGCACGCCCTCCGCGACCGCGACGGCTACGCGGCGAGGGCCCGCGCCGCCTTCGCCGAGATCGGCCTCGCGGTCGACTCGCTCCACGAGGCCCGTTCCCCCCGGCAGGCGGTGGAGACGGCGGAGGCTCTGTTCTGCGGCGGCGGCAACACCTTCCGCCTCCTGAAGGCCCTGCACGACCTGGACGTCCTCGCCGCGATCCGGCGGCGGGCGGCCGCGGGGATGGTCTACGCCGGGGCGAGCGCGGGCTCGAACCTCGCCTGCCCGACGATCAGGACCACGAACGACATGCCGATCGTGGAGCCGCCGTCGCTCGCCGCCCTCGGCCTCGTCTCCTTCCAGATCAACCCCCACTACGTCGATCCGGTCCCCGGCTCGACGCACATGGGGGAGACCCGCGAGACGCGGATCCTCGAGTTCCTCGAGGAGAACGACACCCCCGTCGTGGGTCTCCGCGAGGGGGCGATCCTGCGCGTGGAGGGGGAGTCGGTCCTCGTCAAGGGCGTGGCCGGGGCGCGGGTCTTCCGTCGCGGCCGGGAACCGGTCGAGGTCGCACCGGCCGCCGAGATCGGCCCGCTGCTCGCCTGAGTCGTCGGAGCGAGGCCACGCGACCGACCGGGGGCGTCCCGGGCGGCTCCGGGCCGGGTCGTCCGCGGAGAGGCGAAGCTGGGTTACGCTCACCCGGTCCACCCGGGAGGGTGGACCTCAGTGCCCGGTCCCCGGGATCCGAGGGTGAGAGGCGGGATCGGGGTTTCGGCGAGGAGGAGAGCATGAAGCGCTTCGGAATGATCGGCGCCGCCTTGGCGGTGGGCCTGCTGTCGGCGGCGGGCGCTCGAGCCCAGATCAAGGAGATCCCGGGCGACAGGGTGACCGAGAAGGGGACAGTGGAGGCGATCGACCACAAGGCCCGGGTCCTCACCTTGAAGGACGACAAGGGGGAGATGGTCACGGTCGACGTGCCGGCCGACGTCAAGCGGTTCGACCAGATCAAGGTCGGGGACAAGGTCACGGCGACCTATTACGACAACGTGACCGTCCGCCTCAAGAAGCCGGGCGAGCCGTCCGTCAATACGAGCTCCGCCGCTCTCACCCCGACGACGGGCGCCAAGCCCGGGGGCACGATCGGCGCGCAGCGGACGATGACGGCCACCATCGAGGCCATCGACGCCAAAGTGCCGTCGATCACGTTCAAGGGCCCGAACGGCTGGAAGTACAGCCGGCGCGTGCTGGACAAGGACGCTCTCAAGCAGGTGAAGGTCGGGGACAACGTGGACTTCACCTGGACGGAGGCGGTCCAGATCACGGTCGAAGAGCCCAAGAAGTAGGCGGCGGACTCGGACTCGCCGTCCGCGGCAGCGGACGCCTCGAGAGGTCGGCAGGCGCCGAGAGCCGGGCCGTTTGACAGGGAAGGACGCGGAACGCTTACCATGGGGCGAGCCAGCCCCGAACGTGAACGTCCTCCTCCCGTCGATGCCCGCCTCGTCGGAGCACGTGTCCGCCCTGGTCATCCGTGCCGCCCGGGCCGCCACCCTGTCGCTCTGTCTCGCCGGCGCCTCCGCCTCCGGCCAGGAGCCGAAGGGACCACCGCCCGCCACGTCGGGGAAGGACGGCTCCGGCGTCGAGGTGCACGAGCTCCTTCCCGACATCGGGCGGATCGGGGCGGAGGTCGGAGCCTTCGGCGGAGTGTCGTTCAACCCGTACGGGACCGGGACGGGCTTCGAGGTCGGCGGCTTCATCGACCTGCCCCTCTCCCGTGCTCCCGGGGGGAAGCTCTCCTACGAGATCCTCCTCGGCTTCTCGACCGCCACCGGGGATCCCATGACGATCACCGACCCCGTCGCCTACGTGGCGAACCTCGCGGCGGGGGCGAGCCCCGGCGCCGCCCTCGCCGGGCCGCCCCAGGCGCCCTTCCCGGTCCGGCGCGACGTGCGGCTCGAGCTGCGCCTCCTCCAGGTCTCTCCCTTCTCGCTCAAGTGGACCTTCACCCGCGGCGCGCGCTTCCGCCCGTACGTCGCCCTCGGCGGCGACTTCCTCGTGGTCCTGACGAGCGCCCATCCGGTGCAGGCCGAGAGCCTCCAGTTCACCGGCACCTCGCCCTTCGACGCCACGCTCATCGGCGGCCTCGTCGCGCAGGCCCCCGAGCTCGCGGCACTCGGCGTGCCCTCGGGTCAGGGCAACCTCGAGCTGGGCGCCCACGCCGGGGCGGGACTCGCCCTGCGTCTCTCTCGCGGCCTCTCGCTCGACCTGAGCTACCGGTTCACGCAGA
>Ga0335080_10000296_pt1 | contig 45481 bp, 31 predicted proteins | sample Lox_Sample_34_FD_206720 | JGI IMG/M metagenome (GOLD analysis project Ga0335080, IMG submission 206720) | Soil microbial communities from Loxahatchee National Wildlife Refuge, Florida, United States - Lox_Sample_3.4 | ecosystem: Environmental > Terrestrial > Soil > Wetlands | place: USA... | reverse complement strand
TAGCGAAAGAATCCCGCCTACGACCCACACCAGCAGCGACAGTCCGACGGACCCGCCAACCTGCCGCAGAATGATGCCCGGCGTTAGGAAAATTCCGGAGCCGATCACGCAGCCGACAAAAAGCAGATACAAGTCGCGCAGTTTGAGGGTGCGAAGGAGTGGCGGCATCAGTAAGTCGCGCGGTCTCTCATAAAAAGATGCATGGCGAAGTCATGCATCCTATCCGAACGCCCCGGCTCGTCAACCAAAACTTTCCCGCCGTTCTTTCCGCGTTACGAATACTCGCCGCCAATACCTATCGCTCTTTCGAAGCTGATCACTCGCCCCGATGCACCCGTCGTCACGTTGATGCGCAGCGCAGACCGGTCCTTCGCCAGAGCGTTTGACGCAAAGTGGGTCATCCCGAATCCCCGCGTTCTCTGCGGGGCGAGGGATCTGCTTTTCGCTCGCTACCGTTTTCGTATGGCCCTGGCGTTAACAGCACCAGAAAAGGTTCAGCTGCTCCTTTAATTTAGGGGTTGACATCTTACCCAAGCGCGTGCATACTCCGGTCAAATGTCAACCCAAGACGAAAAAGAACGCCTCGAACTCCTGCAAGGTACCCTTGACTTGCTCATTCTGCGCACCCTGATCTTCGGCCAGCAACACGGCCAAGGTATCGCTCGCGCCATTCAGGATACTTCGGGCCAGGAACTCCTCGTCGAACATGGCGCGCTCTATCCGGCGCTGCAGCGCCTCGAAGACCGCGGCTGGATTTCCGCCAAGTGGGGCATCTCCTCTAACAACCGCAAAGCACGCTTTTATTCCCTCACTGCTGCCGGCCGTAAACAGCTCGTCCGCGAAACCACCAAGTGGAAGCGGCTCTCGGCCGCCATCGCGCGCATTCTCGACCCCGCCCGGGAGGGCTGATGCCATGTTCTGGCGCAAGCGTAACAAGCGGTCATCTGCGGATTTCTCCTCTGAGATCGAAGCTCATCTGCAAGACGAAACAGCTCGTTTGCAGGAGCAAGGCCTAGCCGAAGCTGAGGCCCGTGCCGCCGCTCGTCGTTCCTTCGGCAACCTCCTCCACGCCGAAGAGCGCTTCTACGAATCTCATCGCTGGCTTTGGTGGGATCATATTGCTCGCGACATTCGCTACGCCGCTCGCATGCTGGCCAAGACTCCCGGCTTTACCGCTGTTGCTCTGCTCATGCTGGCCCTCGGTATCGGCGCAAACACCGCGATCTTTTCTATGGTGAACGCTCTTTTGTTGCGCACTCTTCCGTATCCGCACGCGGAGCGGCTCGGCGTTCTCTATGCGCGAACCACCGGCCTCGAGACTGCCGACGAGCCGCGCAACGTTGACGGTGAGCAATGGGAACAGCTGCGCGACAACGTGCCATCACTCCTTCCGGCTATCTCGAGCATGCGGGCCAATGGCGTCAATTTCCGCGCCGATGGCAAAGTGCAATATCTCCATGCTGGCCGAGTTTCCGCGCACTACTTCGACGTTTTCGGAGTGCAGCCGCTGCTCGGCCGGAATTTCCTCGAAGTGGAAGACCGTCCCCATGGTCCCGCAACCGCCATTCTCAGCTACGCACTCTGGCGCAACACCGCCGATCCGAGCGTCATCGGCCACACCATGTTGCTCAAGGGCGAGCCCTACACGATCGTCGGCGTGCTTCCCGAAAACGCAACTACTCCTCTGAACGCCGATGTCTGCACGCCGCTGCAGGCCAGTCCACAAGGCGAAGGCGTCGGCACGAATTTTCGGCCCTTCTTTCGTCTACGCGACGGCGCCACTTGGCAGCAAGCCGATGCCGAGATGAACCGTGCTTGGGAACACACGCAGCGCATCGAAAATTTCCGCAAAGAAAATCCTGGCTCGCAGCGTACCTTTTATTCCGTTCCGCTGCAGCGCGGCCAAACCGCCGTGCTGCGTCCGCAAGTCCTGGGCCTGCTGCTTTCTTCCGGAGTCATCTTCCTCATCGCATGTGCGAATCTCGCTGGCTTGACGCTCGTACGCATGTCGCGCCGCAAGGCCGAATTTGCCACGCGGCTGGCGCTCGGCGCATCTCGGTGGCAGACTCAGCGGCAACTTTGGACCGAAACGCTTCTGCTCGGATTGGCTGGCGGAATTACTGGCATCGTCACCGGTTCTCTCGCGCTACGAGGCTTATTGCTGCTGCTTCCGGAGCGTTTCCTGCCGGTCTCCAGCTTACCGTTGGACGCTCGAGTGCTCGGCTTCACGGTCTTTCTCTCGCTCCTGACCACCGTCCTTTGCGGGATCCTGCCCGCGTTCGCCACAAGCGACTTAGACCTGCGCTCCTCGCTGGCCACTCGCAGCTCGGGATTAAGCCCCGGCAGTCTCCGCTTGCGACAGTTGCTCATCGCCGGAGAAGTTGCGCTTACCGTCGTGCTCCTCGCCGGCGCGGGCCTCCTGGTTCGCACGCTCATTCACTTGGAAGCTTTGCCCCCCGGCTTCAACCCCTCGGGTGTCCTCACGGCCAAGGCCTCACTCGATGACGTCACCTATCACGACGCGGCGAAATTTCGCACGCTCCTGAACGAAAGCGTCGCCAATATGCGCGCCATTCCCGGCGTGCAAAATGCCGCGATGGGCCTCACGCTTCCTTACGAACGCGCCGTGCTCACCGGAGTCACGATCACCGAAGGCAAAGAGGCGGGCAGGCAAATCACCGCCAACGAGGTTTACGTCACGCCGGGATATTTCGAGACGCTGCAAATTCCGCTGCTGGAAGGCCGCACCTTCACCGATGCTGACGGACCCTCCGCGCCCCGCGTCGTCATCGTCAACGAAAGCTTTGCGCGCAGCTTTTTTCATGGCATCGACCCGATCGGCCACCATCAAGACGGCGACACTGTCGTGGTCGGCGTGGTTCGCGACACGGTCACTTCTTCTGCTGCGGGACTCCATACGGGCGCCGCTCCGCTCACGAAAGAAGAAGTCATTTACTTGCCGGCAGCGCAAATGGATGGCGCGTTTCTCTCGCTGGTTCATTCTTTCTTTCAGCCCAGCTGGATCGTCCGCACGGCCGCGCCGATCGAAGGTTTGCCCGCGGAAATGCAGCAGGCCGTCGAAACCGTTGATCCGAACCTGCCATTTTCCGGTTTCTACAGCATGAGCGATTTGATGGCCTCAACGCTGGCCATGCAGCGTATCGAAGTCGCCCTGTTGATCGCGATGGCCGCGCTGGCTTTGCTGCTCAGCGCTGTCGGAATTTTTGCGTTAGTCGCCAGCCTGGTGGCGCAACGCACGCGCGAAATCGGCATTCGCATGGCGCTCGGCTCGACCGTGCAAGCGGCCATGACCCAGGTCGGCTCCGCGGGTGTTCGCGCCGCGGGTTTCGGTCTTGCTGCAGGTCTGGTCCTTTGCCTCGGCACTCTGCGCTTGATGCGCAGCCTGCTTTACGGCGTAGGCGTCTACGACCTGCCGACGATTCTCGCGGTAGTCGCCGTGCTTGCCACGGTCGTGCTCGTCGCCGTCGTTGTGCCCACTCTGCGCATCGCTCGAATCGATCCTGCCACCACCCTTCGCGAAGAATAGAGGTCCATCCCATGCCGCAATGACGGGAGTTTCAGCGCAAAGCAGGACGCGTTTCTGGATTTTGTGCTGTTGCACTATGTGACGGAAGGCGTGCATGAATTGGATCAGGAGAAACTGACGCTCTTGTTGCGGTTGCGGCATCAGGATTCGTTGGCGGATGCGGTGGCGGATTTGGGGAGCCGGAGAAGATCGGGCGGTGGTTTGCGGGGTTTCAGAGGTATTTGTATCCGGTGAGGGCGTCGGAGCGGCGTCCAGAGCGAAGCAGGCCGATAAAGAACCGGCCAGATGCCCGCGGTACAAAAGGCTACACGGTGGTGATGGGGGCGGGCATGAAGCTTAGGAGGAAGATGACGAAGGTGAAGAAGGCGAGGAGTTGGCGGGGGCGGTCGAGGGGGGAGGGGTCGTAGAGCGGGGCGGTGCGGAGGAGGCGGATGCCGAAGAGGAGCGCGGCCCAGACGTACCAGAGGCTCCACTGCGGCTGGAGGCTGCCGGGGCGGAGGGTGGTGCAGTAGCCGAGGGCGAGAAGGCCGAACGGAAGAAGCCAGGAGAAGAGCCGATGGAGACGCGGGCTGACGGAGCGAAGGATGTGGCCGCCGTCAAGCTGGGCGGTGGGGAGGAGATTTAAAGAGGTGGCGAAGAGGCCGACCCAAGCGGCGCGGCCAATCGGCGGAAGCAAGAGCGTGTTGGGATTGACGCCGGGATGGAAGAGCGCGTTGAGCAGGCGGAGAAGCAGCGGAGCGCCGAAGAGTACGTCGGTCTGCGACGGGTCGGGATGGGCGAGCGCGGGGACGACGGCGGAGTGGAGCACGCCGTAGATGAGAGCTGGCACGGCGAAGAGAAAGCCGACGATGGGGCCGGAAGCACCGACGTCAAAGAGGGCGCGGGTGGTGCGAATCGGCGAACGAATCAGAATGAAGGCGCCGAACGTGCCGAGAAGCGGAGACGGAAATGGAATGAAGAACGGATAGGTGGAGTGAATGTGGTGGCGGCGGCAGGCAAAGAAATGGCCGAGTTCGTGGGCGAGAAGGATGGTGAGCAGCGTGAGTGCGAACGGCAGGCCGGGGAGAAGCGCGGCGGGATTTTTGTAGAGCAGCGGCAAGGCACGGAGAAACTCGTCAATGGAAGCGGACTGCTGGTTGGCGTAGGCGAGGGCAAATTGCGTGCCGGCGACAAGGCACGTGGCGAGCGTGCAGAAAAACAGCGCGATCGCGAGCAGCAACGAACGGAAAGACGGGTGCGGGAAGACGGGAGTGTAAAACTCGGCTCGCGGTGGGAGCGTGCGCCAGTCGATGGAGGGTATGGAGTCGAGAACGGAGTCTGGAGGGTGCGTGCTCACAAAGTCAGTGGACCCAAGAAATAGTCTACATGGTTTGTGCAGAGCGGTGCACACGGAGGAAGGCGCGATTGCGCGGCGAGCATGGCGAGCGGGAGCATCGTAGTGGGCAAACACGTGGACACGATGCCTTCGAGGCTCCTTCGCGGCTCAGGGTAAACAGGCCAAGGAATCTTGTCCCGACAGATTGTGTTGGTGCTCAACACCACTTGCCGAGAGCGAGTTGCTTGACGGGTGAAGACGTCAGCTAGTTACACAAAGTCGTTGTAGCGAACGGTGGCGAAGCGTAGGATGGAGCGACTTTGTGGTGTGCGGCCGGTAAAGTCCGGCCGTCGGAGTATCGTGACCTGCCTGCCCGGCGGAAAGAGCCGCGGTCTCCTATCAAAAGGAGTGGACTGATGAAACCATCGGGACAAGTTGGTAGAGGAGTGGTGTGCGCAGCGCGAGTGGCGCTGTGCGTAGCGGTGCTGTTGTGCGTGGGAAGTACGGTGCGCGGACAGCGGTTGATGACGCGGCACACGCGAGACGCGGTGAGCAGCGGGCAAGCGCGATTCATGAATCGCATGCCGGCGGCGCAGTCGTTGCGGCTGGATATTGTGCTGCCGCTCGGCGATCCGGGAGCGCTGGAGAATTTTCTGGCGGATGTTTACAACCCGAACAGTTCGGCCTACCGGCATTTTGTGACGCCGCAGGAGTTCACGACGCGGTTTGGGCCGAGCCAGGCGGATTACGAGGAAGTGGTGAGTTACGTTAAGGCGCATGGCTTGCGCGTGGTGGGCGGCTCGCGCGATGGAATGGACGTGCAGGTGGAAGGCTCGGTGGCGGACATCGAGCGCGCGTTTCACGTGAACATGGGTGTGTACCAACACCCGACGGAGAATCGGACGTTTTTCGCGCCGGACCGGGAGCCGACGGCGAATTTGCGCTTTGCGCTGTGGCATATCTCGGGGCTAGACAATTTTTCGCTGCCGCATCCGCTGTTTGTGAAGAAGAGCGAGTTTGCGGCGGCGCACGGCATGGAAGCCGACAGAGTGGTGTCGCATGCGACGACAGGATCCGGGCCTTCGGTTTCGTTCTTGGGAAGCGACATGCGCGCGGCGTACTACGGCGGAACAGCGCTGACGGGCGCAGGGCAAAACCTAGGTTTGCTGGAGTTTGTGGGAACGGATTTGGCGGACCTGAACACGTACTACGCCAATGTGCACCAGACCAACAACGTGCCGATTACGCTGCTTTCGACGGATGGCACGAGCACGAGCTGTGTGGCGCCGGGGTGCGACGACACGGAGCAGACGCTGGACATGACACAGGCACTGGGAATGGCGCCGGGACTGGCGAGCCTCGTGGTGTATGTCGGGTCCTCGGACACAGCGATGATCAGCGCGATGACGACGCACAATCCGTTGCCGACGACGATTGGATGTTCGTGGGGCTGGACGCCTGCCGATCCGAGCGCGCTGAATCCGCTATTTCAGAAAATGGCGGCGCAAGGGCAGAACTTTTTTGCGGCGTCGGGCGACAGTTCGACATGGTCGGCGCGGAATGAGGCGTGGCCGGCTGACAATGCGTTTATCGTGTCGGTCGGCGGCACCGATCTGGTGACGGCGAGCGCGGGCGGGCCGTGGAAGTCCGAGACGGCGTGGGTGGATAGCGGCGGCGGAATTTCGCCGGACAACATCGCGATTCCGTCGTGGCAGCAGCTTGCGGGCGTAATCAATTCGAGCAATCGCGGCTCGACGACGCTGCGCAACGGGCCGGACGTTTCGGCGAACGCGAACTTTACGTTTTATGTTTGCGCGGACCAGACCACGTGCACGGCCAATGAATTTGGTGGAACGAGCTTTGCCGCGCCGATGTGGGCCGGGTATATCGCGCTGGTGAACCAGCAACTGGCCCAGAACGGGCAGTCGACGATTGGGTTCATCAATCCGACGATCTATTCGCAGAACGTGACTTCGGCGTATGCGACGGACTTCCACGACATCACGAGCGGAACTTCCGGGAGCTTCTCGGCAGTGACCGGGTATGACCTGGTAACCGGCTGGGGCAGCCCGAATGGCGCAGGGCTCATTAATGCACTGGTGGGCGGGTCGACGGGGACACCGAGCTTCAGCCTTTCGGCTTCGCCGGGGTCGGTGTCGGTGGTGCAAGGTGGGAACGGAAGCTCAACGATCAGTACCAGCGTCGCCGGCGGATTTAACTCGGCGATCAGCTTGTCGGCGAGCGGACAGCCGAGCGGCGTGACAGTGACGTTCAATCCGACGTCGATTGCGGTGCCGGGAGCAGGCAGCTCGACCATGAGCATCGCGGTGGCTTCGAGCGTGGCGACCGGAACGTATCCGATCACGGTAACCGGAACGGGTGGAGGGTTGACTCAGACGACGACGGTTTCGTTGACAGTGACAGCACCGGCGGCCGGAAACTTCACGCTGACAGCTTCTCCGACCAGCCTGACGATTACCCGCAGCTCGCACGGAACGACAACCATCACGATTCATCCGACCAACGGGTTCGCCGGCAGCGTGACGCTTTCGGCAAGCGGGTTGGGCAGCGGAGTGACCGCGGCGTTCAGCCCGAATCCAGCGACGGGAACGAGCATACTGACGTTGACAGCGAGCAGTTCGGCGACGACGGGAACGCGCACTGTAACGATTAGGGGCGTTTCAGGGTCGCTGACGCACACCACGACGATTAGTCTGCGAGTGCGAAGGTAGCCCTCCCCGCGCGGCCTTCAAACGCAAAAAGAAGCGGCCAGCCTGATTCGTCGGGCTGGCCGTTTTTTTGTTGGGCCCGGTTTGGCGAGGGCTAAGCATTGACAAGAGGGTTGGCTGGAGCAAGAGCGGTGTCACGCTCGCTTCGCTCCGTGTAAGCAAGCGGGCGCGCTCTCAAGGCGCTCGCCCGTTACCAGGTGAGGCGGAGTAGGGAGACGGCTTGGCGGGGGAGCGGAAATCGGAGATGAGCCTCGCCGGAGGTGAGATGGAGCCAGGTGGGAGAGGTGAAGAGGCGGAGTTGGCCGGCGGCTTCCAACGTTTGGTATTGAGCAGGTGCGGGAGATTGCGGTTCGCCGGCTTGTTGCCAGGCGGTGAAGGAGTTGCTGTGTTGCGCGTCGATGCGGAAATGCTCGAGCAATGCTTGGGTAACGGTGGAAGGTAGGCCCTGGATGACGAGCTCGACCGGCGTCGCAGGCACGGAGATATCGTCATCGTGATAGTTCCAGAGGAGGATGGTGACCTGGTGGTCGGTTCGCGTGGCGATGGCGTTGATGTCGGGTTGGGTCCGGACTCCGTTGGCAACGATGTCATTGAAGGGGAGAGCGGCGGAGCTATTGAGCTTCACGCCCGCGGTGGATAGCAAGCCGAACATGCGGAACGCGTTGAGGACCGGCTTGTCGAGCCCGTTGGTGGCGAGTTCGCGGAAGCCGGCGAAATAGGGTTGGTCTTCAAATTCGAAAGCCCAGGTGACGGAGCCGAGCAGATTGATGTGTTGTTGCGCGGCGAGCGCGTAGGTGTCGTGGATGACTTCGGCTTCGTACGCGGCGTAGAGAGCGCCGTTGCGATAGGCGTTTTGCGGGTTGGTGCGGGCGGAGCAGGCAGCGCAGCCTTCGGGATCGGATTCGCCAAGGATGACAGGAGTGTTCTGGAACTCCGGATAGGAGGCGACGATACGAAAGCCCTCTTGAATGGAGGCAAGCTGGCGTGAAAGACCCATTTGCACGTGATCGCCTTGCCATTTGGGCGAGCCTTTGGGATGAAAGGAAATGAAGTCGAGGCGGGTGCCGGTTTTGCCGGTGAGATTGTTTTTGCCGTGGGCGCAGTGGTCGAGAAATTTGCGGAGAAAGTCAGCGGCTCTTGGAAAGGCGGGGCCGGTGGAGTCGGGACCGCCGACACGAGCTCGCGGCAGTGCGCGTAGGACGGCATCGACCGAGTAGTCATAGAGTTTGAAATATTCTTCGGGAGTGCCCTTCCAGTAGTCGATGTCCGGTTCGTTCCAGACCTCCCAGAGCCAGCTTCTTACTTCGGCGTCGCCGTAGCGTTCGCGGAGATGGCGAACGAATTGAAAGACGAGTTCAGCCCAAGCCTGGTAGTCGTTCGGAGGATAGGCCCAGCCGGTGTAGATGGAGCCGTCGGGGAAGGTGTGGCGATAGGGCTCGGGGTGAGTGGAGAGAGCTTTGGGCATGAAGCCGATTTCGACGAGCGGCTTGACGCCGGTGTCGCGGAACGTGTCGAAGATGTGGTCGAGAATCGTCCAGGAGTAGATAGGCCTTCCGTTGGGGTCGACCGTGTAGACATTGGTGGAGCCCCACTTGAGAGAGGCGGAGCCGTCTCCGGTGGTGAGGAGATTGTGGACGCGAACGTAGACGGGGACCGGGCTGAGCTGGCTGAGTTCGCGAAGAAGCTTTTGGCCGTTGGCAGCGTAAGTGTAGTTGGGTTCGTCATAGCCGAAGAAATTCCAGACGGGTGGAAGGGTGCCGTCGGATTGATCGAAATGAACGGCGACGACGGCGGGGGAAGGGGCTCGTTGTTGGGCGGACGAAGGCAGAACGGCAGCAAGGAGGAAGACCAGAAGTGCGAATTTCGAAGTCACGTTGGGAAAAGTGGCACGGCTTAAGAGCGAAAACGGCGCGGCGAATCAGGCGCTTTTGACGGCTTCCATGCCTTGAAGTTCTTTGCCGGGCTTGAAGCGGACGGCTTTGCCGGGAGGAATGTTAACCTCTTCGCCGGTGCGCGGGTTGCGGCCGATGCCGGTTTTGCGGGGCTTGACGCTGAAGACGCCGAAGCGGCGGAGTTCGATGCGCTGGCCGCGGCCGAGAGCTTGTTTGAGCGACTCGAAGACGGTTTCGACGGCCTGTTCGGCTTTGGTGCGGCTGATCAGGGTTTTGGTGACCACCGCGTTGACGATGTCGAGTTTAATCACGCTTCCTCCGCTACGTTGGCAAATGCTAGAAGGTGAAGCGTAGGTTGTCAAGGCGGGAGGGGCGGCAAGTTGTCAAGAAGAGTTGAGGAAAGATAGACTGATGCGCTCGCGGCAGAGAATGTGAGACGTGGTGTGATAATCGAGCGCGCTCAACGGGAAGGTCTGGGCGCGATTTACACCGCGGGCACGATTTATCGTGCCTCCTACAAGTTGCAAGAATTGCAGTCGCAAGATGGAAATGAGGAGGAGTGGATGTCGGTAAAGCCAGACCGGTGGATCCGGCGCATGGCGCTGGAGCACAAGATGATCGAACCGTTCACGGACCGGCAGGTGCGGGAGGGCGTGATCAGCTATGGCGTGTCGTCGTATGGGTACGACATTCGCGTGGCCGATGAATTCCAGATCTTTACGAACGTGAACACGACGATTGTGGACCCGAAGCATTTTGATCCGCGGTCGCTGGTGCCGTTCAAAGGCGATGCGTGCCTGATTCCACCGAATTCGTTTGCGCTGGCGAAGTCGGTGGAGTATTTCCGGATTCCGCGGAATGTGCTGACGATTTGTTTGGGAAAGTCGACGTACGCGCGGTGCGGGATCATTGTGAACGTGACGCCGTTCGAGCCGGAGTGGGAAGGATTTGTGACGTTGGAAATCAGCAACACGACGCCGTTGCCGGCGAAGATTTATGCGAATGAGGGACTGTGCCAGGTGTTGTTCTTTGAGTCGGATGAAGATTGCGAAGTGAGTTATAAGGATAAGAAGGGGAAGTATCAGGCGCAGGGGGGAATTGTTCTGCCGAGGCTGTAAGCGAAGACGGTCATCTTCAGAAAGATGACCCTACGAGGATTCGGCGGAGAGTTGCTGGCCGGAGATTTGGGTGAGCTTGGTGTTGGCGAGCGGGTAGCCACGTTCGCGCCAGGCGGCGAGGCCGCCTTCGAGAGGGCGAATGCGCGTGATGCCTTGTTTTCTGAGGAGCAGCGCCACACGGGCGCTGGTGGCTTCGTTCGGTCAAGTACAGTAGAGAACGACTTCCTGATCGCGGGGAAGAAGTTCTCCATGCTGCTCCAGATTGCTGGCGTCCATGTGCAGGGCGCCGGGAATGGTTTCGGGGTCGGCTTCAAACTCCACAGAGTGACGCAGGTCCACGACGGCGACTTCTTCGCCAGCGTCGAGCCTTTCCTTCAATTCATCCACAGTGATGCGGGCGATACGCAGCTCGCGCAGGAAGCGGCGGCGGCTGATGTATTTGTAGCCGAGATAGCCGACGAGAGCGGCGATCAGCAGGACGATGAGGCCACTGCCGAGAGAGGCGGCGCGTTCGGCAATGTGTTCGATTTCGCTGCTGAAGGCGTAGCCGAGACCGAGGAAAGTGCCGGCCCAGATCGCCGCGCCCGCGGTATCAAAGAGAACGAAGCGGCGCATACGCATATGAAAGATGCCGGCCAGCGGCGGCGCCACGGCGCCAAGGCCGGGGATGAACTTGGCGAAGAGCAACGAACGCGCGCCTTGTTTCGAGAAGAGGCCTTCGGTGCGGCGGACACAGGAATCGGGCTCGATGGAAATGCGGCAGAGCCATTGAAGGATGACGACGCCACGGGTGCGGCCGAGCTGATACCAGAGCGAATCGGCGGTAACGGCAGCGAATGTGGCAATTGCGAGTGAGGCGAAGAGGTTTAGCTGATGCGAACCGGCAAGAGCTCCAGCGGCGAGGAGGAGCGGAAGCGAAGGCACGGGTATGCCGGCTTGTTCGACGAAGACCCAGGCGAGCAAGACCACATAGCCATGATGGAGAAGAAATTCGACAGTGCGATGCATGCAGCCGGGGCAAACCTCGAGAAGGTTACTTCGAAACGATAGGAGAAGTATGCCCCCAGCGGCCCGACATGACAAATTCGGCCAACGGTCTGCGAGAGCGCGGGCCGGTTTCTTGTTCGCGCAGCTTGTCGGGAAGCGCTTGCGGGTCGCCGGGATAACCGATGGCTAAGGCGGCGATCGCCTCATACTCCTGTGGAATATCGTACTCGCGCTTGGCGCCGACAGGGTCAAAGCCGGCCATCTGATGGACGACCAAGCCACGGGCGGTAGCTTCCAGGGCGAGCAGGACGGAAGCGGCACCCGTGTCGTAAAACGCGTTGCGGTTGGGCGCGCCGTTGTGCTTGAAGTTGAGGTGGGAAACGGCGAGAGCCAGCACGGGAGCGTTTTGCGCCCAACCGGCGTTGAACTCGACGAGCACGCCGAGCATTTTGGAAAACTCCGCGGGATGGTCCTTGGTGGCAACGATATAACTCCAGGGCTGGGCGTTAAAACTGGAAGGGGCCCAGCGAGCGGCTTCAAAAAGGCTAGCTAGGACGTGCGGCTCGACAGGGCGATCGGCGAAGGCGCGCGGGCTCCAGCGATCACGAATCAGTTCGTGGACAGGAAAGTGGGTGGCAGCGGGCTTATGCATGGGCATTCCTTTCGAGTGCTTGGGTTAGATGAAGTAAGGAAACGGATTGATGCAAGCGCTGTGGGCGCCCGGTGCGTGGAAAGAAGGGCAGCGGTGGGGAAGCGATCGGACTTCGCCACCGCCAAGAGAAAAGCAGACCGAAAACAGAGGCGCTTACTTCTTCTGGATCATCTCGGAGTCGATGGTGATGGCGATATCTTCACCGATCACTGCGGCGGGATAGTTGCCACCGATGCCGAAGTCCTTGCGGTTGATTTTGGTGCTGGCGTTGACGCCCATGCGCTGATTGCCCCAAGGATCTTTGATGGGCGCGCTGGGGCCGTCGACATCAAGAACGACTTCTTTGGTGGTGCCGTGAATGGTGAGGTCGCCGGTGATTTTGAGTTTCCCGGGCGAGACCTGCTCGACCTTTCTGGATTTGAAGGTGATGGTGGGGAATTTTTCGACGTCGAAGAAGTGATCGCTGCGGAGGTCTTTGTCGCGGTTGGGTTCGCGGGTATCCACGGAGGCGGCGTCAATGGTGACGTCCACCGAGGATTTGGTGATGTCCTGGCTATCGAACTGAACGGTGCCTTGCACTTTGGTGAAGGCGCCGCGGACGGTCGAGATAGCGAGGTGCTTGACGGCGAATTGCGCCGCGGAGTGCGCCGGGTCGATCTGCCAGTCGGCGGTGGCGGCGACTGCTGGAAAAGCCAGAGCGGCTGCGAGACTGAGTGATCCTGCGATACGAACGAAGGTTTGGCCCATGTTGCGTCTCCTTTTATGAGAGCTTCGCGAGACGGGAGTGGGCTGGAGCCGCGTCCCAACACCGAAGCGGTTTTTTTTGCTGCGACTACCGCGCCGGGTTAGGGCGCACTTGCTCCAGCAGGTCGGCGAGAGCGTTCAGGCGCGTAGCGGGCAAATGGCCGAACTGGCGCTGATGCAGCTCGCGAACCGGCTGATCGAGACTTTTCAGAAGAGCGAGACCTGCGCGGGTGATGCGCGCCTTGACGACGCGGCGGTCGTCGGTTTGCCGAGCGCGGGTGATCAGGCCGCGTTTTTCCATGCGATCAAGAAGCCGGGTCATGTCCGGGTCGTGGGAAATCATCCGTTCACCGATGGCGCTACAGGGGAGGCCCGCGGGTTCAGCGCCGCGCAGAATGCGCAGGACATTATATTGGGTGCCGGAGAGGCCGTGGGGCTTGAGAAGCTGTTCGGCTTCCAGGGCGAGGGCGTCGGCGGTTTTTTGCAGGGAGACAAAAACACGGGCTGAGAGCGGGACGTCCATGGACGATGCGGGCCGCCGATTCACGAAGGAATAGTATTCGTTACAACAACTAATGTCAAGAGGACAGATCTGGACCGGAATTCGCTTCAGTTTAGGCCTTGCGGAGCGGGCGGAGTTGAACCTCGCTGACGAAGCTCTGGGAACCTTGGGTGAGAATCATGGCGACGGCGTGGGCGACATCTTCGGGCAGGAGAACTTTGGTGGGATCTTTGGGGCCGCGACCCGAAAATTCAGTGGCGACGCTGCCGGGGCAGACGACGCTGACGCGAATGCCGTGTTCGCGAAGGTCTTCGGCCATGCACGCGGAGAGACCCTGGAGTCCCCATTTGGAGGCGCAGTAGATGGCGCCGCCAGCGAAGGAGTTGCGGCCGGCGAGCGAGCTGATGTTAATGATGTCGCCTTTGCGGCGACGGATCATGGAGGGCGCGACCTCGCGGGAGACGAGAAAGACGCTTTTGAGATTGGTGTCCAGCACGCGATCCCAATCGGCTTCGGTCTTTTCGTGAGCCGGGCCGAAAAGGCCGATGCCGGCGTTGTTTACAAGGATTGAGATGGGGCCGAGAGCATTCTGGGCTTTGCTGACGAGGGAGGTGACATCGGCGGACTTCGTGATGTCGGCAATCTGCGAGTAAACGAGAGCGCCGGATTTCTTGATCTCGTTCTCGGCGGAGCCCAGGGCTTTCGCATCGCGCCCACAGATAGCGAGCGCTGCTCCGAGCCCGGCGAGCCGAAGCGCGATGGCGCGGCCGATGCCACGACTGGCGCCGGTAACGAGAGCGACTTCGCCAGCGAGCGCCGGACGGAGTCCTGCGGTGTTCCCTGTATTTTTTCGAGGCATTCGAATTCTTCCTCGTCGTAGCTACCAAATGTATGCGAAACTCATCTTAGCATCCAGGAGCACGGTGGTTTCCTCACGGCTTGGGATTCCGCAAGGTGCATTGCGAAACCGAGAGAGGCCGGGCGGAGCCGCGGTCGCGAACTGGTGTTTTCCGCAGCGGCAACTTGCGGATGGACGCGGGCTTTTCCTATAATTCCTGAGCTTCAAGCAAGAGAATTTTCAGCAGCAGCGTCTAATACTTCCTAGGAAATCTAGCGAACTTCGGGCGAGGAGAGTGGGAATGAGTGGAACACGCAGAGTGGCAGGCCTCGCGGTTATGGCTGCGTTTGGTCTGATGCTGGGAAACGCGCTGAGCGCCATGCCGCAAGCGACAGGCGGAGCACAGGATGCCGGCGGACAAAACCAGCAGAAGTACACCATGCCGGAATACAACGCGGAGCAAGCCTGCGCGCAGGAGAAGAATCCGGCGACCCAGATCACTTGCCTGAATGACTTCGTCTCAAAGTATCCAAACTCCTATCTATTGATTTACGTCTACCCGATGTACGTGCAGGCCTACGGGGCGACGAAGAACTACGCCAAGGTCATCGAGTCTTCGCAGAAAGTAGTGGACCTGGGCGACAAGGTGGATCCGGGCATTCGCTATCAGGCTCTGTATGCGCACTGCTTTGCGTACAATGCGTTGCCGGCGACGCAGCAGGCCGATGCGACGCAGGCCAAGGGTGCGATCGAAGCCGCAACCGCGGGCTTGAAGACCCTGGAGCAAGTGAAGAAGCCAGATAACATGACGGACGACCAGTTCGCCGCGCAAAAGAAGCAGATTCAGGTGTATTTCAACGGGACGGCGGCGCAGGCTTCGGTGAACGTGAAGGACTATCCAAGCGCCGTGCAATTCTACAAGGCGGTGCTGGCGCTGGTTCCGGATGAGCCGGGAACGAACTACAACCTGGGCAAGATCTATCTGGCGATGACGCCGCCGCAGTCGATCGACGCGATGTGGTATGTGGCGCGGGCGGTGAGTTCGAAGTCCGCGACGCAGCAGCAGGTGAAGCAGTTGACGCCGTACCTCAACAAGTTGATTCAGAACTATCAGGGCGGGACGGTGTGCGACAGCATCACGGATGCCGAGCAGAAAGAGCTGCTGCAACTGGCGGGCACGTCGGCGGAGCGGCCCTCGAGCTATACGCTACCGGCAGCCGCAGATTTGGACGCCGCGCGGAAGGACATGACGATCGCGTCCGTGGTGGCGGACCTGAAGGCCGGCGGAGACAAGTCCAAGATCACCTGGATGTCATCCTGCGGATTGGAGTTTCCAGGCGTGCCCGGAAAAGTGATTGAAGTAACGCCGGGAGCGACGGATGCCGACCCGATCGTCTTCAAGATCGCGTTTGTAACCAGCGACGCGGAGTTCGATGCGGCGACGACCCCGAACATGGAAGTGAAGGTGGCCGGGCAGCCGGAGGCCAAGCGCATCGAGAAGGATGGCGCGGTGCACTTCACGGCGACGCTGGTGTCCTACGATCCGGATCCGAGCTTCATGCTGCATTGGGAGAAGGGCAAGATCGCGGAAGAAGATATTCCGAAGGAAAAGGAAGCGCCGAAAAAGAAGGTCACCAAGAAGAAGCCGTCCGGGCGTTAGTTCGAACGGAAGAGAATTCCACGGCTCTCAGGCCATGCCTGGGAGCCGTTTTTTCTTTGGAGCAAAGCTGTTTGGTCAGACCGATGCGCAGATGGCGCCGTATCGAGTTTCGAAGAGAACCAGAGGCGTTAGCGTGAGCGGTGGTGATTTGCGAGTTTGTACTCGTCGATCTTGCGGCTCAAGGTGTTGCGGTGAATGCCGAGCACCTGGGCGGCGCGGGATTGGTTGCCATTGGAGCGGTCCAGAACGCGTTTGATGAAACGCCTCTCAAATTCGCCCACGGCTTCGTCGAACAGAATGCCGCGTTCGACCATTTGCGAGACAAGCCCATCCAATTGATCTTTCACGTTGGCACGCTCCGTAGTGGAACTTCCGGGCCCTGGGTGCTTCAGCTTTGCTCATCGAGATCGTGCCCAGCCAGGATGCGAAAGGCTTCCCGATACTTGGCACGCGTAGCGGCGACGACGTCAGGCGGAAGCTCCGGCCCGGGCGGGGTTTTGGGCCAGCGGATTTGCTCGAGGTAATCGCGCACAAACTGTTTGTCGAAAGAAGGCTGCGGGCCACCGGGTTTGTATTGGGCTGCGGGCCAGAAGCGCGACGAGTCCGGAGTGAGCGCTTCATCAATCCACATGAGCGATTGAACGGCCTCTTTGGAGCCGAGCGAGGCGCCGAGAAGACCGAATTCGAATTTCGTGTCCGCAAGGATGACGCCGCGAGGCTCGGCGTAGGCGGCGGCGCGGCGATAGATTTCGAGACTGACGGCGCCCACGCGGTCAGCGAGTTCGGCGCCGATGAGAGACGCAGCTTGTTCAAAGGAAATGTTTTCGTCGTGGCCGGTGGCTGCCTTGGTGGCGGGAGTGAAGATGGGTTCGGGTAGGCGGTCAGATTCGCGCAGGCCAGATGGGAGTTGGATGCCGCAGATTTTGCCGGTGGCTTTGTAATCTTTCCAGCCGGAACCAGAAACGTAGCCGCGCACGACGCATTCGATGGGCAGCGGCTGCGTTTTGCGGACAATCATGGAGCGACCGGCGAGATCGTCGCGGTAAGCGTCGTAGGGAGGCGGAAAATCGGTAGCGCTAAGGACGTGATTGGGGATGACGTCTTTCAGCAGATTGAACCAGAAGAGCGAGAGCTGCGTTAAGACGCGGCCCTTATCGGGAATCGGAGTGGGCAGAATGACGTCGAAAGCGGAGAGACGATCGGTGGCGACGATGAGCAGCTTGTCACCAAGGTCGTAGATGTCGCGGACCTTGCCGCGAGCGGCGGGAGTCAGATCGCCGAAATGAGTTTGTTGAAGGACGCGAGTCACTGGAGCAGCCACGGGAAATTTTCTCTCCAACTTGGGAGCATTCTAGCTTAGCGAATCGCCGAGGGAAAGCCGGCGGCAGAGGAAATCGTTGGAAAAGTTTCCGGCGCACGATTGCGAAATCTGCGCGGCGAGTGGCGAGCGGTTCAGGAGGAGCAGCCTAGCGGCGCGGTCCTGAAAAGGAGTCTTCAGTGCCCGCAACTTCGCGAGCAGAGAACATCAGGTAACGATGGGATTGCTTTGGACGAAAATGAGTTTTGCCGGAACTCGTGAGTTTATTCCGCCGTTCGAATCAGGCGGCGGAAGCAGCTTGGCGCTTGGGGGCGGGAGTCTCGTCGCCTTCCCACCGCACGCTGACCAGTTTGGAGACGCCCGGCTCCTGCATAGTAACGCCGTAGAGAACGGAGCCAGTCTCCATGGTTTTGCGGTTGTGCGTAACGATGATGAACTGCGTCTGGCCGCTCATATCACCGACGAGGCGAGTGAAACGACCGACGTTAGCTTCGTCGAGTGGCGCGTCGACTTCGTCCAGGATACAGAACGGGCTCGGCTGATAGCGGAAGATAGCGATGAGCAGTGCGAGCGCAGTCATAGCCTTTTCGCCGCCGGACAGCAGCAGAACGTTCTGCATGCGCTTACCTGGAGGCGACGCGACGACGTCGATGCCCGCGTCACCAGAGCTATCCGGTTCGGTGAGGCGCATTTCGGCCATGCCGCCGCCGAAGATGGTGTGGAACGCCGAAGTGAAATTGGTATTGATGGCGTTGAATGCGTGTTCGAATTTTTCCTTGGTGACGTTGTCTAGTTCGGCGATGGCCTGTTGGGTATCGGCAATCGATTGGAGCAAGTCGTCGCGCTCGCGGGTCATGAAGGTGAAGCGCTGCTCGCACTCGTTGAACTCTTCGAGCGCCATCATGTTGACCGGGCCCATGGCTTCAATGCGCTGCTTCATTTCGCGGTAGTTGATTTCAGCGGCCGCCAATTCTTCGCCCGACATGAAGGCGGCCTCGGAAGCGATGAGATCTTCGGGCTGTGCATTGACTTCCGTCATGCAGGTTTCGCGGAGATGCTGGCGGTCGGAGTCGTTCCGCGCGCGATCGATTTCGGCGTGACTGCGCTGTTCGCGCAACTCTTGGAGCGCCTGACGGCGCGTGCGCAACTGATCTTCCATCTGGATCTGGCGATTGCGGCCAGAGTCCCATTCTTCTTCGAGCTCGCGCTGGCGCGATTCGAGCCGGTTCCTTTCGGCCCGCAGAGCTTCGAGCTGCACGCCGAGCTCTTCGTTTTGCTTAGCCAGAGCCGCGGTCTCTTCGGTGATGGACGATTGTTGCTGGCGCAAAGCCGCTTCGCGGCGATCGAGCTCGGCGCGCTCTTCCTGCAAGCGGTCGACCAGTGCTTCGGCGGCAGCAAGGCGTTCGTTGATGGCGGCAAGTTCGGCGCGAGCCACGGCAAGTTCGTTCTGTTCGGTCTGAACAGAGCTGCGCAATTGAACCAAGCCGTCGGTTAGTCGTTGCCCTTCGGCTTCGGCTTCTGCGCGACTGAGAGCCGCAGCGGCATGCTGATGCTTGGCGCGTTCGGCGCGGGCAGTGGCGTCCTCGGCTTCGCGGCGGAGGCGTGCCAATTCGTTTTGGCAAACGCTGAGTTCGAGGCCGAGGCGTGCCAATTCGTTTTGCATGTGCTGGTGCCGATGCGTGGCGGAAAAGAGGCGCCGCTCGGCTTCGCGCTGCTGCGTGGCGAGTTGCTCGAGCGACTGTTCGGCATCAGTCATTTCGGCGGCGATTTGCGCCAGCGTAGCTTGCGCGCCGCTCATTTCCTGTTCCAGGGCGAAGACTTCACCGTCAAGTGCGCGTAATTCGCGCTTCATGCCTAGCGGACCGGCTTCATCAGGCCGGCCGCCCGTGACCATGCGTCCCTGGTAGCAGGTGCCATCCGGCGTGACGAACGCGTACTGCGGATTGTCGCGCGCGAGTTTCTCGGCGGAAATAGCGCTATCGGTCAGGTACGCGGAGCGCAAGCGTGGCAGGAACTGCTTGGCAGCGGCACCGAGCGGATCGCGAAACTCCACGAGGCGATCGAGGCGGGAAATGACGCCGTCTTCGGCACGGAAGTTGATGATGGGCTCGTATTCGGAAAGGCGCAGATTGCGGAGAGAATCCACGAAGAAAGTGGCGCGGCCGCCAACTTCCTCGCGCAGTAATGAAACACCGGCGCGAGCGTGTTCATAGGTTTCGACGACAACGTACTCGAGTTCATCACGGAGGAACTGCTCGACGGCGGCTTCGTGCTGTTCTTCGACTTCCGCGTAGTCGGCAAGCACACCAACGGCGCGAAAATTCTCGCCCATTCCGCGCTCGTTGGCCGCGAACAGTTTCTGCACGGCGTCGGCAGTGTACGAGCGGTCGTTCAGAATCTGCGTGAGCGTGGCATGGCGAGCCCGCACACTGGAAAGCGAATCGCGCAACGCATCCGCCTTTTGCGCAGTGGCATCGCGTTGTTGCTTGAGCTCGGCGATACGCGCCTGCAGCGCAGTGGCCTCCTGATTCAGCTTGTTGAGGTCACCTGTGGCGGCTTCCCAATCATAAGCAGCCTGGTCGGCTTCATCGCGGACGCGAAGGGATGCTTCCAGTAGCTCGTGCTCATTGGCTTCGCGCTTCTGCAAAGCTTCAGTGTGGTGGACCAGCGCTTCCTCGGCCTGCTTTTGTTCGCCGTGCAGGCGGAGCAGGCTTTCGCCAGCTTCTGAGGCGGAACGGCGCAACGCTTCGATCCGGGTCTCGGCCTCGCGAATCTCACTGGCGCGCGCTTCAGCGCGGCTGGAGAGTTCACTGACCCGCGCGGAAATGCCGCTAGATTCTTGCTGCAAGCCAGCCACAGCTTGTTGCTGCGCGGCGCTGCGTGAAGTCCATTCCGCGAGCTGCGCAGCGGCTTCGGCCATTTCCGCAGAAATGCCGGTGTGACGCGTACCCAATTCGGCGGCACGCTGATTGTTGAAGGCGACGCGATTTTCTGTGCGGTCCACTTCGAGAAGGGTGAGATTGAGGACGTTCTGGTTTTGGCGCAATTCAGCATCTACTTCGTAGACGCGCTGTTTCAGTCGGTCCTGCTCGCCTTCCTGCTCTTGGATAGCCGTTGCTTGCCGGGTTTCGGTCGAGGTCAGCTCGGCGAGTTGCTTGCTGACGCGTTCAGCCTCGGCGTCGAGTTCGCGAGCTCTGCCGGCCAGCATCTGGCGGACGATGCCGCGCATCTGGTCGCGAATTTCCGAGTAGCGCCGGGCTTTGGAGGCTTGCCGCTTGAGCGAACCCAGCTGTTTCTCAACTTCGACGACGATATCGTTCACACGCGCGAGGTTCAGTTTGGAAGACTCGAGCTTCGCTTCCGCGAGGCGCTTCTTGGTCTTGAATTTCGTGACGCCCGCGGCTTCTTCGATGATGGCGCGGCGCTCCATCGGCTTGGTGGAGAGGATCAGGCCGATACGGCCCTGCTCGATGATGGCGTAGGAGTCCGGACCGAGGCCGACGCCCATGAACATTTCCTGGATGTCGCGCAAGCGGCCGATGCGCCCGTTGATGAGGTATTCGCTTTGCCCGGAGCGGTACAGGCGACGGCTTACAACGACTTCGCCGGGCTTCGTGGCCAACACCGGCTTGTCGGCGCCTTTCTTTCGGCGTTTGCCTTTGCCAAATTCTGCAGGAACTGGCGTTCCTTCCGATGGCTGAGCCACATCTTCTACTGGAGTTTCGCCAGCTGCATCTGCGGGCTGTTCCAGAGGTACGATTTGGAGGTTCGTTTCCGCCGACGAGCTTGGCGATCCTGCATCCGGATTAGTCAAAGCGTCGGGATTTTCAGTTTCCGCTGCCGCGCTTTCCAGAACGAAACGTGCCGCCTCGGCGAGTTCCGGATCCTCAAGCGTGATGGTTACCTCGGCCATGCCGAGCGGCGGTCGCTTGGTGGTGCCGTTGAAAATGCAATCGGCCATGCGCTCCGCGCGGAGCGACTTGTGGCTCTGCTCGCCGAGCACCCAAGAGATGGCGTCCACGACGTTGGACTTGCCGCAACCGTTTGGCCCGACGATGCAGGTGGTGCCGGATCCGCTGAACGTCACCACAGTGCGGTCACAAAAAGACTTGAAGCCAACAATTTCTACTTTGCGCAACTTGAGCAAGTTATCCCCTTTTCGTCGTCAGTAGCTTTGTTGGATGCGCCGAACGCCGCAGCTTCAGGCCTGCGGTCCTTCCGCCCGCTCCGATCACCCGGCCCCAACCCCGGAAGGCTATCTCCTTGTGATGCAAGCACCTACACGCCGCGGAGAGACGCGAGAAGCGTAGGGAGACGACGCTTTCTATCTCGAGGGAAGGTCTTTCGAGCGAGTCGACCGGCGAGCGGCCGATTGCACAAACGTTTGGCAGGTTCTCAGTCAGAGCCCAGCCGCCTGGCGCATGGATGGCGGTACGGGAGGAGAGCGTACCATGAGGCGCGCGGAGTGTAAATAGCTACCCAAGGGGTAGTAGTGGAAACTAGGGGGCCACAAGCGTGTAGCGGCGCCCCAGAATTTTCCTTGTAGAGATTTTCTTTACGTGCACTGAGGCACACGGACGTGCCTAAACTGTAACCAGAAAACGTTTTCCCCGTCGCGCGCGGGCCGGTCCATTTAATATCGCTGGCAAGGCAGCGAAGAGCGGGTGGGACTTGGGAGCGCGTAGCCAGTGAAAAAGCTGCGGTTTCTTCTTTCGCTCATCACGAAAAACAACGATTTCCAGGTCGAACAGGCGATCACGGCGGAAGCTGCGGCGCGGGAGTTGGGAGTCGAGTTGGAGATCGTGTATGCGGATGGCGACACCATTACGCAGAGCACACAAATCCTTAAGAACATTCAAGTGCATTCGGCTTTGCAGCCGAGCGGAATTCTCGTGGAGCCGGCGGGGGGAACGGGACTGCCACAAGTGGCCAAGGCGGCCGCTGCGGCGGGTATTGCCTGGAGTTTGCTGAACCGCGAGGCGGACTACATCGGGGAGCTGCGGCGCACGAGCAAAGCGCCTGCATTCGTGGTGACGAGCGATCACAGAGAAACCGGCAGAATCCAGGCGAGGCAGTTGAGCGCGCTTTTGCCGGACGGCGGCGTCGCGCTGTATATCACCGGTCCGACGGAGAGTGGCACGGCGAAGGATCGCAAGGAAGGCTTCGAAGGAGTGCGCGCCAGAAATCTCCAGATCACGCTATTGCGGGGTAAGTGGACGGAGGAAAGCAGTCAGCGCGCGGTATTGGCGTGGTTGAAACTGGCAGTCACCAATAAATTGGCGGTGGGCGCGATTGTGGCCCAAAACGACGCGATGGCGATGGGCGCGCGAAGGGCGTTTGAAGCGCTTAGCGATCCGCAGGAAAAGCAAAGATGGCTAAGCTTGCCGTTTTTGGGCTGCGATGGCTTGTCCAAAACGGGCCAAGCCTGGGTACGGAATGGACTGCTTGCCGCGACAGTCATAACGCCGCCGATGGCAGGACAGGCGCTTCAGTTGATGGTCCAGGCGTTGCGTTCTGGAGGGCAAGTTCCGGAACGAACGGTAACTTCGCTCGAATCGTATCCGCCCCTTGACAAGCTTTCCAGACGACAGCCCGCCGTAGTGAAGCAATAGCCTCATTTCCAGACACAAATCTGGATTAGCGCTCCCGTTTGGACTGGGGCGCCGAAGTCCGCGGTGTTCTTTCTTCCGGCGACAGTCCTCGTCCTGAAAGTATCGCTCGTCACATCCTCTTGTTTGTGTGCAAGCCGAAACGGAGCGGCGCGTGCACTAATCCGCCTACCGGACGTGTCTACGCACCGAAAGGGGCTGGGACTAAAGCACATCCGGGTGTGACCCGTGTCACAGAGGACCATTTTGGGAGTTGGGAGACTGGACCGAACCGAAGGTAACCCATGGCGGTCCAGAACGCAGTCTTGGAAAGCAATGATGTCCGGGACAGGGAGAAATCTATGGCGGGCTCCAAAGTCATTGTGGATGGAAACCAAGCCGTCGCCGAGGTGGCTTATCGGCTGAACGAAGTGATTGCGATCTATCCGATCACCCCGTCATCGCCAATGGGGGAGTGGTCGGACCAGTGGGCAGAGGAGGGCCGGAAGAACATCTGGGGAGCCGTGCCGCGCGTGATTGAGATGCAGTCGGAAGGCGGGGCGGCGGGGGCGCTGCACGGGGCGTTACAAGCCGGAGCGCTGGGGACAACGTTCACGGCGTCACAGGGACTGCTGCTGATGATCCCGAACATGTACAAGATCGCCGGTGAGCTGACGCCGGCAGTAATTCATGTGGCCGCGCGAACGGTCGCAGCGCATGCGCTTTCGATTTTTGGGGACCACAGCGACGTGATGGCAGCGCGGGCGACGGGGTTTGCGATGCTGTGTTCGAACTCCGTGCAAGAAGCCAGCGATTTTGCGTTGATTGCGCAGGCGGCGGCATTAGAGTCGCGGATTCCATTTTTGCATTTTTTTGACGGGTTTCGGACGTCGCACGAACTAAACCAGATGATGATTTTGAGCGACGAGGATTTGAGCGCGCTGATTGATGGCAATTTCGTGCGCAAGCACCGCGAACGGGCGTTAACGCCCGACAATCCTGTGCTGCGGGGAACGGCACAGAATCCGGACGTGTTTTTTCAGGCGCGGGAAGCGGTGAACTCGTTTTATCGGGCCTGCCCAACGATTGTGGCTGATGTGATGGAACGATTCGCTCGGCGGTGTGGACGGATGTACCGGCTGTTCGATTATGTCGGCGCTCCTGATGCGGAGCGGGTAATTGTGATGATGGGCTCAGGAGTCGGCGCAGCGGAAGAGACCGTGGAACGTTTGATAGCGACCGGCGAAAAGGTGGGATTGCTGAAGGTCAGGTTGTACCGGCCGTTTGCCGCCGAGGCGTTTATCGCGGCTCTGCCCAAGACCGCGACGAACATCGCGGTTCTAGATCGCACGAAAGAGGCGGGCGCAGTCGGCGAACCGCTGTATCTGGATGTGGTGACGGCCTTGAACGAAACGAGGAATGGCGCACGGGCGTTTCCCCGAATTATTGGCGGGCGCTATGGGCTGTCCTCGAAAGAATTCACGCCAGCCATGGCCAAGGCCGTGTTTGACGAATTGAAGAGCGCTTCGCCGAAAAACCATTTCACGGTGGGGATTCAGGACGACGTGACCCATACGAGCCTGACGTACGATCCGGAATTCTCGACGGAGGATGCCGAAACCGTGCGCGCCGTTTTCTACGGACTCGGCTCCGACGGAACAGTCGGCGCAAACAAAAATTCCATCAAAATTATTGGAAAAAGGACGGAAAAGTTCGCGCAAGGTTATTTTGTTTACGACTCAAAGAAAGCCGGATCCATCACCGTTTCGCATTTGCGCTTTGGGCCGCGGCCGATCCGCTCCTCGTACTTGATCAGCAAGGCCAGCTTTGTGGCGTGTCACCAGTTCCAGTTTTTGGAGCGGATGGACGTTTTGCAGGTGGCGGAGCGCGGGGCAATCTTCCTGTTGAACGCGCCATTTGGTCCGGATGAAGTGTGGAATCACCTGCCGGAAGAGGTGCAGAAAGCGATCCTCGAAAAGAACTTGGAGTTTTATGTCATCGACGCGTACCGGGTCGCGCGAGAAGCGGGCATGGGCAGCCACATCAACACGGTAATGCAGACCTGCTTCTTCGCGATCAGCAAGGTGCTGGAGCGCGAAGCCGCGATCGCAGCCATCAAGGACGCAATTCGCGAAACGTACGGTAAACGTGGTGACGCCGTCGTGGAGAAGAACTTCGCTGCGGTCGATCAGACCCTGGCGCGTTTGCATCGTGTGCAGGTACCGCGACAGGTCTCTACGTCATTGCGCATTTTGCCCCCGGTTGGAACGCACGCCCCGGCGTTTGTTCGAGATGTGCTTGGGACAATGATTGCCGGGCGCGGAGATGCATTGCCGGTCAGCGCGTTTCCCGTCGACGGAACCTTCCCGACAAGTACGTCGATGTGGGAGAAGCGAAACATTGCGCAGGAGATTCCAGTTTGGGACGAAGAGCTATGCATCCAATGCGGAAAATGCGTATTGGTGTGCCCGCACGCAGTGATTCGCGCGAAGGTTTATGACTCGGAGAAGTTAGTCGGAGCGCCGTCGGCGTTCAAATCAGCAAAACCAAAGTGGAGAGAGTTCGAACAGCTGCGCTATACGTTGCAAGTATCGCCGGAAGACTGCACCGGTTGCACACTGTGCGTGGAAGTGTGCCCGGCAAAGAGCAAGAGTGAAGCAAAACACAAAGCCATCAACATGAACGTGCAAGCACCGCTGCGGGAAATCGAAAGAGCGAACTGGGAGTTCTTCGATGCGCTGCCGGACTTCGACCGCGACCGGCTAGCGCATAGTCACGTGAAAGATGTGCAGTTGCTGGACCCGCTGTTTGAATTTTCCGGAGCTTGCGCCGGTTGCGGTGAGACGCCGTACATCAAGTTGTTGACGCAGCTCTTCGGGGACCGTTTGCTGATGGCCAACGCCACCGGCTGCTCTTCGATTTACGGAGGAAACCTGCCGACGACGCCTTACGCAAAGAATAAGGAGGGGCGAGGGCCGGCTTGGTCGAATTCGCTGTTTGAAGACAACGCCGAGTTTGGTCTGGGCATGCGATTAGCTGCCGACAAGAAAGGAGATTACGCCAAAATTCTCGTGGAGCGACTCGCAGCTCTGATTGGTGCGACACTCGCGGCGGATCTGGTCAATGCGAATCAAGCCACCGAGATGGAAATTGCGAAGCAGCGCGAGCGCGTGGATCTGCTGAAGAAGAAACTAGCCGGTTTGAATAGTCCCGAGGCGCGTGACTTGCTGGCGGTGGCCGACGCGCTGGTGAAAAAGAGCGTTTGGCTGGTTGGGGGAGATGGCTGGGCCTACGACATTGGCGCGGGCGGGCTGGATCACGTGCTGGGCTCGGGAGCAAATGTAAACGTGCTGGTGCTGGACACAGAAGTCTATTCGAACACCGGGGGCCAGATGTCGAAGGCAACCCCCCGCGGTGCGGTGGCGAAATTTGCGAGCGGGGGAAAGCATACTGCGAAGAAGGATTTGGCACTGGAAGCCATCAGCTACGGTTCGGTGTACGTGGCGCGCGTGGCCATGGGCGGCAACGACACACATACGGTAAAGGCATTTCTGGAAGCCGAAGCGTACGCCGGTCCGTCGTTGATCATCGCTTACAGCCACTGTATCGCTCACGGTTACGATATGGCCTTTGGCCTAGAGCAACAAAAGGCGGCGGTCAATTGTGGCTACTGGCCATTGATCCGCTACAACCCAGATTTGCGGAAGGAAGGGAAGAATCCCTTCCAACTTGACAGTCGGCCGCCGAGCATCCCGCTGCAGAAATACGCGTATCAGGAGGCGCGCTATTCGATGCTGGCGCGCAGCAATCCGGAAGCCGCGCGCGAATTGCTGAAGTTGGCGCAAGATGATGTCGACCGGCGGTGGAAGGTTTACTCGAATCACGCGCAGACGACGGAAACCCCGGATGGCCGGGTTGAGAAGACACCCGTCGCGGCGGGCAATGGAAAGGAAGTGGCGCCATGATGGATGTTACGACGACTTACTTGGGCATGCCTTTGCGTTCACCTCTCGTGGCGTCGGCCTCGCCGCTCTGCGATTCTGTTGACAATATTCGGCGCTTCGAGGAAAACGGCGTGGGGGCTGTGGTTCTGCCGTCGCTCTTCGAGGAACAGCTCGAACTGGAAAGCACCGCCGTGGACTCCGACCTCGGTCGCGGCGTCGAAAGTTTCCCTGAGTCGCTGAACTTCTTTCCCGATTTGCAGAGTTACAATCTGGGACCGGACGCATATCTGGAGCTGATTCACAAGGCGAAGCAAAACGTCGAGATTCCCGTGATCGGAAGCTTGAATGGCTTCTCCACCGGCGGTTGGACGCGCTATGCCAAGCTGATCGAAGAGGCCGGCGCATCCGCGCTGGAATTAAATATCTATGATGTCGTCACCAGTGCGGATCATTCCAGTGCAACGGTCGAGAGCGATTATTGCGATCTGGTGCGGCAGATCAAACGGACAGTGCACATTCCGGTTGCGGTCAAGCTCTCGCCATTTTTTACTTCGGTGGCGAATGTCGGAAAACGTCTGGATGATGTCGGTGCCGATGCACTGGTGCTGTTCAACCGCTTCTATCAGCCGGACATCGACATTGACACGCTGGAAGTTGTCCCGAGCTTGACCTTGAGCCAGTCGCGAGAATTGCCTCTGCGCCTGCATTGGGTAGGGATCTTGTACGGCAGCGTCCGTGCGGACCTCGCGATTACCGGCGGCGTGCATTCCGCCCGCGATGTAATCAAGTCGCTCATGGCGGGCGCCAGCGTAGCGATGATGACCTCGGCATTTCTCGAAAACGGCATCCGGCATGCCAACGTGGTGCTCCACGACATATATCGCTGGATGGAAGAGCACGAGTACAGTTCGGTGCGGCAGATGCGCGGCAGCATGAGCCGGCGGGCGGTGCCGAATCCAACGGGCTTTGATCGCGTGAACTACGTGAAAGTGCTCAGCTCATTTACGTACGAGCATCGGCGCCATCGCCTGTAACGCGGATCGCCCAACGGCCTCCAAAAAAAGGCGAGACCCGTTGAGGGCCTCGTCTTTTTTTGCCGGAAAGCAGTTGCTCGCCGACGCCTGGGCTGGACTACTTGTGATGGTTACTGTCGGGATTCGCGTTGCTGTTGGCGTTTGAGGAGGCTTTCGCACTCAGCGCAGCATTGGCGTTCTGTTCCGCTTTTTGGACCCTGTGGATGGGCGGCGTGGTCTGCTGCCAAAGCAGGCGAACGTCGGCAACATCGTTCGGATATTCCTGTTTCGATTCCGTGCCGCGCGGTTCGAGGATGATGTCGGCGCGGCGATTGTAGGCGAGCCAGGTAGCTTTCTTGGCGTTTTTGCCTTTATCCATCCAGCGCTGCGGTTGCGACGAGTCTTGTGATTGCAAAGCCTCGACTTTGTCTTGATCCAGTTGGTCGGATTCGCCAACTGCCTTCACTTGGATTTTGTCCTCAGGCACGCCTTTCGAGATCAGATACTCCTTCACCAGTTCGGCGCGGCGTTCCGAAAGAGCCTGATTCGAGTCGTCGGAACCACGCACGTCAGCGTGCGCGACAATCAGCAGCGTGCCTTTATGATCGTACTGCTGATAGTCCTTGAAATGATCAGCGAGGTCATCGAGCACTTTGGCTTCGCTGTCGAGCAGACCGTCTTTCGGATGTTTCACGGTCGGGTACGCCGTTGGGTAAAAAGTGCTGGTGAGCGCGAGAGCGGGCGGCGGATCAATCGAGCCGGTCACGTGCAGGGTGGCCGTTTGCGTGGCGGTGCCGCCGCAGGCGTTGGTGGCAGTTACGGCATAGTTGTCCGTGTCGTTCACGGGACCTTCGTTTTCCTGTTTGGGTTGAGCGGTGATGGTTTCGTTGCCCGTAAGACTCTGCTTGCCGAGCGGAGTAACCTGCACCGAATTCGCGTTGGAACTGGACCATGTCAGCGTCGTGGAATCCTGCTGAACCACTTTGTCGCCAATCTTGTGGTAGTGAATTTCCGGTTGGCTCAAAGTGATGGACGCGGTGGGTTGGACGTCCACGCCGACGTTAACCGATTGCGTCGCCGTGCCGCCTGGACCTTTCGCAGTCAGAACATAAGTTTCGCTCTTCGTCGGCGAAACTGTCTTGTCGCCTTGCGGAGGCACGTTGCCGATGTTCGAGATGGAAGTGACCACCGCGTCGGTGCTGCTCCATTTCAGGTCGGATTGGTCGCCGCACTTCAGGCTGGTATTTTGCGCGGTGAGTTGCGCGGAAACAGGTGAGACGGGAACCTCAGCGCTGGCGACGCCCGCCTGGAAGCGTGGTTGCGGCGACATGTTCAGCCCTTCCTTCCACTCTTTCGTTTTGGTCTTGCCGTTCTTGTTGAGGTAGACGATGGTGCGCTTGCCCGCTTTGGCAGTGACCTGCCCGGTCCAAATCGTCTTGTCTTTCTGCTTGATGTTGACCTCATAGGTGCCCGGATGCACGAGCAGGCGCTGGTGCCAGATCCAATCCCAGTTGAACTCGTCGACGTGGCCTACGAAATAGTCCGGCGTGTCACCATTGAGCATGACCGCCGCCCGCGGATGCCCTTTGAATTCGATGTCGCCGAAAGGACCCGAGACTTTGTCGCCGCCCGCTTGCAACGTCACGTTGAGATCGGTCGTTTTACCGGCAGTGATCGTCACGTCCTGTTTGTTGGGCGCGTAGCCGTAATTGTGGACTTCGATTTTGTGATCGCCGGCCGGCAGTCTAAAGGTGTGGCTGCCATCGCGCATAGGCTGGCCATCCACGAACACGTAGGCCTGCTTGGGCGTGACATGAATTTTTAGTTTGCCGGTATCGGAAAAATTTTTGCTTTGCTGTGTGGCCACTTGATTGGCCTGATCCGCGGGCTGCTTGCTGACATCTTGCGTCTGTTGCCCACTGCTGCTTTGTCCTCCGTTGCTGGAGTTGGAAGATTGCGCGAAAACAGGGGCGAGGCACAAGGTGCACGCGCTGAGCAACATAACCACCGCGTGCCCATACGATCTACTTGGCATGTTGAAGAGTCTCCTTATGAGTCTCGCGTACACCGGCGAAGACTACGATTTGAGGAAAAGAGGGGCGGGGCGCTCGATGGCTGAGGCACGTCCGCCTATGGCGAAGGCGCACTTTGCCGCAGGGCGAGCGTGCACAGCTAACTTAGCAAAAAAGTGTCAATTGGGAATGTACAGCGATTTCTGTATTTTGCTTCTTCGACAGGACGTGCAGAGCCGAGCGTCGGCTTCGCCAATAGGAGCCGAGCTGCGAGATCGTCAGGGTTACTGCGGCAACGGGCCGCGCACCACCTGAACGAAGGCATCCGGCCGGATCCACCTGGCGAATGCCGCTCGAACGTCGTCTGCCGTCAGCGCGAAATATTTTTTAGCGGCGCGCGAAGCTTCGTCGAGCGGCAGATTGAGCTGCGCGCGAGCGAGCAGTGCGCCGGCAACGTCGTCTTCGCTCGACTCGGCGAGCGGCAATTGGCGTAGCAGGAGTGCCTTGGCTTGTTGTAGTTCGCCTGGCGTGACATTCTCCTTTTGCATGGAGACCAGGTCTCGTTCGATCAGTTGCCGGGCTTTCGAGACGTTGCTCGGATCACAGGCATAACTCACGGTGTAGGTTGTCCTGGTTTTCGCGGCACTGAGCCGTACATCCACGGTATACACGTAGCCGCTTACTTGCCGCAGATCGTGATACAAACGAGTAGCGTAAAAGCCGCCGCCGAGCACGTGATTGCCGAGCTGCAGCGGGTAGTAGTCGGGATCAAAGCGGGTGATGCCTACCATCTCCGAGAGATCCACCGTGTTTTGCAATTGGCTCGGGTCGGGCACCGTGACGGATGATGCGACATTCAACGGAACCGCCGGCAGCGTAACGTCCGGCTTGGGCCCCGACGGCTTCCACGTGCCGCTGAACCACTTTTCGACGACCGTCTTGGCCTCATCTGCGGTCACATCACCGATCACCACCATGGTGGTCAGGTCGGGGCGCATCGTATCGGCGTAATATTTCTTCACGTCGGCCAGCGTCAGGGAAGACACCGTTCCCGGGGTTGCTTCGCGCAGCGACGGATCGCCTTTCGGCAGCAACCCGGCACTTACGGCGCGCGTAAAGCGGTAGCCGGGACTCTTCAGGTTTCCCGCCACAAACTCTGCGCTTTGCCGCTGGATAATTTTGAACGCCTCTTCGGGCAGCGCCGGATGCAGCTCATTGTCCGCAAGCAACTGCACGCCCCGCGAAAATTCCTGCTTCAGCACGCGGAGCGAGAAATCGTGGCCCGGTGACTCGCCTGCGGCGATGTCGTCCAGTGCTTTCTGGAATGCCAGCCGGTCCAGCGTCTCCGTGCCGTAAGAAAACAGTTCATCCAGCACGCCCTCAACGCCTTCTTTGCCCTGCGCGGCCTGCAAGCCTTCGTTGTGCTGCACGCTCCCGAGCACCGTGACCGTGGAACTGGTCTTATCCGTCTTGACGATCAGGCGAATCCCGTTCGCGAGTTTGCTGTCCGTCCAGGACGCGTCGAGCTTCGGAATCGTGAGCGACTGCAACTGCGATTCCGCCCAGGCCGGCAGCGTCACAGGCTTTTTGGGAGCTGACGTCAGTTGCTCGCTGCCGCCAAAGCCCTTCTCCGCCACAGGGCCGCCCGACGGAACGGGCTTTAGCAGCGCGGTGATGGAGTTTTGCTCGAGCAAATAGGTCTTCGCGACGCGATTCACGTCCTCGACGGTCACCGCTCTCATGGCCGTGACCAGTTCATCGGGAGACGTGCGGCCTTCACCGGCGAGCGCCTGGGACCACGTTTCCGCCAGCCCCGGAATGGAGTTGCGTTCAAACTCCGCGCTGGCTACTTCTCCGCGGCGGGCTGCGTCGACCAGGTCCGCAGGAACGCCATGGGCAGCATAGTCCGCGAGAATCTTGTGCATTTCGCTGGTCGCCGAAGTGGCGTCCGCATCGGAGGGCAGCGCGATGACCGCATATCCGACGCTGGCTTTTGGAAAAGTCTCTGCTAATCCAAATTCCGCCGCTAACACCTTGCCTTGCGGCACCAGCCCATACAGATTGCCGCGCTGGCTCGCCAGAACGTCCCCGAGGATCCGCACCGCTGCGAAATCTTTGCTGTCCGTGCCGGGCATGCGAAATGCAGTAAAGACCAGCGTGTACGGCAAATTGCTGTCCAGCGTGAACGACTCGGACTTCACCGGCTGCAGCGTGACCTCAGAATGCGGGGGCACGGAATGCTTCTCGATTTTCCCGTACAGTTCCTTCACTTTGGACAACACCGTGTCCGGTTGCACATCACCCGCGATCACCAGAATGGCGTTATTCGGCGCGTACCAGTCTTTGTAAAATTTTCGGAGCATTTCGCCGGTGGTCGCGTCGAAGGACTCTTTCGTTCCGAGCGCATCGTGGCTGTAAGGTGTGCCCGAGAAAAGGTCGGTGTTGAGGCGCGTGAGGAATTTGTATGTCGGATTGGAAAGATCGCGAGCCACTTCCTGCTCGATCGCGCCTTTTTCCTGCGCCCACTCTTCCTGCGAGTCCTGGATGTCCTGCATGCAAGCCGCATCCACGCGGAGCGCAATCTCCAGGTCCGCCGCGGGAACTGTTTCGAAATATTGCGTGATGTTTTGCTGCGTGTCCGCGTTTCCCTGGCCGCCGAGTTGCGCAAAAATCGCGGCGATTTGATCGGCGGTTAAGCCCGCGCAGCCGCGAAACGCCATGTGCTCCTGCGCGTGCGCCATGCCGGGAAAGCCGCTGGGCGTGTCATTGCCGCCGGCCAGATAGTTTTCTTCGACGGTAACCACTGGCGCGAGCGGATCACGAATGATCACGACACGCAGTCCGTTATCCAGCGTAGCGCGCGTCACCTCGTTCGCCGCTGGCGGTTTCTGACCCGAAGCGAGCGGCCCAGCCACCAGAAGTACAACTAAAACCAAGCGACGAAAAACGCGCATTCTTCCTCCATCCCCGGTACACGACTTCTCTGGTTCAAATAACTCATGGAAGAGGAGAGAACGGCATTAGTCCGACGTTCGCGCCACGCTTCCCGAACAGCAGTTCGCACCTCTTCAGCTTAGCGCATACTGAATCTATTTCGCCTGTCCTGCGGAGGTGAGGCTGCCTGGTAAAAAAAAGCAGGAAAAGTTGCAAACTGTTGAAATCTCGTCTTCGGGAGGCGTCGCACGGCTCAGAAGCCTGCATGTTTCCTTTTAGGCTCACAACAGAATGAGCGTGAGGTAGCGAGCTGCGACAAAACAGAAGTCCACCCAACCAGTTGGTTATACTGCGGCTCTCTTTTCGCCGTGAATTCACGAACACGGCAAACAGAAGGATCAACGACAAAAAATTGAGCTTAATATCCCGAATATATAAGTGGCATCGACGGCTATCCCTGCCCACTTATTAAATGAACTCGTCAACCCCCAGCCGGCCCCGGGCAGAAGATTTGGACCATACCGCCACTGGGCCTTTCGCAGAAGCAGAACCGAGATCCCAACGATGCAAATGACTCTGATTCAATTCAATGTCCTTCGGTCCTCCTTCGGACAGATTTCGAACAGCAATCACTGTTATTCGCAGCCTTGGACGGTACGTCGCCTGGTTTCCGAGTCCATCACGACGGTGACATCCTCACTCTCGGGCCCTAGTGATAATTTTCTGAAAGTCATAGTACCCTCGTCCTCGACCAGCTGATATCGGCCGGGACGGCTGAGAGGCTCCGCGCTAGGACCCGGAGCGAAGCAATAAGGCCAGCAGTCAACCCGAAAGAAAATGAAGCCTTTCATTTCTCTCGTGCGCTCATCGGCAAGGTCTAATCGCAGTATTTCAGGGCGCATGCCCACTAACGAAAACCGGTCGTGGTGTATGCATCTCAGCGCAGGTGCGGACACTGGGCCTTTTGCTGTTTAGTGGAGAACACCCTGCCCATATGAAGGCCGCCAAAACTAGTTATTTCAATGACAGGGGTTCGCCGTCTACAAAATCGACCACCGCAATGTAAAGGAAAAACCAGAAATTGTGCGGAAATGCTTGAAAAAATTGGTCGGGGCGAATGAATTTGAAGCATCGACCTCTCCGTCCCGAACCAGATCCACGTCATACGTGAACTCTGTTGAATGTTGCGGGAAAAAGCCATCGGCTCGATTTCAGCACATCGCTTGACGCAAAGGAAGAACCTGAATAGCCTTTCGGCGGAGCAGACTTTGCAAGGCCGGCGGGATGCAAGAGATGACCAACAGTTCGGCCAACGCCAAGGCGAAGCCGCGCAGCGTGCGCGAGGGCGAATTACTGTGGACACCCAGTGCCACGCAAATCGCGGGCGCCAATGTCACGAAGTTCATGAACTGGCTCGCGCGCGAGCGGGGATTACGCTTTCGCGATTATACGGACCTGTGGCAGTGGTCCGTGCAGGAACTCGAAGAGTTTTGGCGGGCGATGTGGGACTATTTCGGCATTCAGTCTTCCTCCCCATATTCGCGCGTGCTCGGCAAGCGCACGATGCCGGGGGCGGAATGGTTTCCTGGCGCGCGAGTTAACTTTGCGCAGCATATCTTGCGAAACGAGCGCGCGGGCGCCGATGCGCTCTTGTTCATGAACGAGACAACGCCGCTGGCAGGTGTAGGTTGGGAGGGTTTTGGAACGCGCGTACGCACCCTGGCCGCGCGCCTCCGCGAGCTCGGCGTGCGACCGGGTGAGCGTGTTGTCGCATACATGCCGAACATTCCTGAAACCATGATCGCCATGCTGGCGACGGCTGCCATTGGCGCCATTTGGGCGTGTTGCTCGCCGGATTTTGGCTCGCCTGGCGTGATCGACCGCATGCAGCAGCTCACGCCCAAAGTACTGATTTGCGTCGACGGCTACCGCTACACGGGCAAGGCGTTCAATCGGAGGGCAGAGCTCACTCAAATCATTTCTGCGCTCGCTACCCTTGAGCATGTCATCTATATGCCGTATTTGGATGAAGACAAGTGGCTGCTCCGCGAGGGTGCTCTGCTGTGGAATGATTTGATAAAGAGCGACTCGGCAGAGCGCAAGGATTCCGTCCTCAATTCGGCCGCGCGCGAGAATTTTGCATTCGAGCAGGTACCCTTCGGCCACCCGCTATGGGTGCTTTTTTCTTCCGGGACGACTGGTTTGCCAAAGGCCGTGGTGCAGAGCCACGGCGGCATCTTGCTTGAGCAACTCAAGCTCCAGCATTTTCACATGGACTTTCGCGCCGGGGACCACGCATTTTTCTACACGACCAGCGGATGGATGATGTGGAATTTTTTGGCCAGCATGCCTCTAAGCGGGGTATGCCCCATCTTGTACGACGGAAATCCTGCCTATCCCGAGCCGGGTCTACTATGGAGAATAGCCCAGGATGCGCGTGCCAGTTTTTTCGGTGCCAGTCCAGCGTACGTCGAGATGATGAGCAAGGCCGGTATTGTGCCGCGCGAGAAATATGATTTGACCCAATTGCGCGCCGTGATGCCGGCCGGTTCTCCCGTTTCTCCGGAATGTACGGCGTGGTTTTATCGCAACGTGAAAGACGACTTGTGGGTCGCGACGGGCAGCGGGGGAACGGACTGCTGCACCGGCTTTGTTGGTGGCGTTCCCACGCAGCCCGTGTACGCCGGCGAAATTCAGGCTCGGTCCCTCGGAGTGTCCGCGCAGGCGTTCGACGCACAAGGGAAAAGTGTGACTGACGAGGTTGGCGAATTGGTTCTGACCGAACCAATGCCCTCGATGCCCATCTATTTCTGGAACGACCAGGATGGTTCACGGTATCGTGAGGCGTACTTCATCGACTTTCCCGGCGTTTGGCGGCACGGCGATTTTTTCCGCATCAACGCGCGCGGTGGCTGCTTCGTACTGGGGCGTTCGGACGCGACGTTAAACCGCATGGGAGTGCGAATTGGGACGGCGGAGATATATCGTGCGCTGAGTAGTTTCCCAAAGATAGAAGATGCCCTGGTTGTGAATCTCGATTTACCCGGCGGAGGCTTTTTTATGCCGCTCTTTGTGAAACTGGCGCAAGGAGTTCACCTGGATGGCGCGCTCGAACAGAACATCAAAGAACAATTAAGAAAGCAATATTCGCCGCGGCATGTGCCGGACCGCGTGGTACAGGCGCCGGGAATCCCGGTCACGTTGACGCGCAAAAAAATGGAAGTTCCAGTGCGCAAGATCCTGATGGGCGTGCCCGCGGAGCAGGCGGCGAATCGCAACGCGATGGCGAATCCCGAAACGCTGGAATTTTTCGTGAATTATGCGAAAACACAAACGGACTATTCGTTAGCGGCGGAAGAAACCCTCGCGCGCGCAAGGAATGAAGTCCAGGCAATGGAGAACAGTGATGGCCGGTGAAGCCAGAGCTCGCAGTTTTACACTGCCTTCCCAAATTGCCGACGTGCCCGGCGCCGAAGGCTGGCGCTCCATGTATCCCTACTACACGGAATTTCAGCCCGAGGACGATCAGCGCTTCTGGTTTTACAATGCCATGCATTTCCCCGAACCAATGCCAGCGTTCGATGCCATCACCGCGGAGATTCCTTACGAAGCGCTCGGCGCGTTCACGACGAGAGTGTTCGTATTTCCCACGACGCTGGGCATCGAGCACCGCATCATCAATGGGCGCATCTACATCACCGCAAATCCAGTCACGGAGCCATCCGAGATTCAGCGCCGACTCGCGATCTTTCAGGAGCGTGCCGGCCACTACTACGAGAACTGGGAGAAGCTATTCCGCGACTGGAAAGTACGGATGGAAAATCTAATTCATGAACTCGAGGCTCTACTGGTCCCCAAATTGCCCGAGTTCGATGACGCGGAAGTCGTAGCCAAGGCCAAGGGGATCGGACAGAATCACTATTGTCGCGAAACTTTTCATCGCGTGACAGAGCTCTTCTCGAAGATGTGGCACCACCATTTTGAGATGCTGATGCTCGGTTACGGCGCCTACCTCGTGTTTTTCGACTTTTGCAAGAAGGCGTTTCCCGAGACCGCAGACCAGACCGTTGCGCGTATGGTAGCGGGGATCGAAGTGCTGATGTTCCGGCCGGACGACGAACTTAAGCGTTTGGCGAAAATAGCGATCGAATGCGGCGTCGATGACTTGTTTACTGCTGATTGCGACTCCGGAAAAGTCCTTGCCGCAATGAGTGAACGCGGCGACGGAGGCCGGCGCTGGCTCGCAGAACTCGAAAAATCCCGCGAGCCCTGGTTCCACATGTCGACGGGCGACGGTTTTTATCACCACCACCGGAGCTGGAACGAAGATCTTTCCGTGCCCTTCGCCGCTCTGCCGCGTTACGTCGAACAGCTCCGCCAGGGACAGTCGCTCGAGCGGCCTACGGAACGGCTTAAAGAGGAACGCACACGCGTCATCGGTGAGTATCGCGAGTTACTTCGAACCGACGGAGAGCGCCAGGCATTTGATCAGATGCTGGAGCTTTGCCATCTCGTTTTTCCTTTCGTAGAAAACCACAAATTCTATTGCGAACACTGGTTCACTACTCTTTTCTTCAAAAAGATCCGCGAATTTGGAGCGCTGCTTGCCTCCTATGGCCTGTTAACGGATGCTGACGATGTTTTCCATCTGCAGTACGTGGAGATCGAGGCTGCGTTGGCCGACGTGAGCCTGGCGTGGGCCGGTGGAGGCAAGCCGCTCGGCACGGATCGTTGGAAACCGATTGTGGAGAGGCGGCAGCAAATCATCGAGAAACTCAAGGAGTGGGATCCTCCGCCTGCGCTAGGACCGATTCCGCCGACAGTAAATGACCCGGCATTGCAGATGCTTTGGGGCATTACATCGGAGACCCTTGAAGCGTGGTCCTCAGCAATCGAAGCGGGAAACGAGAAAGAGATCAGTGGTTTCGCGGCTTCGCCCGGCGTAGTGGAAGGTGTGGCGCGCGTGCTGCGCAACGTGAACGACATTGGCCAAATTCGCGACGGCGAGATCCTGGTGTGCCCGGTGACCGCGCCAAGCTGGGGTCCAGTGTTTGGCAAAATTAAAGCGGCAGTTTCGGATATCGGCGGGACGATGTCGCACGCCGCGATTGTCGCCCGCGAATACGGATTGCCAGCCGTGGTCGGCACGGGTCAGGCGACGCATCGCATCAAAACCGGGCAGCGCTTAAGGGTTGACGGAACTCGCGGCATTGTGCGAATTCTGGATTGAAAGGCGAACGCGGTGCCGGCTGCAAATTTCATAAAACGCTTCAGCGAACTCGGCATTAATGACCGCGCTACAGTTGGCGGCAAGGCCGCGAGTCTCGGTGAGTTGACCAAGGCTGGAATTCGTGTACCACGGGGTTGTGTCGTGACCACCGGCGCATTTGAGCGCTTCCTGGCGGCGGTCGATCCCCGGGGTGTCATTCGTCGCGACGTCGAGGCGCTGCCTGCAGATGATCTTGCTGCTGCTGCGCGGATATCAAAGGCACTGCGCGGGCGACTTGAAACCGCCGCGATGCCCGCGGACGTACAAAGGGAAATTGCCGCCTACCACGATGAACTTCACGAGCCGTACAACGGCGCAGCAGACTGCGAGCCGGTTGCGATTCGTTCGAGCGCCACAAGCGAAGACAGCGAGGATGCCAGCTTCGCAGGATTGCAAGACACGTATCTTTGGGTGCGGGGCGCGGATTCGGTCATCGCGAACGTCCGCAAATGCTGGGCGAGTCTCTACGCCGTGGAATCGATCATCTACCGCCGCCGCAAAAAGCTGCCGGAACAGGGGCTGGCGATGGGCGTAGTGATGCAGCGCATGATTGACGCGCGAAGCTCCGGCGTTATGTTTACGAGAAGTCCGACCACGGGCGATCGTTCCGTAGTAGTCGTGGAAGCCAACTGGGGACTGGGCTCGGCGGTTGTAAGCGGGGAAGTTACTCCCGACAAATACGTGGTCGGCAAAGTGACGGGCGAAATCGTCAGCCGCACCGTTTCTAACAAGCTTCGCCTGCATCGCCCGAACCCCACCGGCTCGGGCGTACTTGACGAAGAAGTCCCAACCGAGCAGCGAAGTGTTCCCTGTCTGACGGACGAAGAGATCCGTGCTCTCGTCCAGATTGCCAAGCAAGTCGAACCTCATTACGGCTGCCCACAGGATATCGAGTGGGCCATTTCGCGAGACGCTGCTCCGGGTGAGAACATATTCGTGCTGCAAAGCCGCCCGGAAACGGTGTGGGCTGCCAAAGAGGCGGCGCCTGTCGCAACTCCCAAAGGCAGAGCATTCGACCACGTCTTCTCGCTCCTCAGTGGAGGAGCGGCCCAAAAATGAAATTAACCAACGAGGACGTCCAGGAAATTCTGCAACTGCTCGACGCCACCAGGTTTGACGAGCTGCATCTCGAAACCAGCCGCTTTAAGCTTACGTTGAAGCGCAATTCAGGAAGCGGCCGCTGGACGCAAGAAATGCAGCACCTCGCTGAGCCAAATCTCATCCACGGCGAGTCTGCTCCGCCAGCCAAGCCCGCTTCGGTTTCAGCAGCAAACAGTGCGGATTCGTCCCAATCAGAGTCGCTCGCAATTCGGGCACATCTCCCGGGCACGTTCTATCGCGCCCCTCGACCGGGCGCGCCGCCATTTGTCGAGGTCGGAAGCCGCGTCGAAAACGGCACGGTAGTCGGAATCATCGAGACCATGAAGCTCATGAACGCCGTTCATGCCGAAGCGAGTGGCGAAATCGCGGAGATTTGCTGTGAGAACGCGCGATTCGCGGAAAAGGGCACGGTCTTGATGCGCCTCAAACCGACTCTACTATGATTTTCCGCCGCATCCTCGTTGCGAATCGTGGAGAAATCGCTGTCCGCATTATTCGCACCTGCGAACGCCTCGGCATCGAAACAATCCTGGCGGCTTCCGAGGCGGATCTGCATTCCATGGCCGCGCGGATGGCGGACAGCGTCATTTGCATTGGCCCAGCATCCTCGGCGGTGAGTTATTTGAGTGTCGATCCCGTCGTCGCCGCAGCCCTCGCCGCCAAAGTGGACGCGATTCATCCGGGCTACGGGTTCCTTTCGGAGAACCCCAGGCTTGCCGCTGCGTGCGAAAGTGCAGGAATCGTTTTTATCGGCCCAACTGTTCGCCAACTCGAAGCAGTTGGGGATAAGCTGAACGCGCGGGCGCACGCGATAGCTGCAGGTCTGCCCGTTTTTCCGGGCGGTGAAGTCCGCACGTTCGACGAAGCCTATCAACTCGCCGCACAAATCGGGATGCCCGTCCTCATAAAATCCGTCGGGGGAGGTGGAGGCCGCGGCATGAAGCTGGTGCACGACTCGAGCAAACTCGCCTCGGCTCTTGAGCTTGCCATGTCCGAAGCGCAGGCCACTTTTGGCGACCCTCGGGTTTATTTGGAACGCTTCGCTGCGGGTAGCCGCCATATCGAAGTGCAGGTACTCGGCGACGGCGAAAATGTAATTCACCTCGGAACGCGCGACTGTTCCGTCCAGCGCCGCTATCAAAAGCTTGTCGAAGAAGCGCCTGCCCCTAGTATCAGCGACCGTCTTCGCGAAATTTTGCACCGCTCTGCGGTGGCTTTTGCAAAACACCTGCGGTATCGGGGACTGGGCACTGTCGAATTCCTGGTCGATGGCGACCGCGAAGCCTTCTATTTTCTCGAGATGAACGCACGCATTCAGGTCGAGCATCCCGTCACCGAAGCCATCTGCGGACTCGATCTGGTCGAAGAGCAAATCTGCATCGCGCAACAGGCGAGACTCCGCTGGAAGCAAAACGACATCGCTTTTAACGGCCATGCGCTCGAGTGTCGCATCAATGCCGAGGACTGGGCTCACGATTTTCGCCCATCGCCCGGCACAATTTCTCGCGCTGCCTTTCCTGTGGGGCCGGGTACACGCGTGGACACTCACATCCAGCCCGATGCAGCTGTGCCAGCTTTCTACGATTCCCTGCTAGCCAAGCTGATCATCCACGGCGAGAATCGTGCTGCTGCGCTTCATGAATTGCGCCGCGCCCTCGTTAGCTGCGAAATCGGCGGTATCACCACCAATTTGCCGATGTATACCGCTCTGCTGGCCAACGACGAATATTCTGGTAGCCCCGTTGACACTGCTTTTTTGCAGCGATTCCTTGAGCACCGGGCGACTCATGCGGCTTGAGTCAACCAATCGATCTTGGGCGCTGGCGCACTGAAATGGCCGACATGCAACTTCTTGACGTTTCCATTCGCGACGGCAACCAGAGCCTTTGGGGCGCCATGGGCTTTACGACGTCGCAGATCCTCGGCGTTGCCCCGGTCATGGACCGGGTCGGTTTCCGCGCCTTGGATTTCACTTCCAGCACCCACATGGGCGTGGCCGTCCGCAACCACAAGGAAAATCCCTGGGAGCGCATTCGGCTGACCCACGCGGCCATGCCACACACCATGCTTCAATTCATCGGCACAGGACTGCGCTTCATTTCGTGGGAACTTCAGCATCCTGAATTTCTACAACTCGTCTACGACCGCTTGGTGGCGAACGGAATCTCTCGCTTCGTTGTTCTTGATCCCATGCATGATACCGCGGCGCTGCTCGAATCCGCCCGCATAATCCGCAAAGCAGGCGCCACCGAAGTCATCGCCGCGCTCACGTTCACCATCAGCGACATTCACACCGACACCTTCTATGCCCATCTCGCTGCGCAAATCTTTCGGTCGCCACACATCGATCGCGCCTATATTAAGGATCCTGCCGGTCTGCTGACGCCCGAGCGGGCCCGCACACTCATTCCTGCCGTTCGCGCGCAACTCGGCGCGATGCCGCTTGAGTTGCATTCCCACTGCACGATTGGCCTCTCGCCGCTCAGTTACATGGTGGCTGCAGAGCTCGGCGTGAGAGTTCTACATGTTGCTTGCGGCCCCCTCGCCAACGGCTCGTCTCTGCCAAACGCGCAGCGCATCGTCGGCAACTTGCGCGAGTTCGGCCACACCGTGGATGTCGATGACCGTGCACTCGCGAAAGTGGCTGATTATTTCTCCCGCCTTGCCGAAGCGGAGAACCTGCCTGCCGGCACGCCCCAGGAATACGACGCATCCTTTCTCCGCCATCAGGTGGCCGGCGGCGTCATGACCACTACGCGCCGCCAACTGGCCGAGCTCCAACTCGAGGGAAAATTTCCGGAAGTAATGGAGGAAGTCGTTCGTGTCCGCGCGGAGTTAGGCTATCCGATCATGGTCACGCCTTTCCCCCAGATCGTGTGCACGCAGGCGCTCTACAACATCATCGGCGTGGAACGCTACGGGAATGTCTCCGATCAAGTGATTCGCTACGTGCTTGGCAAATTCGGTCGGCCTACCGTAGCGATCGACGCGAACGTGAAAGACCGCATCCTTTCGCGCCCGCGCGCCAAGGACTTGGCCGCCGAGCCCCCGCCCCTGCCGCCGCAGGAGTTGCGCAAGCGCTTCCCATCAGGAATTTCCGACGACGAGTTCCTGCTGCGCGCCACCATGCCGGCCGAGGAAGTGGACGCCATGATCGCCGCCGGTCCTGCGCGCAGGCACTACAATCCTGACACGCAGCCAATTCTCAAGTTGCTCCGCGAAGCGCAAAAACGCCCTCCGCTCGCCGAGCTCGTCATCGAGAAGCTAGACTTTCGGTTGGAGCTTCGCAATGGGCACGACCCCGGAGCGGCGCATGCCTGAAGGGAAGCGACTGTGACCGCCGCGCACCCGCATTCCCGCGCCGCGCTGAGACGTTTGCGTGCCTCGCGCGCCTTCGTGCTCGATCTCGACGGTACGCTCGTCCTCGGCGATAACAGCAATCACGGCCAAACTCCGCTGCCCGGGGCGCTCGAGTTTACCCGCGCCCTCTCGGAGCGAGATGTACCTTTTGTTTTGTTCACCAACGGCACCGCGCGTACCCCGCAGGAGTATCTTGAGCGGCTGCGCACCATCGGTTTCGCTCTTTCCGACGGTGCCGTCATGACTCCCGCCACGAGTGCAGCGCACTATTTCCAGCGGCGCGGCTACCGCCGTATTTTGCTCCTCGGTGGCGAAGGCCTTGCGACGCCTTTACGTAACGCCGGCCTAGAAATCATCGCGCCCATTGGTGAGCCGCAAACCGACGCGATCCTGGTTGGTTGGTTCCGCGAATTCACCATGCCGGCGCTCGAAGCCGCCTGCCACGCGGCGTGGAATGGCGCAGAGGTTTTCAGTTGTTCGCAGTCACTCTATTTTGCGACGGCGCAGGGCAAGGCTCTTGGCACTTCACGTGCCATTTCTGCGATGATCAGGGACCTTACAGGAGCGCGTATTCACATCATCGGTAAGCCTGCGTTCGAAGCGTTGCGCTGCGCCGCTCGGTACCTGAGCGTTCCAACCGAGGAACTCACAGTGGTCGGCGACGACTTCACGCTGGAAATTCCCATGGCACGGAGCGGAGACTCGCTAGCCGTTGCCGTCAGGACGGGACTTGGTGCCAACGAGTCGTTCGCGAAGCTGCCGCCCAAACAACGCCCGCACCTTGTCGTTCGTGATGTGCGCGAACTTCTCTCACTCTACAAAGGCCGCTCATGAACATCGCTGAACTTATCGCTATTGACGTCCACACCCATGCGGAAATCTCCTGCCATCAGCCCATCGACGAGTTCGCTGCGGAGTTCGATGACGCCAAAGTGAAATACTTCAAATCCGGAAAACTTCCAACAATAGCGGAAACCGTCGACTACTATCGTGCCCGCAAGATTGGTTTGGTCATGTTTTCTGTCGACAGCGAGTCCGAAATCGGCCGCCGCCGCATTCCCAATGAAGAGGTCGCCGAAGCTGCCGCCAAAAACTCGGACATTATGATCGCTTTTGCCAGCGTCGATCCGCACAAAGGCAAACTCGGGGTCCGCGAGATGCGGCGCCTTCTCAGCGACTACGGCGTCAAGGGGTTCAAATTTCATCCCACTGCGCAAGGTTTCTTCCCGAATGACCGCATGGCTTATCCCATGTACGAGGTCGTCGCGGAGCACGGGTTGCCAGCGATTTTTCACACCGGCCACACCGGAATAGGCGCTGGCATGCCGGGGGGTGGCAAGATGCGCCTCAAGTACTCGAACCCTATGTACCTCGATGACGTCGCCGTTGACTTTCCGCAAATGACAATTGTGCTCGCCCATCCGTCCTGGCCATGGCAGGACGAAGCCCTCTCCGTCTGCCTGCACAAGCCCAACGTCTATATCGATCTCTCCGGGTGGTCGCCAAAATATTTTTCGCCGCAGCTCGTGCAGTACGCCAACACTCTGCTCAAACACAAAATGCTCTTCGGCACCGATTTCCCGCTCATTACGCCGGACCGCTGGCTCGCGGATTTCGAACAAGCGGGCTTCCGCCCCGAGGTCCACCCGCTGATTTTTAAGGAAAACGCCGCCAAACTACTGGGCCTGCGCGCGGCTAATGTCTAATTTCCGCTGCGCGGCGACCGCTCTTCGCTTCTCCCAGAAACTACGGCGCTGTCACCACCACTTTCCCAATCTGCTGGTTCCCTTCCAGATAGCGGTGCGCCTCCACGATTTGCGAGAACGGAAACGTCCTGGCGATGATCGGCTTCAGCCATCCCGCCGTCAGCCCTCCGTCAATAAATCCTCGAGCCTTCTCGAAGCGCTGCGGGTCGTGAATGATTTCGAACACCACATACGCGCGCATGCTGAAGCCCCTGGTGATGGAGGCGACGAACGGGAAAACAGTGTTCTGCGCCTGTCCGCTCAGATTGCCATACAAAATCAGCATTCCTCTTTGGGCCATCGCCGCCGCAAGCGATGCCACAATAGGGCCTCCGATCGGATCAAACGCTAACTTCGCTCCTCTTCCTTCCGTAATGCGCAACACTTCCGCTTCGAAAGCACCTCGCTCTAGCACCACCACGTGAGCCGCACCGGCTTTTCGCAGCGCCGCTTCCTTTGCCGCCGTCCGCGTCACCGCAACAGACACACCGCCAAGATGGTTCGTAATCTGTATCGCCGCAATTCCCACGCTGCTCGATGCCGCGGTAATCACCACCGCGTCGCCAGACCCAATATTGCAAATGTCCACAATCGCTCCGTACGCCGTGAGATATTGCATCCAAATCGCCGCGCACTCGTTCGTACTCAATCCAGTTGGGCGCTTCAGAACGGCGAACGCAGGAACGATCGCGCGCTCCGCATACACGCCGTATTTGTTCATCGAAAATGCGGGCATGACGCAAACTGGTTCTCCCACCGCCAAACCTGACACTCCTTTTCCCATCGCCTCGACCACTCCCGCCGCCTCGTAGCCGATTCGCGCCGGCAACTGCGCTTTTTCCAGATAGTGCCCCGAACGAAACGCCGCCTCGGCGCGATTCAGTCCAATTGCTTCGATCCGTACACAAACTTCGCCGGCGCCCGGCTCACCCACCTCCAGCGATTCGAACCGTAAGACCTCCGGGCCGCCGAACTCATGGAACCGCACCGTTTTCGCGATCATTCTCATCTCCCGGCTCAGAATCGTTCCGCGTGAGCCGCCGAACTCTACTTGAAACCGTCGCCACCAGTCTATATAAGGTGCTTACCTTTCGTCCGAACCGCGCGCGGAGTTTTTCATGCATCGAATTGCCGTCGAACGTTTAGGCATTGCCTTGGCAGTGTTAATCATGGCCGGTTGCCATGCAAAATCCGCCACGAACAACCAGTCACA
>Ga0335080_10000295_pt1 | contig 45543 bp, 31 predicted proteins | sample Lox_Sample_34_FD_206720 | JGI IMG/M metagenome (GOLD analysis project Ga0335080, IMG submission 206720) | Soil microbial communities from Loxahatchee National Wildlife Refuge, Florida, United States - Lox_Sample_3.4 | ecosystem: Environmental > Terrestrial > Soil > Wetlands | place: USA... | reverse complement strand
CTGAAACGGCCAGAGGAATCCGCTCACCATCCTAGGAGCAAGTCATCGCATACGCGCGCCACGGAAGGATGACACATGGAAAAACGAACGGAAGTCTGCCTGATACTGGTGCTGGGCTTAGCCCTCAGTGCCGTGAGCTTGGCGCAAAACAAGCGAGTCCCGGAAGAGTGTTCCGCCGATTCGGACTGCGAATCAAACAACTGCGTGCAACTCAAGGAAGAAGGCAAGAAGGTCTGCCTCTATTGCCGCCAGAGTGACTACGAGTCCTACTGGTCCGACGTGCAGGACAAGTGCAAGAACCTCGACGCGATCGGCCGCTACAGCGACCTGAAATCGGAGTTGCGCAAGGCGGCCAACAAGCGGGATGAGTTCAGTCTGACCGAACTCTACAGCCGGCGCGATCTCAACCGGGATTGCCTGAAAGCGCGGTCGACCCGCGAAAACAGCTGCTGGAAGGATCAGATCGATTCCGGACACAAGCAGCAAATCGACGACTTGACCGAAGCGCTCAACGCCACCGAAGGCTTGATCAACGACAGCATTCGAAACGGCAAAGCCTACAAAGTGGACCGGGAGCACTTCGACCATCTCACCGAGGACGAAGCGAAGGACTGCGAGAAGCTGCACCAGGATTTCGAGTGGCTGAGCAACATCAAAGACGATGATCCCGCGGACTGCTCGGAGATTTCCTCAGTGGCCAATCGCGCACACGACTGCAGGCAAGTGCGCGAGGAGATTGTTAACGTCTTTCAGGATCGCGCATCATCCGAGCGGATGGATGCACTGAAGGAAGCCAAAGATGTCGAAAGCGAAGCCAAACAGATGCTGGAACTCAAGGAGAGCAAGCATCTCTGTAAGTAGGTTGCTGAACCAGAACTCCCAGCGATGAGAGGTGGGCTAAGGCCGAAGCCCACCTTTAACCCACATTTTCAAGTTCAGACGCGAGCAACCGCCGGGTTCACCGGAAGTCGATGGTGACGTCAACTTGAGTTTCGATGGCCCCGCAGCCGGGGCGCTGGTTGTATTTCATTCCCTGCACCCACTTGAGCGCGTACGCGTCGATCTCAGCCACTCCCGACTTGCGCTTCAAAACTGCGTGGACAACCTCACCCGACTCCAGGATCTCAAGGGTCACAACAGGAGTGTTTCTGTACACCTCACCTTTGCGAAAGTGGAACTCATCAGGAGATTTGGATTTCTCTCCAGCTTCACTCACCAGCTTTGGCGTACATCGCCGGACATCATAGTCGGCCTTCGGTTTTGCCTTTTCCTGCGCGCCACCGAGTGCGGCCAAAGCAGCCAGAAGCACAAATGAGGTTATGAGGCGCTTCATAACAGAATTAGACACCGAAGGCCCACGACTGCGCTTTCATGACAACCCACCGTCCGCTACCGAATGTTCAAATCCGCATAGTGGGCGAACCCGGAGACCGCGATCTGGTCGCTGCCCGGGATGTAGAAGCCGAACTTGCCCTGGCTGAGATTCGCGCCGGGCTGCGTCCAGCGGTCCACCACGCTCCAACTTTTTCCGTGCTGAATCTGGTGGACGATTTCCGTTGCGCTCACTCGGATGCGGACGGTGCGAGGGCCTTTATCTTCGCTCTTGTCGGTAACCCGAATCTCATCGGCCTTCTGCCCGTTGCGAAACACCGCGCGATAAAAGTAATTGTCGTCCACCTGGATCAGGATGTAGTTCTTGGCGTCGGTGTAGTTGACGACCCACTGCAGCAGGTGGCCTTTGGTGAGCATCGCCGAAAAAGAAAAGGTGCCCGAGGCAGGCGCAACTCCGTACAGCACGAACTCTCCGCCTTTGCGAACGAAAGAATCTTTTTCCGGCTTCCATCCGCCCGGGTCGTCCCACCTCGACATGCCGTTCGGGGCGAGAGACAAATCGAAAGCCTTGGATTGACCACCGACAACTTCCAGCGTGGAGGTGCGCGTGAACCGGTCGGCGGTTCGCGCCGTCAGCGTGTAATTGCCGGCCTCAACATTGAGCGGGACGCCGCTGCTCACCATCTTCAGCACATCACCTTTCACGATGGCAACCTTAGCGTCGGCGGGCGTGAACGTGATTTTCAATTCCGCCGGAGCGGCTTCCATCGCGGCATCCGCAGCGGCGAGCGAGATGGCTTCGCCCGCTACGAAATGTTTCTTGAACTGCCGCGGCTTGAATCGCTCCTTGCGCAACTCGATAGTATGGTCTCCCGGATTGACATTGGAGACCGAGAGCGTGCCATCGGATTGTACGGTCCCGACAGCCGCCTGATCGACCAGCACCGTGGTTCCGGGATCGCCACCCTGAATGGTCAGCGACGCAAGGCCAGGTGCGGCTGGGCGCGGCTGCGGCTGGAGACTGAACACAAGTTGCACCAGTTCGCCCTTGCGAATACGAATCTTTTGCGGTGCAGGATCCTGGAACCCGCCCTTCGAAACCTGTACCACGTAGTCCTTCACGTCAAGATTCGCTACGCGAAGCTGTCCAGATCGCGTGAGCTGCGGCTCTGGCTTTCCATTGAGAGACACACTGGCGCCATCTTGCCCGGCAACCACCAGCAGCGTTCCCAAGTTGCGTCCCGGTTCGGCAGGCAGCGGATTATCGCGCGCAATTTTTGCGGGGGTCGTATCGGGAGGAGGAACCGCAACAGGAGGAGCTGGTTCAGGAGTTGTTGCCGCGGGAGCAGGCACTGCTGGAGCCACGACAGGAGCGGCGACCGCCGGCGCAGGGCTGGGCGAAGAAGACACCGGTGCCGCCGAAGCTGCCGGCGCAGAAACCGTGGGCGCTGGAGACGCGGTCGTCGCGGCTGGCGGAGCGTGATGTCGTCCCACAAAAAAGTAGACTGCGGCAACAACAATCACCGCGGCCGCGGCGACAAGAATCAGCGTCATCGACCTCGACTTCGCAGGCTGTTCCGATTTTTTCGATGCAGATGCGACCTCGGCCTCCGGCGCGGCAGGCTCGACCGCAGGAGCAGCCGCGACAACCGGCGGTGCGGGAATCGTCACGGGAGCAGCGGCCGGGACTTCGTTGCGCGTCACTGCGTTCGGCATCACGGCCTTTGACGGAACCTCGCTGGCCGATACCTTCTGCCGTGGCGCGACGCTCGGCACAACCCTCTTCGGCGGAATCTTGCTCGGAGCCGTAGCGGTGGCGGCCGCGACAACTGCGCTCTGAACTTTTTCTGCTGAAACCGGCGCAGCGGGCACCGCACTGGACGCAACCTTCTCTGGTTCAACCCGCGACGGCTTCGGAGCGTTGGGCCGCGCCACGTGAAAAATGACTGGCGCGCCTTTGCCGTGCGGCGCTGCGGAAGAGCTTCCTTGCGGCGCCAGCCCCAGCCGGTGCATCATGCCGTTCGCAATGGCGATGATCTCGCCATCCGTCCAGTGTCCGGCCGCCACTGTCTGTATGCGCTCGGCCAGAGCCTGCCTGGAAGCAGGCTCCTTCGCGCCATCGATCATCCTCTCCATGCGCCGCAGTTCATCCAGATCGCGGCGGCGGGCCTGGCGGCGCCGCGCGCCCTGGTCGCGTTGCACCTCGTCCTGAATCTGCAGCAACTTCGCGTCCTCGGGATAAGCCTCGACTCCCTGCGCGATGCAAGACGTCGCTGCCGACAGATCGCCCGCCGACTGCGCCTTGCGTGCTTGTGTAGCCCACTCTTCCGGGGAGCCCTCTTTCTTCTTGTCGGTCACACGACGCCGGATGGTTTTCGCCGTGGGATGTGCCGGGTTCAACTCCAGCGCCTGCTTGGCCAGCCGATCGGCTTCCAGCCAATCGGTTTCAACAATCGAGCTCGCATGTTCGACCAGCGCATTGGCCAGAATTGTGCGCGCGAGGGAATTGTTCCTGTCCAGTTCGTAGGCTTGTCGCAACAGCTGAATGGCTTCGACCGGCTTCTGCTGCGCGAAGAGTTCCTGGCTTCCTGTGATCAGACGGTCGGCTTCGGCCTTGCGCTTGATGCCGTCCTCGGCGCTCTTTCCCAGTTCCGCGAGTTCGGCATCATTGGGGAATTCGGCGGCAGCGCCTCGCACCAGATCCAGCGCACGAGCGTAGTCGCCCACACGCAGACAGCTGTGGATCAGCCCCACGAGCCTTGTTGTCGACTCGCCGCCGGATTCCTGCTCGCGTGTTGGCTCCAAGCGCTTAGCCTCGAAGATCAGATCTCTATGTCTTGATAGTGCGCGGGCATCTCCCATCGCTCAGCGCAGCGTCGTGCGACATTCGTTTTTCGGGCAGGCGCACCCCGGCGCTGTCGATTAGAGAGGTCTTAAGTTTAGGGACCGCCACGGGGTAAGTGGTAGATAACAAAGGTAATGGGGCAGGATGAGCCTGCCTTTTCAGGTGCTTGCGGCGGCTGGGCAAACCCATCGGGCGAGGACGACACCACCGCCGGCAGCGGGATGGTCACAGGTGACTGCTCGCCGGGGCTTCTAGGGAGACTACTCCGCCTTCAACTCCTCCAGTAGCGCCTTCTCTACCTTCTGCTGGTGCGCCTGATTGAGTTTCAGCCCGCCGGATGTCAGGTAGAACGTATCAATCGCCATCTGTCCCTCGGTGTCGATCAGGGCGATTTCGATGTTGCACATCTGCCGAGAGAAGCAAGACGCGATGCGGTGCAGGAGGCGCGGGCGATCCTGGGCGATTACCTGGACGATTGTCGTCGTGGACGAGGAGGAATCGTCAAACTCGATCTTGGTTTCGACTCTCACCTTAGCGATCGCTCCCTTTTCTGAGCGCTGGCGGTCACGGAGCATCTTTTCCAGATCGGCTTCGCCCAGTAGGACGCTCACCACGCTGTTCTTGAAGCGCGCCCACTCGGAGAGATTCAACTCTAGCGTACGGAAGCGGTCGGTGAAGTGAACCGTGTCCACGACGACGCCTGAGGCATTCGAAAACGCGTTGGCCTTGACGATGTTCATGCCCCACGCTGCCAGCACACCCGAGAGAGTGGCAAAGAGTGCCGGCCGGTCCCTAGTCACGAGCGTAAGGTCGTACCAGTGACGTCCGCGCTTCAGTTCCACGATGACAGGATCGGTCGCGAGTTCATCGGCCATCTGCATGTGCCGCATGACTTCCTCAGCCGTGTGCATCATCAGGTATCGCTGTGGGAATCCTTCCAGAAATGTCTTGAACTTGCTTCCGGCGACGGGCGCAAGCGAGCGCAGCCGCATCAACTTCTCACTGTTCACTTCTGTATGGACGCGTTGGTCGGCGCTGCGGTTAAGGTAATTCTCGGCGGCCATATAGAGCTGCCAGACATTTTCCGCCTTCCAGGGAGTGAGCGCCTCGGGATTGACGGCCTTGATGTCCGCGTACGTGAGCAGGCAAAGCATCTTCAGTCGTTCGGGCGTTCCCACCTTCTCGGCAAATGCGGCCACCGTCATCGGGTCAAAGATGTCTCGGCGCAGAGTCGCCGAAAGTTCGAGGTGATTGCCAATCAGGAACAGAACTTCCGCCCTCTCCTTCGGGTCGACGTCCAAGCGATCCATGGCGCGTTCGGCGATGTCGAGACTGATCACCACGTGGTTGTCGCCCGGCATGCCCTTGCCAGTGTCGTGCAATAGCAGCGCCAGGTATAACAGCTCCGGCTCCTCAAGCTCACTCAAGAGTTCCGCGTAACGTTTATCCCATTCCGATTGCGATTGTTTGAGCCGATGCAGGCTCTCGATCGCCAGAAAGGAGTGCTCATCGACAGTGAAGCGATGATAGAAGTCGCGGACCACGAGCGAGTCGATCAACTGCATTTCAGGCAGCAGCAGGGTCAGCAGCCGCAGGGAGTGCATGGACCGCAAAGCATCAGCCGCAAAAGGCTGCAAGAGGGTTTCCTGCAAATAGAGCCAGAGTTCGGCACCGCGCGGCGGAGTCGACGCGAGTGCAGGGAGTGCCTGCTCGATGCGGAACTCCGTAGTGGCACTCAATTTGAGCCCGTGATGCGCCATGAAATGGAACAAGCGTAATAGCACTTCCGGATCCTGCAGCGACGAGGGCTGCTGCAGAAAGATGAGACCGTCCACCACGGAGAAATCGGCGTTGGTCAGCCTCGAACGCCAGCTCTGCAGTTGGCGATACAGAGCCGACCGGGCCTCGGGGATTTCTTCCAACAACTGAGTCACGGTCCGCTGCACGGTGCGGGCATGGCCGAAGTAGATTCGCATCCACTCGGCCGCAGAAAGATTTTCTGCGTCACGAGCCCCGATTTTGGCGGCCGCGGCCGCGTCTTGCGCTTCCCAGCTCAGGGTGTTGTCGTCACGCTTATGGCGAAAGTGCAGAAAACAACGTGCAGACATCAGGAAGTCGAGCGCGGCATCAAGTTGCTTGCGGACCGGCGCGCGCAGCGAACTGGCCTCGGGCCAGTCGCGCAGCTTGTCGATTGCAGAGATCAATGCGAGCCAACCTGCTACGTTACAGTCGCGGAGCCCGCCTGGGGCCTCTTTCAGGTTCGGCTCGAGATGATAGAGGGTCATGCCGTGCTTGGAGTGACGCTCGCGCGTGACCTCGGCCAGCCCTTGCAACAGAACTTTCGACTCCCGCATGACCAGCTTGGGAATCACTTTGTCGTGAAGCTTGCGGTATAGATCGCGATCACCCGCCAGATACCGGCAATCCAGAAGAGAGATTGTGAACTCCGTGTTGGAGGGATCGTAGCGCTCGCATTCGGCCAAAGTGCGAGAAGCCGGACTCAACTTTAGCCGCAGATCCCACAGCTCTTGCGAGAAACGACGAACCGGGTCTTTAAAGACTTGTTCCGTGTCGCGATCGCTGTACAGGAACAACAGGTCAATATCAGAAAAGGGGAACAGCCATCCCCGGCCGAACCCTCCCGTTGCAACCAGCGTGAGATTCGCCAGTTTGGATTCGTCCGCCGAAATAACGTCGCGCCAGAGACGGGCGAGAATTTCCTCGACCATGCGCGTGCGTTGGGCCACGCAGTCGCGTCCATCCCCCGTGGCCTCGAACTCGCGCTGGATACGGGCTGACTCGTCGTTGATGGAACCCCGAAGTTCGCCGATCAATGAGGACGCTGCCATGAAGAAGTTCACCCCAGAGCGCCACGACCAGGAGGATCGGTTCGCGGTTGCTTTTGATCTCATCCGCAGAGAGGAATCGATCCGTGGTCGGAAGAGAAGAGCCTACAGGGCTCCCTCCCCGCGTTCCTCGTTGCGGATACGGATCGCTTCATCGACGCGGGACAGGAAGATTTTGCCGTCACCGATCTTGCCCGTGCGCGCCGCCCCCAGAATCGCCTGTACCGCTTTCTCGACCATGGCGTCAGCCAGCACCATCTCGATCTTGGTCTTGGGGATGAGATCCACGCTATATTCACGACCCCGGTAAACCTCGGTGTGCCCCTTCTGCCGACCATGACCACGCACTTCCAGCACCGTCATGCCTTCCACGCCGATTTCTTGCAGCGCAGTCTTCACTGCTTCCAGCTTGGAATTCTGAATGACCGCTTCGATCTTTGTCATGATGTTCGCAAGGTCCTGTTCCTGATCTTCGTGCCGCGTCACACTAGGGGAACAATACCGCCCCGCGTCTTAGGCGGAAGTCTCCCAATAATATCCCTCTTCTCCATGCTGGGAGAGGTCCAGGCCCTGCACTTCTTCCTCCGTAGAAACTCGTAACCCAACGGTAAGATCCACTACCTTCAAGATCGCAAGCGTCCCAACAATTGCGAGCCCCCACGCAATGGAGACGCCAATCAACTGGTTCAGCAATTGATAGGCATTGCCTTCGAGCAAGCCGGAAGCGATGGTATTGGACTGGGTATCCTTAAGGATCGGATTTACCGAACTTACCGCGAAGACTCCCGTGAGAATCGCTCCCAGAGTCCCGCCTGCACCGTGAACGCCGAAGGCATCGAGTGAGTCGTCGTAGCCGAACCTCGATTTGACTTTGGATACCATCCAATAGCAGAAGACGCCCGCGATGAGGCCGATCATCATTGCAGGCATAGGCTTCACGAAACCGGATGCCGGGGTGATCGCCACCAGACCGGCAACCGCTCCAGAAATGCCGCCGAGCACGCTGGCCTTGCCGTTGCGCAACCATTCGGCCGCTGCCCAACCCACCGCCGCTGAAGCCGCCGCAAAATGCGTCGCCACAAAAGCACTGGTGGCAAGACTTCCCGCGGCCAGCGCGCTTCCAGCGTTGAATCCGAACCAGCCCACCCACAGCAGACAGGCTCCGATGAAGCTCAGCACCACGCTGTGCGGGACCATGGATTGCTTGGGATATCCCAGTCGCTTTCCCAGGTACAACGCGCACACCAGGGCGGAAACGCCGGAGGTTACATGCACCACCGTCCCACCGGCGAAGTCTAATGTCGGGAATTTGCCGCCGAGCGAAGCATTCAGTAGCCCGCCTTTGCCCCACACCATGTGAGCCATCGGGTCATACACGATGATCGACCAAAGGACCGTGAATATGAGCATCGCGCTGAATTTCATGCGTTCGGCAAATGCCCCGGCGATCAAGCTCGGCGTAATAATGGCGAACATCAACTGGTAAACCATGAACGTCTGGGCAGGGATCGTCGCCGCGTAGCTGGGGTCCGGAGCTGCTCCCACACCTTTCAGGAACAAGTTCTCGAGTCCGCCAATGAAGCTGTTGCCGGAACCAAAACACAGGCTGTAGCCGAAGAGTCCCCAAAGGATTGTGACAACGGCCATCAATGCAAAACTCTGCATCATCGTGCCCAACACGTTCTTTTTGCGCACCAGCCCGCTGTAGAAAAGGGCCAATCCTGGGCCGGTCATCATGAGAACGAGGGCGGCGCTGGTCAGCATCCAGGCGTTGTCGGCCGAGCTCTTCGCGTCAGTCGCCTGTCGTTCGAGTCGTGCCAGCCGGGCAGCGGTATCAGGAACCGAGTTTGCCGCCGCTTGTGCGCTCAGGTTCGGGGTAAGTATCAGTATTAAGACGGCTGTCACCCCGACGGCGACCAGCCTTTGGCCCATGGACACTTTAGAAACACTCTCCGTAAAGCGGAGATCTCCTCCGCATCATTCGACGACGCCTCACTGTATCGTCCGTCAGGACAATCGCGGAAATCGAAACTATTTATCGTTCCTATCAGGTTTTGTTATTGAATTCTCAAGACTACAGAGGAAAGTAGGCCCTGAATCTGCGATTCCAAACGACAAGCGCTGCCAGCGCGCCGTAGTTGGCCGTTAGGGCTGGTTGCTGTAGATGTATTTCCCGGACTCTTCGGCAACCACAAAGCGGTTCGGGAGCAGAGCGTCGACTTTCGCCTTGAGGTGCGGCGGCACAAAAAGAAAGACGCGAGCGCTTCCGGACCAATCCCGCTGCAGATCGGAGTTGCTGAGATAGATTTTCGGAGCGTCCGGGAAAGTCGACCCGAACCACATGGAGGTAGTCTGTCCTTCAACCAGCTCGACTGGACGCTGCAAGTAGAACAACAACGACGAACCGAAAGCCTGATCTCCGTAGATCATCACGCGATCTCCGCTGCGCTGCTTCGCCGCGATCTTCTGTGCCAGATCTGCAGAAGAAAGATATGGTCCGAACCGGGCCAGCGCAATGTGGGCGGCCACCAGAAACAAGGCCATGCCGACCACTGTTGCCCAGGTGGCCGCGTAGTGACGTCGCTGCGTCCGGAGCCTGAAAGCGTAAGGAGGGGCAACTAACAGGATGATCGCTGCGAGTATCGCCGGTAGTCGCAACGCCGCAAAGGATTCGTAGCTTAGATCCAGAATGTGCGATGTTGAAAGCGTGTCGGCACTCATATCGTGCTTCGCCAGCACGTTTCCGATGTCGGGCTCGAATGGGAGATGCCGCGACTCCCACAATAAAGTCACCAGCACAACTGACGCAGTGAGTCCCACCACGGCGAACGTCCCTGAAGAAATTCTCAACCAGCCTTTTCGCACACCCTCACGGGTATCGCTCCATTCGCATCGTGCGAGTCCGTCGGCAAGGAGCATCAACAGCGGCAGATATGCCGGGAACGTGTAGTACTCCTGATTGGTCGAGATGGCGAAGAATGCGAGGATCAGGCCGGCAAGAATCCAGCAAAGCAGCCTGGTGCGAGACGCGAAGTCGCCGCTCGGCTTCTTGCGGGCATCAACTGCCGTCCGAATGGCAGTAGGCAGGTAAAGGCTCCATGGAAACAACCAGACCAGATGCAGAGACCAATAGAGCGCCCACGGCAGTTTGTTGTAGTCGTGCGGGTACCGCTTTCCGAGAAACCTCAAGAAGTGTTCGTTGACGAAGTAAAACCAGAAGAAGCCATGGCCGCCCTGACCGCCGGTATTGCGGAGACCGGCCAGAATGTGCCACGGAGCAGCAATCGCAAGAAATAGTGCCAACCCGGAGGCGAGCCGGAATTCCCGCCAGCGGCGCCATTCGCCGGTAATGATCAGATAGAAGAAAGCGGCCCCACCCGGGAATGCGAGCGCAATCAGTCCTTTGGTAAGGACTCCGAGGGCCATGCAGGCGTATCCGGCGTACCATCGCCAGGCCTTGCCGTCGCGCTCCAACGCGGTCAAGAAGAAGTACAAAGATGCTGCAATCAGCAGGCTGAGGAGTACGTCTGGAATCAGAACGCGGGTGAACAGGAACACTCCCGCCGCGGTGTAGACGAAGAGGGCGGCATATATACCCGCGCGTTCTCCGAAGGCACGTCGTCCCCAGACAAGCCCGAGCAGCCCGAGCAACATCACCGACAGCATCATCGGTAGGCGAGTCGCGAATTCGTTCACTCCGAGCTCGCGATAACTCGCCGCGACAAGCCAGTAGGGCAGCGGCGCCTTTTCCAGATAGCGCACTCCATTGACGTGCAAGGTGACGTAGTCACCGGAGACAAACATCTCGCGCGCAGCTTCGGCGTGAGTGCTGTCCGCGTCGTCAAGCAAAGGCGGAGTAAACACCGAGGCGAGGAAGACCGCGGCGAATACAATGGCCAACATCCAGTAAGACATGGCCCTCAGACCCTCGGGGAGGCTTGCCTTCTGCTCAGGGACCAGAACTGTGGAAGTGGCGATCAACTGGGCTAGACTCATACCAGCGTACCGATGTTGTACGGCTCCCGCAAGACCATCCCTCGCTACCTTGGGATCGATTACTAGCGGCTTCGGCTATTCGTGTTTCGGCGCCTGCTCCGGCCTCTCAAAGAACTTCCACTTGTCCATTGCCGCGGGAACGGCAACATCGAAGAACCCAACCATCATCTCGTCGTTGGTCTGATCTCCCCAAACCACCGTCTTGGTAGGGTCCGGGTTATGGGGATTGTTCTTCGAGTTGTCGTACCAGGCAATCGCCCGCAACTTGGTGCCCGCCTTGAGCAAGCGCGGCTCGGCCAGCCGGTAGCTGAGCTGCCAGTGGAAGTGGTAGTTGACGCGCAGCAATACCTCCACACTGCGATCCTCGTGCACAATGTCATACTCGAAACGCTTACCGCGCAAATGCATGTGGGGAAACAGACTCAGCAACGTTGCGTCGTTAGGCAGCGTGCCCTGAACTTCTACCCGGAAGTCTTCGGCGCCCGGTGGAATGATCAATGCGTGATTGTTCAATTGCAGCGTGATGACGCGTTGTTTCGGCTGGCTCTTGGCAAGGACAATGCCAATGCTAGTTTGATCCTGGGCAGCCTCGCCATTCGTCGTGTAGTGCATCTGAAACACAAGGTCGGAACCAGCCGGGACGAACTTGGCCATGCCATCTGGCCACTCGTCGGGAGAGCTCCCGGGCGCGTACACAAGCAGAAGATCGCTGGTAGTCTCGTGCGCCTGTCGTTGTTCCACGGGATCTTTGAGCGTAGATGCGGTGAATGGCTCGCCGACAGGAGCGTGGCGCAGCCACTGCGAATCCGGCGGCCGAATGTAAACGACGGCGTGGTGCACATGCGCCGGACTCCCCGGACGAAATTCCGACATCTGGACCCAGCGGCCCTCAGTGAAATGTGTGGGCACGATTTCGTAGGTGTACTCGACTTCTCCCTCCGCCGGAATCTTGACGGGCTGGGGCATCTTTACGACGACATCCGGTTGAACGATGTTCCAACCTTCGGTCCAATGTTTTGCCGGGGGAGCGTCGTTTTTGTTTCCGGCCGGTGCCCCGGCCGCCGCCCATGCTGAGAGAGTGTGAATCTGCTGGTCGGTCATTGAAGAGTCATTGAGGAACCTTCCGTACCGAGGATCGGCGAACCAGGGAGGCATCATCCTCATCTCCGCGGCATGTGCGATCGTGTGCGCCCACGGCCGTGTCTGCTCGTAGGTAACTAGCGGCATGGGGGCGACTTCTCCCGGACGGTGGCAACTCTGGCAATGATCCTGAAGAACCGGTAGAACGTCCCGATAGAACGTCGGCGCGGTGGAAGGTGGAGCGGGGCGCTGCACTACGCCTGCGAAGATCACCCATGGGGCTATGATCCCGACGATGGCCGCTGCCTTTGCCATATGGCAATTCTAACCGGGGCCCAATCGCAGCCCGGCGGCGTTTCTCTTACCCGGTCCGAAATGCTACATTCAGAGATTCATGTCAGCCCCTAACTCTAACTTCGTTCTCGCCTGCAAGTCCCAGCCGGTCGAGCGCACGCCTGTGTGGTTCATGCGCCAAGCCGGACGCTACATGGCCGAGTACCGTTCCATCCGGAAACAACATTCGCTGCTGGACATCTGCAAGAAACCCAAGCTGGCAGCCCAAGTGACCATTGAGGCCGCCGAGATTCTCGGTGTGGATGCCGCCATCATTTTTGCGGACCTGCTCTTGCCGCTGGAGGTGATGGGCCTCCCATTTCACTTCTCCTCTGGTGAAGGCCCGGTCATCGAGAAACCTGTGCGCACTAGAGATGACATCGATCACCTGCGCACCGACCGTTCCGCTGAGCTCGGCTACGTTGCGGAGGCGGTGGCCCTGGTGGCGAAGCACTTCGCTAATCGCCTGCCGGTTATCGGATTCTGCGGCGCTCCCTTCACACTCGCCAGCTACATGATCGAGGGCGGCGGCTCGCGCAACTACGTTCACGCGAAGAAGATGATGTACAACCATCCCGCGGATTGGGATGTGTTGATGAGCAAGCTCGTGGCAGTGACGTCAGAGTATTCGGCAGAGCAGGTGAAGTCTGGAGCCGATGTCATTCAGATTTTCGACAGCTGGGTCGGCTGCCTCAGCGTCGACGACTACCGGCGCTACGTTCTCCCTCACGTCAAGGGAATGGTTCAGCGGCTTCAGAAGACCGGTGTGCCGATCATCTACTTCGGCACCGACAGCGCGACCTTGTTGCCAGCTATGAAAGAAACCGGCGCCGAGGTGATCGGGCTCGACTGGCGCATTCCGCTCGATGAAGGTTGGGAGAGAATCGACTACGAAGCGGGCGTGCAAGGGAATCTCGACCCCGTCAGCTTGTTCGCCGATTGGAAAGAAGTGAAGTCGCGAGCGGAACAAATCCTGCGTCTAGCTGACGGCCAGCCCGGCCACATCTTCAATCTCGGGCACGGCATCCTTCCCGAAACTCCCGTGGAGAACGTCAAAAATCTCGCACGCTTCGTGCAGGAGTACTCCGCTCCGTCGTCCAGCGGCCAGTCGGGGGGCGGAACTCGCAAGCGATGACTCGCCTTGCCATCATTGGCGGAGGCATCTCAGGCCTCTCGGCTGCCTTCGAAGCAGAACAGCGCCGCCGTGCTGGGGCTGATGTTGAATACGTCCTCTACGAGTCTTCTCCTCAATTAGGCGGCGTATTGCGTACCGAGCGGATCTGTGGGTGCGTCGTCGAAGCCGGGCCCGATTCCTTCGTAACAGAGAAACCGTGGGCAGCCGACCTCTGCCGTTTGATCGGGTTGGGGGATCAACTGATTGGCTCGAACGACGCCGATAGGAAGACCTACATTCTCACCCGCGGTCGCCTGGTTGAGATGCCCGATGGCCTGATGTTCATGGTTCCCACCAAGATCTTGCCGACGGGATTGTCTCCGCTTTTCTCGTGGAAGACCAAGTTGCGGATGGCGCAGGAATTATTCCATCCGCCGCGAGCCGTGGATCACGACGAATCGGTCGCCGACTTCGTCGAGCGTCACTACGGCAAGGAAATGGTCGACCGGCTGGCCGACCCGCTTTTGTCGGGAGTTTACGGCGGAGAATCCGCGAGCCTGAGCATTCGCGCCGTGCTGAAGCGTTTCGCAGAGATGGAGCGCACCCATGGCAGCCTGGGCCGCGCCATGCTTGCGGCCAGAAGAAAGATGTCCGCCACACGCCGCAAATCCGCGCCCCCACTCTTCACGTCGCTCAGGAACGGAATGCAGTCCCTCGCGGAGACGATCATTGCCGGACTCAATCCAAAGTCGCTCGTCACCCGTGCGGCGGTGAAATCCGTGAAGCCTGATTCGGCGGGCTGGAATGTATCAACCGACGGTCGATCCGACCACTTCGACAGCGTGGTTGTCGCATTGCCCGGACCTGCTGCATCTGGGATTCTGAAGGAAGCCAGCCCGGGTCTCTCTGCCGAACTTGGCTCGATCCAGTACAGCTCCTCAATCACTGTGGGGATGGCTTATGACATGGAGGTACGGAAGTCGCTTCCCCCCGGCTTCGGATTCCTGGTTCCACGCAGTGAAGGGAAACGCCTGCTGGCGGCCACTTTCGTACACAACAAGTTCCCGCATCGCGCTCCGGAAGACCGAGCGCTGCTGCGGTGTTTTTTTGCCGGCAGCAATGCGGAAGCCGTCTGGCCGCTTAGCGATGCCGAAATCGTGAACGTCGTTCGCAACGAACTGCAGCAGATCCTTGGTCCACAGATTCCTGGACTGCGCTCCGAACCGCTGTTTGCGAGGGTCTACAAGTGGAAATCGGCGATGGCGCAATATGGTGTCGGCCATCTTGAGCGGCTGGATCGGATCAAGAGCCTGCGCGCACAGCTGCCTAGTTTAGCTCTGTCGGGCAACGGTTACGAGGGCATCGGCGTTCCCGACTGCGTTCGCTCCGGACGCGAAGCAGTAAAGCAGTTACTCACCTAGGCGGGCTTCTTCTCGCGCTGTTCTCGCCTCAGTCGCGCCAAGACCAGCCGGATTTCTTCATAACCAATTTCTGGCGGAAGCACATCCTTCAGGGGCTTGAGACGATCGATATTCTCAAGACCGGCACGCAGGCACGCGGCCTCAATGATCGGCAAGCGGTTGCGATCGACCCATGCAGACTGAAACTCCACTTGCCCGGCTTCGACCAGAGCCGCGACCGCATTCACGATGGTGCTCCGTTGTCGTCCGCGAGCCTCCGCAATCTCATCCAAACTCTTACCCTCCCGAAGCAATTGAAGAGTTTCGATTGCCGGAAGCGTCTTCTTATCGACTACTGCCAATGCTCGTTCGCCTTCGCCGTATCGCCTTAGAGCATCGAGGATTCCCTGACCGTATGTCTCAGCCTTGCGCTCGCCAATGCCGGTAATCGTTTTCAGTTCGGCAATCGTCGACGGACGGATTCTGCAGATCTCTTCGAGAGTTGTGTCGTGTAGTACAACGAACGCGGAGAGGCCTCGTTCCCTAGCCTCATTCCGTCGCCATTCGCGGAGATACTCTCGCATGTCCGCATCCGGCTCGATGAGCGCGCGAGGCCGCGGCGAGGTGATCGCTTGTCGCACGGCCGCCTGGCTGTCGGCGATCGTCATCCAATCCGGGCGGCTTCCGCAGATGTCGCAGGCATCGCAAGCCTGCCACTTCGGAGTCTCGCCAAAATGCGTGCAAATCTGGCGGTGACGGCATTTGCCCGACTCGGCAAATTCCCGGATCTTGTGATACCGGTCCCAGGCGCGTTCCCGCTCGGCCGGATCGGAGATCTGATTTGCGAAAAACCCTAGCAGCCCGGCATCCTGCTTGCGCCACAGCAGGACGCAGTCGGCTGGATTCCCGTCGCGCCCGGCCCGGCCTGCCTCCTGGTAGAACTGCTCAATCGACTTCGGCAGCGCCAGGTGGATCACAGCGCGAACAGTGGCCTTGTTAATTCCCAGTCCGAACGCAATCGTGCCGACTAGAACGCGCACCTCGTCGGACATCCACCGCTCCTGATTTTTGCGCCGCTGCTTGGTCTCCATCTTCGCGTGATAGGGAACCGCAGAAATATCGCGCTCCGCCAGAAAGTCGACTGTCTCTTCAACCCGTTGAATCGTCGGTGAGTAGACGATCACGTTGCCCTTGCTATAGTGGCGAAGGGCGCTTACCAGCAGCGACATTTGTTCTTCGGTGGAACACTCGCGAACCAGATACCGCAGGTTCGGCCGATGAAAGCTCGCGATGTACTTGTCGGGGTTTCGCAGGGCAAGTTGCGCGAGGATGTCGTGCCGCACGTGCCTTGTGGCGCTCGCTGTAAATGCTGCGATGGGACGATCCGGAAACTTCTCGCGCAAGCGGCTCAGTTGGCGGTATTCCGGGCGAAATTCGTGTCCCCATTCTGAAATGCAGTGCGCCTCATCAATCGCGAAGAAAGAAACGGGAACATCCCGTAACCAGTTATAGGTATCGAGGCGCTGCAGACGTTCTGGAGACAGGTAGAGAAGCCGGAATGCGCCCTGTTGCGCCTGCCGCATGACGCGGCTCTGTTCGTCAGAACTCAATGTACTGTTCAGGAGCGCAGCCGGGATCCCCATTTGCGACAGTTGTGCCACCTGGTCCTGCATTAGGGCGATGAGCGGAGAAACCACCACCGCCGTCAGTTCTGACATCACGGCTGGAAGCTGATAGCAGAGAGACTTGCCTCCACCGGTCGGCATCACGACGCACGCGTCGCGACCAGCAATCACGCTGCGCACGATTCGCTCCTGTAGCGGTCGGAATGCGCCGTAGCCCCAGTAACGGCGCAACGGTGTCAGGAGATCGACTTCTGGAGTCACCAAGTCAGTATAAGGGCCGTAGAATCGACAGAGTGCTGGACTCTGTCGGCTTTGGCTGCTTCCCATCCCGGAACGGGAAGCGGCCGCCAGATCGTCGAGCATGCTTACCCGCCGGTAAAAGGTCTGGCCTTCGGATAAGCGCGATCAAAAACAACCCACACGATCGCAATCACCATGAAGCAGAAAACACTGCCCTCTGGCCCGATGGAACCGCCCGTGATCCAATCCGGGCCTCGAAGAGACGAATTCAGAAGATGCCCAGGCGCAAGCATTCCGCTGTCGGGAACCGAGTAGAAGAAAGTCTCGCCCCAATCCCATGCAGCGTGGAATCCGACCGCAAACCAGAGGCTCCCGGTTCGACGCAGCGTCAGGCAGAAGAACAGTCCGATCAGAGCCGCCAGCAGAAGCCCAGGCCAGTGCTCACCGTCGTTGCCGAGATGGATGAGTCCAAATATGCATGAGAGGACGATGGCGGCTGGCCAGAATCCAAACCCCCGGGCCAGCGTGAACTGGGAGTAGCCGCGAAGCAAGAAGTCCTCGAACAGCCCCACCAGAACGAAATAAACCATCCAGAACGCAGCAAAACGGATCAGGCGCGTTCCGTGTAAGACGACGTGTCCCGGTTGAAAAGAGTGCAGTTCGTAGATGGCGAACATCAGCAGACTGATCGCAAGAAAGCCCCATAGGGTGCCAGCCCAAAACAGGCGACCAAAGGCTCTCTTGGCGGGCAACCCGTATATTCTCCAAGGGCGATGCTCGACTCGAGCCAGCACAATCGCTGGAATGACCGCGGCCAGGAGGTCCCCCAACTCCTCCAGCATCTTCGACCAGAGGCCGTTATCGCCAAAGTTACGCGCCCACGCCAGTCGCACCGCCAACTCTTGGAGTGCGAGAAAGGCGATGACGTAAAAAGCGAATCCCCACCCTGGCCGCAGGCTATCGGGCCCAAAGAACAACGTCCGCGCGTAAGATGGCGCTGCGGCAGCGGCGAAGGTCGGCCCGGGCGAAGGAACCGGGGAACAATCGTGGTTTACATCAGTTTCGAGGTCTTCCATCAGTAAAACTTCCCCGCAATTGCCTCTGACATGGTAAAACACTCGGCTTGCGTTATGGGCCCATATTTCTCACGCGACCGTTTCGGCCGTCCGCAGTTTCTGGCTGCATTGCTCCTGGTGGTGTTCCTCGCACAAGCGTTTTGGCTGGTCCATGCGGAGTTGAGTACCGCTCAAGGAATGGACGCAGAGGAAGCCATTCGCACCGGCGAAGGGATGAAACAATGGCGCGGACACGGAATAGCCGGCGCGCCGGTCACGAGTGCGGCTGACAATCCCGTTCTTCACCTGTTCCACAACGAAGAAGACGGCTTCGAGACGGAGCATTCACCCCTGATTCCGCTCGTCTCCGCCGCTCCGCTCCTGTTGTGGCCACGCGATCTCAACGCCGAGTCTGCCGTCTATTGGCGCTGGCTCCCGCGATTGCCGTTTCTAGCCTGCGGAGTCTTCCTGGGAGCGTCGCTGTGGTACGTCGCCCGACGCCTTTGCGGTAACACTGGCGGCCTGATCGCACTGAGCTTCTACGCTTTCTCGCCATCTCTTATTCAATCATCTGCCGTCTGGCACACCGAGCCTGACGTCACGGCCGCTTGGGGAGCATTCGGTACTATCTTCACTGCGATCGCGGTGGCACACACGCTCTACGCCCCGCGCGAAGTTGTGTTGTGGAACTGGCGGCGGATTGTGTTGCTGGCAGTCTCCCTTGCGATCGCCATCGGGTCGCAGTTTTCTTTCGTCGTACTTGTGCCCATGGCGCTCGGCTTTCTGCTCTATGTCGCTCCGGTGCGGCGGAAGGCAGGAGCGGCAATCTGGATATCAGCGTGCGCGATCGGGTTTCTCCTCTTTCTGGCGGCGTACTTCTTCCATCTGGATACATTTCGTCAGAGCATGCGGCATGCGATCTTTTGGGAATTCTCCGGGCAGGGATTTGCGGTGCTGGCGGTGTACAAGCAGCTCGCGGTGCAAATCGGCCGCGCGTGCCCGGCGTTCGCAATCGCTTTGCCGGTAACGCTGGCGACGTACTGCATTTGGCGCCGGACCCGCTATTTCGGCAACACAGCACCCCTGCTGGTGGCCGTTGTGTTTATCGTTTTCGCGGTGGCGAATCCACACGCCGCTTCGGCGTTCCTCCTGGCGGCGGCTCCATTTCTTTTTGTTTTCGTCTCGGGAGTCCTGGCCGACCTGCTGGAGACCTCGTATCGACCTGTGATTCTGGGTTCGGTGCTGGCGCTCCTCGTCACGTATGCCGTGCGGACGTTACTAGCTCTGGCCGCAGTTCCGAAAGGCTGATGGGCTTTCAACCTCGAGCCGTGGCCTTCTGATCGGCCAGGCGCTCTGCAAGGAAATCGAGATACGCTTGCATGCCGGTCCCTGTCTTCGCAGAAACACGGAAGATCTGCATGCCAGGTCGCACTAACTCAACGCTGTGGCGGGCGGCTTCCCAGTCGAACTCGACCGCGACCGCAAGATCATCCTTCGTGACGACAGCGACGTCGGCGCTGTTGAAGATCGTCGGGTATTTCTGAGGCTTGTCTTCTCCCTCAGTCACCGACATCAACACCAGGCGGAGATTTTCGCCAAGATCATACGAGGAAGGACATACGAGATTCCCGACATTTTCGATGAAGAGGAAATCGAGTTGGTCGAGGTCCCACCCCTGCAGGGCGTTTTGGACCATGGCTGCTTCAAGGTGACAGAGCGTCCCGGTCGTAATCTGCTTCACGGGTGCCTTGCTGCGAGCCAGACGAACCGCATCGTTCTCGGTTGCGAGATCTCCGACGAGTGCCGCAACGCGATAGCGCGGCTGCAGCAACGTGAGGGTCTTTTCGAGGAAAGTCGTCTTGCCCGAGCCGGGGCTGGAAACCAGGCTGACCACAAAGACGCCGGCGGCGCGGAACTGCTCGCGCAAGGCACGCGCGATCACGTCGTTCTGCTTCAGCACGTTGCGGCGGACCTCGACCAGACGTGGCTCGCTCATTCCTGAACCTCCAAGGCGAAGACCTCCAGTTCCTTACCCTGGAGAACATCCCGGGTCGGTGAACCGCATTCCGGGCAAGTGAACGATTGCATTGACTCGAGGATACGTTTCTCGTTGCACCGCGGGCAGAACACCGTGACAGGAACCTCCTCGATCAGCAGTTTCGATCCTGCAAGCGGCGTGTCCTGGCAGGCCACATCGTAGGAAAAAAGCAGCGCGTCTTTCACCACGCCCGACAACACTCCCAGCCTCAGATGTACGGCACTCACCTGCACATTGCGCTGCCGCGCCTCGTCGAGCGCGGCGTCCACGATGCTCATCGCGATGGAAAGTTCATGCATCGTTTTTCGATTCGCCCCGCCCGCTCGTTACGCGGGCTCGAACCGAGCGACACAGGCAGTGTAACGCGTCTGGACGCATGACCGGTCAGTGCCGATCTGTTAGTGCCCGAAGTGGAGGGTCACTTTCTGCGATACGTAGGAATCAGCCGGCCCCTGCGGCATCTGCACCTCCAGCTTCCCAGATTTGCTGAGCGTCGCGCCTTCCACCGATGAAACCTGCCCGGAGTTCCAGACATTCAGCTCGTAATGCTCTCCGGCACGGCCGGAGGTCTCCAACGTAAGCTGATTTCGCTGAGCATTCCAGGCTTCCGAGGTCACGCGCAACCCGCGACTGGCACTCCCAAGCGGCGGCAACTCATTCGAGAGCGTTAGTCCGAAGTCATTCTTCACTTTGATCACGAGATTGTTTGGCCCGCCATACGCCGGAAAACGAACCTTTACGTGCTGATCGTTGGCATTCGGCTCCACTTTGAACGCAATGGGACGACCATTCAGTTCCGCGCTGACCACATCGGTGCGCAGGCTGACCGCCGGTGAGAACTCAATCCAGCAGTCACCGGTGCCTTTGCGCGCGACGTCCATTGCGATGCTGTCTGCAGTCTTTCGGTAGTGAAGATCGAGCACCGTTCCGCCCATGCGCACGTTGCTCATCGCGACAGACGTCCAATCCGCCGGGAAGTGGGGCGCCAACCTAACTTGGTGCTTTTCCGAATCGATCTGCAGTCCGAACATGCCGCGCAGGATCGGGCTGATTACCATCGCTGCCGACCAAATCTGATGCGGAGAACTCGTAGCAAACGATTGGCAGTAGTCGCCCGACAGAACTTCGGTGAAGTGGCCGAGCGCTCCGTCGACGCCGAGTAACGCGTTGGCTCGCAGATTGGCATAGGCTGGAAACGCGCGATGGTAGCGGTATTCGCCCACTGACGCCCATCCCGTGAACAAAGGCCATACGGCGCCGTAGTGATAGCCCGAGCCATCGTAGATCTTGGAATGGTTGGAGATGATCCGCATGCCCCAGTCAGTCTGGTGATCGTCGGCCGCGAGCTTGGTAATTGTTTCGTTTGCATTGTTCGGGTCCGCAAGGCCAAACCACATAGGTACGGTCGTCAGAACGCTAAGTTCATTGATTCGCTGATTTTTCTGGTCCAACGCGAACGCGTAGTTGTTCGCCTCAGGAGCCCAGAACTCGCTTTCCAGAGTTTTTCGTCCCTTATCAAATTCTGCCGCCAACTGCTTGCTGACATCGTCCTTTCCAGCCAAGCGAGCCAGATTCGACAAAGCCCGCAGTGCTTCGACAGCCAGGCCTGCTTGGTAGTACTCGCTCTTGACCGGAAGCAGAGGTCCGCCCTCCACCCATCCATGCCCAATGCCAGCGTTCTGCGCCATTCCGTTCGTGTCATAGGTGGAGCGGAGGAACTGATATGCGCGCCAAAGGTTATCCCATTTTTCGCGGACGAACGCCGCATCCCCGCTCTGGACGGCATAGTCATTCACCGCAATGATGAAGAGTGGAGTCGCGTCCGCCGAGGCCCACGGATATGGGAAATCCTTGAACCACGGGACCAGAGTCGCACTCTGCGAGATTTCGTGCGGAACCTTGCCGTCATCGCGCTGATACTTGCTGATGAAATCAAGTGCCGCACGGCTGGTGGCGAAATCGCCTTCTGCATTCAGAGCGAACGATGTCCACTCCGAATCTCGCCCGAAGAACCACGCGAAGCCCGGGCGCTGTCCAACTCCTGACGTCTTGTAGCCAGCGACCAAACCGGTCCCGAGATACGGATTCGTCACGACACCCTGCACGGTGCTGATGCGCGCCCAGTCGTAAGCTTGCTGCAAGGCAGCATCTGGAAGCTCGAGTCCAATCGTCCTGTCGAGGTAGGCTCGATAGTACTGTGACGCGTCGTGCTCCAGGTCGGCAGAAGAGCTCAGAAGATGTTCGTAAGTCTTGGCCGCTTCCCCCAACCCCGCCACGGACGCGGCGATCGCCACTACCCTTGTCTCCTTGCCCTTTGGCGTCACGCCCAGGCGCATGGAGTTTTCGTTCGATGCAGAATAGTTCGTCTCATAGGCCACATGAGCGTCCTGCGCAGTCGGAGATCCAACAAAGGCTCCATACTTGCGCGATTCTTCCACAAAGAAGAAAGCGTGCTCCTTGGCGTCCCACGACACATACGTGCCGCCTAAGGCAGCGGGCCACTCGAGTTGAAAGTCGGGCGTAAATGCCGCCTCGATCTCCAACGGTTGCTCGGTCTCGACTTCAAACTTGATGACAGCACCGGCTTCCTGCACTGGAACGCAGAGGGTTTCCCGCACCCGGAATGAGTCCCCTACGTACAGGATCGTAGCCGACTCGGGGCGGACAGTTAGGGTGCGGGCGAGGCTCTCGGCGGGAAGGGCGCGGTCCCCGACGTGGAACGTCAGATGAAAGTCGCGAAAAATCTTCAGAGGATAGACCCAGGCCTCAAAACGTCCGGTCTCATTGCCGAACAATCCGGCCCGAGTTCCGGTCACTGGAAGAAATTCCCAACTGCGGATGGTGCGCGTCAATTCCAAGCCTTGGGCAGGCTGCTGAGCGACCGAAATCAGCGTGCATCCGCAACAAATGGCAACGAAGAAGAACTTCAGTATGAGAGCTTTCATAGAAGGGTGCAATTCGTGCTGGAGATTAAACAGCGTGTGATTCTGCATGGGTTTCGGTCCGCTGCCGCTTGCCAACCAGCGGCTCCCTTGCATATAAGAGGAGAAGGGCGAATTCTAGCACGACCAGCGAGCCGGGTAGCATCTTGTCTTCATCACGCCGATTCTTTCTCAAGTCTCTCAGCCGTTCAGCCTTGGTTCTCTCCCTTGAAAACGTTCTCGCTCTCGCACGACCTTCGCGGTTGTTTGGTGCCGCACGGCAGCAACAGACGCCGAATTCTCCGGGGAAAGATCAGCCCGGTGATCTAGGCGTGAGCTTCTTAAATGTCGGCAAGGAAGCAGGCCTGAATACTAAGACCATCTTCGGTGGCGAGCACAAGAACAAGTATCTGCTCGAAACCACGGGCTGCGGCGTGGCCTTCTACGACTACGACAACGATGGCTGGCTCGATATCTTTCTCGTCAACGGTACGCGCCTCGAGGGCTTTCCTGCTGGCGATGGACCCACGAATCGTCTCTTTCACAACAATCGCGATGGAACCTTCACCGACATCACCGTGAAAGCAGGACTGGTTCACGCTGCCGGCTGGGGTCAGGGATGCTGCATCGGCGACTACGACAACGACGGTTGGGACGACCTGTTCATTACCTACTTCGGCAAGAACGTTCTGTATCACAACAACGGAGACGGCACATTCACCGACGTAAGCCAGAAGGCTGGAGTTGCCGGCAACGGCAAGCGCTGGGCAACGGGATGCGCTTTCCTTGATTACGATCGCGACGGCAAGCTCGATCTGTTCGTCGCCAATTACATCGACATGGACCTGGCCACAGCTCCCGTGCCCGAATCGGGGCCTTGCCTTTACAAGAGCATCATGGTCGCGTGCGGGCCGCCAGGGCTCGACGGCAGCCACAACATTCTCTATCACAACAACGGAGACGGCACGTTCACCGATGTGTCTGAGGCGGCCGGGATTCTCAGCGCCAACGGAACGTACGGCCTCGGTGTGCTCACGGCTGACTTCGATAACGATGGCTGGCCGGATATCTTCGTTGCCGATGATTCCACCGCGAGTGTCCTGTATCAGAACAAAAAAGGGAAATTTCAGGATATTGCGATCGAAGCCGGCTGCGCCTTGAGCCCCGATGGCAAGCCGCAGGCGGGCATGGGCGTCTCGGCTGCCGACTACGACTGCGACGGCAATCTCGATATCGTCAAAACGAATTTTGCCGGTGACACACCGTCTCTCTATCACAATCAGGGCGGAGCCAGTTTCGAGGACACCACATTCACCGCAGGCTTGGGAGCGCACACGCAGTTTCTCGGTTGGGGCTGTGGCTTCTTCGACATGGACAACGACGGATGGCCCGATATCCTGATCTGTAACGGTCACGTCTACCCCGAAGTCGAGCAACTCAAAACCGAAGCCGGTTATGCACAGCGCAAGCTGCTTTATCAGAATCTACGAAACGGCCACTTCGCGGATGTTTCATTCCAGGCAGGCTCGGGAATCTCCGATCCGTGTGCTTCACGAGGCGCGGCGTTCGGCGACTTCGACAACGACGGCGATGTCGATGTCGTGATCAATACCGTCAACGATTATCCTCAGCTTCTCCGGTGCGATTCGAAAACCGGAAATAACTGGATCAAAGTCCGCACCATCGGGACCAAGTCCAATCGCAGCGGCATCGGCGCCCGCCTGACTTGCGTGACGCAAGCCCCGGGCGACTCCAAGCCTCATCGCCAGATCGACGAAGTGCGCAGCGGCGGCGGATACTGCTCGCAGAGCGATCTGCGCGTGCACTTCGGCGTGGGAAAAGCTTCCAAGGTGGATCTGCTCGAGATTCGCTGGCCCAGCGGCCAGATTGACACGCTCAAAGACGTGAAGATCAACCAACTCGTTTACGTCACCGAAGGCTCTGGCATCACACACACCACGGAATTCCCCAAGAACTCCCAAGGATCTAAATAGAAATCACTGTTTCTTGATGTCGGCCTCCGCCGGCGCACCAGACCCTTCGGTCACCGTATTGACTTTGTCCACCTCTCGATTCGCAAACCGTTCGGTCACACCGCTAGGCCAGCGAACTTCCACCCATTCGATCTGGTCCACTTTCCCCAGGCCAAAATGCACACGCATGTCACTGTTCGAGATGTAGCTGGACCCGCTGCGCACCTCGTCAACAAAGATCCGCGTCGCTGTCTTCACGCGAATCCGGGCGCCAATTCCGTCACGGTTCGACTTGGTGCCGATGGTCCGAATCGCTATCCAGTGATTGCCGTTCTTGGTCTGATTCACCAGCAGAGTGGGAGCGGCATTCATGTTGTTGATGACCGCAGAGATCCTGCCATCGTTCCACAAGTCCCCGATCGCCAAACCACGCGAAGCAGCCGGCGTCGTGATACCGGCGCCAGCTGATGCGGAGACATCACTGTACGTGCCGTCGCCGTTATTGTGGAAGAGTATGCGCGGTTCTTTGTAGCTGCTCCCGAGGTGCTGGGTATCGACTTCCGGATAGACATGACCATTCACCAGCAAAAGATCCGGCCAGCCGTCGTTGTCGTAGTCCAGGAACATCGTCCCCCAGCCAAGATACTGCGTGTATATGCCCAAACCAGCAGAGGCCGTTGCGTCCGTGAACGATCCGTCTGCGTTGTTCTTGTAGAGCGTGGAGGTGTCGTCTGAGAAATTCGTCTTGAAGACGTCCAGATGACCGTCGCCGTTATAGTCAGCGACCGTTGATCCCATGCCCGCTTGTTCGCGCCCGTCTTCGTTGAACGCAGCGCCCGCTGTTACGGCGACATCGGTAAAAGTCCCGTCATGGTTGTTGCGGTAAAGAATCGCTGGAGTGCTGTCACATGCGATGAAGATGTCAGGCCAGCCGTCTTCGTCGAAGTCCAGCGTAGAGACGCTGAATGCGTAGTGGCCCTCAGTTTGAAGGATATGGGACTTCGTGCTCACGTCCTCAAAGGTTCCGTTCCCGCGGCTGTGGTAGAGAGTGTTCTTCGATCCGGCGAGACCGCGGGGCCCGCACATCACCGGAGCACCCTTCCAGAAGCAGGTGGGCCGGTCACCGGGAGAAGGTGCCGTGGCGAGATCAAAATCTACGTAGTTGGCCACCATTAGGTCGAGATGACCATCGCGATCGTAGTCGACGAAGGCACACCCGGTTCCCCAATCCTTGCCCGAGCCTGCCACACCCGCTTTCTCAGCAACCTCTGAAAAGACGCCGTGATCGTTGCGATACAGGCGGTTCTTCCCGTAGTAGGTGACGTAGAGGTCATCCCATCCGTCGTTGTCGTAATCGCCGACACAGACGCCTTGCCCCCAACCCGTGGCCGTCAGCCCGGCCTTGTCGGTCACATCCGTGAATGTGCCGTCATGATTATTGCGGTAAAGACGATTGGTCGGCGCCTTTCCGGAGGGAAACCCACTGATCCGAGTGCCGTTGACCAGGAAGATGTCGGGCCAACCGTCGTTGTCGTAGTCGAAGATGGCCACGCCATTGCCGGTCGTCTCGATGATGTACTTCTTGGTGTCCACGCCGCCAAAGATGTTCTGCTCAGTGAGTCCAGCTTTTTCCGCGACATCCACGAAGTTGACGGCAGCAGAGGATTGCGCGGGGATCGCCTTAGCCTGTTGCGCGTACAGCATTCCCGCAGACAGTAATGACCCGCAGGCTAAGGCGCGCCAGAAACCGGCACCTGGAGAGAAGAAATTTTGAAATCGCATGGACCCCAGTCGATGTTAGGAGCGTAATCAGCGCAGCGTCAAGCGCCGTTCAATCTATCCACGTCCTCGGCCTCACGTCGACATCCACACAACACATCCCAAGCTGGCCGTCCATTCCATCTGGCCGTCGGGTTCCAAACGGGACTTCGGAGCGTCGCTGTGGTAGCATTCGCGGATATTCCTGACCTGTTCTTGTGGGGGACAACACATGTCAAACAATGAGCCGGGCCTCATAGGGAAATGGGCTGTCCAGTTTCAACGCTTTGTATGGGAATATACGTTCTCTGAAGACGGCACTGTCGTATGGCGCGATCCGTTGAATAATCTAACGGGATCGGGCCGGTGGACGAAAATTAACAAACTAGTAAATCTGTTTTGGATCAAATCTACGACCACGGAGAGCTGGCACCTGCCCATCCGTCCAGAGGGTCAGACGGGGTGGGTCTCGGCCTCGTACGGCAGTGGGCCGCTAAAAGCTGAGAAACTCCCCGCCACAACGGCGTCGGCGACCAGCGGTTCAAGCCTCCCGGGAGTTAACCCAGCCATTGCAAACATCCCCTGGGATCCAGGGTACGTCGACATGTTTCTCGAGTGTATCTACGATGTGAATTTCAAGATCCCACCAGACAAGTCCTTTGCCTTTTCGTCGATCCTGCAAGCGAAGTACTCCGACGGAGTAGCTATCGAACTCGACATTGACAAAGATTTTTCATCCCAGACACTAACCTCGCTTGAGGCCCGCAATGCTATGGCGCAAGGGACGATCGGGAGGGGCAATCGGATCTTTCCAACCGCGCTTACGCAGCTCACTACTCCACGTCTCTGGAAAGTCCGGGAGGACGCTTTCAGCATTCAGGGCGACGCGGAAAAGGAATTTGAGAAACTCGCTGTTCTCGGTGTCAGTTTCGCCCTCTCGGTTCCCGCAATGCCTGCCGGGGCCGCAGAGGAAGTGGCAGTCGCAGGAGCCAAAGTTACACGGCGTTCGGTACCGCCCACGGAAGTGCCCCCTGCGCCCATCCAGGGAAACATGGTTAAGCTGGGCAGCCCTGGGGTGCCGGGAAACCTCTTCGCGAGCATCCAGGCTACGGCGAAGGAAGTTATCTATCGCGTCGACATGATCGTATTAGAAGGTCGAGGCGCGGAAGTCGCGACTGCTCGCGCTACCCACAGGGCAATGATCAAGCGCGCTGCCGAAACCGCCCAGTCCTCAGGCCTGCAACAATTCAAGATGGTTGGGAAACAAGCCAACGAGAATTTTGTCCGGCACGCCAACAAGCTGGCTACGGAAATTGGTGTTGCAGGGTCAGGGCAGAGAGTTGGTCTAGGGGCCCCAGGCTGGTCGGATTACGAGGTAATCCTCCTCGTGGCCAAGGCGCTGGGATTGCCCTGATCTTCCGTACGGCTGCGCATCGAAATCATCAATACATATCCCCTTCGTGCGCAGCTCTATTCAACCGGCGCTTCTGCCACGCCGACATACTTGTCAGCACCGCCGTAATAGAAGAGATATCGATCGTTCTGTTTGATCATTCCTTCGACAAACACGACATTCGGCACTTGCCCTGTCTTCTCCCAATCCTTTTCCGGAACGAAGAGCGGTGTGTCGCTGCGCCAGAGCAGTTTTGCAGGATTCTTGCGGTCGAAAACGGCAACCCCCGTCCGATAGACGAGCCTGTCGTCGGCACCGTTATAGATCAGCACGATTCCCGCCGGCGTCACGAACGGCGCCGGGCCGGGCTCGGCGACGCGCGAGTCAAACCGGCCCGATCGCACAGGTAGGACGGGCGTCTGCGTCGCTTCGGTCCAGTGAAGCAAGTCCGTCGAGGAAGCGAGTCCCGTCTGATCCTTGCCGTCCTTGCTTGTGCCTAGGAAATACATCCAGTACTTTCCGCCGATCTTCTCCGGCACGATAGCGCCGGACTTGGTCCACTTCACATTCCAGTTCCCTTGGTTGGCTGGAATGATCACTCCCTTGCGCTCCCAGTGGACTAAGTCTTTCGAAGTGGCCAGACACAACTGTGCATCGGTCTTGTTATAACCGGTATAAGTCAGATAGTAAGTGCCGTCGAACAGAACCAGACGCGGGTCTTCAACTCCGCCGTCCCTTTCATAGAGCTCAGATGGGCTGAGTACAGGCTCGTCTCGTCGAGTGAAATGAATTCCGTCGGAGCTTTCCGCGTATCCGAGACGGGAGATTCCTTGTTCGTCCTGGGCGCGGTAAAGCATCACGATCTTACCCTCGCGCATGATCACTGCGGGATTGAAGGTTCCTGCCGATTCCCAGCCCATTCCGCGCGGTGCAATGATGGGAGCTTCGGAGAGCCTGTGCCACGCGCCTAGCGGGACATGGGTTGCTTGCGGGGCGGCCAGCGCGCCAAGCACGAGCGCTGCTCTGCCGAGCCAATGCATGTCCCCTCCAGACTGGAATGATTGCAGCAAAAACGGCAGGGCCGACCCCCTGCCGTTTCCGCCAGTCCCTTTTTTGATGTATCTATTTCTTGTTTACAGCCTTCTTCAGTTCGGCCCCAGGGGTAAATTTCGCAACTTTGCGGGCAGCGATCTTGATGGTCGCGCCGGTTTGTGGGTTGCGGCCGTTCCGCGCCTTTCTTTGCGACACGGAGAAGGTACCGAAGCCAATCAACGCCACGCGGTCTCCTTTGCGGAGGGCAGAGGTAATACTGTCGACGGCGGTGTCGATGGCAGTCGTGGCCTGCGCCTTGCTTATCTCGCAAGCGCCTGCGATCTTGTCAACCAGATCGGCCTTGTTCATAGTTTCTCCTCGCAGGTTTCTTTCATGCTCAGTCTGGACCGGGAGGACATGGTTAGCACCGAGTTGGGAAACCTGACCGCTTGGTATTCTCCTCCGTCTGGGGCGAATGTCAACTGTGAAAATCCGCGCCGGAAGCCTATTTCGCACCTCCAAGGCCCGAATCGGGCCTACCGGAGCGGGTTTCCCTGCCACGTGTCTGGGATTTCCTCCGCCCTCCACAGGACGGGCCTGTCCTGCACAGGATGTACACAGCCCCAGATACCTTGGCCCTTGCGCGAATGGGGCACATGGGCGCAGAGTCAAAGCAGAAGCTTGATCAGGAAGGATACGAATTTGGTAGTTAAGGCCCCCGTAGAAGTCTGTCCACTTTGCGAAGGCACCGGATGGAAAGCCGTTCTCACCGCATCGAGTAGTGGCCGGAGCGAACGCCGCGTCACGCGTTGCGACTGTCAGTTAAGGGCTCGCGCACACTCCCTGCTAGCCGCAGCCCGCATCCCACGGCGGTATGAGCATTGCGAACTTACTAACTACGATACCGACTTCCCCGGCGCCCATCCTTCCCTGGCTGAGGCTCACTTCCTAGCATCGAACTTCGCCAAGAAATGCGACCCGCGCGGCGACAAGGGCCTGCTAATCATCGGCAAGATCGGCACTGGCAAGACTCACCTGGCCGTCGGGATCCTTAGAGACCTGATCCTGAACCGAGGTCTGGCGTGCCTCTTCTACGACTACCGCGAGTTGCTCAAGGAAATCCAGAACTCCTACAACTCGACGGTGCAGACCACAGAGTTGGACGTTCTGCGACCGGTATTCGAAACGGACGTTTTGGTCCTCGATGAACTGGGCGCCGTCAAACCCACCGAGTGGGTGTGGGACACGGTTAGCCTGATCCTGAACACCCGCTACAATGACAACCGCACCACCATCATCACCACCAATTTCGAGGACCAACCAGCAGCGGGAGCATCCGGCAGTCTATCACCCGTGAGAGCCGCCACCCGGGCCGAAACCCTCGGAGATCGCATCGGAGAGCGCATGCGTTCCCGGCTGCATGAGATGTGCCGCATGGTCACTCTCGACGGCACGGACTTCCGTCAGAAGTTTCGTAGCGCCAATTTCCGTTAGCCTCATAAGTTGTTTCCAGGATTCCTGCTTCGATGTGCCGGCAAGCCGAAATCCCTCTAGAATCAAGGTGTGTTGACCGAGCGCATCGAATTCACACCGGAGCACGACGCTGAAGTTTTTGCCTGGGCCCCGGCTGGGCCCGCGGTCTTTCTTCTGCGCGGCGAAAGTGACAAGGCCGAACCATACGTCAGCAAGACCGCCAACCTGCGCCGCCGGCTGCAGCGCCTGCTCGGCCCCGTCACCGAACGCACTAGGAAGCTGAACCTCCGCGACCGCGTTCGGTCAGTCGAATTCACGCCAACCGGTTCCGACTTCGAATCTGGATTCCTGCTCTATCGCGTCCTGCGCGAGACATTTCCCAGGACCTACCAGAACCGCATGCGCTTCCGCTTTGCCCCATTCGTCAAGCTGCATCTGGAGAATGAATATCCTCGCGCCTCAGTCACCACCCGCATCGGGAAGCTCAAAGGCCGCGCGCTTTACTACGGACCGTTCATGTCGCGCGTCGCCGCCGAGAAGTTCATGAACCACTCCCTCGATTTCTTCAAGTTCCGCCGCTGCGTGGACGACCTGCACCCCGATCCCAAATTCCCCGGCTGTATCTACTCCGAAATGAAGATGTGCCTCGCCCCATGTTTCAAAGGCTGCACCGACGAAGAATATGCCGCGGAAGTCAGTCGGGTACAGACGTACTTCGATTCCGGTGGCGAATCGTTACTACGCGAATTCTCTGATGCCCGTGAGGCAGCGTCTGAAAACCTGGCATTCGAGGAAGCTGCGGCAATCCATGCGCGTGTCGAAAAGCTGAAGCCGATTCTGAGCCAACTGCCGGAGATTGTGCAGCGCCTCGACCGCTTCTCGGCGCTGATGATTCAGCCGAGTCATGCCGGAGATTCCGTAGCTTTCTTCCGTGTCGACGCGGGCCATATCTCCGGCCCGCTGGTTTTCAGCATTCAGCCGCCGGAGCACGCCAAGTCCCAGTCGATGGAAGCACGAGTGCAGGAATCTCTGGAAACGATCCCATCTTCGGGTATGAGATCCGCGTTGGAAACGATGGAACATCTGGCCTTGCTGAAACGATGGTTTTATCGCAGCACCCGCATCGGCGAAATCTTCTTTGCCGATGCGAAAGGTGAGTTGCCGATGCGCCGCATCGTGCGCGGGATTTCGAGAGTGCTGCGTGGCGAGAAACCCGATCCTGCTACCCAACTGCCCGTCACCGTTCAGGACGTCAGCAGTTCTCCGCCGGAGTCTGAGTCGCAGCAGCAGTAGCCTTTGCAGTGAACCAGCGCTGGTTGATCCGCCGACAAATTCGCCAGGAGACGACGATTACTGCCAGGATTGTGCCCGTCCAAAGAAGCGCTCCCGGCAGGAAGAACAGCACCGTCATCATAGCCGTTGCATAGGTTCCTATACTCTCCAGCCCGTCGTGCGCTGCAACTTTCAACTCATACAAAGGCCGCCAGTTGAGCCCGAGGACCTGCGTCTGTGACTCGGTTCGCAGGGAGATAGCAATCGCGACAGTCTCGATCTGTCGGGACAGTGCACTGAATTCGGCTTGCTGCTGCTCGATCTGCCCGCGCACCTCGCTGATTCGCTCGCTGACAGCCATCATGTCTTTCACTGTCTGGGCTTGCTTCAAGATCGACAGCAGTTGCGTCTCCTCCACCCGCAGATTTCTTATCCTTGCATCCTGATCTACATATTGCCGGGTTACGTCCTGCGCATCGACTCTCTCGCCCTCCACTCGCAGGCCAAGTTTTCGGATCTCAGCTTTCGCCTCATGAAACCGTGAGACCGGGACACGGATGGTAAGAACTCCTGATGTGGCGTTTTGACCGCCGCCGTTCGAACTCTCGAGATGCCCACCTAGAGCCTCGGCCAGTGCAGTGATCTTTTCAGCCGCGTCTGCGGGGCTCTGCACGACCATATCAAGTGAGCTGGTGCGAACGATCTTCCTCTCCGCAAGATCTGATGTGGCGGGACCTGCCGCCTCCTTGGCTGCCGCGCCGGCAGTTGGAGCGGGCGAAGCATCGTACGCTACTGTCTGCTGCAAACGCATGAATGCCTTGTCAGTTGCTGGCTGACGGAAGTTTGCCGAGGCAATGATGAACCACCCGATGAGGATCGCTCCCCCTACGGCGAAGCCGTGCCACGGCTTCCATTGTTCTCTGAGGGAATGCGCCAAAGTCGTCATATCGTTCCTCTGAATTAAGAACGAGGCGCAGAGCAGGCCTTGCAGGCGAATTCTGCAGTCGGTGGCAACCAGAGTTGTCGGATTGGAAGATAGTGAACTAGTCCCTCTTGACAGGCGTCACCTTGAACAGCGCGCTGGCGTGCGGCCGCAGAGTCACGTGCAGGGCATCGATCATGGTCAAATCCTTGTGGCTCCAGAGGTTCCGCACTTCTCTTGCCGGAGCCGCGAACTGCAGCTCTCTCCAAGTAAGGCTCGCATCGGCGGGCTCCTCGCCCAAGTTGAAGACGGCGACATATCGCTCCGACGAATGTGCTTTGTCAGCAACCCAGACGCGGATATTGCCCTTCTCGAGGAGCTGGCGGCTTCCGAACGCGTGCTGGTTCAGCTCGATCACTTCTTCGTTCGTGATCAGAGCCGTCGTTGCCGCATCGTTGCTCGGCAGATCGCCGCCGAAGATCAACGGAGAGCGAAAGATGCTCCATAGCGTCATCACGGTCTGTTGTTCGTCGTGAGTGAATTTCGTGGGCGCGCCTCCGCCTTCGACGCTCGTCACGCGCAGCTTCCCCAGCGGCAACATATCCGCGTCAGGCCAAGTGTTGTTCTTGCCGACAAGCGAAGCCCAATCGCGCGCGTAGTCGAACTGCTGACGCAGCAGTTTCCAGTCATCCCAGAAATCGTCGGAGATCCTCCACATCTGTGCGTACTTCTCGAAAAATTCCGCCTCGGACAGCGGCGCCGGCCCGGGAGAAATGCTCAGCACCATCGGCCGCCCAGTCTTCCGAATCGCCAGGCTCAAGGCTCTCATCTCCGCTGGCTGATACAAATGACTGCCCATATCGTCGGCCTTGATAAAGTCCACGCCCCATGATGCGTACAGCTCCGCGATCGAATCGTAGTAGGCCTGCGATCCTGCCTTGGTCGTATCCACGCCCCACATATCCGGATTCCAACGGCAGGTGTTCTCTTTGTCGGCAACATCGCCGGCATGGTAGTTCGTGCCCTTGATAGGAAGATTCTTCTCGACGGCCTGCCGCGGAATTCCGCGCATGATGTGAATCCCGAACTTCAGTCCCTTGCCGTGAACGTAATCAGCCAACGGCTTGAATCCAGCGCCATTCGCCGAAGAAGGAAATCGATTTACTGCAGGAGTCAGGCGTCCGTACTCGTCCATCGTCAACGGGGCTCCGGGCTTGTAGTCATGGCCCTGCGCGTTCGGCTCATACCACTGGATGTCCACGACGATGTATCTCCAGCCGTATTTCGCGAGATGCTCCGCCATCCAGTCGGCGTTGGCCTTCACATTCTCCTCACGAGCCGTGGTGCCGTAGGAATCCCAACTATTCCATCCCATGGGAGGAGTGGAGGCTACGGGTGACTGCGCGACCAAAAGGCTTGCGCGAAGGATGAATACGGAGGTAGCGAACAAGGAAAGACGCTTCATGGCCTGCATTGTATGCGGTGAAGGAAGCAGAAACAAAGAAGGCAGCCCGTAAGGGCTGCCTTTGATTTCGAATCAGCGTCAATCCGCGAAAATCCGTGGCCTAAGTTCTAGATGTCCAGGTTCTTCACATCCAGCGCGTTTTCTTCGATGAACTTGCGCCGGGCCTCGACGTCTTCGCCCATCAGCGTGGTGAAGATCGTCTCGCATTCGGCGATGTCTTCCAGCTTCACCGAAAGCAGCGTCCGTCGCTCCGGATCCATCGTGGTCTCCCAGAGTTGCGGCGCGGTCATCTCACCTAGGCCCTTATATCGCTGGATCGAGAAATCCTTTCGGCCCTCGTTGATGACGTAGTCGCGCAACTCGCGGACGTTCGTCTTCTCGACGACCTCGACTTCTTTCCGTTTCGGAGTCTTGGCGGCGGCTTTCTTCTCCGCCTTGTCATCTCCCGCCTCAGCCTCGCCGTCAGCGCCGTCTCCGTTCGAGCTCGCCGCGGCCTTGACCACTGCCTCCACCACAAACGGAGGCTCCATGTACGTCTCGATCTGCTTGAACTTGGAGATCAGTTGCCGGCACTCGGCGCTCGACACCAGTTCCCAGTTGATGACGTGTTCAGCGCCATGCTTGTTCACGAAAGCGACTTCCCAGAGGTTATGCTCCTCGTCGAACTTCGCGTCGACGCTCTTGAAGCCCTCGTCCTTCAGCATTCGGTGGAGCTCTTTTTCCAGCCGCTCAATCTTTTTCGGCGGAGCCTTCTTCTCGCCTTCAAAGTCAGCCCGCTTCGCCAGATCGAGCCTGGGAATCAACTCGGTCACCTTCTCGTTGCGTACCCGCTTGTCGAGTTTCTCGAAGAAACCCAGATACTCATCGAGCACCGTCATGAACTTGGCGAGTTCTTTGCCTTCAAGCTTGGCCGCGCCCTCGCCGTAACGAATGATCAGGCCATCGGCAGCGCGCTTCACCATGACCTTCACGAACTCGCGCTCGTCTTTGATGTACTGCAGCGACTTTCCCTTTTTCAGCGAGAACAGCGGAGGCTGCGCGATGAAGACGTTCCCGCGCTTGATCAGTTCCTGCATGTGCCGGAAGAAGAATGTCAGCAGCAGCGTGCGGATGTGGCTGCCGTCGACATCGGCGTCCGTCATCAGGATGATCTTGCCGTAACGCACTTTGTTCGGATCGAAATCATCCTTGGCGATGCCCGTGCCGAGCGCGGTAATCATGGCGCGAATTTCTTCGTGCGCCAACATCTTGTCGTAGCGCGCCTTCTCGACATTCAGGATTTTTCCCTTAAGCGGCAGGATCGCCTGGAATCGCCGGTCGCGCCCCTGTTTCGCCGTACCGCCTGCGGACTCGCCCTCGACGAGGAACAATTCGCAACGGTTGGGATCGCGCTCTGAGCAGTCCGCCAGTTTGCCCGGCAGACCGCCGGAATCGAGCGCGCCTTTACGCCGGGTCAGGTCGCGCGCTTTGCGTGCTGCTTCACGCGCACGCGCAGCGTCAACTGCTTTGTTGATGATGCGCTTCGCGACCGCGGAGTTCTGCTCGAAGAACGCACCCAGTCGTTCATTCACGAACTGCGTCACGGTTCCGGCGATGTCGGAATTCAGCTTACCCTTGGTCTGCCCTTCAAACTGCGGCTGCGACAGCTTCACGCTGATCACGGCGACCAGCCCTTCACGGACGTCATCACCGGTCAGGTTTTCTTTCACGTCTTTGAACAGGCCCAGTTGCTGGCCGGCATAGTTAATCGTGCGCGTCAGCGCCGTGCGGAACCCGGAGAGGTGCGTCCCGCCATCCACGGTGTTGATGTTGTTGGCGAAACTGAATATGGTCTCCGAGTACGCATCGTTGTACTGCAGGCCGATTTCCATGCGAACGCCGTTGCGCTCGTCTTCCATGTAGATCGGCTTATCGTGCAGAACCTGCTTGCCGCGGTTGAGATGCTTGATGAACTCCGCGATACCGCCGTTGTACTTGAACTCAGTGCGCTTGGCCTCGCCCGTCTTGGAGTCAGTGACGCGCTCGTCGGTGAGCGTGATGACCAACCCCTTATTGAGGAAGGCCAACTCCCGCAGGCGTTGTGCCAGCGTGTCGTAGTTGTACTCGGTGACAGTGAAGATGCTCTTGTCCGGCAGGAAGTGGACCTTGGTTCCTGTCTTCACCTTTGCGACGCCGGTCTTTTTCAGCTTGCTGGTGGGGTCGCCCTTGGAGTACGTCTGCTGCCAGGTCGCGCCGTCGCGCCAGATTTCCAGTTCGAGTTCTTCGCTGAGTGCGTTCACGCACGATACACCAACGCCATGCAACCCGCCCGAAACCTTGTACGTCGAAGAATCGAATTTCCCGCCCGCGTGCAGCTTGGTCATAACAACTTGCGCCGCGGAGACTTTTTCTCCATCCACTTCCATGTCGTCGACGGGAATGCCTCGGCCGTCGTCCACGACAGTGATGGAGTTGTCGGTCTCGATGGTGACTTCAATCTTCGTTGCGAATCCGGCGAGCGCCTCGTCAACCGAGTTGTCGACAACTTCGTACACGAGATGATGAAGGCCCATCTCGCCGGTCGACCCGATGTACATCGCGGGGCGCTTGCGAACCGCTTCCATTCCGCCGAGAACTTTGATCGACTCCGCGGTGTAGTCGCTGCTGCCGTTGCCTCCGTTGATCGGAGTCACTTTCCCGTTTTTTTGTTTGGTCTCAGTGATGGGAGTATTGATCTCTTTGGTGGCCATTCCGCTCCGCGAAAATGTCCCGAATTTTGCCGCTAGCGCCCTGGGTTTTTGGCTGGAAATTTCGCGTCGATCCGACCCGCCTGGAAACTGTTTACAGTCGACTCAAGTTATTGAAATTGCAAACACTTAGGATCGATAACGACTGAGATGATTATACCACATCAGCGGTGGTTTTGAGAGCCCAATCAAGCGCAGAATCGAGGGAGTAACGCAGTCGGTCAAGGACAACGTAATGAACAGATTTGTAGCTTGAAAGCGGGGAGTACAGTTCTCTAATGTGCTAGCCACCAGTTCGATTGGGGACAAGCATGGACAGACTTCTACAAGATCTTCGCCTTTCATGTCGTCAACTGAGCAAAAAGCCCTGGTTCACACTCACGGTCGTACTCACGCTCGGTCTAGGGCTTGGTGGCGCTACTGCCATCTTCTCGCTCGTCGAAGGCATACTTTTGCGCCCGCTGCCCTTCAACCATCCCGACTGTCTGGTCTTGTTAGGAGATCATTTGGGAAGTAGCCCAGGGACCTCGGTGACTGCTCGCGAGATCGGAACGTATGCGAGCGCCACAGAAGCCTTTTCTGACACGGGAGGCTACGTCGACGCAAGCTATGAGGTTTCCAGCGGCGAGGCTCCGGAACAGTTGAATGGCGCTCGCTTCACCGCGAGTGTATTCCCCACGCTCGGTGTTTCTCCTATCCTCGGCCGTATTTTCACGCACAAGGAAGAGGACGCGCATGAGCCCGTCGTAGTTATTAGTTACGGCCTGTGGTTGAATCGATATCATCGCGATCCTCACGTCATCGGCAACTCGATCATCCTCGATCGCAAGGTATATTCGATCGTCGGCGTGATGCCGCGCAGCTTCGATTTCCCCCCATCAGCCGGGAATCTCGACCGGGCACAGCTCTGGATACCGATGAGCTTGACTGCCGACGAACTCTCGGACGAGCATGCCGGGTTTTGGGGATATCAGATCATCGCTCGTCTTAGAGATGGCGTCAGCCTCTCGCAAGCTGCACAAGATGCTGACCGCGTTGCCCAGCAGATCATGCGCAATCTTCCGGTCGCTCAGTCGAAGATTCACATTCGCGGTGATGTCACTCCGCTGCTTGAATATGAAGTTGCGGAGGTTCGGCCATTGCTCAGGGAGCTGTTCCTTGCCGTTTCCGTTGTCCTCCTCATTGCTTGTGCGAATGTCGCCGGACTCCTCTTGCTCCGGGCCATCCGGCGTCGTAACGAGTACGCCGTTCGGCTTGCGCTCGGCGCGGCGCCTGCCGCAATTATCCGTCAGTCAATACTAGAAGGCATGTTGCTCGCGGTGACGGGTGCGTTGCTGGGTCTGGCATTCGCGGCAGTCGCGATTCGTGTCACCTTGGGAACCCTGCCTGACGCCATGCCGCGGGTCGACTCCATTTCCATGGATGCCATGGTGGCCGCTTTCGCGCTGTTGCTCGCTCTCGCAACCGGCACTCTCTGCAGCCTCGCACCCGCGTTTGCTGCCCTTAAAACGAACCCGATGGAAAGCCTCAAAGAAGGTGTCCGAACCAATACAGGTAGCTCCAGCCACACCTGGCTCCGTTCAGGGCTCGTGGTCTCAGAGATCGCGGTAGCGTTTGTGCTGCTCACTGCATCCGGCGCACTTCTGCGCAGCTTGCAGAAGATGCAAACTGTCGATCTCGGATTCCATCCCGAGAATGTTTTGGTCGCCGGATATCAACTGCCACTCAATCAATACTCAACCAGCGCATCGGTGGCGACCTTTCGGCGAGAGGTCATGGACCGGCTCTCGCGTAAGCCCGGGGTCGTGGCTGTAGGCATGATTAACGCTGCTCCCGAAACCGGCGGATACGCAAAAACCGCATACACCATCGAGGGGCTGCCCACAGACTCGTGGAAACCTCAGTTCGCAATATTCTCTGTTATCTCTGATGACTACTTTCGCGTCATGGCTGTTCGGTTACTGGCAGGGCGTTACTTCAACGCAGACGATCGCTCCGATTCTCAACTGGTTGTGATCGTGAATGAGTCGATGGCAAAACATTGCTGGCCAGGCCAGTATGCCGTGGGCAAACGAATGCATGTTGGCGGTCCGCCGATGAAGAAACCGTGGGCAACCGTGGTTGGCGTTGTTGCTGATACAAAAATGGGCTCGCGCGATGAGGCCAGCGGCGATCAATGGTACACGCCGATGGAGCAGGCCGATGTTTTGTACTTCTCCGATAACACCGGAAAGCTGACCGATCCCGCCGGTGCATTCATTACCGTCCGTTCCGCGCTTCCTCCGGAGCAGATTATCCATACTGTGCGGTCAACCGTTGTAGGCATTGATCCTCTTCTCGCGCTAGACCAGGTTCAGTCTATGACCGAAGCGATCGCGAACGTAGAGGCGCCGCGGCGGTTCAATACTGGTCTGGTCTCAGCATTCGCTCTGTGCGCTCTCATGCTTGCCCTCACCGGGATTTATGCGCTGGTTGCTTTCACTGCCTCACTACGCACACACGAGATTGCCATTCGCATGGCGCTTGGTGCGCAGCGCGGTCGGATTGCAGGTTTGATCCTGTCTTCCGCCGCCAAGCTTGCGCTTCTCGGGTGCACTTTCGGTGTGCTTGCCTCGCTAGCGGTCTCGCGCATTATTACCTCTCTACTCTTCGATGTCAGCGCCACGGACCCATTCATTTATCTGGCAGCGGTCCTGATCATGATGGCTACGGCCATACTGGCATCAGTGCTTCCAGCAAGGCGCGTCGCCTTTGTAAACGCGATCGTTTCTCTTCGGTCGACATAAAGGTCTTGGTCTGGGCTAAGGTCGCGGCGCGAACCGCGTAGGAAGGGCCTTCTAATGTTGCACGATATTCGGAACGGGATTGTTGACCAGTGGCAACCGAAGCGCAATAAGGAGGGCGGCTCCCTTGAGCCGCCCCTACAGCTATTTCACGACCTCACGCCGTCGCCGGCCGTTCGCCGCCCTTGGCGCGTCCTGGCTGCATGTCAGGCTTGATCACCTGCTGTACGCCGTCATCCTTCGAGGGAAGCGGCGCCATCGGAGGCAAGTCCTGCCCGTCCGCCACCATCTTCAACTCTGCGGCGTCCAGCACTTCGCGCTCGATCAACGCTTTCGCGATACGCTCAAGCATGTCACGATTGTCTGAGACGATCTGCTTCGCCGTGTTGTAGCCCGACGTGACCAGCTTGCGCACTTCCTGGTCAATCTTGATGGCTGTGTCCTCACTGTAGTCGCGATGCTGCGCGATTTCCCGCCCCAGGAAGATTTGCTCTTCCTTCTTGCCGAACGTCAGAGGACCCAGATCGCTCATGCCCCACTCGCACACCATCTGCCGGGCAAGATCGGTCGCACGTTCGATGTCGTTGCCGGCACCGGTCGAGACCTGATTCAGGAACAACTCTTCCGCCACGCGCCCGCCCATCAGGATCGCAAGGCGAGATTTGAGGTAGTCGAGGTAGTAGCTATGCCGATCGTCAATCGGTAGATACTGCGTCAAACCTAGCGACATTCCACGCGGGATGATCGTGACCTTGTGCACGGGATCGGAGTTCGGCACTTTCAACCCTACGAGCGCATGCCCTGCCTCGTGGTACGCCGTGTTCTTCTTCTCCTCGGCAGTCAAAAGCATCGACTTGCGCTCGACGCCCATTAGCACCTTGTCCTTGGCGAGTTCAAAGTCGTACTGCAGAACGGCCTTGCGGTTTTGCCGCGCCGCCGCCAACGCTGCCTCGTTCACCATGTTGGCCAGGTCAGCGCCCGAGAAGCCCGGCGTGCCACGCGCCAACACCATAAGATCGACATCTTCCGCGAGGGGAATCTTGCGCGTGTGCACCCGCAGAATCTCTTCCCGTCCACGTACATCTGGACGGTTCACTACAACGCGCCGGTCAAAACGTCCGGGCCGGAGCAGTGCGGGATCGAGCACGTCGGGCCGGTTCGTCGCCGCCATCAAGATCACGCCTTCGTTCGATTCGAAGCCGTCCATCTCGACCAGCAACTGGTTCAGGGTCTGCTCTCGTTCGTCATGTCCGCCGCCGAGACCAGCTCCCCGATGACGTCCAACTGCATCGATTTCGTCGATGAAGATGATGCAGGGAGCGTTCTTCTTGCCTTGTTCGAACAAATCGCGCACGCGGCTCGCGCCCACGCCCACGAACATCTCTACGAAATCCGAACCGGAAATCGAGAAGAAGGGGACGTTCGCCTCACCAGCAACGGCGCGCGCCAACAAAGTCTTGCCAGTGCCCGGAGGCCCAACCAGCAGAACGCCTTTCGGGATGCGTCCGCCCAACTTCTGGAACTTCTGCGCCTCGCGCAGGAATTCGATAATTTCGCGCAGTTCTTCCTTGGCTTCTTCCACTCCAGCCACGTCTTTGAACGTGACTTTCTTCTGCTGCATCGACAGCAAACGCGCCCGGCTCTTGCCGAACGACAGCGCCTTATTTCCGCCGGTCTGCATCTGCCGGATCATGAAGAACCACAATGCGCCCAGCAGAATCAGCGGCGCCCAGGTACCCAACAAGGTCAGGGGCAGGCTCCCGCTGTTCACGTCCCGGAACTTGATCACCACGCCCTTGCTCTGCAGATTCTTGAGCATCTCGGGAGTGAAGTAGTTCGTCGGCGCCGTAGTGTGAAAGTGGGAGTTGTCGCGGAGAGTGCCCTTGACCTCCATCCCGTTCACATCGATGTCTTTGATATTGTTCTGATCGACGTCACCCATGAATTGCGTGACGTTCAATTCCTGATCCTTCTGGCTGTCGCGGGCATTCTTGACCACGGTCCAGAGAAGCACTGCCGAAACCCCGATGAGCAACCAGAACAGCACAGTTTTTAACGTTGAGTTCACCCTGAAAGACTCCTAAATGTCGACCGCCCGCCGGGGTCGCCTAATGGCATTAGATGCCCGACACATAAACTTTGGATCGGCTAATTTCCCGATCTTATTCTACCTTTTCCCCGGCAAAAACACAGGATCGGTTCGCCATGACCTAAGTCACGGGCGCTCTTAGGTTTGCGGCCGCGAGATAGGGCAGGTTCCGATCCGTCTGTTCCGCCGCCCCCAGACCATATCCAACCAGGAAAGCATCATCGACCAGGAAACCGAAGTAGTCGGGTTGCAGCGAAACCCGCCGCGCCGACTGCCGATCTAGCAAGGTCACCAGCTTTACCGAAGCCGCTCCCCGGGCCCGCAAGTCATTCATCAGAAATTCACTCGTCACTCCGGAATGCACCAGCCCTTCGACCAGCAAAATGTGCTGTCCCCGAATGTCCGGCTCGTGGCTGAAGAAAATCTCCATCACGTCGGTGCCGGGACCGCTCTGCGGACGCGTGTACTTTGGCTTGATGAACTGGCAAACGACGGGCACGTCAAGCGCGCGCACTAAATCGGCCTGAAACATGAACGCGTTTTCAAGGACGGCCAGTACTTGGATGGTCTGTCCCTTGTAGTCATCGGAGATCTGCCGGGCGAGTTCCTTGACCCGCTTCTGGATCTGCTCGGCCGATATGACCTGCCGCAGTGGCTCGACTCTGGCTGCGCTCATCAGACCTGTTGCCTCCTGGCCGCGCATCCTACTCTTCAGGATGCTCCCTCGAATTTATTGCTGTGATCCGCACCGCGTCATGGCCTGGCTTTGCACCCAACTTCGCGGGGGTCGCACAGCCGCGGACCCAGACGATTTCCTCCCCGCACAGAACCACCGGCCAGAGTACGCGCTCCGGCCGCGCCACATGGCGATCTTGCAGTAATTCCTTAACTTTCTTGGGGGATTTGGTATGGGCCGGCCAGAACCGGTCACCTGCGCGCCAGTTCCGTACCTTTAACGGTCCGGCAACGGAATCCGCGTTCAGGAGTTCGTCCGGATTATACGCTGCCACGTGATCAGCCGGAATTCTCTGCGCCTCGATCAGTGTGCCGGACTCGTTCAGGAACACTGTCCCTGGTAGAGGCAGGTCGTATTCATATGCCTGCAGCGGCTTCTCCTCGCGCAGATCAGGCGTCAAGAACAACAACTCCTCTGGATTCCTCACAACCTGCCAGCCCAGCGGCAAACTCAGATGCTTCCCCGACGCGCCCTCTTCTTCCGCGAATCGAAGGATCTCCTCGACATGTCTGAATTCAAGTGGAATCCCTGCGTGCTCTCCGATTGCCTTCACCACGCGGCGCTGCACAGCGACCGGCTCACTCAGCAACCAAGGCCGACTCGCCGACGCGTTAGCCACCAGCCACGGAGCCTGATCGATTCGCTCCTGAAGATCATTCGAAGCGGGACGCGTCTCGTGAGTGTTCGAAGTGCGAGTTCCGCGTGGCCCCGTGATCTGAATCAGTCCGTCGGCAGGTTGCTGCGCGTGAGCCCATTCCGGCTCGACCCAGTGCACCGCCGTTCCCATCCATCCGGCGACTTCGTTGTCCCAATATTCCTCTTCGCCCCGGGCAATCTCCGCCAAGTCCGCCAGATTCTCGGCGACGGCAGGATTGAACTCCTTTTCGAGCAGCGGGAGCAACAGCCCGCGCACCCGGTTGCGCGTGAAGGCATGATCGGAGTTAGAAGAATCTTCCCGCCAGCCTTGCCCGATCTCGTTGAGATACGGTTCGAGCTCGTGCCGCCGGACACCGAGCAGAGGCCGCACAATCTCCCCGCAGCGCTCGCCCTCGTCGTCCTCGACCAGAATCCGGGGATGAATCCCACTTAACCCCGCCAGGCCGGTCCCACGAATCATCCGCATCAGCACGGTCTCAGCCTGATCGTCGAGCGTGTGCCCGGTGACGATCTTGTCGAGCCTGCGGTCTCTTGCGGTCCTGTCGAGCTCTAAGATCGCACGCTCTTCAGTCGCGGCTCTGCTGTTACCGTGGAAGAGCGGCGCTTCAGGGCCGCTAGTAGGTCCACTTTCTAAATTGGGCTTCAGCCCCAGATCGCTCTTGGGTGGCGCAGCGCTGTTGGGCTGCCCAGAGCTCTTGGGTGGCGCAGCGCTTTCAGCGCTGCGATTTGAGCCCTCACTCTGATCGGGGGCTTCAGCCCCCGGGGTGCCTTGCAAGAGCAACCGCCGGAAGGACGCATACCGCAGTTCCCGCGCCGCAGCCTCCACACTGACGCCTTCCCGCGCCGCATGCCCGGCCACATCGCCGCCGTCGCACAAGAACTCCAACCCCTGCGCGCGCGCCAAATCAGCCACGAACCTCTGGTCGGCGTCCGACTCCGCTCCACGCAGCTTGTGATTGAAATGAACAACAGAAAGGACAATCCCCAACTCGCCCCGCAGTTCGAGCAGCAGCCGCAGCAACACGACAGAATCGATCCCACCCGAGACAGCTACTCCAACGCGATCCCCGGCGCGAAGCAGTTCGTGCCGCCGAATGTGGGAAACCACACGCTCAGGTAGGCTCTGCACGGAAACATGGTACAGCAGGCCCGTGTAGCGGAAGACGCCCCCGAAGAGCTCGATCGGGCCTTCGTCCTGAGGACAGCCGGGGCGGCTGTCCCTACGCGATCCTCACAGCCCCGCGCTTTTCTCCGCAATCAGCTTCCGAATCTTCTCCACAAACTCCGTCGCCGCCATGTCCTCGGTCTTCTCTTTCCCGCGCGTGCGGACGTTCACCTTCCCCGCCTCGGCCTCCTTATCACCGACCACGAGCAGGAACGGTACCTTCTGCAGAGCATGCTCGCGAATCTTGGCGTTCATCTTCTCGTTGCGCGCATCCACATCCACGCGCACCCCGATCGCCTCCAACTGCGCCGCTACCTTGTTCGCGTATTCCGTATGCCGCTCGGCGATCGGGATCATCACTGCCTGCACCGGCGACAGCCATACCGGGAACGCGCCTGCATAGTGTTCGAGCAGCACGCCGAAGAATCGCTCCACCGACCCGAACAACGCACGATGCACCATGACCGGCTGCTTGCGCGATCCATCCTCGGCGACGTATTCCAACCCGAAACGCGCTGGCAGATTGAAATCGACCTGCACCGTCGAGAGTTGCCAAAGGCGCCCAATCGCATCCACCAGCTTGATATCGATCTTCGGCCCATAAAACGCGGCTTCGCCCGGAATCGTCTTGTACTCCACATTCTTGCGCTTCAGTACATTTTCCAGCGACTGGATGGCGTGGACCCACTGCTCTTCGCTGCCCACAAAATTCTTGCGATCGTCCGGATTCCAGGTCGAAAGCTCGGTCTGGTACTTCTCGAATCCAAAGTCCTTCAGTACGTCCAGGGCGAAATCGAGACAGCCGGTGATCTCGCCTTCGACCTGCTCCGGCGTGCAGAAGATGTGCGAGTCATCCTGCGTAAACCCGCGCACGCGCAACAGCCCGTGCATCACGCCAGAGCGCTCATACCGATATACCGTGCCCAGTTCTCCCAGTCGCACCGGCAGATCGCGATACGACTTCAGCGAGTCCCGGTAAATCAGGATGTGCCCCGGGCAGTTCATTGGCTTCAGCCGGTACTCGGCGTCGTCCAGCTCCATCGCGTCGAACATATTCTGCGAGTAGTAGCCCTCGTGCCCGGACGTGTAGAAGAGCTGCCGCCGCGCCACATGCGGCGTGTACACCAGCGCATAGCCCCGTTTGAGGTACTGCTCGCGCATCCAGTCTTCCATTTCCTTGCGGATGATCCCGCCCTTGGGATGCCAGAAAATCAGCCCCGGCCCGGCGAGTTCCTGAATGGAAAACAGATCGAGCTGCTTGCCCAGCACGCGGT
>Ga0335080_10000293_pt1 | contig 45565 bp, 43 predicted proteins | sample Lox_Sample_34_FD_206720 | JGI IMG/M metagenome (GOLD analysis project Ga0335080, IMG submission 206720) | Soil microbial communities from Loxahatchee National Wildlife Refuge, Florida, United States - Lox_Sample_3.4 | ecosystem: Environmental > Terrestrial > Soil > Wetlands | place: USA... | reverse complement strand
GGACTGCGCGCTGAATTCCGCGCCTGTCACGACGCCCTCATCCGCGAGCGCCCGCAGCCGGGCGAGGACGCGGTGCGCGCCACGGTGCGCAAGCTCTCCGCCCACGAGGCGGATGAGATCGCCTGCAGCGTGGTACGCCTCTACGGCGCCTACGTGCGCGTCAGCACGCGCGAGACCCCCAGTGCCGCAGTGGCGCTGCTCGGGGAGCTCGCGATACGCCCGAAGAAGAGCATCCCGCAGGTGATCTCGCTCTACGCCCACGAGGGCTGAGGTCACGCGGGCGCGCGGCACGCGCTAGTCGAGCTTGAACTCGATGGTGTCCCAGCGCCCGGTCTTCTCCTGGCGCGCATGCACGCGGATCGCATCCACCAGCGCGCGCTCATCCCACGGCACGATCTCGTTAGCCAGGTCCACGATCGCCTTGGGCGGCTCGTGGCTGCCACCGAAGGGGCGCATGAGGATCACCGGCTTCTTGCTCGCCTGGGCGTAGAGCAGCTGGAAGGTCAGCAACTCGCGGTGCGTCTCGTGCAGGCTCGAGAGCGCGATCACGCACTCGACCGGGCTGATCTGCCGGCGCAGGTCCTCACGCAGCGCCTCCTTATCGCCGGTGACCGGCTGCTCGGGCGTGCTGAAATTCTTATAGAAGAAATTGCGTGCGCTCTCGAGGTACTCGAACACGCGCAGGTAGTCATCGCTCACCTGCCAGGCGTGGGTGATGAAGAGCCGGATCGGATTGGCCTGCGACATCCTGGGCCGAGTCTGGCACAACTGCGCCGGATGGGGGAACTTGGCCGCAAGCGTGCGGACCACCGTGCGTCCGGCGACGCTACCGGGGAGGGCGCGCCACGCTAGAATGCGCGCCTACCCTCCCCCACGACCACGCCTCAGGTGCGCCTGCTCGTCTACAACATCCGTTATGCCACCGGCACCGGCCCGGCATTCCACCTGCCCCTGCCCGGGGCGGGCTACCTGCGCAGCAACCGCAAGGTGCTGAGCGGCATCACCGAGTTCATCCGCGCCGAGGGGCCAGACGTGGTGGGCCTGATCGAGGTCGACACCGGCTCGATCCGCACCGGGCGGCTGAACCAGGCCGACTACATCGCGAGCGAGCTCGGCCATTACTCGACCTACCAGACCAAGTACGGCGCCGGCTCGCTCAACCAGTTCATGCCCATCGTGCGCAAGCAGGGCAATGCCTTCCTGTCCGCGCCCACCGTGCACGGGGAGCGCTTCCACTACTTCGATACCGGCATCAAGCGGCTGATCATCGAGCTCGAGCTCTCCGAGGTCTGCGTGTTCCTGGTGCACCTGTCGGTAAAGTACCGCCACCGCCAGTACCAGCTGCGCTCGCTCCATGACCTGATCCGCCAGGCGGCCAAGCCGGTGATCGTGGCGGGCGACTTCAACACCTTCTGGGGCACGCACGAGATCTACCTGTTCATGCGCGCGGCCGGCCTGCGCAGCGCCAACACCGCGGGTCTGCCCTCCTTCCCGGCGCGCATCCCGCGCATCGAGCTGGACTTCGTGCTGGTGAGCGAGGGGATCGTGGTGACCGACTTCCGCGTGCCTGACGTGCGCTTCTCCGATCACCGCCCGCTGGTGTGCGACTTCGAGGTGGCGGGCCGCGCCACGACCGGCCGCGCCTCGGCGGCCTGAGCGCACGTCAACACAGGAGCGCGACCCCATGAACGAGCCCGCAGCCCCCGCCTGGCAACTGACGCGCGATCCGCAGGGCATCGCCTGGCTCACCCTGGACAAGCCCAACACTTCGGCCAACGTGCTCTCGGCGGGCGTGCTGAGCGAGCTGGACGGGCTGCTTGGCGAGCTCGAACGCGAGCCGCCGAAGGGCGTGGTGCTGATCTCGGCCAAGAAGAGCGGCTTCATCGCCGGTGCCGACATCCGCGAATTCACCGGCATCCGCGACGAGGCCTCGGGCTATACCCTCATCCGCCGCGGCCAGCAGGTGTTCGACCGCCTCGAGTCGCTCCCCTGCCCGAGTGTTGCCGCGATCCACGGCTTCGCCCTCGGCGGCGGACTCGAGACTGCGCTCGCCTGCCGCTACCGGGTCGGCGTCGACGACGAGCGGCTCTCCCTCGGGCTGCCGGAGGTGCAGCTCGGCCTGCACCCGGGCTTTGGCGGCACGGTGCGCACCGTGCGCCTCATCGGCGTGCGTGCCGCCATGGAGCTGATGCTCAGCGGACGCCCGATCCGGGCCGCCAAGGCCCTTAAGATCGGCCTGCTGGACCGCCTGGTGCCCGAGGGCGAACTGCGGCAGGCCGCCGCCGAGCTGATCACCCGCGCCCCGCCGGCACACCGCCCACCCCTCCTCGAGCGGCTGCTGAGCAGCGCCGTCGTGCGCCCCTTTCTCAAGGGGGCGCTCACCGCCCCGGTGGCCAAGCGTGCCCCGCGTGCGCACTACCCGGCCCCCTACGCCATCATCGACCTGTGGCTCAGATTCGGCGCCCACGGCGCGCAGGCCTTCGAGGCCGAGGCGCGCTCCATGGCGCACCTCTTCCTCACGGACACCTCGCGCAACCTGGTGCGGGTATTCCTGCTGCAGGATCGCCTCAAGGCCCAGGGCGGCAAGGCCCCGGGGGAGCTGCGCCACGTGCACGTGGTCGGCGCCGGTGTCATGGGCGGGGACATCGCCGCCTGGTCGGCCCTGCGTGGCTTCACGGTGACGCTGCAGGATCGGGAGCTGAAGTACATCGAGCCGGCGCTCAAGCGTGCCGGCGAGCTCTTCGAGAAGCGCCTCAAAGATCCCGCGCAGCGGGCCGGCGCGCAGGCGCGGCTGCGCGCGGACGTCGCCGGCGCCGGGGTCGCAGAGGCGGACGTGGTGATCGAGGCGATCTTCGAGAATCTCGAGGCCAAGCAGCGCCTGTACGCGGACCTGGAGCCGCGTCTGAAGAGTACGGCGCTGCTCGCCACCAACACCTCCAGCATCATGCTCGAGCCGCTCGCGAGCGGCCTGTCCCAGCCGGCGCGCCTGGTGGGCCTGCACTTCTTCAACCCGGTGGCGCAGATGCCGCTCATCGAGGTGGTGCACGCGCAGGACACCGATCAGCAGGCGCTGCGCGTGGCGACCGCGTTCGCGCGCCGCCTGGACAAGCTGCCGCTGCCCTGCCGCAGTGCCCCGGGATTCATGGTCAACCGCGTGCTCACCCCCTACATGTACGAGGCCATGCTGGCCGCCGGCGAGGGCGTGCCCCTGGAGAGCATCGACCGCGCCGCGCTCGAGTTCGGCATGCCCATGGGGCCGATCGAGCTCATCGACGTGGTGGGGCTCGATGTCGCGACCCACGTGGGCGAGATCATCGCCGCGGAACTGAAGCGCCCGGTGACGCAGATCCCGCGCCTGAGCGGGCTGCTGGCCGCCGGGCGCCTGGGCAAGAAGAGCGGCGCGGGCTTCTACGAATGGCGCGACGGCAAGCCGGTGAAGGCCGCCGCCGCGGTCCCCGCCCCCGAGGATCTCACCGACCGGCTGATCCTGATCCTGGTGAACGAGTGCGTCGCCTGCCTGCGCGAGCGCATCGTCGAGGAGGCGGACCTGGTGGATGCGGCGGTGATCTTCGGCACCGGGTTTGCCCCATTCCGTGGCGGACCTCTCACTTATGCGCGCACCCGGGGGCTCGAAGCGACGCGCGCGCGCCTGGCGCAGCTCGCGCAGCGGCACGGGGCCCGCTTTACGCCGGATGCGGGCTGGAGCGCACTGTCCGGCACCGGAAAAGCGTGACCCGCGTCCGGCGCGGCTGAGGCCCTGTGCTACCATCCGAGAGCCGCGCGCGCCACGGGCGGTACCCGATATTCTTATAGTTTTCGTATGCTTAGGCCCGATTCAGCGGTTTACTGACAAGACATGTCCGACGAGCAGGTCGCCACCGCCCAGGTCCTGAAGATGTTCGCGCCGCTCGATGCGATGAAGCGCGAGAACCTGGCTGCGCTCGCCAAGAAGGTGACCGTCAAGACGGTCACGCGCGGGCGCGTGCTCTTCAGCCAGGGCGACACCGACAAGCGCACGCTGTGGCTGATCAACGGACGGCTCGAGGCGCTCGAGAACGAGCGCGTGATCGGCACGGTGAGCGGCGGCACGCCCGAGGCGCGCAATCCGCTCTTCCCCAACCTGCCGCGCCGCTGCACGGTGCGCGCGATCGATGACTGCCAGTACCTGGCGATCGATTCCGACCTGCTGGACGTGATGATCACCTGGGACCAGACCGGCAGCTACGAGGTCGAGGAGCTGCAGACGCAGCTCGCCGGTGCCGGCTCGGATGACTGGATGACGACGCTGCTGCAGACCAACGCGTTCCACCGCATTCCGCCGGCGAACATCCAGGCGATCTTCCAGCGCCTGCAACGCACCCCGTGCCGCGCCGGGGAGGTAGTCATCAAGCAGGGCGATGAGGGCGATTACTTCTACATCATCGTGCAGGGCAAGTGCGCGGTCACGCGCGAGACCCCGCTCAGCCGCGAGGGCATCAAGCTCGCCGAGCTCAACGTCGGCGACACCTTCGGCGAGGAGGCGCTGATCGCCGAGGCCAAGCGCAATGCCACGGTGACGATGCTGACGGATGGCGTGCTGATGCGCCTGAACAAGCAGGACTTCCGCGAGCTGATGAATGAGCCGCTGCTGCAGTGGCTGACGCCCGAGCTGTCGCGCAAGGTCATCGACAAGGGCGGCCGCTGGCTCGACGTGCGGCTGCCGAGCGAGTACCAGAACCTTGCCATCGAGGGCGCGCTCAACGTGCCGCTCTACCTGATCCGCCTGAAGCTCTCGACGCTCGACCGCACCAAGCCCTACATCGTCTACTGCGACACCGGGCGGCGCAGCTCCGCGGCCGCCTATATCCTGGTCGAGCGCGGCTTCGATGCCTACGTGCTCAAGGGCGGCCTGGGGAACGGCGCGGGACTCGCACTCACCCGCGGCGCGGCGACCGGCAAGCCCTAGCGGATTTTCTTTTTCGCGCCATGTCGGCGCACACCTGCACGCGGATGCCCGGGGGCACCACCGAGCGCGGTGTCGGTGGCTGGATCAACCAGCGAAGCGGCTGCCGCGGCGCGGCCAGCTACATCGTGTGGGTGGCGTCTCGCTTTGAATCAATAGCTTGGGACAGATTTGTCCCCGCCTGTAACCGAGCAAGCATAGACTCGCCTGCCGATGCCTGCCCACGCGAACGTCTACGAGATCACCGGCCCCTGCGACGGCTGTCGCTTCGCTCCCCGCTGCGCGGTTGAGCTGCTCGCGTGCGAGCGCTTCTCAGACTTCCTGCATGGATCAGCGGAGTCGCGATGGCGCGCCTTCCCATGCGCGCCGTCACGCGCGCTCTATTACGCGCTGCTAGTGGGGGAGCTGAAATGGGGCGGCCGCCGAGGCCGGCGGACCACACGTTCCGCGGCCAATACCGCGAAGGCCCGAACCGCTTGGGTTCGGGCCTTCTTGATGATCTACGCACGAACGTCTTAGTCAGGGGGTCGTGACCGGCAGAGCCGAAGCGATTAAGGTCGCATCCGGACTGCATTGCGGATGACCCCAGCCGCTCACGCTGACTCCCTCCTGTTGTCCCGGCTGCGGAGTGATGTCCAACACAATATTGTCCGGCCGCTTGGCGTCGCCGCTCACTCCCGCCGGCACGTGATCCAGACCAAGGGTGTTCCGCGTGCGCCACGCGATGTTGTGATCCGCGCACGAGCTGTCGCCGCTCACCCCGATGGCACCGACCAGCACATGCGCGGCGTTGTAAAGGGCCAGTCCGCCGCCGAATACATTCACGCCGCCGATGCGGTGCCCGATCATCGGGTCATCACTCTGACCAAAATTCGCGGCGGGTCCCTTGTAAGCGACGTTCGTGTCGACGGGATTGCTGTGCTGCAGTCCATACAGCGTGCCACCGGGCTGCACGGCGTAGTAGAGATTCGCAGTCGAAAGCGAAAGACCCGGCAGGCTGAACGCGTTAGCCGTATTGGCTTTCTGGGCCGAGATCACACGGCTCCCGGGCCATTGCGAACCGCGATTCGTGCCAGTGAAGGCTACCTCGCAAACTAGGCCGTCGCGGTTCACGACAGTGGCCCACATGTCGAGGTTGAAGCCACCGTTAGACTGGGCACGCGCGAATGCCAGAGCGGATTGAAGTGTTTGGTGGTCGGGCAATGCGGCACATGGGTCGCCATTAGCCCGCGCGGCTCCCGATACAGCACACAGAGCCGCCGCGATGGTAGCGAGAGATCGAAATGACGTGTTCACAAGTGTCTCCCTTCTGATTGCAAGAGTTACTTACGCTATTCTTCTTGGATTCCTCGCCTTCCTATTATTTACGCTGACGCAGCGCTCCGCATAGTGTTGCAAGGGCGTGTTGGCTTGCGTGGCCGGAGGTGTCAGCACGGCGCGCGCGGCGAAACGCATTTAACAGACGCTCCTTGCAGCGCAACATTCCACCCGACCGGACGTTCGCCTGACTCTCGCGAGCCCCTTTACCTCTGACCGCTCCCGCAGCAGTGCTTGAACTTCTTGCCGCTGCCGCAGGCGCAGCGCTCGTTGCGCCCCTGCAGAGGAGCCGCACGTGGGGGCGGGGGAACCGCGATCGACGGCTGTGGCTGCGGCTGATCCCCGATGTTGTGTGTGGCCTTGTCGGTGCGTGTAACCGGAAGCTGGACTAGGGCGTCGACAGCGAGCCATGTGTGTGTGGCTCGCACTTGCCATCTTACTGACCGGCTGCGGGGTCGTGGAAGCGGCTTGTAACTTTTCAGACCGGCTTAACCGGCCTGACGCTACATCGTGTGAGTGGCCTTGTCGCCCGAGAGCGCGCCGGCCAGGTACGTCTCGATCTTCTTCTGTGTCTGGCCGCGGTCCTGCTCGGAGAACTGCACGCCGATGCCCGCGGTGCGTTTACCCTGATTGCCCTGGGCGCCCTTGGGAGTCACCCAGATGACGCGCCCGGCGACGGGCAGCTTCTCGTCCTCGCCCATGAGGTTCAGCAGCATGAACACCTCATCGCCGAGGCGGTAGTTGCTGTTAGTGGGGATGAACAGGCCGCCGTTCTTCACGAACGGCATGTAGGCCAGATAGAGCGCGCTCTTGTCCTTGATGGTCAGCGTGAGTAGACCCGGTTTGTTCGCGCCCGCTCTCAAGTTCCTGTCCCCGCCATTCAAGCTCGCCGGCGATGCGGCCATGTCCCTCGTCCCCTTGATTCCTGACCTGCGCCTTCTTAAGGCGCAAGCCGCCTGAAGAGATCTTCCAGTGCGACGCCCCGGTTCAATGGGACGTCGAGCGTGGCACGTAGTTCCCGTACCGCATCCAGCAGCCGGAAGAGCCCGCGTATATTCAAGACCGGCGCGCGTGATGACAAGTAGGGGCCAGCCCGCACTTCTGCCATCAGGGCGCCCTCCCGCTCCATGCCGAGGATGCGTTCTGTGAGCCAATTCTCAAAGCACTGCAGGCGCAGCGGCAGCTCCGTGCGGGCCCAGCGCTCCGCCGTGGCCGGCGGATCCGCGCTGCCGGCCGAGAGTTCCTTAAGGTCTGCCCGGCTCTCCCGGGCCGCCGCCGCGACGGCTTCCGGCTCTGCCGCCGCGGCGACGAACGGGGCATTGCCGAGTTCATCGAGCACCGGCTCCCAGGGATGATCCCCGGCGCGCGCCGCCCCGAGCCACGCGAGCGCTGCGGCGCGGCTCGGGGCCCGAAGGCGCAGCCGCTGGCAGCGGCTGAGAATCGTCGGCGGCAGCCGCGAGGGCTGGGTGGCCACCAGCACCAGCAGCGTGCGCGCCGGGGGTTCCTCAAGGGTCTTGAGCAGTGCATTCGCGGCAAAGCGGTTCAGTGCGTCCGCGGGGACGAGGACGCCGACCTTGTAGCCGCCGCCGTGGCTGGTGAGGGCGAGCTCGGCTGCCAGCTCGCGCACGGCCTCGATGCGGATCTGGCGCGAGTCCTCCTCCGGGGCGATACACAGCAAGTCCGGGTGCGCGCGGGACAGCACGCGCCGGCAGCCCGTGCAGGTGCCGCACGGGGCGCGTTCTGCGTGCTCGCACAGCACCAGCTGCGCGCACCAGTAGGCGAGCCACTCGCCGCCGGCGCCGGCGGCCTCGTGGATGAGGAGCGCGTGCGGCAGGCGGCCGCTGCGGTGCGCGGCCTGCAGCTGCGCGCGCGGCTCCTGCGTCCAGGGCGGCACGGGCCAGGAACGCACGCCGGCCTCGCTCACGAGGACCCCGGGCGGCGCAGCAGCTCATCGAGCACCGCCCTCAGGGCCTGCTCGACCGCCGGCAGGGGCGCCGCGGCATCGATGCGGCGCACGCGCTGCGGCGCCTGCTGCGCGATCGCGAGGTAGCCCGAGCGCACCTGCTCGAAGAAGCTCAGCGTCTCGGCCTCGAAGCGGTCGGTGGTGCCGCGACGCGCGCGGGCACGCGCGAGGCCCTGCGCCACCGGCAGGTCCAGGAGCAGCGTGCAATCGGGCTCGAGGTCCGCGTGCACGGCACGCGCCAGGGCATCGATGAGGCCTGCGTCCACGCCGCGCGCGCTGCCCTGGTAGGCGCGGGTGGCATCCGTGAAGCGGTCGCACACCACCCACTGCCCGCGCGCCAGTGCCGGCCGGATCACCTGCTCCACGTGCAGCGCGCGCGCGGCGAACATGAGCAGCGTCTCGCTCACCGGGCTCACGGCCTCCGTGCCGCGCTCGAGCACGAGGGCGCGGATGCGTTCGGCGAGCGGGGTGCCGCCGGGCTCGCGCGTCGGGCATACCGCAACTCCCGCGGCCTGCAGGTGCGCCGCGACGAAGGCCGCGGCGGTGGACTTGCCGGCACCCTCGATGCCCTCGAGCGTGATGAAGCGTCCGCGGCTCACCGGCGGCCCGTTGCCCCGGCGTGCGCGGCTGGCGCCGTGCCGCTGCCGCGCAGCCGCCCGAGGTATTTCTGCACGGCGCGGGTGTGCTCCTCCAGGGTGCGCGAGAAGTGGTGCGCGCCATCGCCCGAGCCGGTGGCGACGAAGTACAGCGCGCCCGAGTCCTGCGGCTGCACCGCCGCCAGCAGCGCCTCGTGCCCGGGCAGCGCGATCGGCGTCGGCGGCAGTCCCGCGCGGGTGTAGGTGTTGTAGGGGCTGTCGGTCTGCAGGTCGCGGGTGTGGATCGAGCCGTCGTAGCTGGCGCCGAGCCCGTAGACCACGGTCGGATCGGACTGCAGTCGCATGCCCTTCTTCAGGCGGTTGACGAACACGCCGGCGATGAGCGCGCGTTCGCTCTTCAGCTGCGCCTCCTTCTCCACCAGCGAGGCGAGGATGAGCGCCTGGTAGGGATCCTGCAGCGGCAGGTCCGGGGCGCGCGCCTGCCAGGCGGCGGCGAGCTCGCGCTGCATCGCCTCGTAGGCGCGGGCCAGGATCGCCGCATCGCTGGTGCCGGCGGCGAAGCGGTAGGTATCGGGGAAGAAGCGCCCCTCGGCGGCTTCCCCCGGGTGCCCGAGCGCGGCCATGATCGCCTCCGGCGAGTGCCCGCGCAGCGTATGCGCAAGGTCAGCCTGCGCGTTCAGCACCTCCAGGAAATCGGCGAAGGTGGCGCCCTCCACGACGGTGAGCTGCTCGAGCACCACCCTGCCCTCGGCAAAGAGCCTGAGGATCTCCTCCGGGCTGGCGTGCGCGGGGATCTCGTACTGCCCGGACTCGACCTTCACCGCCTGGCCCTTCAGGCGCAGGTACCATTCCACAGCGCGCGCGCTCGAGAGCGCGCCCGAGGCTTCCAGCCGTGCCAACACGCTGCGCAGGCTCGCCCCGGGGGCCACCTCGATGCGCATGGCGGTGTTGGCCGGCCCGGGGGCGCCGTAGAGCTGGCTCACCCACACGTAGCCCACCGCGGCCACGGCCCCGGCAAGCACGGCGAGCACGAAGAGCGCCCCGAGGAGCTTGAGGAACACGCGTCCGCGTTGCCGCGCGGCTGATGCCCGCTCAGCCACGACCCGCCTCGGTCGCCAGGTGCTGGGCGAGCCGGCGCTGCAGCTGCTGCGTCCGCGGCCCGACGCTGAGCTCGCGGCCGGCGAGCTCGCGCACGGGGTGGATGCCGATCAGTGCGTTGGTCAGAAAGATCTCCTCGGCCTGCGCCAGGTCATCGGGCCCGAGCTGAGCCTCGCGGCAGTCTATACCGGCCGCCACCGCCAGCTGCGCCACGGTCGCGCGCATGACGCCCTCGACGCCGCAGCGCTCCAGGCGCGGCGTCGCGAGCGCCCCTGCCCGGACCAGGAAGACGTTGCTCATGGTGCCGCTCACCAGCGCCCCGCCGGCCGAGAAGAGCAGCGACTCGGCGATGGCGGCATCCGAGCACTCGCGCCGCGCCAGCACCTGCTCGAGGCGGTTCAGGTGCTTGATGCCGGCGAGCGCGGGGTTCTCCCCGAGCCGCAGCCTGCCCAGGCGCACGCGCACTCCCGCTACCGCGGCCGCCGGATCCGGCGCGCTGCGCGGATAGCGCAGCAGCAGGCGACGCGCCGGCTGCCCGGGCGGATACGCGTAGCCGCGCCCGGCGGCGCTGCCGCGCGTGAGGATCAGCTTCAGCACCGCCTCGGGCTCGGCCTCGAGCGCGGCGTCGATCTCCCGACGCAGCGTCTGCTCCGCGGGCACCGGCAGGTCCAGCCGCTCACAGCCGCGGCGCAGCCGCGCGAGATGCAGCGGCAGGAGCTGCGCGCGCCCGCCGCTGCAGGCGATGGTCTCGAACAGGCCGTCACCGTAGTGCAGGCCGCGATCGAGCGCGGACACGGCATCGGCCACGCGTCCGTCGATCCAGATCGCAGTCGTGCTCACGCGTCGGCCCCGAGCGCGGCCAGCAGGCCGCGTGCCTTGGCGCGCGTCTCGGTGAGCTCGCGCTGCGGGTCGGAGTCGGCGACGATGCCGGCGCCGGCGTGGAAGCGCACGCGGCCGCCCTGCAGCGTCATGGTGCGGATGAGGATGTTGACGTCGAGGCGCCCGGCGCGCGTCAGGTAGCCGAGCGAGCCGGTGTAGGCGCCGCGCCCCGCGCCCTCGAGCTCGGCGATGATCTGCATGCAGCGGAACTTCGGCACGCCGGTGATCGTGCCGCCGGGAAACACCGCCCGCAACGCGCCGACCGGGGTCACCTCGGGGCGCAGCACGCCGCGCACGTTGGAGACCAGGTGGTGCACGTGCGTGTAGGACTCGATGCTCATCAGCTCGTCCACGCGCACGCTGCCCGGCTCGCAGACGCGCCCGAGGTCGTTGCGCTCCAGGTCGATGAGCATGATGTGCTCGGCGCGCTCCTTCGGATGTGCGGCGAGCGCGCGCATCTCGCGCAGGTCATCCCCGGGGCGGCGGCTGCGCGGGAAGGTGCCGGCGATCGGGCGCGTGTCGACCGTGCGCCCGCTGACGCGCACCAGCCGCTCGGGCGAGGAGCTGACGATGGCCACCCCCTGGTACTGCGCCAGGGCGGCGAAGGGTGCCGGATTGGCGGCGCGCAGCTGCGCGTACAGGGCCGCCGCGGCCGGCACCGCGCCGGCCGCACGCACCTCGACCTCCCAGTGGCGCGAGAGGTTGGCCTGGTAGATGTCCCCGGCACGCACATACTCCTTGGCGCGGTACACGCGCTCGAGGTAGGCGTGCGGATCCTCCTCGGTGACCGCAAGCACGCTCAGGGCGCCGGCGGATTCCTCGGGCAGGGCCGCCGCGCGCTCGGCCTCGGCCACCAGTTCCTCGAGCGCCGCGGCGGCCTGCGGCTCGGCGGTCGCGAACACGCGGTTGCTCTTGAGCTCGTGCACCAGGGCGCACGGGGTGCGCAGCGCGTACGCCACGAAGGGCAGCGGGCTGCGTGGCAGCGCCAGGTGCGGCTCGACCTCCTGGGCCAGCTCGTAGCCGAGAAAGAGCGCCCAGCCGCCAGCAAGAGGGGCGGCCTCGGGCTCGGGCGCGCCGCCGGCCTCGCTGCGCCACCAGTGCTCGAGCGCCGCGAGGAAGCCGTGCCCGTGCGGCTGCATCCCCTGCCCGCGCAGCGTGCCGTCGGCGTTGAGCACCAGCGCCGCGCTCGGGTGCGCGAGCAGCACGCTCGCATCGCTCAGGGGGCCCTCGGCCGCGCTGTCGAGCAGCAGCGGGTAGCGCTCGGGGTGGCGCGCGGCGAGCGTGCGCAGCACCCGCGGCGGCAGCGGAAGTTCGCGGACCAGGGTGGGCGTGGCGCGGCTCGCCAAGAGGGCTTGGGTCAGGCGGCGAAGCGCCGGAAGATCAGCGAGCCGTTGGTACCGCCGAAGCCGAAGGAGTTCGAGAGCGCCACATCGATCGGCATGCGCCGCGCGGTGTTCGGCACGTAGTCGAGGTCGCACTCCTGGTCGGGAGTGACGTAATTGATGGTCGGCGGGGCGACGTTGTCGCGGATGGCGAGGATGCTGAAGATGGCCTCCACCACGCCGGCCGCGCCGAGCAGGTGGCCGGTCATCGACTTGGTCGAGCTGACCGCAAGCTTCGCCGCATGCGCACCGAAGGCGCGCTTCATGGCGATGGTCTCGGCCTTGTCCCCGAGCGGGGTCGAGGTGGCATGCGCGTTGATGTACTGCACCGCGCTCGCATCCAGTTGCGCGTCCTTCAGGGCGTTCACCATCGCGATGCGCGCGCCCTCCCCGTCCTCGGGAGGCGCGGTGATGTGGTGCGCATCCCCGGACATGCCAAAGCCGCACAGCTCGGCGTAGATGCGCGCGCCGCGCCGCTGCGCGTGGCCGAGCTCCTCGAGCAGCACCGCGCCGCCGCCGTCGGAGAGCACGAAGCCGTCGCGGTCGGCATCCCACGGGCGGCTCGCCTCCTTGGGGGCATCGTTACGCGTGGAGAGCGCCTTCGCCTGGCCGAAGCTGCCGAGTCCGCAGCGCGTGGTGGCCATCTCCCCGCCGCCGGCGATGATGACGTCGGCGTCCCCGTACTGGATGGTGCGCATGCCCAGCCCGAGGGCATGCGTGGATGTGGTGCAGGCGGTGACCACGCCGAGGTTAGGGCCCTTAAGTCCGTAGCGGATCGAGAGGTGCCCGGCGATCATGTTGATGATGGTGGCGGGCACGAAGAACGGCGAGATCTTGCGCGGATTCATCGCCTTCAGGTACGCCTCGTAGTCCTCCTCGATGGTCCACAGCCCGCCGATGCCCGAGCCACACACCGCGCCGGCGCGCGCCGGGTCGCACTTGGAGAAATCGATGCCGCTGTCGCTGACGGCCTGCACCCCGGCAGCGACGCCGTAATGCATGAACTCGTCCATGCGGCGCGCTTCCTTGGGGGGGATGTACTGCGCGATGTCGAAGTCGCGCACCTGGCCGCCGAAGCGGGTGGGGAAGGCGGACACGTCGAAGCGCGTGACCGGGCCGATGCCGCTCTCACCGCGCAGCACCGACTCCCATGCGGATGCGACCGTGCTCCCGACCGGAGAGACGATCCCTAGGCCCGTTACGACGACCCGGCGCTTGCTCACGCGCTATCCGTATGGCGAGAGCCCTGCGGCTCAGGACTTGGCGCGGCGCTCGTTGATGTAGTCGATCGCCTGGTGAACGGTGGTGATCTTCTCGGCGTCCTCGTCGGGGATCTCGATCTCGAATTCCTCTTCCAGGGCCATGACCAGCTCGACCGTGTCGAGTGAGTCGGCCCCCAAGTCATCCACGAACGAGGCATCGTTCGTGACCTGCTCCTGTTTGACGCCCAGCTGCTCGGCAACGATGGCTTTGACCTGCTGCTCGACTGTGCTCATTAGCGATTGGTCCTTGTATAGGCTGAAGAACGCATCACCCGCGGGCCTGCCGGCCTCGGGGCAGGTCGGACAGCGGGCGCGGTATTGTAGGGGAACACCCCCGCAGGTGCCACTGACGCGAGTGGTTGTTTTTACTGGCGAAACTGCCTTCCCGTTCCTCCTCGGGCACGCCCTTCGCGCCCGCGCCTGTCGCGTGCTTCCAACGCCCGCGCGGGCTGCGGCGCAGGGCCGGCGCGCCGACCCGCAGGCCGCATCGAGTGCCGCCGAATTACCCTTGCTGCATCGCCTCGGGGCGGTGCGCCCCGCGGTGCGCGTCGCTTGAGGGCAACGCCGCGCCGGCTCCCCCGCCGGCTCAGGGCATGAACATCCCGCCGTTCACGTGCAGGGTCTCGCCGGTGATGTAGGCGGCCTGAGGCGAGACCAGGAACAACACCGCCGCGGCCACGTCCTCGGGCGTGCCGAGGCGCGCGAGCGGGATCTGGCTGAGGAGCGCAGTGCGCTGCGCCTCATCCAGGGCACGCGTCATGTCGGTGTCGATGAAGCCGGGCGCCACCGCGTTCACGGTGATGCCGCGCGAGGCGAGCTCCTTGGCGAGGGACTTGGTGAAGCCGAGCAGCCCCGCCTTGGCGGCGGCGTAGTTGACCTGGCCGGCGTTGCCGGTGAGCGCGACCACCGAGGTCAGGTTTACGATGCGGCCGCGCCGCTCCTTCATCATGCGCCGCACGCACGCCTTGCAGAGGCGGAACACCGCGGTCAGGTTCGTGCTGATGACCGCGTCCCAGTCCTCGGGCTTCATGCGCAGCAGCAGCGTATCGCGGGTGATCGCGGCGTTGTTGACGAGGATCGTGGGTGTCTCGCCGGCGCGCTCGAGCTCGCCCATGAGCGCATCGATCGAGGCCGCCTCGGCGGCATTCAGCTGCGCGCCGTGGCCGCTGATGCCCTTGCCGGCCAGCTGAGCGCTGATGCGCTGCGCGCCCTCGGCCGTGGTGGCGGTGCCGATGACCTTGGCGCCGGCGTTGCCTAAGGCGAGGGCGATGGCCGCGCCGATTCCGCGCGAGGCCCCCGTGACGAGCGCGACTTCGTTCTCGAGCATCTACTGTCCTCCGCGCGTGGCCGCCAGGGCGGCCTCGACCGAGGCCGGCTCCTCGAGCGCCAGAAAACTCAAACCCTCGCGCCGCTCGATGCGGCGGTTGAGCCCGGTGAGCACCTTGCCCGGGCCGCACTCGATGACCTGCGCGACGTCGCGCGTGGCGAGCGCGCGCAGCGTGTCGGTCCAGCGCACCGGACTTGAGAGCTGGCGCACCAGCAGCGCGCGCAGGTCAGCCGGGTCGGCGTGCTCGGTGGCATCGACGGCGCTCACGAAGCGGATGGCCGGCGCGCGCAGGCTGACGCCCGCGAGGCGCTCGCGCAGCGCCGCGGCGGCCTTCACCATGAGGCTCGAGTGCGCCGGCACGCTCATCGGCAGCAGCACGGCGCGCTTGGCGCCGCGCGCGCGCGCGGCGGCAATGGCGCGCTCGACCCCGGCGCTCTCGCCGGCGATCACGACCTGTCCGGGTGCGTTGTAGTTGGCCGCGGCGACCACCGCCCCCTCGGCGGCCTCGCGGCAGGCCGCCTCGACCTCGGCATCCTCCAGGCCGAGGATCGCGGCCATCGCCCCGCTCCCCTGCGGCACCGCCGCCTGCATCAGCTCCCCGCGCGCGCGCACGAGGGAGATGGCGGCGGGGAACTCGAGCGCCCCGGCGCACACGAGCGCGGTGAACTCCCCGAGGCTGTGGCCGGCGAGCACCTGCGGCGGGGCGCCGCCGCGCTCCTGCCACAGCCGCCAGGTGGCGACCCCCGCCGCGAGCATGGCCGGCTGCGTGCACGCGGTCTGGTTGAGCGTGGCCTCGGGGCCCTGGCGCACCAGCTCCCACAGGTCATAGCCGAGCGCCTCCGAGGCCTCGGCGAAGCTGGCCGCGATGGCCGGCGAGGCAGCGGCGAGCTCGCCCAGCATGCCGACCGACTGCGAGCCCTGCCCCGGAAAGACGAACGCGAATCCCATCCACCCTCTCTCGAACCCACGCCCCGGCGGGCGCGCGGATTATAGCGGCCGGGGCCGCAGCGGGAGCGCGGCGAGCGTGCCGCCCAGCACCCCGAAGAGGTGCGCACTGCGCACGACCGGGATGTCCCCTGAGAGCGGCAGCGGCCCCACCCAGTGCTCGTAGGCGAGCTTGCCGGCGAGTCCCAGCACGAGCAGCCACCCCTCCTTTTGCCCCTGGCGCACCCAGGCGAGCGCGCCGGCGGCGAGCACTCCGTGCAGCACGCCCGAGGAACCGACGTACCAGCGCACGGTCGAATCCAGCAGCCACAGGCCGGCATCGATCGCCAGCGCCGCGGCGATGATGATCAGCAGCCACTGGCGCGGTGAATAGTCGCGTGCGAACAGCACCCACAGGAGGGCGAGACCCAGGACGTTGACGAGCGCGTGGCGGGGGTTGAGGTGCACCAGGTGGGCGCTGACGAGCCGCCAGGCCTCGCCGGCGGCGAGCGCACCGCGCTCGTAGCGCAGCGCCAGGCGGCCCCCCTCGCCGGTGAGCAGCAGCGAGAGCAGCGCCAGGCACACCAATAGCAGCGCGAGGCCGTAAACCCCGTCGCAATTGAGAGACTCGAGCCGGGCGCGCACGCGCGTCACAGGTCGCCGCACCCCCATTTGTTATGATCCGGCAGCTTTTTCACTCCCAACGCAGGCGCCCGGCGCCGACGAGACCCGCCCATGATCGATTTCAACGAGGTTAGCAGAGGCATGGCCCGGGCGTACGGGCGCGGCTTCACCCTGATCGAGATCATGGTGGTCGTGATCATCATCGGCCTGCTGGCGGCGGTGATCGTGCCGACCGTCGTCAACAAGGTCGACGAGGCCAAGGTCGCCAAGGCCAAGCACGACATCAACGCGCTCGAGGCCGCACTCGCCATGTACCGCGTCGACAACTCGCGCTACCCGACGACCGAGCAGGGCCTGCAGGCGCTGGTGTCGCAGCCGAACGACCCGACCATCAAGCACTGGCGCCAGGGCGGCTACCTGCAGCGCATCACCAAGGATCCCTGGGGCAACGATTACCAGTACGCCAATCCCGGGCAGCACGGCAAGGATTACGACCTGTTCACCTACGGTGCCGACGGCACGCAGGGGGGCGAGGGCATCGATGCCGACATCGGGACCTGGAACCTCGGCGACTAGCCGCGCCGGCGCGCGCGGCGCGCGCGGCTTCACCCTGGTCGAGATCCTCGTGGTCGTGGCGATCATCGCCATCGTCTCGGTCGGCGTGGTGCTGTCGGTGACCCTCACCGGGCGCGACCGCGAGCTCGAGAAGGAGAGCGCGCGGCTCGTGGCGCTCATCAACTACGCGCGCGAGCAGGCCGAGCTGCAGACGCGCGAGTACGGGCTGCTCTTCGATGACCAGGGCTACGAGTTCCTCACCTACGATGCACGGCGCGCGCAGTGGCGCAGCGTGAGCGAGGACGACGCCCTCACCGTGCGCAAGCTCCCCGACGGACTCGACGTGCGCCTCACGATCGAGGCGCGCCCGGTGGTGCTCAAGCGCGTCGCCGATGCCAAGGACAAGACCCCGCAGGTGATGATCTTCTCCAACGGCGACCTGACCAGCTTCGCCGCCACGCTCGAGCGCGATGCCGGGGTGCGCAGCGTCACGGTCACCGAGGATGACGGCGACGAGGTGATCGCCCAACCCATGGTCGAGGTGAAGCGCCGATGAGGCGCGCGCACACGGGCGGCTTCACGCTGGTCGAGGTGCTGGTGGCCCTGGTCATCGTCGCGATCGGCATGGCGGCGGTGCTCAGCACCCTCACCTCCTCGGCGAGCACGATCGTGTTCCTGCGCGATCACACCTTCGCGCAGTGGGTGGCGCTGAACCGCATCGCCACCGTGCGCCTCTCGGGCAACCAGCCCCAGACCGGGCACGCCGACGGCGACGTCGAGTTCGCGGGCCGCAGCTGGCACTACCGCCAGGAGGTCATCACGACCGACGTCCAGGGGGTGGTGCGCATCGACGTGAGCGTGCGCCCGAAGGAGGTGCAGGCCGGCGATAATGAGGCGTGGACCGCGACCGTCAGCGGCATTTACGGCGCGGCGGTCGGGCGCGCCGACGGCTACAGTCCCAACTGGGGCGCGCAGGCCCCGCCCTACGCGCAGAACCCGCTCGGCGCGCCCAACGCCAATCCGCAGGGCCTGAACGCCCCGGCGATGCAGGTCGCCCCGCCGAGCAGCACCGGGAGCGACTCGCTCGGGAGCGACCTCAGCCCCGACAACCCGACCCCGCCTGCGCCCGACCCGCAGCAGCAGCAATGACGCGCCGGCAGCACGGTTTCACCCTGGTCGAGCTCATCGTCGCGATGATGGTGCTCGCGGTGCTCGCGGCCATCGGCTACGGCACCATCAACCAGGCGGTGAAGAGCCACGAGGCGCTCAAGGCACAGCAGGCCGAACTCATCGGGCTGCAGAACGCGGTGCGCATCCTCGAGCAGGACTTCCTGCAGGCCGCGCCGCGCCCGGTGCGCCAGACGATCGGCGATGAGCCGCCGCAGCTGGCCTTCCTCGGCGCAGCCCCCGGCGCACAGCCCATCGTGGCACTGACGCGGGCGGGCTGGTCGAACCCGGCCGGACTGCAGCGTCCCGGCCTGCAGCGCGTGGCCTACTTCCTCGAGAACGGCACGCTGCGGCGCGAATACTGGAACGTGCTCGACCCGACGCTCGCCAGCCAGACGCTGCGCCACAACCTGCTCGAGCACGTGAAGAGCTTCCAGCTGCGCTACATGGACGTGAACCACAGCTGGCAGACGCAGTGGCCGCCGGCGACCAGCTGCCAGGGCTGCAGCACCCAGGAGCAGGCCCTGCGGCAGCGCCCGCTCGCGGTCGAGATCACGATCGACACCGAGGACTGGGGCAAGATCGTGCGCATCATCGAGGTGGCCTCATGAGGGGCGCGCGCCGCGACGGGCGGCTGCCCGGGCGCGCACGCCAGGGCGGGCTTGCGCTCCTGATCGCCATCATCCTGGTGGCGCTCGCGACCGTGATCGCCGCCACCATCGCCTACGAGAACGCCATGACCACGCGCCGTGGCACGGCCACCTACGCCTTCGATCAGTCAGTGCTCGTGGCGCAGGGGGCCGAGGCGCTGGCCGCCTACGGGCTGCGGCAGATCGTGCAGAACGACTCCAAGCAGCTCTACCCGGGCCAGGGGTGGGACCAGCCGCTCGGACCGCTGGAGGTGGTGCCCGGGGTGCAGCTCGAGGCGTGGCTCGAGGACCTGCAGGGCCGCTTCAACCTGAACAACCTCGTGCAGCAGGACGGCACGCCCGACCCGGTCATGACGGCGGCGTTCAACCAGCTGCTGGCCGCCCTCGGGCTCGAGGAGAAGTGGACCGGCTACATCATCGACTGGATCGACATGGACGGCACGCCGAGCACGCCGGAGGGGGCCGAGGACAGTGTCTACATGGGACAGACCGTGCCCTATCGCACCGCCAACCGCTACATCACCAGCACCAGCGAGCTGCTGGCGCTGCCGGGGTTCGGGCGCGACCGCTACCTGAAGCTCGCCCCCTTCGTGAGCGCCCTGCCCTGGGGCACCAAGATCAACGTGTGTACGGCGCACGGCGTAGTACTCGATGCCTTCATCGGCTCAGGCCACAGCGAGTACGGCAACGAGGAGAACCTCGCCAAGAACCGCCAGGAGGCCAAGGGCTGCTGGCCGACGATCACCGACTACTCCAAGTCCTACGACCCGAAGGTCTGGGCCGGCGGCAACCCGGTGCAGAAGCCGCAGCAGCCGAGCCCCTCCGGTGGGCTCGGGCAGGCCAACCCGCAGCGCCCCGTGCAGCCGCAGCGCCCGCAGGGCGCGCAGAGCAAGTTCGGGCAGACCTCGAGCTTCTTCCGCCTCACGAGCGTAGTCACTATTGGCAGTACGGAATTCAACTTGTACAGTCTTTTGTACCAGGACGCGAACGTGCACATGGTGCGTGCCGTGCAGCGCAGCTTCACCCCCGACTAGGTGCCAGGACGTGACAGGATCGATGCACCCGGGCGGCCAGCCCCTGCGAGGATGCCGGCATGGCTGAGACGCTGCTCCTGCGCCTGCCGCGCGACCCGCAGCAAAACGCGGACTGGCTCATCGTCGATGCGCGCGGCTCCCCCGTCGGGCCGCCCCAGAGCGGGCCGCTGAATCTGGCCGCCCCGCGCGTCAGCGGCCGGCGCGTGACCGTGCTGGTGCCCGGCACCGACGTGCTGCTCGCCGCCCCCCACCTGCCGGTGCGCCCGGGCGTGAAGCTGCAGCAGCTAGTGCCCTACGCGCTCGAGGAGCAGCTCGCCGATGACATCGACGAGCTGTACTTCGCGCTCGGCAAGCGCGCGCCCGGCAGCCAGCGCCAGCCGGTGGCCGTGGTGGCGCGCACGCTGCTCAACGAGTGGCTGACCACGTTGCGGGGCGCCGGCATCCAGCCCGATGCGCTCTACGCCGACAGCGACCTGCTGCCGCAGAACCCGGGCCAGGCCGTGCTGCTGCTCGAGGCGGACGCGGTGTACGTGCGTGCCCCGGGCGGGCACCCGGTCGTGCTGCCGGCGGATGCGCTCGCGCAGGCACTGGAGATCGCGCGCGCCGAGGAGGGCACCGCCTCCGGCGCCCGCGGCCTGATCCTCTACACCGGCGCCCCCGAGTGGCAGCGGCACGCCGCGCAGGTCGAGGCGGTGCGCCCGGCCTTCGATGGCATCAAGGTGCAGCTGCTCACCGGCGGACCGCTGGCGCTGCTGGCGCAGCAGCTGCCGCTCGGCAGCGCCATCAACCTCCTGCAGGGCGAGTACGCGCCCAAGAGCGCAGTCTCGGTGGGCTGGCAGGCGTGGCGGCTGGCCGCGGTACTCCTGGGCGCGCTCATCGCGCTGCACGTGCTCGGCAAGGCCGTGCAGCTGCAGTTCCTCAAGCGCCACGAGCACCAGCTGGATGTCTCGATCGTCAGCACCGCGCGCGCGGTCATGCCCGAGATCGGCAGCGCCGCGGATGCGCGGCCGCGCCTCGAGCGGCGCCTGCAGCAGCTGCACGGCGCGGCCGGCGGGCTGCTGCCGGCGCTGCAGGCGTATGCCCAGGCGCGCAACGCCGCCCCGGGCGCGGCGCTCGAATCGGTCAACTTCCACAACGGCTCGGTGGAGCTGAAGCTGGCCGCCCCGGACGCCGAGAGCCTCGATCACCTCGGCCAGGCGCTGCGCTCGGGCGGCTGGCAGGCGCAGCTGCTCGGCGGCAGCAACACCGCGCAGGGCTATGAGGGGCGGCTCGAGCTGCACGCCAACTGACATGAAGCTTCAGCTGCCCGCCGCCCTCGCCACGCTGCCGCAGTCCCTTGCGAGCCTGTCCGCGCGCGACCGCAAGCTCCTCGCCCTGGGGGCGGCCGCGGCGCTGCTGCTCCTGATCTTCGGCATCATCGTGCCGCTGGACCGCAGCGTCACGCGCGAGCGCACACGCCTGACGCACAAGCGCGCCGACCTCGCCTTCGTGCAGAGCGCGGCCGAGGAACTGCGCAACGCCCCGCCGCCACCCGCAGGCGGTGGCGAGTCGCTGCTGGTGATCATCGATCGCTCGGCCCGCGAGTCCGGGCTCGCCAATGCCCTCGCCGGCAGCGAGCCCGGTGGCCCCAACAGCCTGTCGGTGCGCCTGGAGAAGGCCCCGTTCGAGGCGCTGGTGACCTGGCTCGCCCGGCTCTCGCTGCAGAACGGCGTGCTCATCGACTCGGCCACGATCGAGAAGGCCGGCACCGGGGTGGTGAACGCGGCCATCGTGCTGCACGCGGGCTGAAGTGAAGCGGCCGCTCGCCATCAGCCTCGTCGGGCTCATGGTGTTCGTCGCGATCGTCATCGCGCGGCTGCCGGCGCAGTGGCTCATCCCCAAGAACGCCCCCTTCAGCTGCGCCACCCTCGAGGGCACGCTCTGGGCCGGCACCTGTGGCGGGCTCAGCGCCGCCGGGCAGTCGCTCGGGGAGCTCAGCTGGGAGCTGCGCCCGCTCGCGCTGCTGCGCGCGCGCCTCGGCGCACAGGTCACGCTCATCCACCCGGCCGGCCGTGTGAGCGCCGAGGCCGAGGTTGGCGCCGGCGGGCTGCTGCAGGCGCGCGACCTGCACGCCGACTTCGCACTCGACCCGCGCCTCATGCCCGGACTCCCCGGGCAGCTGCACGGCCTCGCCCACGCGGACCTCGAGCTGCTCGCGCTCAAGGGCGGCGCGCTCACCGCGCTCAAGGGCACGCTCGAGGCACGCAACCTCGAGGAGCGCTCGGGCGATGTCACCCCGCTCGGCAGCTTCGCCGTGCGCTTCCCGGGCGGCGGCGGTGAGCCGCTCGGGCAGGTGCACGACCTGGGCGGCCCGCTGAGCCTGGAGGGCACGCTGCGCCTGCCGCGTGCGGGAGGCTATGAGCTCGAGGCCCTGGTCGCGGCCCGGCCCGGGGCCCCGCCGGCGCTCGAGAATAACCTGCGCATCCTCGGCACCCCGGATGAGGCCGGGCGGCGGCAGCTGACGGTGTCGGGGGAGTTCTAGAGCGGCAGCTCGCGGAAGGCCTGCAGCAGCGGGAAGTACAGCGCCGCACGCACCGGCTCGGGACCCAGGCCGCGGGCGAGCGCGACGTAGCCCTCGAGCTGCTCACGGTAGCGCGTGAGCTCGGAGTCGAGGAAGCCCTCGAGCCCTGCGCCCTCGTGGCGGCTGGTCTTGAAGTCGATCACCCAGCGGGTGCCGGCATCGACGAAGGTGCGATCGACCACCACCTCGCGCAGTGCCCCGGCAACCACCCCGCTGAGGGGCAGCTCCGCGCGTGCCTCGCCGTGCGCCGGATCGAGCACCCAGCGGCCGCGTTCATCGGCGAGCGTGCGCGTGAGCGCATCGATGACCGCCTGACAAGCGCGCGCCTCCTCGGCGGCGGGCACGCCCAGGCGGCGCAGCTGCGCGCGGATGCGGGCGCGTTCGGTCTCCGGCTCGAGCGCGGCGGCACCGGCCGAAAGCCGCGCGAGCCAGGCGTGCACGAGTGTGCCGACGTGGCGCTGCGTCTCGCCCACCCAGCTGAACTCCGGCGGCTCACCCGGCAGGCGCGGCTCGGGCAGCGGGGCCAGCGGCACCGCGGCGGGCGGCTCTGGGGCGCGCCAGCCGTCGCGCAGGCGCGTGAGGCGCAGCCGCGCACGCGCGCCCGGCACGAGCTCGCCCTCGAGCACGAAACGCGACCGCAGCGGCTCAAACAGCACGCCGAGGAGGCTGCGGCGGTCCACGCGCACCTGCCCACTCGCATCGCACGGCGGTGCGCCGGAGAGCCAGAGCGTCTCGCGCGCGCGGGTGACCGCGACGTACAGCAGGCGCTTGCGCTCCTCCGTCTCGCGCGCCCGCAGCAGCTCGCCCACGAACTCGTGCAGGGGCGCCGGGGCCTTCGGCCCGACCGCTGGGCATGGGGCGATCACGAGCCCGCTGGTGCCGTCCGCGCCGGGCAGCTCGATCCAGCGCAGCAGGCGCCGTTCCCCGGCATGCGCGAGGCGCGCGAGTGCCGGCACGAACACGTGCGTGAACTCCAGCCCCTTGGCGCGATGGATGGTCATCACCTGCACGGGATTGGGGCCGGGGGCGCTGCGCGTGCTGTGCAGGTTCGCCAGCAGCGCCTCGAAGTCCTGCGCGCCCTGCCACTCCCCGCCGGCGAGACGCTCGGCCAGGGCGTCAAAGAGCGCGCGGGCATCCTCGAGCTCGCCTAAGGTGTAGGCGTCCGGGGCACCAAGGCGCATCCAGGTGCCCTCGAGCCATTCCACGAACGGCCGTGTCCCGCGCGCCGCCAGGGCCTCGGCGAGCAGCGCCTGCAGCCGCGCGAGCGCCCCCTGATCCTCGGGTGCACAGCGCGCGCGCCGCGCCGGGTCCGAGAGCGCCTGCCACACGGAGCGGGGCTCGTCCGCCTGCGACAGCGCATTCAGGGAGGCGAGGCGCGCGCCGCACCAGGGGGCGCGCAGCACGGTGAGCCAGGCGAGCCGGTCGGACAGGTCGCAGAGCGCACGGGTGAGCTGCACCAGGTCCTGCACGACCTGACGCTCGCGCAGCGGCACCAGGTCCACCCCGAGCACCGGCACCCCGATGGCTTCCAGGGCGGCGATGACCGGCACGGCGTGCGCGTGCGCCGACACCAGCACCGCCATCGAGCCGTGCGGGTCCGCGCTGCGCAGCGCGCGCACCTGCGCGGCGAGGGCTGCGGCTTCGGCCGGCGGCCCGCCGGCGAAGAGCCGCAGGGTGAGCGCCGCTGCGGTGCCGGCGGCGCTGTGGCGCGCCGCCTCGCTCGGCGTGTAGGCGACCGCACCGGTGCGCAGCTCGTCGCGCTCGGGGAACACCTGCGCAAACACCTCGTTGGCGAAGGCCACCAGCTCGGGCACGGCGCGGAAATTGCGCGTCAGGCGCAGCGCGCCGAGCCGCACACCGCCCACGCCGGCCCGGCGCGCGGCGAGGAACAGCCCCACCTCGGCATCGCGGAAGCGGTAGATCGACTGCATCGGGTCGCCCACCACGAACAGCGTGCGGCCGTCGCCGGCTTCCCAGCCGGCGGTGAGGGCGGCGAGCAGCTCGTACTGCGCGAGCGAGGTGTCCTGGAATTCATCGACCAGGATGTGCTGCAGCGAGAGCCCGAGGCGCAGCGCGAGCTCGGTCGGCGCGCCCTCCTCGGTGAGCGCCTGGCGCGCGGCACCGGTGATGTAGGTGTGGTCGACGCGCTGCGCGAGCGCGAACTGCGCCTGCAGTTCGGCGGCGGCGTGCGCCAGCACTCGCGCCAGCGCTTCCAGGGTCGCGGCCTCCTCGGCGCCCAGCGCGGCCGGGGGGGCGCTGCGGACGGAAAGCAGCCCCTGGCGCGCCCCCGCAACGGCCTCGAGCTCGGCGATCACGCTGCGCAGCTCGGCGCGCGCGCCGGCAGCGGCGAAGGCCGTGCCCAGGTGCTTCTCGCTCAGCAGTCGCCGCCAGTCATCCTTGGCAAGCGCCAGGCGCGCGAGCGCCTGCCAGGCCGCGAGCGCGCCGGCGTCGGCGCCGAGCGCCCCGACCCCGGGCAGCGCCTCGGCCCGGGCGCGCACGTGCGCGGGGATGAGCGCCCGCAGGGCGCCGAGCGCACCGGCGGTGAGCGCCGCGAGGCTCGCATCGACGCGCGCGATGAGCGCGCGCGGGGACTCCCCGGCGACGAAGCGCAGCCAGTGGGCGCGCTCGCGCAGCAGCTGCGCCAGCAGCCCCTCGAGGTGCACCCAGTGATTGTCGAGCCGCTCGAACAGGCGCTGGGCGTGCGGGGCGAGCTCGGCATCGCTTTCCGCGTAGGTGAGGGTCAGCCGGGCTGCACGCGCGTACAGCTCCTGCGGCGCCTCGGTCACGGTGAGCGCGCCGCCGACGCGTGCCGCCACGGGCAGCTGCGCGGCGAGGGCGTAGTTGAAGGCATCGATGGTCTGGATGCGCAGCAGCTGCGGTGCGGCGCGCAGCTCGAAGCCGCAGCGGCGCATGTGCGCGCGCGCCGCCGCCGCCAGCGGCTCGAGCGTAGCCCGGTTGGGATCGTGCGGGACGAATTCGCCGGCGAGCACGCGCAGCACGCGCGCGCGCATCTCGGCCGCCGCCTTGCGCGTGAAGGTAATGGCGAGAATCTGTGCCGGATCACGCACCGTGCACAAGAGGCGCAGGTAACGCTCGGTGAGCACCGCGGTCTTGCCCGAGCCGGCGGGCGCTTCCAGCAGCACGCTCGCCTGCGGATCGCTCGCGGCGCGGCGCGTGGCGGCATCCGTTGGCGCACCCACCTCACTCATCGGCGTCTCCGGCGGGGGCGCCCTGCTGCGTCAGCGCGTGTGCGCCGATGCGGCATAGCGCCCCCAGGTGACAGTAGTCACAGGCGCCGGGGGCGGGCTCGACCGCGGCCTCCCCGGCGAGGAAGGCGCGAATGAGCCGCTCGAGCAGCTCGCGCCAGGCGCGCCGCTGCTCCGCCCAGGAGGGGCGCGCGCCGTCGGCCTGCGCGCCGAGCACCTCCAGGCGCGGCAGCACCTGTGCGGCTGCCGCGACGCCGCAGAAGCGCACCTCGCGCGCCGTCACGTTCACCGTGGCCAGCGCCACGACCTCATCGCCGAGGGCGGCGAGGTAGGCGAGCAGCTGCGGATGCGTCGGGTGCTCCCCGTACCAGTCGGGCGTGCCGGCGCGGCCGCTCTTGTAGTCGAGGATCACCTGCCCGGCCGCGGTCTCATCGATGCGATCGAGCCGCATGCGCAGCCGTCCGCCCCCGAGTGCCAGCTCGCGCGGGGCCTCGGTGGCGAGCACCGTGAAATCCCCGCGCGTGCGCTCGAGCGCGCACAGCGCGCCGATCAGGCGCACCGCGCGGCGGCATTCGCGCTCGAGCGGCGCCGGCAGGCCCGCCAGAAAGTCCAGCTGCGCCGGGTGGGTGCGGGCATGGGTCCGCCGGCGGCGCCGGCCGCGGGGGGCGAGCAGCAGCGCCTGGGCCGCCTGCGCCACGCACTCGCGGATCAGCCCCTCCAGCGCCGCCGGGGCGAGCCGCAGCAGCTCCCGCTGGGCACCCAGCCGTTCCCACAGCGTCTGCAGCGCGGCGTGCAGCAGCAGGCCGCGCTGGTCCATGGCCACCCCGGGCGCGGCCAGCGGCAGGTCGAGCGCGCCGAGCCGCAGCTCCGCGAAGGCGCGGAACGCGCAGGCGCTCTGCAGCGTCAGGGCGCGCGTGCCACCCGGCAGCGGCTGCAGCGGGTTCCATGGCGGAGCGCGCGCATCCTCGACGGACTCGGTCAGGCCGGCGCGCGCGAGGCGCGCCGGCAGCCACAGCGTGCCGGCAGGCCGCTCTGGCGCCGGCCACTCAGACACCAACGGCGTCGGCAGGAGTGCCAGGTCCCCTTCGCGTGCCGGAACTGACAGCTGCAGGTCCGTCGTGGCGGCCTTCAGGGCCGCCAGCAGCGTCGCGGCCTCGCGCGAGCGGCCCACCTCGCTCGCCTGCGGTATGCCGGCTGCGAGCTGCGCGGGCAGCGCCAGGAAGGGATCGGGCATGAGCGGCTGCGGCAGCACGTCCGCGCTCAGCGAGCCGAGCCAGATGCCGTCGTAGTGCACCACGGGGTCTGTGAGTACACCGCTCACGGTGACGGGCGCATCGGCGCCTGCGGCGCCGGCTGCGGTGTGCTGCGCCAGCTCGCGCAGCAGCGCCAGCGCCTCGGGCGCGGCACTCACCGCACTGAGCGCCTCGAGTTCCGCGTACGACTCGAGCAGTTCCTGCCAGGCGAGGCGGGCCGCGGGCGCCGCGGCCGAGGGATTCGGCCAGCTGAGGGCGGCGAGCGCGCGCGCGAAGCGTTCACACCAGCGCCGCGGCGTCAGGCGCTGCTGTGCCCCGAGGCGCAGCAGCGCAGCGCGCAGCTGTGCATCGAGTGCGCGCCCGGTGGCCGCAAGCGGTGCCGGTAAGAGCTGCAGCAGGCCCTGCAGCTCGCGCAGGTTGAGTGCACTCACCGCGCTCTCGCTCAGGTGCAGGGCCAGCGCGGCGCGCTCGGCGGCCGCGGGGCGCTCCCAGTAAGGCGCGAGTAACCATTGCCGCAGGGCATCCGCCTCGAACGTCGCACCGCTGAGGAGTGCGAGGCTCGTGAGCGCCTGGGCGATCAGGGGCTGCGCGGCGATTGCCTCGCCGCCCTCCTCGAGCACGCACGCGCCCGCCGGGTTGGCCGCGAGCAGTTCCTGCGGCCGCAGCGCGCCGCGGATGAGGGTGGCGAGGCGCGCGCGCCGCCCGGGTGGGCCCGGCAGCAGCACCAGCAGGCGCGCATCGGCGCATGCGGCGAGGCGTGCGTGGCACCAGGCGGCGATCGCCTCGAGCTCGGCCGCCGCATCCGTCGGTTGCCGCAGCTGCGGGCTGCGCGCTGGAGCGGGCACGGGGCGCGCGCACTCACCGCCGGTGAGCGCGGCGAGCCGTGGCGGGATGCTCGTAAAGCCCGCCAGGAGCGGCAAGGGTGTGCTGCCGCGGGGTGCCTGGGTCAGGCGCTCGAGCAGGGCAGGATGGTCGGCGGCGTTCAGCTCGGCGCAGCGCGCGCTCAGGAAGCGCTGCGCCTCGTACAGAAGTCCCGCCTCAGTCCCGGCAGCAGCGCGGCTCAGCGCGAGCCCGTAATCGGCGGCGAGCGCGGCCGCCTGCTGCAGGGCGCGCGCCAGCAGGCCCTCGTCGAAGAACACCGCGCCACGTGCGGCTGCCGTGGCGGCCTGCCGCCACAGCAGCCACTCCTCGCTCGCGCTCAGGGCCCGCGGCCACGCCTGCGGGTCCTGTGCGGCGCGCTGCTCGCATTCCTGGCGCACCCAGGCGCGTACCGTGAGCACCTGCGGGCTCGGCCACACGGTGCGCGCCTGCCGCAGCTGGGCGGTGGCATAGGCCAGCTGCACGGCCCGGCGCCGCGCGCGCGTCGGCACGAGCAGCGTGCCGCCCTCAGTCAGGTGCGCGAGGAGATTGGCAGGCAGGCTGAGCAAGGAAGCCCGGGTGCGCGAGCTCGCGCCCTCCCTCAGGCGAAGCGGCCGCTGATGACGTTGGTGCCGGCCTCGTGCGCGGGAGGCTCCTCGGCATAGCCGCTCAGGAGCTCCTCGATGCGTGCGAACACCTCGCGCAGCGTGGCCGCATCCGGCAGGTTGGTGATGCGGAAGTGGTTGCGGTAGGGCACGTTGAAGCTCACCCCCGGGGCGATGAGCACGTGCTTTTGCTCGAGCAGGTCGAGGGCGAACTGCTGGTCATCGAACTGCGGCAGCACCGCCGCATTCACCCCGGGGAAGGCGTACATGGCCCCGCCGGGCGGCGCCAGCGTGAGGAAGCGGCTGCGCGCGCTCGCCTCCAGGATCGTGGCGCGTGACTCGTACAGGCGGCCGCCGGGGGCGACGAGCTCGCGGATGCTCTGGTGGCCGCCGAGCGCGGTCTGCACCGCCCACTGTGCCATGACGTTGCTGCACAGGCGCAGCGAGGAGAGCAGCTCGAGCGCGCCGAGGTAGTCGGCCGCGGCGTGGGTGCGCCCGGAGAACACCGCCCAGCCGACCCGGTAGCCGCAGGCGCGGTACACCTTGGACAGTCCCGAGAGCGTGGCGCACAGCGTGCCGTGCACCAGGGTCGCGAGCGGCACGAACTGCGCATCCGCATAGGTCATCTGATCGTAGATCTCGTCGCTGAAGACGACCAGCGCGTGGCGCTCGGCCAGGCGCACGAGCGCCTCGAGCACTGCGCGCGGGTAGACCGCGCCGGTGGGGTTGTTGGGGTTGATGACGACGATCGCCCGCGTGCGCGGGGTGATGAGGCGCGCCAGCTCCTCCGGATCAGGCACGAAGGCGTTCTCCGGGCGGCACGGGTAGTGCACGGCGCGGCCGCGGTTGAGCGTCACCGCCGCCGTCCACAACGGGTAGTCGGGGCTCGGCACCAGCACCTCGTCGCCCTCATTCAGCAGCGCCCGCAGCGTCAGGTCGATCAGCTCGCTCACGCCGTTGCCGATGAAGACCTCCTCGGCGGTGACGCCGGTGATGCCGCGCGCCTGCTGCTGCATTACCACCGCCTCGCGCGCCGGGAAGATGCCCTTCTGGTGGCAGTAGCCCTCCGCCTCCGGCAGGTTCTCGATCATGGCGAGGCGCATCGTCTCGGGCGTGCGCAGCCCGAAGGCACGCGGGTTGCCGATGTTGAGCGAGATGATCTCGTATCCCTGGCGCTCGAGCTCGTGCGCGCGGCGCGCCAGGCGCCCGCGGATCTCGTAGCGGACGTGCTTCAGGCCCTCGCTCGGGCGGACGGTGGCGTCACTCATCGCACAAGGATAGCAGCTGAGGGCAGCGTCGCCGCCCGCGCCGGGCGCGAAACTGTGACGCCGCCGCTGCGCGCCTGCGGTGCGCTACGGCGGCGGCAGCTCGCGCCAGCGGCGGCAGGCGAGGCGGTGCTCGGCGGAGGGCCCCTCCCAGACCGGCGCCATGGCGCACGCGGGCTGTGCGTAGCCGCAGCGCCCGCGATACGGGCAGCCGCCCTCCCCGGCCGGCTCCTCCGGCGCTGACGCGCGCGCGCGCCGCAGCCGCTCGGGCTCGCGCTGCGCATCCAGCAGCGGCACGGAGTCGAGCAGCTCACGGGTGTAGGGGTGGCCGGGGGCGCTGAACAGGGTCGCGGCGGGGGCGAGCTCCACCATGCGCCCGCGCAGGAGCACCAGGACGCGCTCGCACAGCGCACGCACGCTTGCCAGGTTGTGGGTGATGAACAGCAGTGCGACGCCGTGGCGGTGCTTGAGCGCCTGCAGCAGCTCGAGCAGCTGCGCCTGGCTCGAGACATCCAGGGCACTCAGCGGCTCATCGCACACCAGCACGGCCGGCTCGAGCACCATGGCGCGCGCGAGGCCCAGGCGCTGGCACTGGCCACCGGAGAGCTGATGCGGGAAGCGCTGCGCGAGCTCGGGCTCGAGCCCCACCTGCGCGAGCGCCCGGAGCACGCGCTCCTCGCGCTCCGCGACAGGCAATCCCGGCGCGTGCACGCTCAGGCCCTCGGCGACGATGTCCAGGGCGCGCTGGCGCGGGTCGAGGCTCGCGAGCCCGTCCTGAAAGATCAGCTGCAGTCGTGCGCGGCAGGCGCGCACCGCCGCCGGTCCGAGTGTCTCGGGGGATGCGCCCTGCCAGAGGATGCGGCCGGCGCTCGGCGGGAGGAGCTTCAGAAGCGCGCGTGCGAGCGTCGACTTGCCGCTGCCGCTCTCCCCCACCACCGCGAGTGACTCGCCCGCGTGCAGCGCGAGGCTCACCTCCGCGAGGGCGGGCACCGGCTCGCTGGTGAGTCCCCAGCGCGGCCGGTGGTAGGTGACGCTCAGGTTCTCGGCGGCGAGCGCCACGGGGGCCGTGGGCGAGCCGCCCTCGCGAGCCGGTGCCGCCCCGTTGAGCGCACGCGCGGCGCCCACCAGCGCGCGCGCGTAGGGGGTGCGCGCGGCCTCGAGCACCTGCTGCGCGCTGCCGCACTCGACGAGCGTGCCGTCGCGCAACACGCCGATGCGGTCGGCGAGACCCGCGACCGCCCCCAGATCGTGGGTGATCAGCACCAGAGTGAGACTGCCCGAGCGCTTCAGCTCCAGCAGCAGCGCAAGGATCTGTGCCTGCACGGTGACATCGAGCGATGAGGTCGGCTCGTCGGCGATGAGCAGCTGCGGGCTGGCGGCGAGCGCAAGCGCGATCATGGCGCGCTGGCGCAGGCCCCCGGAGAGCTCGTGCGGGTATTGCTGCAGGCGCCGTGCGGCGTCCGCGATGTGCACGCGCTCGAGCAGCGCGTGCGCGGCGCGGCGCGCCTGGCGCGCGGACTCCCTCAGGTGCCGCACGCGCACCTCGCTGATCTGCGCGCCGATGCGCAGGTGCGGGGTGAGGCAGCTCGAGGGGTCCTGGAACACCGTGCCGATGCGTGCACCGCGCAGCTGATCCAGCGCCCCCGCGGCGAGCCCGAGCAGCTCGCGCCCGCGGAAGCGCGCGCTGCCCCTCACCCGTGCCGGCGGCGCGAGCAACCCCAGGACCGCCATGAACGCCTGGCTCTTGCCGGCGCCGGACTCGCCCACCACGCCCAGGCACTCCCCGGGGGACACGCTGAGTGTCAGGTCGCGCACGGCATGCACCACCGCCGCCGGGGTGTGGAAGTCGACGCAGAGGCCACGGATGTCCAGCAGCGCGCTCACCGCCTCACTCCTGGTGCGGGTCGAGCGCATCGCGCAGCGCATCGCCCAGGCGGTTCAGGCACAGCAGCAGCGTTACGAGCAGCACGGAGGGCACCACGATCAGCCACGGCGCCGCACTCATCTCCTGGGCCCCGTTGGCGATCAGGTTGCCGAGGCTCGCGCGCGGCTCCTGCACGCCGAGCCCGAGGAAGCTGAGGAACCCCTCGTAGAGGATCATCTGCGGCACGGTCAGCGTCGCATAGACGATCACCGGGCCGATGAGGTTCGGCAGCACGTGGCGCGTCACGATCCTCGCGGGCGGCACGCCCAGCGCGCGCGCCGCCTCGATGAAGGGCCGGCGCTTCAGGGCGAGGGTCTGGGCGCGCACGATGCGCGCGCTCGTGAGCCAGCCGACCGCCCCGAGGGCGACGAACAGCACGGCGAGGCTGCCGCGTGGCAGCAGACTGGTGAAGATGATGACGATCAGCAGGTAGGGCAGCGAGTACAGCACGTCCACCGCACGCATCATGAGCTGATCGGTGCGGCCGCCGGCGTAGCCGGCGAGCGCGCCGTAGCCGATGCCGAACACCACGCTCACGGCGCTCGCGCACAGGCTGACCAGGAGCGAGAGCCGCAGCGCCCCGAGCACGCGCACGTACAGGTCGCGCCCGAGGCGGTCGGTGCCGAGCCAGTGCGCGGCCGCCTGTCCCGGCGGGGCGGCGAGGTGCCGCCAGTCGAGGGCGTCGAAGCGCCACGGACTTAGCAGCGGGCCGGCCAGCGCCAGCACCAAGAGCACGCCGAGGCCGAGCAGCGCGAAGCGCGCCGAAGGCTGCGCGGCGAGCCGCGCCGCGAGGCTGCGCCACGGGCCCGCGCGCGCCGCCTCACTCGAGCCCATGGCGCACGCTCGGGTCGAGCCAGGCGCAGACCAGGTCGACCAGGAAGTTCATGACGAGCGTGAGCGCTGCGTACACGATGACCATGCCGAGCACGAGCGGGTAGTCGCGGTCGATCGCGCCCTGCACCAGGTAGCGCCCGGTGCCCGGCAGGCCGAACACCGTCTCGACCACCAGCGAGCCGGTGACGAGGAAGGCGATCGCGGGCCCGAGGTAGCTCAGCACCGGCAGCAGCGCGGGCGGCAGCGCGTGCCGCAGCAGCACCCGCGGCGTACCGAGGCCGCGCGCGCGCGCGCTGCGCACGTACGGGGCGCGCAGCACCTCGAGCAGGCTCGCGCGCATCAGGCGCAGCAGCGCTGCCGCCACCGGCAGCGCCAGGGTGATGGCCGGCAGGATGAGGTGGCGCAGCGGGGGCGCCTCAAGTCCGCCGGCCGGCAGTAACTGCCAGGTGAGCGCAAAGAGCAGCACCAGCAGCGGCCCGACCACGAAGCCCGGCAGCGCCAGCGCCAGTGCGCTGAGCGCGCCGGCGAGCTGATCGAGCGCACGCGCGCGCCACAGCGCCGCGGCGATGCCGCCGGGTATGCCGGCGAGCAGGGCCAGCAGCAGCGCCAGCGCACCGAGCGCGGCGCTCACCGGCAGGCCCTGGGCGATCAGCTCCCCGACGCTGAAGTCGCGCTCGCGCAGTGAGGCGCCGAAGTCCCCGTGGGCGAGACCGCGCAGGTAGCGCGCGTACTGCTCGGCGAGCGGTCGATCGAGTCCGTAGGCGCGCGCGAGGTTGGCGCGCACCTGCGGGGCGAGGGTCTGTTCCTGGTCGAAGGGGCCGCCGGGAGCCAGGCGCAGGATCAGGAAGGAGGCCGTGACGATGACGATGAGCGTGGGGATCAGTCCGGCGAGGCGCCGGAGGACGTAGCTCAGCATGGGCCGAGGACTTTAGGGAGGGGCTGCGCAATTCGTCAACGCCACGACCCGTCCCGGCAACCGTGCGGCCGGTGGCCCGTTATACTGGGCTTTTCCACGCCCGCCGCGGCGGGCCCCTCAAAAGAGCACAGCAAGAGCACACGGGAATGAAGCGGATTCTGGTCGGCATCAAGCGCGTCGTTGACTACAACGTGCGTATCCGGGTGAAGCCGGACAACACCGGCGTCATCACCGAAGGGGTCAAGATGAGCGTCAACCCCTTCGACGAGATCGCGCTCGAGGAGGCGCTGCGCATCAAGGAGCGCGGCCTCGCCGAGGAAGTGGTCGTCGCCACCGTCGGCCCGGCGGACTGCCAGCAGCAGCTGCGGACCGCGCTCGCGATGGGGGCCGACCGCGCCCTGCACGTGCAGGCCGACGGGGTGATCGAGCCGCTCATGGCCGCGAAGGTGCTCCTGAAGCTGGTGGAGAAGGAGCAGCCGCTGCTGGTGATCCTCGGCAAGCAGGCGATCGATGATGACAATGGCCAGACCGGGCAGATGCTGGCGGCGCTGTGGCAGCGCCCGCAGGCCACCTACGCTTCCAAGCTCGAGCTGCAGGGGGAAACGGCGCGCGTGACGCGCGAGGTGGATGCGGGGCTTGAGACGCTCGAGGTCGACCTGCCGGCCGTGATCACCACGGACCTGCGCCTGAACGAGCCGCGCTACGTGAAGCTGCCGGACATCATGAAGGCCAAGAAGAAGCCGCTCGAGACCCTGACGCTCGGCGCCCTCGGCGTCGAGCCGCGCCAGCAGCTGAAGCTGGTGCGCTTCGAGCCGCCGCCGCAGCGCCAGAAGGGCATCCGGGTGAAGGATGCGGCCGAGCTGGTCGAGGCGCTGAAGAAGAAGGGTCTGCTGTGAACGCCAAAGTACTCATCGTCGCCGAGCACGCGGGCGGCAAGTTAAATCCAGCCACCGCCAAGTGCGTCAGCTGCGCCCGCACCCTGGCCGGAGCCGAGATCAGCATCGTGGTGCTCGCCGCCAGTGCTGCGGGCGTGGCGGCGCAGGCCGCGCAGCTGCCCGTCGCGCGGGTGCTCACGCTCGAGAATCCGGCCAACGAGCCCGCCCTCGCCGCCGTGCTGGCACCGCAGGTGGCCGCACTCGCCGGCCCGTACACGCACCTGTTCGGCGCCTCGACCACCTTCGGCAAGGACCTGATGGCACGCGTCGCCGGACTCCTCGATGCGCCGCAGGTGAGCGACATCATGGCGATCGAGAGCGCGAGCCGCTTCCGGCGGCCGATCTTCGCCGGCAACGCCATCCTGACGGTCGACAGCAGCGCCGCGGACAAGCTGGTGGGCACGGTGCGCGCCGCCTCCTTCGAGGCCGCGCCCTCCGGCGCCAGCGCCGCGCCCATCGAGGCGGCGAATGTCAGCGTCACGCTGCCGACGCACACGCGCTTCGTGTCGGTGTCGGCGGCCAAGAGCGACCGCCCGGACCTGCAGACCGCCGCGCGCGTGATCTCGGGCGGCCGAGCGCTCGGGAGCGCAGAGGGCTTCAGGCTCCTCTACCAGCTCGCCGACAAGCTCGGCGCGGCCGTGGGCGCCTCGCGCGCCGCGGTGGATGCCGGCTACGCGCCCAACGAGATGCAGGTCGGGCAGACCGGCAAGATCATCGCGCCCGAGCTGTACGTGGCGGTGGGCATCTCCGGGGCCATCCAGCATCTCACCGGCATCAAGGACGCCCGCACGATCGTCGCCATCAACAAGGACGGCGAGGCGCCGATCTTCGAGGTCGCCGACTTCGGCCTGGTCGGCGACCTGTTCCAGGTGATCCCGGAGATCGAGCGGCTGCTCTAGAGCTGGTTCAGCACGTACTCGGCGGCGGACACCTTGAACTCGCCGGGGGCCTCCACGTAGACGCCCTTGGCGAGCCCGTCCTTGGCGAGGATCGCGAAGCGCTGGCCGCGCATGCCCATGCCGTAGCCCTTGGCATCCAGCTCCAGCCCGAGCGCGCGCGCGTAGTCGCCGTTGCCGTCGGCCAGCATCATCACCTTGTCGCCGACGCCGGAGGACTTGCCCCAGGCGTTCATGACGAACACGTCGTTGACCGCCATGCAGGCGATGGTGTCCACGCCTTTGGCGCGCAGCTGGTCGGCGAGCTCGACGAAGCCGGGCAGGTGCTTGGCGTCGCACGTCGGGGTGAAGGCGCCGGGCACCGAGAACAGCACCACCGTCTTGCCGCTGAAGAGCTCGTCCGTGGAGATGTCCTTCGGGCCTTCCTTGGTCATCCGCTTGAGCTTGCCCGAGGGCATGCGCTCGCCTGCCTTGATCGCCATGTGGTGTTCCTTTCGCGTGTTGCCGGGCGCCCCGCTCACGGGAGGCGCGCCAATGAAAAGGGCCGGGAGATTTTCTCTCGCCGGCCCCGTTGATTTCCAGCGTAGGGGGAAACCCTTACGCGCTCAGGCCTGGCGGGCGTGCAGCGCCCAGAGGTTCGCCAGCTTCTCCAGGTTCGGGTCGCCCTTGACGGCCTTGAAGCTCTTGACCGCCTCATCCTTGTGGCCGCCCTTGAGCTGCGCAATGCCGAGCAGCAGGCGCGCCTCGGGCTCGCTCTTCACGCCGCCCTTGGCGAGGCCCTTGGAGATCTCGTCCGCCGCCTTGTCGTATTGGCCATAGCCCAGGTAAGCGAGCCCGACGCCGACGTTCTTGGCGCCGGTGGCCGAGGTCTCGGCCTCCTTCTCGGTCTTCGGCAGCGAGGCCTGGTCCGTGGCGGCGGTCTTCTTCACCGTCTCGAGCAGGCGGGTGTTGCGGTCCTTGATGCGCTGGTCGGTGAAAGCGTTGCTGGCGAAGCCCTTCTCGAGGAACTTCTGCGCCTCACCCGGGGAGCCGGCTTCCAGCGCCAGCTGCGCGGCCTCGTTGAAGTCGCTCGGCTGCGAGAGCACGTCAACCTCGCTCATGAGGCGGTAGGTCTGCAGCGTGGCCGAGTCATTCCCCGAGGTCTCCTTCTGCACGGTGAACAGCAGCTGCTTCCACACCTCGGGCTTGGGGTAGTAGGCCACCATGCGCTCGAGCGCGTGCTCCTGGCAGGCCGCATCCTCGAGCTTGACGCAGGCACTGAGCACCAGGGCCAGCTGCTGGTCTTTGGGCTGCTGGCCGGCCTTGATCTCCTGGTCGACCAGCGAATCCTCGATCTTGACCGTGTTCTTCCAGTCGCCCTTCAGGTAGTAGGCCTGGGCGAGGATGTTCTTGTCCTCCTCGCTCGCGGTGCCTGCCTTGACGGCGCGCTGGCCGTACTCGACGGCCTTGTCGTAGTTCTTAATCTGGTAGTTGACGGCCTGCAGGATGTGCACCTGCCGCGGCACGTTGGCCTCGTTCATGTAGCTGTTGTTGAGCTGCTCCTCGCACGCCTTGGCCGCCTCGCTGTAGTTGCCGGCGCCGATGTTGGCCTGGCAGGCAAACTCCGCGATCGTGTAGACGTCGAAGGGGTTCTTGTCCGGGAGCCCTTCCGCCTCCTTGATCTTGGCGAGCGCGCCCGACCAGTTCTTGGACTTCATCATGTCCTGGGCCGGACTCAGGAGCTTCGCCACCTTCTCGGAGTTGGTGGGCTTGCCCCCGGCGGCGAGCGCGGGCGCGGCAGTGATCAGCAGGGCGATGGCAGCGGCCGGGGCCGCCACCAGGGTAACCGTTGACTTCATAGGGATGTTTCGTACCTGACGTTAGGAGCCGAATTCCGCGACGTTCACGAAGCCGATCTTCTGCATGCGATTGTGCTGGGCCGCGGCCAGCACCTTCGCCACCGCGTCGTACTTGGCGCGCCGGTCGGGACGCAGGTGAATTTCCGGCTGCGGATCCTTCACGGACTCGTTGCGGAAGTAGCCTTCCAGCGTCGCCATGTCCGGCACCGGCGTGCCGTTCCAGGCCACGGTGCCATCGAAGTCGATCTCCAGGTCGATCACCTCAGGCGGGGTGTCGGGCGGTGGCGGCTGGGCGTTCGGATTGGGCATGTCGAGCTTGACCGCGTGCGTCATGACCGGGAGCGAGACGATCAGGGTCACCAGCAGCACCAGCATGACGTCGATGAGCGGCGTCGTGTTGATGTCGCACATCACGCCGGAGCTGGAACCAACACTCATTGCCATGGGATTGAGCTCCTCGAGACTTAGCGGTAGCCGCGCACGCCGTGGTCGGGCTCGGTGAGGAAGCCGACCTTCACCACCCCGCCGCGCTGGATCATGTACATGACGCGCCCGATGGCCTCGTAGCGGGTCTCCTTGTCGCCGCGGATGTGGATCTCGGGTTGCGGCTTCTTCACCGCGGCGGCCTTGACGTTGGCCAGCAGGTCGTTCTGGCTGGCCAGCCGCTTGTCGTTCCAGTAGATGTTGCCCTCCTTGTCGACCGCGATGGTGATGTTCTCCGGCTTGGTCTGGGTCGGGATGTTGACCGCCTTGGGCAGGTTCACCTTGACCGTCTTGTTGATCACGGGAATGGTGATCAGGAAGATGATCAGCAGCACCAGCATGACGTCCACCAGCGGCGTCGTGTTGATGGTCGACATTGCGGTGGGCTCTTCCGAGTTACCCCCGCCTACACTCATTGCCATGGCAGCGACTCCTTAGAGCGCGCTTCCGTCGAGGCCCGCGGCGTGCCAGGCGCACTCCGCGAGCCCACGGATGCGGCGCTTCCTACTTGCCGAGCGGTTGGGCCTTGGCGGCGGCCGGGCGCACCCCGCCGCCGGTCTCAACCCGCGCGCCCCCTACCAGGTAGGCATGCAGGTCGCTCGCGAAGTTCCGCAGCGCATCCTGCAGCGCCTTGTTGCGTCCCAGCAGCCAGTTGTAGCCCATGACCGCGGGCACCGCCACGAACAATCCGATGGCGGTCATGATGAGCGCCTCACCGACCGGGCCGGCCACCTTGTCGATGCTCGCCTGGCCGGCGATGCCGATGCCGACGAGGGCGTTCAGGATGCCCCACACCGTGCCGAACAGTCCGACGAACGGCGCGGTCGAGCCGACGGTCGCGAGCAGCCCGAGCCCATTGGAGAGCTTGCTGTTGACGGTGTCCACGGCGCGCTGCAGCGACATGGTGATCCACTCGTTGAGGTCGATGCGGTCGGTCAGGCGACCGTCGTGGTGCGAGGCGGCGCGCAGGCCGTCCTCGGCGATGGCACGGAACTCATCGCCCTTCTTCAGTCGCTCGACACCGTCCTTCACCGACGGGGCGGTCCAGAACTGCTTCTCGACCACGCGCACGGACTGGCGCAGTTTGCGCTGGTCCCACAGCTTCGTGAGCATCACGTACCAGGAGGCCAGCGACATGATGACGAGCAGCACGAGCACCGAGCGCGCGACGATATCGCCGGTCTGCCACAGCGCGGTCAGGCCGTAGGGATTCTCGACCTGGGCGGTCGGTGGGGCGATGGGAGCGGGTTGGTTTTCCATAGTTTCCTCGAAAAAAAGAGCCGCCCGGGTTAGGGGCGGCGCCTGGATCAATAGTGTTATCTGGTCATCTGGAACTTGATGCGGAAGTCAAAGCAGGAGTCGACCGCCTTGCCATCCTCGGTGCCCGGCTGGATGTAGCGGGCCCCGGCCTTCACCAGCGCGAGTGCGCCCTCATCCAGGCGCGCGCTGCCGGAGCTCGCGGCGATCTTCGGGTCCTCGGTCAGCTTGCCGCTGGCGCCGATGCACACGTGCACCGTGGGGGAGCCCTCCTCCCCTAAGCGCTTGGAGGCCGCCGGATAGAAGTCTTCCGAGTTCGGGAAGCCCTTGCCGATCTTGGGGGCCGTCTTGTTGACCGGCTTGGCGACCACCGGGGCGGCCACGTGCTGGGTCGTGGTGTTGGAGATCGCGGTGGTGGTCTGCGCCACCGGCATCTCGACGATGGTGTCGGTCGGCGGGATCTCCACCGGCGGGCGCTCGAAGGTCGGCGGCGGCGGCGGCGGCGGCGGCGCGTCCTTGTGCGTCTCGGTCTCGATGACCGTCTGGATCGGTGGCGCGATCACCTCGATCGCGCGCCGCGCCAGGCCGCTGGCCAGCGCCCAGAAGATGAACAGGTGCAGGAGGATGATGGCGATGAGCACCAAGCCGCGGCGCGTTAAGAAGCCGGAGTCTTGTTCGAGGTAGGCTGCCATGAGTTATTCAAATGCCGTCAGTCATCCAAACCACCGGGCGCGCGTTTGATCCGCGCTTGCGACTCCCCCGTTCGAGAAACCCGGACCTCAAGTCCGCAGCATCAGCAGCTGCGCACTTCCCTCATCGCTTCGGGCCGACAAACCTTTTCCGGCATCCGCCCTCGTCGGGTGCTGTGATTATAAGAGTCACCCACGAAGACTGTGCGCTTAAGCGCAGCACGGACGCGTGTGCGCGAACTGTAACCGCTGCCATATCCACTGACAACTCCGCCGGCGGCTTAAGAATGGCGTCGACGTGTCTGTATCGGCTCGGTGACGGCCCCCTGGGAGGCGCTGCCGACGAGGCGCGCGTACTTGGCGAGCACGCCATGGCTGGCGAACGGGCGGGCGGGCTTCCAGGCCTTACGGCGGCGCTGCAGCTCGGCAGCCGGCAGCTGCACCGTAAGCTCGCGCCGCAGTGCATCGATCACGATGCGATCGCCGCTGCGGATGAGGCCAATGGGCCCGCCAACCGCGGCTTCCGGCGAGATATGTCCGACCACGAAGCCGTGGCTGCCGCCGGAGAAGCGCCCGTCGGTGATGAGCGCGACCTTGTCCCCGAGCCCGCGCCCCATGATGGCGCTGGTGGGCGAGAGCATCTCGCGCATGCCCGGGCCCCCGCGCGGACCCTCGTTGCGGATGACCACCACGTCCCCGGCGCGCACGCGCCCCGCCAGGATCGCGGCCGTCGCCCGCTCCTCGCCCTCAAACACGCGCGCGCGCCCCTCGAAGCGCTCTCCCTCCTTGCCCGTCACCTTCGCCACCGCACCCTCGGGGGCGAGGTTGCCGTAGAGCACCACGAGGTGGCTGTCCTTCTTCAGGGGCCGCGACAGTGGCCGGACAATGTCCTGATCGCTCATGTACATGGGGACCTTTTGCAAATTCTCCCTGAGCGTATGCCCGGTGACGGTGCGGCAGTCCCCGTGCAGCAGGCCGCCCTCGAGCAGCATCTTCATCAGCGGCTGAATGCCCCCGATCGCGACTAGCTCGGACATCAGGTACCGGCCGCTCGGCTTCAGGTCCGCGAGCACCGGGGAACGCCGTCCGAGGCGCGTGAAGTCATCGAGCGTGAGCTTGACGCCGGCCGCCTGGGCGATCGCCAGCAGATGCAGCACGGCGTTGGTCGAGCCCCCGAGCGCGATCACGACGGTAATGGCGTTCTCGAAGGCGCGCCGGGTGAGGATGTCGCGCGGTCGCAGCCCGTCGCGCACCAGGCGCACCACGGCCTCCCCCGCGCGGTGGCTGTCCGAGCGCTTGTCCGCCCCCACCGCCTCCTGCGCGGAGCTTCCCGGGAGCGACAGCCCCAGGGCCTCGATCGCCGAGGCCATGGTGTTGGCCGTGTACATGCCCCCGCAGCTGCCCGGTCCGGGGATCGCGGTGCGCTCGATCTCCAGCAGCTGCCCGCTGCTTAAGCGCCCGGCGGCGTGCGCCCCGACCGCCTCGAAGACCGAGATGATGTCGCGCCGCTGTACGCCCGGGCGGATGGTGCCGCCGTAGACGAACACCGCCGGGCGGTTCAGGCGCGCCAGCGCCATGGCACAGCCGGGCATGTTCTTGTCGCAGCCGCCGAGGGCCACCAGGCCGTCAAAGCCGGCGGCCCCCGCCACGGCCTCGATCGAGTCGGCGATGATCTCGCGCGACACCAGCGAGTAGCGCATCCCGGGCGTACCCATGGAGATGCCGTCCGAGACGGTGATGGTGTTGAAGAGCACGCTCTTGCCACCGGCGGCATCGACCCCGGCGCAGGCCTCACGCGCGAGCTCGCCGATGTGCATGTTGCAGGGGGTGACGTTGGCCCAGGTCGAGGCGACCCCGATCTGCGGCCGCGTGAAGTCCTCGTCCGTGAAGCCCACGGCGCGCAGCATGGCGCGCGAGGGCGCCTGCTTCACCCCGTCCATGACCACGTGCGAGTACTGGCGCGGATCGACCGTTCGCTTAGGCATCGCCGTCCTTCTCATGAGCCCTGCCGCGCGCCGCCCTCGAGTGCCGCGCGCATGCGGTTAAAGCCGAGTGCCCCCGCCGCCGTCATCGCAAGCGGCAGCAACAGCGCGTACTGTCCCGCCCCGCGCGCGAGCCGCTCGAGCGCCATGTACGCCAGCACGCCGAGCGGCGGGGCGATCCCGCCGCGCAGCCCGGTGAGTGTCACGTGCACGCCCATGTAGTGCTGCGCGCGCCCGAGGGAGGCGAAGTCATTGTGGCCGAGGTTCCAGCCTAGATTAGCACCGGCCGTGGCCGCACCGAGCAGCACCGCGCCGCACCACAATACCGGGAGCGAGGCCAGGAAGACCCCGAGGCACAGCGCGCAGCTCGCGGCCACCAGCGCCCAGCCCTGGCGCGAGCGGTAGCGCACCACGTGCGAGCCGTCGAAGAGCCGCGACCACCAGGGCATGAAGACCGGCTGGCTGATGAGCGGCACCACCGCGAGCAGCGCGATCTGCGTGCCGCTGGAGAGGTGCAGGCCTTCGGAGAAGATGAGCACCAGCTGCGCGGTGAGCATGAGGTTGCCGGCGCCGAAGATGCCCATCCACAGCATGTACTCGCGGTAAGCGGGGTCCTCCTTGAGGATCTGCGTCAGCATCGCGAGGCTGAAGGGCTCGCTGCTGATGCCGCTCGCGGCCTCCGCCTGCAGCAGCTGGAACTCGCGCCGCACGCGCATGGCGCGATACAGCCACGCGGCCGTGAGGCCGGCGAGCGCACCGCCGCCATACAGCCAGCGCGCATCGAGCGCCTGCGCCTGCAGCGCCCAGCCCACCAGCGCCGCCGAGCTCGCCACCGCGATCGCGTTCACGATGACGATGCGTCCGGTGATGCGCGCCAGCACGTTGCGCGGGTAGTTGGAGGTCCACACCGCCGCGCGCACCGTGAGGATCCCGGCCCACACCACGCGCGCCGCGATGATCGAGCCGACCGTGAGCCACAGTCCGGCGGAGGCGCGCGAGGCAAGCGCGACGCAGCCGACCAGGAGCGCAAAGCCCGCCTGCAGGGCAACCATCAGCTGCACGCGCGCGCGCCCGTGCGCGACGTTGGCCCATACGAAGGAGAGCACGTTGGAGAAGGCCGGCGCGCCGCTCACCAGGCCGACCGCCAGGTTGACCCCGAGCACCGAAGCCGCGCCGGCGAAGTGCTGCTTCACCAGCACGGCGGCGGTGGCGCCCTCGACCAGCCCGAGCGTGAAGCCCAGCAGCCCCCAGGGCAGGATCTCGCGGCGGAATATGCCCTCGGCGAGGGGGCTGGGCTTACCGGGTCGGCCTTGAGGCACGCGTGAAGCTTAAAGCGCGCGCGTCTCGCGTGCACCGGGGGCCGCGTTGACAAGCGAGCCGGCCGTGTGCTCCTATCGATGCATCAGGTTTCGTTCGCCACGCATGTACACCATGACCGCCGCAGCCCCCTGCCCCGCCGTGACGCCGCCAGGCGCCGCGCGCGCGCTGCTGCTGGTACTGCTGCCCCGCCTGCTCCTTATTGGAGCACGGTGCGGGGCCCGCGCGGACGCCTGACAGAAACACCAGGCACGCGCGATAAGACACCAGGACCCCGCACCGGCACCAAGGCCGCTGCGGGGTTTTTTACGTTTGCCGCATGAGGCATTGAGGAGTGACTTCGATGAGGCTGTATTCGCAGAAAGACGTCGACAAGCGGGCCCTGAAGGGGGCGCGCATCGCCATCCTCGGCTACGGCAGCCAGGGGCGCGCACACGCCCTCAACCTGCACGACTCGGGCTTCGACGTCGTGGTCGGCGTGCGCAAGGGCGGCGCCGGCTGGAAGCAGGCGAAGAAGGCGGGCCTCAAGGTGGCCGAGCCGGCCGCGGCGGTGAAGGATGCCGACCTGGTCGCGATCCTCATCCCGGACACCGCGCAGAAGGAGTTCTACAAGAGCATCAAGGGCGACTTGAAGCGCGGCGCGACGCTGCTGTTTGCGCACGGCTTCAACGTGCACTTCAAGCAGGTGAAGCCGCGCAAGGACCTGGACGTGGTGCTGATCGCCCCCAAGGGCCCGGGTGATCTGGTGCGGCGCCAGTACCAGGAGGGCGCCGGCGTGCCGTGCCTGCTGGCGGTGGCGCAGGATGCCAGCGGCAAGGCGCACGCCAAGGCGCTCGCCTACGCGCACGGCATCGGCGGCACGCGCGGCGGGGTCATCGAGACCACCTTCGCGGAGGAGACCGAGACCGACCTGTTCGGCGAGCAGGCGGTGCTGTGCGGCGGCGCCACCGAGCTGGTGGTGAAGGGCTTCGAGACGCTGGTGGAGGCCGGCTACCAGCCCGAGGTGGCCTACTACGAGTGCCTGCACGAGCTGAAGCTCATCGTCGACCTGCTGTACGAGGGCGGCATCGCCAAGATGCACAAGTTCATCTCCGAGACCGCCAAGTACGGCGACCTCACGCGCGGCCCGCGCATCGTCAACGAGCGCGTCAAGAACGAGATGCGCAAGGTGCTCAAGGAAGTGCAGAGCGGACGCTTCGCGCGCCAGTGGATCAAGGAGAACGAGAGCGGCAAGGGCGAGTACCAGAAGCTGCTCGATGCCGACCTCGACCGCCAGATCGAGAAGGTGGGCGCGCAGCTGCGCTCGCGCATGGCCTGGCTGCAGGAGAAGCGCGCCTGAGGCGCGCCCGGCCGTGAACCCCTAAACCGCAAACCCGGAAGTGCCTTATGGTCGCCAATCCCGACCGTGTCCTGATCTTCGATACCACGCTGCGCGATGGGGAACAGTCCCCCGGCTGCAGCATGACGCAGCCGGAGAAGGTGCGCGTCGCGCGCGCGCTGGCCGAGCTCGGCGTCGACGTGATCGAGGCCGGCTTCCCGGCCGCCTCGCGCGGGGACTTCGAGAGCGTCTCGGCCGTGGCGCGCGAGGTGCAGGGGCCGATCATCTGCGCACTGGCGCGCTGCAACCCGGATGACATCGAGCTCGCCCACCGCGCGCTCAGCGCCGCCGCACAGCGGCGCATCCACGTGTTCCTCGCCACCAGCGCCATCCACCGCCAGTACAAGCTCAACATGGCGCAGGATGAGATCCTGCGCCTGGCCGCGGCCGGCGTGGCGCGCGCGCGCGAGCTGTGCGCGGACGTGGAGTTCTCCCCCGAGGACGCCTCGCGCACCGAGCTCGAGTTCCTCGCCCAGGTGGTCGAGACCGCCATCGCCGCCGGCGCCACCACCGTCAACATCCCGGACACCGTCGGCTACACGGTGCCGGATGAGTTCGCGGAGCTGTTCCGCTACCTGCGCAAGAACGTGCGCGGCATCGAGGGCGTGCGCCTCTCGGTGCACTGCCACGATGACCTCGGCATGGCGGTCGCCAACAGCCTCACCGCGGTGGTGGCCGGGGCGCGCCAGATCGAGTGCACCGTCAACGGCATCGGCGAACGCGCCGGCAACTGCTCGCTCGAGGAGGTGGTGATGGCGCTCAAGACGCGCGCCGCCTTCTTCAACGTCGCCACCCAGATCCAGACCAACCGCCTGTACCCCACCTCGCGGCTGGTCTCGAGCATCACCGGGCAGCCGATCCCGCGCAACAAAGCGGTGGTGGGCGAGAATGCCTTCGCGCACGAGTCCGGCATCCACCAGCACGGCATGCTGCGGCACCACTCGACCTACGAGATCCTGCGCCCCGAGGACGTCGGCCTCGCCCGCAGCCACCTGGTGCTCGGCAAGCACTCCGGGCGGCACGCCTTCCGCGAGCGCGTGCAGGCGCTCGGCTTCGAGCTCGACGAGCTCGAGTTCAACCGCATCTTCGAGGACTTCAAGGCGCTCGCCGACCGCAAGAAGGAGCTGTTCGACGGTGACATCGAGGCGCTGGTGCTGCGCGCGGAAGGCGCCGCGCACGGCCCGTGGACGCTCATCGAGCTGACCACCGAGGCCACCAGCGGCGGCCCGGCGCGCGCGGCGGTGCGCCTGGCGCACGCCGACGGGCGCCTCATCGAGCGCAGCGCGAGCGGGGACGGGCCGGTGGATGCGGCCTTCAAGGCGATCGAGGCGGTCGCAGGCTTCAGCGTGGTGCTGCGCAAGTTCGAGGTGCAGGCGGTGAGTGAGGGCGAGGACGCGCAGGGCGAGGCGCGCGTGTACGTGGAGTACAATCAGCGCAGCTACCGCGGTGCTAGTGTCAGCACCAATATCGTCGAGTCGGCCGCGCGCGCCTTCCTCGAGGTGATCAACCGCATCGAACTGGCCGCGAGCGGCGTGCGCAGCCGCGAGGAGCGACTGGCCGCGGCGACCAGCGTCTGAAGGAGACCCCATGCCGATTCCCGCCACGCAGTTCATCTGGTTCAACGGCAAGCTCGTGCCCTGGGAGAAGGC